>Ga0308158_10001478_pt1 | contig 25363 bp, 27 predicted proteins | sample PhyBR2_FD_201038 | JGI IMG/M metagenome (GOLD analysis project Ga0308158, IMG submission 201038) | Phyllosphere microbial communities from UC Gill Tract Community Farm, Albany, California, United States - DLSLB.R2 | ecosystem: Host-associated > Plants > Phyllosphere > Unclassified | place: USA... | reverse complement strand
TTGCACAGTTTATGGAACCATCCCTCGTAGTAGAGGCTGTCAAGGAAAATTTCAAGATTGATGTGTCTCGACAACAGGTTGAATGCTATGACCCAACAAAGACTGCAGGTGCGGATTTATCGCAAGAGTTAGTGGATTTATTCCATGAAGCACGGAAGAAATATATTGATCAACCGATCTACAACATCATCGGTGCAAACGACATTATTCAATTGCAAATCTTGAGTGACCTTTTGGTTTCCAAGAAAGGCAATGTGGTGATGTCGATTAAGCTGATTGATCAAATTCAAAAGATTGTGAAAGGCCACTACGAGCGTAAGTTAGAAATTACAGGCAAAGATGGTGGTGCGATTAAAACTGAAACAGAGCACAGCCAGCGCCCCGCTATGTATACCCCTGAGCAGCTTGCTGGGATGTCCGCACAAGAGCTATCTCGCTTAGCAATTAATGGCAAATTATGAGTTACGCAATTGAAGAAATAGCACCCCTCATCAAAGAGTGGACGATTAATACACGCTTGCCTGAAGTTATTGCTGAGATGACCAGACGTTACTATTACCGAGCTGTAATAGAGCAAAGTGAACTCAGTATTCAGGCTGAGATATACAAGTGCAAGAATGATCCAGCACATTGGTTTAATCATTGGGTGTGGACCTACGATCCAAGGGGGATGCCTTTTGGATTACCGGCAAATATTCCGTTTGTACTTCGCCCTGGTCAAGTTGAATTGGTCGACTGGTTACTTGAGCGTGAAAGCACTCAAACCCATGGTCTTATTGAGAAGAGTCGTGATGAAGGTATGAGCTATGTTGTGCTGGGGTTTTATCTGCATCGATGGTTATTTGTAGAGGGCTTTGCTGGTGGTGTGGGTAGTCGTAAAGAGGATCTGGTTGATAAGAAGGGTGACCCCAAAACGCTGCTGCATAAGTTCCGAGATATGTTCTCAAAACTTCCTGATTGGATGAAGCCGAAAGGATTTGTCGAAAAGGTCCACGACAACTACATGCGTATTATCAATCCTGATAATGGTGCGACCGTTACGGGCGAGGCTGGAGACAACATTGGCCGTGGTGGACGTACCACAATGTACTTTCTTGATGAATGGGCATTCGTAGAGCGTCAAGAAGCTGTAGATGCTGCTATATCGCAGAACACAAACGTTCATATCAAGGGATCAACGCCAAACGGTATCGGGGACAAGTTTCATCAAGATCGATTCAGCGGTCGTTACGCCGTGTTTACGATGGCGTGGCGGGACAACCCAGATAAAAACTGGACTGTCTCACTCCATGGGAAGCTGATTCATCCGTGGTATGAAAAGCAAATTGCGACGCTTGACGACATTGTCTTAGCCCAAGAGGTTGATATTGACTACGCCGCTTCAGTTGAGGGTGTATTGATTCCATCGGCATGGGTTGAAGCAGCTGTAGATTTACACCTAAAACTCGATATACAGCCATCGGGTGAGCGTAATGGTGCACTTGATGTGGCGGATGAGGGTAAGGATAAAAACTCCTTTGCCGCACGTCATGGCATTGTTCTGCAGTATTTGGATACTTGGTCAGGCATTGGCGATGACATCTTTGGAACAACCCAAAAGGCGATTGATATTTGCTTAGAGCAAAAACTAAATTTGTTCTTTTACGATGCTGATGGTTTGGGAGCTGGTGTTCGCGGTGATGCCCGAGTCATTAACGAGCAGAACAGTGCTAAAGGAATTGATGAGATCCAAGCGGATCCGTTCAGGGGATCGGGCGCAGTTCATAACCCAGAGCTTGAGATGGTAGAGGCTCGGAAGAATATCGATTTCTTCGCAAACCTAAAAGCTCAAATGTGGTGGAGTTTGCGTATGCGCTTCCAGAACACGTACAGAGCACTACAAGGTATGCAATACGATCCTGATGCACTTATCTCACTGTCGACTGAAGATTTGGATAAGCGCGAACTAGAGCAACTCAAGCGTGAGTTATCACAGCCGACCTACAGTAAAAACGGTGCTGGCAAAATCCTTGTAAATAAGCAACCCGATGGTGCCTTGTCACCTAACCGGGCTGATAGCGTCATGATCTGTTTTAGTGATATCAAACCACCTGCACGATTAAGACCAGGAGGTGGAGGTTCACGAAGTTTCTAAAAGGTTTTTAAGATGGCAAAGAAGTCAGAAAGTAAGAAAACAAAGCCTAAATCAGCCGGCTTGATGACAGAGGTTGCAGTTGAGAACCTTGCATTCACTTTGGGGCGTAAAGCCGATATTGACGAAGTACTTCGCCAGGCTGGGCTAACCCGGCAACGATTATCCGTCCTTATGGTAGATGATGAGATTGCGCAGGCCATGGAAACGCGTCTTGATGCAGTTCTCAATGCGCCGTGGCGATTTGTTGAAGATCATGGTGAACAAACGGTTTTTCTAAAGGATTTGTTCACTCGTTGGCATGCTGAAATCGTCTCAGGTGCATGGGAAGCTTGTCCTTATGGTTATTCGGTTATGGAAGCCAACTATGCACTTACCAGTGATAGTAAATTCACCTTAAATGAGATTGTAGTTAAGCCTCTAGAATGGTTTGAGCCCAAGAATGATGGACGTTTAATTTACCGACAAAATGCTACAGAAATTGATGTGAATGCCAAATATCCACTCAAGTTCTTTTTGACACGCCGTAAACCTACATTCAAACAGCCTTATGGTGATCCATTACTGTCGAAGCTTTATTGGCTATGGTTCTTCCGTACCAATACAACAAAGTTTTGGGTCAAGTTTTTAGAACGCTTTGGCACACCAATCTTATTAGGGAAAGTTGGGGGTAAAGATCGTAAACAGGATGATATTGATGCGATGACTGCGGCTTTACTGAATGCTCATGCACAATCAGTTATGTCTATTGGCGCAGAGGATTCGGTAGAAACTATAGGTGGAAGTTCTTCTAATGGTGGCAGCACAGCATTTGAAGCCTTTGATAATGTATTAACCCGCCGTATTCAAAAGGTGGTCTTAGGCCAAACGCTCACAAGTGGGACTGATGGTGTTGGAAGTCGAGCTTTGGGTGAAGTGCATAACGATGTTCGCTTAGATAAGCGTAATTCAGACCTACGCATGATCACGCCTACGATTCAAGAGCTCATAGACGCACTCTGCCTGCTGAATAACTTTGAAAAGCACACAATTGTCCTGGGCGGTGAGCAGGATCTTAAGGTCGCTGTTGTTGATCGTGATATTAAGCTTAAAACATTAGGTGTTGAGTTCAATGATCAATATGTGATTGAGACATACGGCATTAAGGCTGAGCATTTCAATATGAATACCAGTGATGCAGTCCCTAACACCAAATTCTCTGCACTACCTCATCAAGCATTCAGCTTTAAGGCATCAGTTCAAAAGCAGTCACCTGAACAGCAGGGGGTAGATGAACTGACAGATGAGCAGGATGACCTTGAACTATTGAATCAGGATCAGATTAAGCAATTGGTGGCTGAATCGACGGATCCTCAAGACCTAGCAAGCAACTTAATGCAACTCATCCCGATGGCGTCCAAGGCTCAATTCAAAGCGAATTTAGATCAGGCTTTGTATGCCGGGGATGTATTGGGGTATGTGACGGCCAATAATGGAAAGTAATCTATGCAACCAGTCACATTTCTTGAAGCGCTGCATTATGCGCATAGTAAGAAAGTAGTGCTACCTGATGAGTTTTACTCAATGGATCTTAAGACACGGCAGATGGCGACTACAGTTAGTTTTCTGTCGAGTCTTGAGCAAGTTGAGTCGGTGATTAAGTCACTCAATAAAACATTAGCATCGGGTGGCACCTTTAATGATTTTCAAAAGCTCGTAGCTGAGTCTGAAATAGTTTTACCAAAGCATTACTTGGACAACGTATTCCGTACCAATATCCAAAGTGCATATGGTCATGGGCGTTGGCAGCAACAGCAACGAAATAAAGATAAACGTCAGTATCTGATGTATTCGGCTATCAATGACTCACGTGTGCGTCCAGCACATTTGGCATTGAATCGAATTGTACTGCCGATCGATCACCCATTTTGGCTCACACATTACCCTCCCACTGGATTTCGCTGTAGATGCACGTGTATAGCATTAACTGAAGCCCAAGCGCTTAAATACGGCATTACACCTGATGATAAGTTGCCCGAAGTTGCAGAAGCATTGGACTGGAGTTCACATCCTTTGCAATTTGGAGAATTTGAGGCTTTGGTGGATCAGAATATTTCTAAGTCATTACTTGATAAGGAATATCTACTGGAGCAGAAAGAAGCAATTAAGGCCGAATGGACTGCATCCAAAAAGCTCACCAGTCTGTTAGCCCCGATGGATGATAAATCGAGAGATCTATTCAACACGGTGGCTAATACAGTTATCCCTTTAGATCCATCCATTAGACCAAGTGCGATTAAGACTTTCTTGGATTACGTGCAGGGAAATGATGCAGCAATCACGAACTACCTAAATGCGTCTGTGAGCTCAAAAGCGGACGATGTTTTAAAGCATTGGCTCAGACAGGACATGCAAGCCTTAAACGCCGTGGCGAGTAATTCAGCTGCAATCGTGACAGGCGGTGTGACTTTGCAGCATGTAGTGGCTTATGAGGTTGGGCAAACGATTCAATTTAATTCGCCATTGCTGTTAGCCGAGAATGCTTCCGATGTGGTGTTGCAGATTGAGAATTCGAAAGGCTTAGGGATCGATCTAAACGAGTTGAATGCTGGTCATGGCGTATTGATGCCAATTGGTTTGTCATTTGAAGTGGTTTCGATTGAAACACTGAATGGCAAGATGATTTACACACTTAAAGCATTGGTGAATTAATGACTGAAAAATGTGAATCGTGTCGACGTGGTATGAATGGTAGAAATGGTAATGGTAATTCGCCATGTAGCTGCGAGAAAAAAGTAGTTGTGATTGGTAGTCCATCGAGAGTGAATAATCTTGTACGTGCCATGTGCTGCGTTTTATCTCGACCACCAAAGAAACCATGAGTAAAAATTAACTGAAGCCGCTTAAAAGGCGGTTTTTTTATGGAGCATGAAAATGCCTGAACTTAATGAAGAACAAGGCAAGTACCTATTCTCACTATCCGCCGTGGACATTGTTCCTCAGGTTGAAGGCGATAAGAAGCGAACCTTTAAAGGCACAGCTTACGGAGGTGGCCGTGTTGATGGTCACTGGTTTTGGGGTCGAAATGGTGTTGTTTTTGACCTTGAGGGAATTGAGATTCCAACCCCAACACCTTTACTAGAAGAGCACTTCAGTACCAGCCGTGTCGGTGTGGTGAAAGAAGTTGGTATCAATCAAAACATCACAGTGACTGGCGACTTTCTACGCAATGCGAAAGCACGTGAAGTAGTGGATGACGCAGATGATGGTTACCCGTTTCAAATGTCCATGTTCATTGATCCTGGTTCTGTTGAAGAAGTAGGGCAAGGAGTGAATGTGGTTGTGAATGGACAGACATTCACTGGACCTGTCGCAGTATTCCGAAATAACCGAATCCGTGAATTTACGATCTGCTCAACAGGTGCAGATCGAACAACGTCGGTAAATGCATTCTCAGCAAAACCCGGTACAACAAATCAACCTACAGAGGACACAGACGTGACCGAATTAGAAAAGGCGCAAGCCGCACAGAAACAAGCTGAAAAAGAGCGTGATGATGCTTTAGCAGATCTTAAAAAGTTCAAAGCTGATAAGCGCGAAGAAGATATTAAAGTGCTTGAGACAGCTCTAAATAAGCAGTTTAGTGCTGAAGAAAAAACATCCTATACCAATATGGATGACACTTCATTTGCATTCATGTCTCAGCAATTAACGCAATTCTCAGCAGGTAATCAGCCACCAGTTGGTCAACAGCAGCAACAAATTCCATCACACCTTCAGCATTTGTTCACTCACCAAGCCACAGGTGGGCATGGCGATAATCAAGGTGCTGGTGATAAACATAAATTCACAGCAGGTGCACAAGCATTTGCAGATCAAAAGGGGAAATAAGCCATGACTGTTCACTATGTACCACCCATTGCGGTCACCTCGGTACGCCTGATTTTGGATAATGAAAAATTACGCCGTGGTAATGCAAAAGTTACAACGGCAACAGCCTATAAATACGGTGACCTGCTAGCGCTATCAGATGCCAATGTTTTAACTCACGCTACAGATGAATCCACATGGGATGTGATCTGTGGTCAGGATGTCACTGCAGCCGAAGCAACAATTAAAGCAGCAAACGGAATTGAAATTCCTATGTATTTTGGTGGTGTCTTCAACATCGAAGCTGTTGCTTTAAATGGGACTTTACTCACTACTGCTAAATATGATGCAGCACGTGCTAAAGCAACAAAAAACAAAATTGAACTTTCAAAGGTGTAATTAACATGCCACAGTCTTTTAATCTTGAAGGCATCCCACTTGAATTGCTTGATGTGGGTGAGCTCGCGTTGATTCATAATAACTATCGACCAATGGATACATGGTTATTAGATCAGCTTTTCCCAAATCGTCCTGTTTTTGATCGTGATGATGTACCACTTGCAGAAGTGAGTGCTGAGCACGATTTAGCACCACTAGTGGCACCGCATCAACCAGGTAAGCCATTTGACACCACACAGTCTGGTGAAGTGCGTACTATTAAGCCTGCTTACTACAAACCAAAAAATCAGGTTACACCTGCAGAAACTTTTGAAATTGCTTTGCTAGAGCGATTACGCAGCGCTGGTATTATTTCTACAGGTAATCAAAAATTATCTGATCAAGAAAAAATGCTGATTTCCCAAGTTGCCGTTATGAAGCGTAACCATGATGCGATTGATAATTCAGTTTTAATGATGGCCATTGATCTCTTAAAAAATGGTAAATACATTCTTCATTCAGATGATTATGAATACAATTCGGTTGATTACCGCCGACATGCATCACTAACCTTTACCCCAGCCAATCCGTGGAACGGAGTGGGTGCAAAACCTGTCGATGACATTAAACTTATGCTTGAGCGTCAACTTGCTGCTGATGGTGGTGAGGCGAAAAAAGCCATTATGTCAGGTTCGGTTTGGGCTGCTTTATGGAATAACACAGAATTTAAAGATGAATTCATCAAGCCTTATGCAGGCATTTCTGTACCAGTAGCACCAAGTTTTGGAGTAAGTGAAAAAGCCACGTTTAAAGGGACCCATGATGGGATCGAATTCTGGGTATATGATGCGACTTATCGTGCAAAAGGCAAGGTTAATCGCTTTATTCCTAAAGATTTCTTCTCGTTGATTTCAGATACCAATGGCTCAGTAGCACATTGCAAAATCAAAAATATGCTAGCCAACGGTGTTGCTCAGCAGTACTTTGACCGTCAATGGTACTGCGAAGATCCAAGCGGCATCATGTTGATGACTGAATCTGCTCCACTGGTCATTCCTTCAAATAAAAATGGTGTGGTGTGTGGCACTGGCTTCATCACTCTATAAGGGGGCATAAATGCAAAAGTACATTGCAAAGCAATCCATCGGGCAATTTATGCCGGGTGACGAAATCAAGGGCTTGAATGCGGATCGTATTCAGGCCCTTTTAGCATCTGGAGCTATTGAAGAAGAAAAGGCTCCAGAACAACCTAAGGCGGATGGCACTGCTGCCCAACTTGCAAGCCTTAATGCAGAAGTGGCGGAGCTGAAAGCAAATGAGGCAATCCTTATTGAGGGTAAGGATAAAGCCGATGCAGAAGTGGCAGAGCTTCAAAAGAAAGTTGAAGGCTTGGAAAAATCACTAGCCACATCAGAAGCCGCTTTAAAGAAATCCACTACCGAAGCTAAGAAAGCGGCGTCAGCTGATAAGTAAGGTGACCTATGTACGCGACTGAAGCAAACCTAGTTGCGCGATTTGGTGGTGAGGTTGATGAATTGAAGTTGATGCATGCAAGTGCATCGACTGCTGTTCAAGATGCCTTACAGGACGCAACAGAAGAAATAAACGGCTACATCGGTGGTCGTTATCCCTTACCTCTGCCAAATGTTCCCAGTAATTTAGAGCGTATGGCGTGTGACATTGCGCGCTATCGTCTTTATTTCCAGCAACCCACTGAAGAAGTGCGTAAGCGTTATGAGGATGCAGTCAGCTTTTTAAAGTTGGTTGCAACCAATAAAGCACATTTGCAAATTCAGAATGTGGAAACCAGCCAAATCGTGGATGACCAACCCAAAAACAAGCCATCTACAACACCAATCGGCACGACTTATACAGGTGGTGTCTTTGGTGATGATGTTCTTGGAAAAATGCCGAGCATTAAGTGAGGTGATTATGGCCTTTGCTATCTCAATTCAAACAGATAGCTCACCAATAGAAGCGATTCTTAAGAAGCTTAGTGATTTTGATACTTATAAAGATGATTTATATGTGGAAATTGGTGGGTACGGTGTTACTTCAACTCAAGAGCGTTTTTTTAACCAACACAATGTAGATGGCAATCCATGGAAGCAATCTTGGAGAGCAAAACTACAGAATGGTCAGACTGGTCGTAATAATGGCGATTTAATGAATGAGCTGCATTTTAACTTGCGTCCAAACGGTATTGAGTGGGGATCAAACAAAACGTATGCCCATGTCTTTCACTTTGGAGCGCATATCACTCCTAAAAATGGCCAGTACATTACCTTTGCTGTTGGTGGTCAATATCGGAAGGTGAAAGAGGTAAACATCCCCTCAAGAACTTTTCTAGGTATTAACGCAGAAGATGAGCAATCAATACTAAACATTATAGGAGCTTTTATTGATGAGCACATTCTTCGCAGTACGTGATGAGATAGTCGAGAAATTAAAGGAAATTCCTGATTTTCTTAAAATCTACACCCCTTTAAATTCAGTACAAATCTCAGAAATGTCACAGGTGGTTCCGTCCGTACATGTCAACTTTGTACGTGTTGTTAAGCAAGCTGAAGTGGGAAGAGGGGCATTAAATAAACTAGGTCAGCAATGGGCTGTGACTGTGGCATGTCGCAATGCAAAGTCACAGCTTAACGATGGACGTGCTGTAAGTGATGAAGTCGGATTGTTGACTGAAAAAGTGATCCAGCTTTTATCTGGATGGGAGCCTGATTCATCCACTAGCGAATTAAGATTTGTCTCGATTAGTGATGGGTATAGTGCAGCATTCGCCTATGTGACGATCATCTTTGAATCTGAAAAATTCATTTAGGAATCTTATGAAAACGCAATACAAAGCCCTAAAGCCCATTGGTCCTTGGGTGAAAGATCAAATTGTGGGTGATCTGCCCCTAGAAAAAATTAAACAGCTTTTAAATGATGGTGTGATTGAAGCAATCAAGCCTGAGGCAAAAGTAGAAGCCAAACCAAAAACAAAAGAGGTACATGCGAATGGCTAAGAAGTACATTTCATTGCGCGGTAAGTTCTCCCTTGCCCCGATTGTTGAAGGCGTTGTGGGGGCAATGCGAGAACTTGGCAACATTCCGGACTTTACGTTGGAAATCACGGCTGACAAGATTGAGCATACCGAGTCAATGTCAGGTGATGATACGACCGATTTGGTGCTATACAACACCACTGCAGTTTCATTCAGTGGCACACTTGAGCAGGTTGATGCAGATAACCTGGCATATATCCTGTCGGGTAAAAATGTCGCAGTTGCGACCAAAGCTGTAACTGACCGTGATTTAGGTGCAGTCACCAAAGGGCAGAAGATTAAGCTTGATGGTTTTAATCTGACTGTGCCGACCGTGACTGATGGAGCATCAACACCCGTTGCGATTGAATCAACGAAATATAAGCTAGATGCAATTTACGGCACCATCGAGTTTCTTGATGATTTGCCAAAGGTTGTGATTGGTTATACGACTGGCGCCGTGACACATACTACGATCGCATCTGATTTCGGTGCTGAATATGCATTGTTCTTTGAGGGGATTGATAAGATTAGCAAGCAGAAGGTGTTCTTAGCTCTGCATCGTACAGTGAAAACACCTGATTCAAGCTTTGGCCTAATTCATGAAGAATTTGGTTCATATGAAATCAGTGGTGATGCCTTGGGTGATCTGACCAAAGATAAAGATGGTGCGCTTGGCTTATACGGCTATTACACCCAAATTCCAAAAGCAGCATAAATCCATTACAGGCACTTAAATAGGATGCATTAGGCATCTTTTTTTGTGCCTGTACTTTTTGAGATTTCATCATGAATGATTTTTTTATAGCTTCAAATCGGCCTGTCAAAGTTGGAGAGCTATCGGTGCACCAGCTGCAGATGCATAACTTTGATGAGTGGTCGGGTGCAGCACAGGTCATTAAAGACTTTTTGAATAATCATCCAGATGGAACCACACAAAAGATATTTGATGTTCATTCGTTTGAATCGACTCAATTGATAGCCCATTGTTTGCAACACAGTATTGAACAGGTCATCGATCTATTCAAAAAAAAGGGCTCACTCAATGTCTTGTTATTGGATGCTGTCCTTAAAGTGAATGACGCATTTTTTTCCGAGCCAAAACCTAAACACTGGGACGATGTAGATCCGCGTAAAAAGAGCAGTTGGTTTGATGTATTTCAGCTTCTAGCATCGAATGGTCACTCACATGAAAGCATCATGCAAATGACCTACGGTTCATTCCGACATTACATTAAAGCAGCTCAAAAAGCCGAGCGCAATAAAATGCGTAATCTAGCGATCGCGACTAGGGCGCAGAATGCCATTAATAAAAAGTTCAATGATTTCATTAAGAGTCTTGAGAAAGAACAATAATTTTCACATTGTGATGTGAATTTGAGCACGTTATTATCTCCAAATGCTTTATAAACTTGGATAAATAATGAAAAAATTACTGGCTGGCTTGTTATTAGTCACATCATTTTCGGTCATGGCTGCTGAAACTCGTAGTTTCCGTGTAGGCGGTGATATTGTTCAAGTTGGCGATTCAATTGGAGCATTGCTTTCTAAAGCTGGTAAGCCAATGCACCAACACAGCTATACAGTTGATACTGGTCGAAATACATCCATATCGGTAACGGATTACGTCTATCAGATTGATAATGAAATTTATACCGTAACCGTTCGTGAAGGTCGCGTATCTAAAATTACTTGGGAACGTCGTTGAGGGAGACAGTAGGATGGCAACAAAAGTAGCGCAACAGATGATGTTTTGTAAGTCATGCGGTAAGCAAACTCTTCATCAAAAGAACATCAAAGAAATGAGTTGGTTGATGCATCTGGTTTTAACAATATTTACCGGAGGGATTTGGTTAATTATCTGGGTATTAATGCTTCTATGGCATATGATTGCCAAACCTGCTTCAGCAGTAGCGAATCGTTGGGTTTGTTCTCAATGTGGCAAGTAAGGTTATGCATTAATCTAGATTATTAATATTTTTTTTGTATTTATCCATTGGTTAAGTTCATTGATATTTTACAATATTAGTTGTATAAAAAAAGAACAATAAAAATAGGAGCTGAGTAATGAATGCAGTAGAAGTACTTGTAACATCATCATCAGTAATTGTCTTAATGTTGGTTATATATTGTTTAGGGCAGCTTCCTACTCTGTAAAAAGAACCACTCGTTAGAGTGGTTCTTTTATTTTAGGTGCTTGTAGATAAAACCTCCTAAAGGAGGTTTATTTATATTTGGAAAATTAGTATCTTATCCCCCAAATTAAGCGGGGGTTTCATGAAAAAATTATTAATACTTGGTTCTTTAGTTTTAGCAATTACAGGCTGTACATCAATTAAAGTAAACAACAGTGATGGTTTCCAACCTAAAGCAGTGAAGCAAATTTGTGTAATTAATAATCCAAAAGTAACAATTTCAGGATTTGATCAATCTATAGTGAGAAGTTTTGCTCGCTATAACATTGATGCCCGTGTCTATCCCGAAAACTCAAAGCCTGAGTTATGTGAAACGACTATGAACTATACCGCACTACGTTCTTGGGATTTTGTTACTTACATGAGTTATGCCAAATTCACCTTACTTAAGGATGGTCGTATTGTTTCGGAAGCCGAATTTGCATTAAAGGGCAAAGGTGGAATGGCATTAAATAAATGGCGTAGCACAGATACTAAGATTGATGAGTTGGTAGATCAACTTGTTGGTACTAGCAAAGCCGATTAAAGAATGTGATGTAGATCCCTATCAGATCTAGTTTAAAAGTAGAAGCCATCAACCACCGTTAGCGGTGGTTTTTATTTTGATAGAAATATACTGGAAATTATTTTAACCGATCCAAAACGAGGTCGGTTTTTTTATACCTGAAATTTGAGGTCTTTATGTCAAAAAATCTAACTTTTAAACTCATCATGGATGGTGATAGCAAAGGGCTTGTCACCGCTGCTAAGCAATCTGAGAGTGTAACTAAAAAAGTTTTTGAAACGATTAAGACTGAAGCGGATCAACTGAAGCAGACAAGTACGGATACAAATAAAGCTCTTGGGAGTATTGTCCCAGAGAAAAGCAAAGAGTTAGCAGAAGGCCTTACAAAGTCTTTAAGCGGTGCAACCCAGATTATTCGTGATGCTGGCGATAACGCTAAAAGTGCTGCAAGTAACTTTACTGATTTTGGTAATAAGTCTGTAAAAGCTTTGGCATTCTTAAAATCAGATTTAGAAAAGGCAAAGATTAGACTTGAGGCCTTTTCAAAAACAAAAGCTACTCCTGCAGATATTGAGATTGCTCAAAAAGAAGTAGATCAACTTGAGAAAGAGGTTCAACAAGCTGAAAATGCATTTATTGATTTTCACACAGAAGTAGGTAAGGCAAATAATTCTTTAAAGCATACGGATACAGCAGCGCAAACCGCACAAAAGGGATTGAATGGTGCAAAGTTAGCGGTAAATGCTCTTGCTGCAGGTATGGCTACGCTAGGTGTTGGGCTTGGAATTCGTGAATTAAGCCAAGTATCAGACTCCTACACCAACCTTTCTGCAAGAATCAATATTGCGACTAAGGATGGTGGTGACTTTAGATCTGCAATGGCTGGCGTGCACCAAGTTGCTTTGATGACAAACTCAAGCTTGAGTGCAACAGGTGATTTATTCACGAGATTGAACGCTGTTGGCAAAGACTTGGGGATGACCCAGCAGAGTTCCCTTGATTTAACCAAGACCATCAATCAAGCAATTCAAATTAGTGGAGTATCTGCACAAGCAAGCGAAGCATTTACACAGCAATTTATCCAGAGCATGCAGCAAGGTACGCTTCGTGGTGAAGAATACAACTCCATGATGGAAAATGGTTTTGGAGTTGCGGAGGCGTTAGCCAAGGGTTTGGGTGTCACCACTGGTGAACTTAAGAATATGGCTGACAATGGAGAGCTTAGCGCAGAGCGTGTCTATAAGGCGCTACTCAGTCAAAAGGATTCAGTTCAACAAACCTTTGATCAATTCCCAACAACTATTGGCAATGCGTTACAGCGTATCTCCACTAGCTGGGAGATCCTCATTGGTAAGATGGATCAGTCTAATGGTGCGAGTGCAACAGTTGCGGATTGGTTATTCACTATCGCAGACAATATGGATGTTGTTGAAAGCTTATTAAATGATATTGGGAAAGGATTTATTTGGGTTGGTGACCAATTTAAGAGAACTGATACAACTACGATTATTGCCTTAAAAACTGCCCTAATCAATATTTATGAAGCAATCAAAACACTAGGTGAAACCTTGGGTGAGGCTTTTGTCATCACTCTTGATATCCTAAATGATGTACTAAGCGGCTTATATGATTTCAATAACGGAATCGATGAGGCAAGTTCTAAAACGAATGGCTTTACCAAGGTACTACAAGCTTTTAATGTTGCCATTGGTTTTGTTAGTGATGGATTTAAAGGAATTCAAATTGCTGCAAATCTTTTCGTTGGAATTATTTATGATTTAGCAGCTGCTTGGGTGCAGTTAGTTTCAAAATTCACATGGGGTGATGTTAAGCAGCAAGCCATTGCTGATATGGATGCAATGGCAACAAAAGCTCAGGAGTACTACAAGAAAGCTTCAGATGGTGCCTTAGAGTTTAAATCCAAAGGTGTGCAAGCTCTCGATGAGATCGGTAAAACCCAAGATCAGAAAAATGCAGAAAGTCTGGCTCAATCTAAAGCAACCTTGGATCAAATGATTACTAATCAGCAGACCGAGTTGAATGGTAAGAAAGTCACCGAGGATGAAAAGTTAAAGGCTGTTACGGCTTATGCTGAAGCTGCTATTGCAGCGAATAACGGTGTCATGGATGGCATGATGCAGGCTGATCTAATAGCGAAAGGCTATATGGTCACCATGGATCAAGCTGGAAAAGTTTCAGTACAAGCGTTCAATCAAGCCACTGATAGTACGAATAACACTGGTAAAGCACTCGTGCAAGCACGTAAAGGCGCTGAGGCTTTGGGTATTGATTTAGATATTGCCCTCAACCGAGTTTCTGAAAAATTTGCTGCTAACCAAATTCACTTGACCAATTACGCTAATGGCCTTGATGAGCTGGGCTTAAAAGGTGAGCAAGCTGCTAATGCACTGTATATGGGGTGGGAGAAATGGTTAGCATCAGCAAAGTCTGAAGTGGAGATAGAGGCTGCAAAAGCCAGGCTTCAATCGTTTGGTGAACAAGGAAAATTATCAGCATCACAAGTTGAGATGGGAATGCAGGCTGTAAAACGCGCCGTGCAAGAAATTCCCGATAGTCTGACACCCGTAGAGGCTGCCTTTGAGCGGTTAGGGATTAAAACCAAAGAGCAACTTAAAATTGCGGCAGATCTCGCCTTGAATGACTTCAATACCATTTTAAAAAGTGGTGTGGCTACTCAAGATGGTCTGCAACAAGCATATGAGGAAACCATTCGTTTAGCTTATGCCTCGGGCGATGCCCAAGTCATTGCTGCAGCTAACGCCAAGGCCGCTTATTTGGGACTTGAAGTGCAACTGGATGCCACAGGCAAAGCCACTGTTACTAAACTTGGTGAGATCCAACAAGCAGCAATCGAGACTCAGCGCTCTGTGAGTCAAGTCAGCCAATCTACGGCACGAGAGCAACCTGAGATTAGTGCTGAGCAAAAGGCTACCAATGATCACTGGGATAATTTCAAAACTAAGATGAAAGCACGTACTGATGCAATGAATGCGAAATCACAAGCGCGTGGTTCAAGTAGTGGTAATACTGCATTGATATCGAATGGTAGTGATAGTGTTCAGCAGCTACAGACAGTGCCAGATGCTCCACTTATTGCGACTAGTCTTGATATTCAACCAATGGAAGGTATGGAGACAAAGCAAAGCGTGGAAATCAAAATTGATATGGGAACGGGACAGACCGCGACAGTATCAGCAGCACCCGATCAAGCCACAGCTCTTGAGGAAATGATGCGTGAGCTTGAAGCAATTAAAGGAAGATCGTAATGCGATTAACACGAAAGTCGACCGGAGAAACCATCCAACTTGAGGATGGTTTTTTTTGGTCTGATGAAAACTGGTCTGAGATTGAACAGGACTATGTATACACCATCAGTGGTGCTTTGAGTGTTCAAGCGGGACGTAAGCAAGCAGGTCGACCAATCACATTGCAGCCATCCAATAAAACTAAAGGCTGGATCAAGCTGATCGACCTGAACACCTTTCGTTTATGGCAGAACCTGCAGGAGCAATTCACGCTTCGGTTTGAGTGGCCACACGACCAACGCGAGTTCAATGTGATTTGGAATCATAAAGACGGTGCACTGGAAAGCACACCGATTAAGAACACACCTGCAGTCTCTCTGAATGACTTCTTTAATGTAACACTGCGTTTTACAGAGGTAAGCGATGCCAATTGAAACCCATAATTTAAAGCTCCTTGAGTCAGCGCGTATTCGTACAGATGCAGATGATGGCGGGGGTAAATACTCAGGCCGTGAAATTGTCGATGGCCAAAGTAATAACCTGTTCAATGATATTTCTGAGATGGATCGCACCACAGGTCGTACTTCTATCCAAAAGATCTATGCTGCGGTGGATACAGCCGATACCGATGCTTTGATGGGTGCGACAGTTTTCATCTCTCAGAATGCAAAAGATCCCAATGTCTCCGCCGTGTTATTTAGTACCGATAGCTGGACAGATGAGCGTTCTAGCGCTCAAAACCGAATTGAAAACTATTTGGCCAAAGGTGCACAGATTGCAGGTACGCCGCTCGATACCCATTGGCAAGGTATGAAATTATTGCAAGTGGCCATGTTCCCGCAGGAGACCGAATCATCGATCGGCAAGTCGATTGTCTTGATCTCGAATGAAGGTAAAACCCTAGAGATTGAGCAATACCTACGTATCACTGAAGTATCGACCCGCACGGCTTATGTCATGATCGATGGTAAACAGGTGGAATATAAGATTGCCACTTATGGCCTGAGTGATGCATTGAAAGCAGATTTTGTAGGCTTATCTGCGAAGCAATGGTTTAGTGGTGAAAAGAGTACCACCATCATTCGTGACACCATCGTGGCGGATACGGGGAAGTATTACTCCAGTGCCAATCTCAAACAAGCTGCTCAAGTCGGTGATTATTCGGTGGTTGCACAAGATGTCTATACACAGTTGGTTCCTTCAGCTCAGACTGAAACCCCCATGGTGAATATCAATGCTGCAGGTGACTCTGTAGCCTTGGTGAAAGCGAAAGATGGTGTGCTTAGTAAGACTTTCAGTAATATCACCATCAATACTGTGTTGGGTATGTATTTAGGCTCATCGGTCATGCCGAAATCAGTTGAATTTACCTTGTTTGGCTCAGCGATTACCGACGTGGGCGGTGAACTTAAAAATTCTGCAGGTACGTCCATTGGTACCATCAACTATCAAAACGGTTCGATTGCGTGGAATGCAAGCGCGGGAACTGGAGTAACCAGCCTCACTATACGTTTTATGCCTGCTGCTGCGGTGACAGCTCCCGTAGAGTCTGAATTGATTTATGTGAATCAAGAGAATATTAGCTTCACATGGTTACGAAACTTGATTCCCTTGCCATCGCCAGGCAGCCTACAAGTGTCTTACTTGGTACAGAATCAAGTCTATACGCTACGAGACAATGGTGCAGGGCAACTGCGTGGTGTTGATTCATCCTTTGGCTCAGGCAGCATCGATTATGAAACAGGTACCATGTCACTCACTACGGGTGAACTTGCAGATGTAGGCAGTGCAATCCTAATGACGTGGAGCAACATGATTACTGCTCAAGAGCGTTCAGGATTAACCATCAATAAAGCCTTTGTCGAGATTCCTGTAAATGATTCGATTGTGGCTGGCACCTTAACCATTGACTGGTTATTGAGTGGAGTTGCCAAGTCCGCAACCGATAATGGTCAAGGCCAATTCACGGGGGATGCCACAGGGATCATTGATTATGCGGATGGTATAGCGAAACTGATGCCGACCTTGTTACCCAATGGTGGTACCACGTTTAATGTGTCCGGGCAAAAAGGATCCAAGTCAGCAGTTCAGGTAACAGCAGTGCCGACCAGCGGAACTATTGCTATTGAGCTGGATAATGGTTCTGCAGCGCTGATTCCCAAATCTGTGAAAGTACGAGTACCTGTAAAGTACATGGGCTATACAGGTGAAGTTGAACTGCGTGATATGCCGATCGATGCCACCACAGGGCGTTTAATCAATGGTGCAGGTCAGCAGCAAGGCACCATCAATTATTCATCACGTACGATGAGTATCACCCCAAGTACCACACTTGAAGCAATCGAACGAGAGAAGATTATGCGCCCTTACTATGGCACGCATAATACATCGCAGGAAGCAATTGCGGCGGGGCTGTTAGGTATGACGATTAAATATGAAAATACCAGTGAAACGCATACTCTGAGCCTGAATGAAGTGGCGACGGCTGTAACGGTAAGTGTGTCCTATCGTGATAGTTCAGCCGCAGCTTCTTGGTCAGACATAGTGATTGGATCTGTCCTAAAAACGGATTTAACCGAAGGTTTTGCTGAGCAGATTCTTGCAGGCTCTGTCCGTTTTACCTTAGCGAGCTCAACCTATGTCGACAAGCTTGGGTCTCTTTACCGAAATCCATCGGTGACCACGGGTGCGGGAACAGTTGCAGGTCAGATCCACTATGGCAATGGTGCGGTAGAGCTATCTGCATGGGATGTAGGTGGGGTGAACAACCCAACTTTAGAGACCTTAGTGACTCAGCTTGAAAGTGTCAAAACCAACCAAGTGTCGTATCGTGCACCAATGATACCCATCCGAGCACAGTCCTTAACCCTGTCAGCCACTAAAGTGGAGGGTGGAATTTTGAATATCATGCCAGTAGGATCTGGTGTGATTAATACTGCTGAATGCGATGGTTTCTTTAACTTTGAACAGGGCTATGGCCAGTTTGTATTTCGTGAAAAGATTGAAGTGACCACTGCCAACCGTGCTGAAATTATGGCGCAGGATTGGTACGTGGCTGAGCTTGAATATAGCAAGGATGGCAAACAGTGGATTCATAAGCCGATCATGGTTTTACCTGAAACCATTAAATACAGTGCAGTCGGTTATAGCTATATCCCAATTGATGCAGAGTTGCTGGGCCTATCTGCAGTGCGTTTACCGATTGATGGTCGGGTTCCGATTTTCCGATCGGGCGAGATTGGGATTGTTAGTGCAAGTAAGTCGCAAGAGTTCCCTGACTATGTGGCAGGCCAGACTTATCCATTGAATGATGCGCGGATCTCTTGGTGTGAACTTGAAGATGCTGATGGCATTAAAATTCCATTTGATATGTATGTGGTTGATTATGACTACGGCAAAGTGACTTTAAACGGTGATTTTGCCCTGGGTAATTTAACTGGACCTATCTCAGCCAAGTATCGCTATCAAGATATGGGTTTAGTGCGTAATGTCAAAATCAATGGGCAAGTCACTTTCACCAAGCCTTTGACACACAACTATGATCCAGCCAATACCATTGTGGGCTCAGCATTGGTCATCGGTGATATGCAGGCGCGTTATACACGCAAGTTTGTACAGTCGACGTGGGATAACCTCTGGAAAGATGAGGCCACTGGGGCTGCGATCTCAGCCAATTACAATGACACTCTGTATCCAATCAAAGTCACCAACAAGGGCAATATTCAGGAGCGCTGGGCGATTGTCTTCACTACGAATGATGCATTTAGAATCATCGGTGAATATTCTGGCCAGATTGGGACAGGCATTCGTACTGAGGATTGCATGCCAATGAATCCCGTCACCAATGCCCCTTACTTCACCATCAAGAAGGAAGGATGGGGAAGTGGTTGGGCAAGCGGAAATGTACTGCGTTTCAATACCATTGCTGCCAATCATCCGATCTGGGTGATTCGTACAGTGAAACAGTCAGAACCTACCGTGTTGTCCGACTCATTCCAAATCATGCTACGCGGTGACATCGATCGTGTAGCCTAAAACCTGAACTTTATATGACCGCTTCGGCGGTCTTTTTTATGGGCGAAACAGAATGGCAATGAAGCAAACTCAAACTAAGATGTTTGAATTTTCAGATACAGGCTTGGACTTTTGTTCTGGGTCTAAGAACTTATTCCCCGACCGTTTTAAAAAAATGCTGGCATTAGGCTTTAACGAAAAGACGGTGACAGGTGTTGTGGTCGCAGGCAATCAAGTGACTTTCAGTTATGAGTTCGCCCATGGTTATGTAGCTAATCGCGTTTTGAAAGTCAATTCAGGCCCATTAGCTACGCTGCATGGTGGGGAGTTCTGGATTGATTCAGTCACAGCAAACACGGTAACGATGACCATTGTGGGTGCTCCGCTGTCAATTGCTTCTGGTTTTGTGACCAAGATTGCCTCTTTAGGATGGGAGTTGGTCTATGAGCTAAATCATGTGCATATCTATAAATTTAAGCATATTGATGATACGGATATGTATGCCCGTTTATGTTTTCAAAATGCCACAATTTCAGGGTATCGCAACTGTATTGCGGTCGGTATAGGTCGACAGGTTGATTTAAGCTTGGGGACTGTTTTGGATGCTCCTTTTGATTTGGGGTCTTGCGCAACAACATCAGCATCTACGGCCAATTTGAAGTGGGATTTTACCTACGATACGGCAAGAGCTTATGATAATTCTACTTATACCCAAGGGCTTACACGGTTTGGCAAAGCAGCGATCGTTGGCAGTCAATATCATATTTTTATTGCGGGAAATGCTTATACCGATAATCGTTTCAGTTACATCTATGGGATTTTCCCTTTCGTCAGCACTTTAAATAATCTGAATTATCCAGCGCTCCTGTGTTGTTTCAACAGCTCTTCAACTGGTTCGATGGGAACAAATCAACATGATTATCAACGAATTTATGTCTACAATGTGGATTGCTTAACGAGCTCTATCGCGACATACACATTTCCAGTCAACTTTGCATCACAGTCCTTTTATCCAAGCAGTATTGAGCCGTTTAATACTACAGGTTGCTTTCCCATCCAACTCTTCACAAAGAACGAGAAGCAGCCTTTAGGGTTTATTGCAGGCGGTTTGTATCAGGCAGCTTATGCTAGTGCAGATAAACCTCCATACGATATCAGTCAATCACCAAGTATTTCGATGGATATTGATTTTAGCAATCCGGTTGTGGTGCATGGGACCAGCCTTAATATCAACAACCCCGTATCTTGGCTGTGCTCACCTGTAGAGGAGATAAAAATTGGCGCTTAAAATCGTACGAGCCTTCTTTGGTGGGTATGTTCCAAACTATGAGAAATTGATGAGTCTGGGGTATACCGTTGGGGTATTACCGCGTCCCATCATCTCACCCATGAATAGCAATCAAGGCTTGGGGCAAATCAAAGGAACCACTAAAAAACTCGGTCAAAACTACTCACCTGTTCCTGTATGCGTATTTCGCAGAGATACTCGGCAATTAATTTGGGAAACCACATCAAAGCCCGATGGTAGTTACTTTTTTAGGAATATTGCTGTAGGGCTTGAATGCTTTGTGGTGGCCTTTGATCCCAATGGACAATATAACGCTGTAATCTCTGACAAACTGGTGGCCAAATGATTCAACCCTCTTTAAAAGCCAGTCTTGCACAACTACAAGCACTGGCTACATACCTCGATCAAGGAAGCTCAAATGCTTCCTTTATTTTTTATGATGATGCAAAACCTGCTTCGGTCTCAGTGGCTGCAAATAATGCTGCAAAATTGGTGATCCTAACTTTGCCTAAACCGTGTTTAAAGACCATGCATGCTGATCGTATTGAGCTCAATCAGACTGATGCTGCAGTAGTGACTAAAGATGGCATCGCAACATGGGCACGATTACTCAATGGTGCAGGAGAGGCTGTTGCAGATTTTACTGTGGGGGCCAACATTGCAATTGTTAATCCAGAATTAAAGGCGGGTGGCACCTTGATGATGAACTCATTGATCCTCAAACCATCTACATAAGAGGTGGACATGTGGCGAACTATAATCCACCTGATGCACATCATGTAAATCTCAATTTTAAAGACATCGTAACGGGATCTGCCGATCTTAACTTTGGTTCGGATGAACAAAATCTCGCATCACTTGAAGCCATTATTGATACCTCATTTTTGGCTTTGTTTCAGGCGCAGAGTTATGATTTCAATGCGCTTGAAGCAGACATTAATGTTTCATTTCAAGCCGAGTTTCATACTGTATCAGGGCAAACAGCACAACTAGAAGCAACCATCAATACAGGATTTATCCCTGAGCTGAATGTGGTGGGGATTAATGCGTATTGCTCCCTTGATGCAGTGATCAATACGTCATTCAATTCTGCCTTTGATGCCTTGTTCGATATTAATCATCAGCTTGGTGTAGAGCTGAGGTTCAGTGCTGTATTTGAACGCGCAATCACCCAGCTTGGATCAACAGAAATACCTTGGGCGAAACCACTACTCAGGGTGTCAAATAACACCTTTTTTTACGATCGTGGATTGGTGGTGAATCATGGTAATGACATTGGCTTTCAGCGTGGACGGACTTTATCTGAATCCATCCATGCGGCATTTGACCAGAGCGCTAAGCTCAGTCGCAACCAAGGCGTGCGTTGGCAAGAAAATCTGAAGATCCGGATTGCACGCGATTTGTATTTTGATGAATCGATCAAGCTTCGATTGAATCGTGAATTCGACCATCAGGAGATGATCCGTAAACGCCGCAACATCTCATTTTCATACCAAGTCGCGCATGTCTTTGAAAAGCGTTTTAGCTTTGACTGGGATAAAGGGCTGGAGCTAGTCACACAAGATGAGATCCCATGGGATAAAGCCAAATCCATTCATTATCGCAAGCATCCCGTTCAACCATGGCCAGAGCCTGAAATTCCTCAATATGAGGGTACGGGTGATCTAGAGTTTGTGTGCCTATGTGATGAGCTGGATGTGCACAATGTTGAACTCAACTTCGGTGTAGATGATTGCATACCCGGCATACCAAATCGTAATTGGTGGTACATATTGAATAGTTTATCTGTGACACGCCTAGACAATGGCGTAGAGATTCAAGTCTATGACGGGAATTACAGTACTGATCGCAGCTGCTGGTGTTGGTCCTATAGTTTAACCGTACCAGCATCCCAGATTGGCAAACTTGAGCCTATCAATGGCCAACCTGTGATTTTAAAAATTATCGTGAATGGTATCGAGCATCAAATGTTGCTTGAGAACCGTCGACGTTCGCGTAAATTCGCCCAAGACACCTATATTTTAATTGGTCGCAGTCAAACGGCACTACTTGCGGCACCGACAGCGCCTTTACGCTCCTTCTTACAAGAGAATGATCGAACCTCAGTTCAATTGTGTCAGGCGGAGCTTGATCGCGTGTTTAGCGAAGCGGTACTGAATTGGCAGTTGATTGATGCGTTGGGCTGGATTGTTGAGCGTGAATGCTTAAGTTATTCAAACTTAGCACCAATCGATGCCATCAAGATGGTTGTTGAAAGCGGCGGTGGGTTTATCTATAGCGAAAAGGGCAGTAATACACTGACCATTAAACCGCTGTATAAAAAAACCTTCTGGGATGTGTTGTCTATCGCTGAATATGATCGCATGTTGCCTGAGTCTGCAGTGGTGAGTCAATCCACGGATTATCAGATCTATCCTGATTACAACGGCATTACGCTGACCAATGATCGTAAAGCATTAGCGGCTCAAGTGAAACGTACTGGAACCAGCGCCGATACCTTACTTCAGCCTGAAAACAATCCATTGTTTAACCATGTCAGCATGGGGGCTTATGGTAAAGCCAAACTCGCCAAAGCAGGGATGGTTGAAACTCATACCTACAGCATGCCGATTTCACCTGAAGTGGGTGAATGTGTACCAGGAGAGGTGCTTGCCTTTAATGCTGAATGGTGGGGCATTGTAGATAGTGTCAGCGTCTCGTTCAGTCATGCGCTGGTCAATCAAACTGTGAAAGTGGAGCGCGTCAATCGTGAGTAATGCATTACAGCGTTTAATTGATTTATTACCTACCGCTGCAGAGTTTGTAGGAACCATTACCAGCGTGGACCACCCCAATTACAAAGTGTTGGTGGTGGGTGGATCGGGATTAAATTTAGTGACCAGTTCAACCCGCTACAACTTAGGAGCATCTGTATTTGTATCTGATGGCGAGATCAAACGACTCGCACCATTGGGTGAAGTGATTCAAATCGAAGTTTAAGTTTAGAAAAAGTGTATGGCGCTCTGAGAAACACTGTTTCGCAAGGCGCTTTTTTATTGCCAAAAATTAGGGGAAATAAATGGAACCAGTGTCCACAAGTGGTTTTGCTGCATTTTTAAAGTTCTACGGTGCAGCGATTATGGTCACTTTAGCGATAGCACTTGTTGCAACAGTTGTCATCATGATGCGTTTGCCACGCTCACCACAAGAGTGGGCTGTGGGCTTGATTTGTACAGTTGTATCAAGTCTTACTGGTGGTGCTTTCATTATCGTGAAATGGGGTTTACATGAGTGGGTAACGGATATTTGGGGGATGATCGCTTTGGGTGGATTCTTCTTCGTGTGTGGATTGCCGGGTTGGGCTGTTGTGCGGTGGACTTTTAACTTCATCAATAAACAGGAAGGGAAGACCATTATTGAAGTAGTTAAAGAACTTAAAGAAGCCAGAGAAGACCTGAAGAAATAACGTACCAAATGATATGCCGCCTTAGAGCGGTTTTTTAATACTTGAAGGAAAGTGAAATGAAATTAATTGAAAATTGGCAACAGGCTTGGAAACTCAAGTCAGTACAAGTGGGCGCAGCAAGCGCCTTTTTTTATGCCTTGATTTTGCTATCAGAGCAGTTTTTAGGTGTGTGGAACGTAATCCCACAAGAGCTGAAAAATAAGATCCCTGAGAACGTCGCTGAGTGGGTGGGCATATTTGTCGGTGTGGCAATGGTGCTTGCTCGACTGAAAAAGCAGCCTGAATTACACACTGAGATTCAACCCTTTGTCACGGTCACAGCAGGGCATAGCAATACTGATCCTGGTGCAGTGAATGGCAAATACAAAGAAGCTGAATTGGTTCGAAATTTTAGAAATGCTGTAGCGCATTATCTTTTGTCAGCGGGTGTAGCAATCAAAACGGATGGTACAGGGACAATTAATCTGCCTTTAAACAATGCTATAGCTTTGGCCAAAGGTGCATCCATTGCAGTTGAGTTTCATATGAATGCTGCAACATCCAAACAAGCCAATGGAATTGAAACGATTGCTTTACCACAAAGTAAGGTACTTGCGCAAAAGCTATCTCAGGCTGTAGCAGGAGTATTTGGTAGCCGTTTACGTGGCGATAAAGGTTGGATTGATCAATCCAAGTCAGCACGAGGAAAACTAGGTTTTGTGAATGCTGGTGGCTTGATCGTGGAGCTGGGTTTCATATCTAATGATGAAGAGCTTGCTCGATTTAATGCGAAATATTGGACTGCTGCGAAGGCTGTAGCTAAAGTTTTGATTGATTATGAAAAGGGTATTTAATTTATTTGTGCTGTGCATCCTGCTTTCAGGCTGCACAGTACATTCGATTTAGACAAAGGTACATGTTACCGTTTGTGTGCGGTGTGTGAATTGAAAAAGCTCTCTATCTAAATGAGGGCTTTGGTATAAGTTTTATCGTGAGAGAAATAAGCGTTCTTAATTAATATATTGATACGACTAAAAGTGTTTAAGCATCTGATTGATTTTGAATTTAATTACTTATCAATAGATGCAGTAATAAAGTTTGCAGGGTGGTAGGAGCTCTGTATATGGGAAAAAATCATCATTCCCGAAACTAAAAAAACTAGAATTGTTATTACAGAGTTATAAAATCGCATTCATTACTTATCAATATTGCTGAGCTTCAGAGTAACAACATCTTACTGTATTTACAATAAAGGTTTAATTTTATTGTAAAAATCAAAAA
>Ga0308158_10001477_pt1 | contig 25378 bp, 18 predicted proteins | sample PhyBR2_FD_201038 | JGI IMG/M metagenome (GOLD analysis project Ga0308158, IMG submission 201038) | Phyllosphere microbial communities from UC Gill Tract Community Farm, Albany, California, United States - DLSLB.R2 | ecosystem: Host-associated > Plants > Phyllosphere > Unclassified | place: USA... | reverse complement strand
GAAATTCGAGCGCGCCGGGGCGGTAATCTTCGAGCAGCACCGACAGCAGCACCGACAGCACGGGCGTGACGACGGTGACGTACACGGCCTTGTTGGCGCCGATGCGGGCGATCAGCGTGAAGTAGGCAAAGAAGGCCACGACGGAGCCGAAGATCGACAGATAAAACAGGCCGGCCCAGTAGGTGCCGCTGTCGGGCAGCGTGAAGGCGTCGCCGTTCGCGAGCGACCACAGCGTCACCATCGACGCGCCCCACAGCATCGACCACGCCATCGTCAGCGGCAGGTTCGCGCACTGCTGCTTGACCTTGGTGACGACAACGCTGCCGCCCGCGCTGGCCATGGTCGCGGCCAGCGCCAGCACGACGCCGGCAATGAAGTGGTCGTTGCCACCGGCCTGGATCGCCTGCCAGGCGTCGCCAATGGCGTGCCAGAACAGCAGCGCGACGCCCACCGTGGCGGCCGCGCCGCAGGTCCAGGTGCGGCGGTTGATGGCGGTGCCGAAGAAGAGGCGGCTCCAGATCGGCGTCCAGAACACCATCAGCGCAAACATCACGGCCACCAGGCCGGAGACGACATGCTGCTCCGCGTGGTACGTGCAGATATACGAGATGCCGAAGGTCAGGCCGCCCTGCAGCGCCATCCAGCGGTGCGTGCGCCAGGGCAGGCTCAGGCGTTCGCGGCGTGCGATGCACACGGCGAACAGCGCGGCGGCGGCAAGGAAGAAGCGGTAGGCCACCGACACCGCCGGTGCGGTGTGCCCCAGTTGCAGGGTGATGGCCCAGAAGGTCGAACCCCAGATCAGGGACGCGATGGTAAACAGGATGGGGGAGGACATCGCGGGAGTATAGATGGCCCGCCAGGTTCCTGTCGGCATCACCTCATCGGCCGGCATTCCCGATGTAGTAGAAATGCAACATCACCATGCGAGCCGGATACGCCGGTACAGAATGCTCAGCACGAACAGCGGCCCGATCAGCAAGAAGCGCAGATCGTCGAAGAACGATGGCTTCTTGCCCTCGATATGGTGGCCGACGAACTGGCCGAGCCAGGCCGCCACGAACACGCCGATCGACGTCGGCAGCACGGTCCCGTCCGGCAACATGGCCAGCAGTACCAGCATCGCGCCGGCCATCACGCCCATCCCCAGGGCGAAGGTGCGTGACAGCGTGACGTAATACGCCAGCGCCGCCGCCACGACCAGCAGCGCCACCGCCGGGTGGAGCGCCCACAGGATGCCCAGCAGGCTGAACACGATTGCCGGTATGCAGACGATGTGGATCAGTTCATTGACGGGATTGCGGTGGCTCTCGCCATAGCGCGCCAGCAGGACATCGATGGCGCGGGGCGTGGATGCGGTGTGCATGGCGGCGTCTCCATTGAGGATAACGGTGATTCTACCGCCGCTGCTCCCCGTTCGGCGGCCTATCTGGGCGGCAGCGCCGGCGTGGGCGCCGTGGTGTCGGCCGGCTGCACGCGCAGATGGGCATGGTTCGCGAACAGCTCGGCGATCCATTCGACAAATACCCGCACCTTGGCGGACAAATGGCGATTCTGCGGATACACGACGTGGACGGGAATCGGATCGCAGCGCCAATCCGGCAGCAGCCGCACCATCTTGCCGGTAGCGAGCTGCTCGGACAAAAGATAGTCGGTCATATTGATCACGCCCAGGCCGGCCAGGCCTGCCTTGATATAGGCATTCGAGTCGTTGAGCGCGATGGCGCCGGGCAGCATGACCTCGATGCGCTCGCCATCGCGGGTGAAATCCCAGCCGCTGACCTTGCCCGACTTGGACGAGAAATAATTGACGCAGCGATGGCGCTCCAGATCGTTCGGATGCAGCGGCATGCCGAAGCGCTCGATATATGAGGGCGCCGCGCAGGTGACAAAATTGATGACGCCAACGCGGCGCGCAATCAGGTTGCTGTCGATCAGGTCGCCACCGCGCACGGCGCAGTCGACGCCTTCCTCGACCAGGTCGACCGGGCGATCGGTGCTGCCCATCTCCAGCGTGATGTCGGGATAGCGCGCGAAGAAATCGGGCAGGGCCGGGATCAGGATTTCGCAGGTCAGGCCCGTGGGCGCATCCACCCGCAGCCGGCCACTGGGGCTGAAGCGGTGGCGCGTGAGCGATTCTTCGGCGTCACGCACGTCCGACAGGATCCGCACGCAACGCTCGTAATAGGCGGCGCCGTCGGACGTCACGGACACATGGCGGGTCGTACGGTGCAACAGGCGCGAGGCGAGCGAGGTTTCGAGCGCCTGGATCAGTGTCGATACCGTCGCCTTGGGCATTTGCAGCGTATCGGCGGCGCGCGTGAAGCTTCCCGCATCGACGACTTGCACGAACACTTCCATGGCTTGCAGCTTGTTCATCTGGATGTTGACTCAAAAATCGCGCCATTGTTCAGGAATCTGAACAATCAATTCGGTATTGTCATCTTTATCCGATTCGGGATCAAGACTATTATGTGTGCATCGCAACAAAGTATTTACTTGAGAAGACGGAGCAGGACATGAGTATTCGAGATGGCATTTTTACCACGGTTGCAGTCACGCTTAGCGGCGTCGCGCTGGCGGGATTGCTTTGCACGGATGCTTACTCCCGCGCCGCCGGCGCCGAAGCACGCGGCGTACGGGCGCTGTCGATGCAGATGCAGATGAGCTGCGTGGGCGATTGCGCCGTTGTCGACGAACGCATCGTCGAACTCGAGCTCGGGCAGGTCCCGCGATGAACGCCGTGGGCGACATGCCGGAGCGCGCGCTGAAAGTACGCGACCTCGAGGTCGCGGGCGCTACCGGCGGGCTCCCCGCCCGCCTGTACGCCGCCGGCCCGGCCGCCAAGCGTGACATGCTGGTCGTGTTCTACCACGGTGGCGGCTTCGACAGTGGCGACCTCGATGAGGCGGACGACTTCCTGCGCTCGCTGGCCGAATGCGATCACCTGCCGCTCGTGCTGGCACCGAGCTACACGCTGGCCACCGTCAGCCCGTTCCCGGCGGCCGTCGAGGATGCGCATGCGGTCCTGCAATGGGCCAAGAAGAACAAGGCCAAGCTTGGCTGGAACGGCAAGCTCCTGGTGACGGCCGGCATCGAAGCCGGCGCCAACCTGGCGGCTGTGTGTGCGCTGATGTCGCGTGATCGTGGTGGTCCGGCACTCGCCGGCCAGATCCTGGTCATGCCGATGCTCGACCCGGCCCTGAGCACCGGCTCGATGCGCCAGCTCACGCAATGCTCCGACCGCGAAAAGGCCGCCACGATCTGCGCCGAAGCCTATCGCGGCTATTTGCCCCATGCAGCCGACCGCTCGCATCCGTACGCGGCGCCGCTGCATTCCAGCCGCCTGAAGAACCTGGCGCCGGCGCTGATCCTGTCGGCCGAAGACGACCCGCTGCGCGACGAAGCCGAGCTGTATGGCGCAAAACTGATCAATGCGGGCATCTGCACCACGGTGCGGCGCATGGCGCCCGCCGATCTGCAAGACCCGAACGGCCGCAATGAATGCGCCTGCAAATGGCAGGCGATGGGCGAGATTGCCAACTTCCTGGCGCGACTCGAGGGGCGGCAGGGGGCTTGATACGGCCGGGTTGTTCCGGCCGCACACTTGCAGTCAATATGGTAAGTAAGAGTTCATCACAATAAGAGAGTGCAAATGAATCACAGCGCCCAGTCGCAGCACCTGCTCTGCAGATAACGCACAACCACCCGCCGGACTAAGCCACCGGCCCTACATCAGATAACAGAAATTTTTCCACGCCCCGGCGCGGAAGGGGATTCGTTTTGCCTGCGTTTCGTCTGGCCCGCCATGCCAGCGACGCGGGACGGGGTTCTATTGTCTTTTTTTTCATCGTCGTATTTCATCGTTTCTAATAAGAGGGTTAATCATGAATAACCAATCAGGGATGGGCAAACTGCGCGTCATCATCGCCGCGCTGGCAATCGCAGGTCTCGCGGGCGCCGGTATCACCGGCTGCGCGGACGCCACCAGCGACGACGCACCGGCAGCGGCAGCGCCAAGTGCGCCGCCAGTCACGAGCGCCGTCGTCATCCAGCGCGCCGTGACCGAAACGCAGGAATTCTCCGGTCGCCTGGAAGCGATCGAAGTCGTTGCAATCCGCCCCCGCGTGTCGGGCTACATCACGGCCGTAAACTTCAAGCCGGGCGCCGAAGTGAAAAAGGGCGAGGTCCTGTTCGTGATCGATCCACGGCCGTATCAGGCCGAGGCCGACCGCACGAAGGCCGTCGCCGCTGCCGCGCAGGCACGCGCCGGCCTGGCCCGCCTTGAACTGCAGCGCGCCGAACTTCTGCTGGCCGACAAGGCCATCGCCCAGCGCGAGTTCGACGAACGCGCCGCTGGCCAGAAGGAACTGGATGCAAGCGTGCGCGCCGCCCAGGCCGAGCATGAAACGGCGCGCCTGAACCTGGCCTATACCCGCGTCACGTCACCCATTGACGGCCGCGTCTCGAAAGCCGAAATCACCCTTGGTAACCTGGTGGACGCCACTGCGGTCCTGACCTCGGTGGTCTCGCTCGAACGCATCTACGCCAGCTTCGATGGCGATGAATCCACCTACCTGCGTGTGTCGCGCCGCACCAACGCCGGCCAGCCGGTGGACGTGAAGGTGGGCCTGGCCGGCGAAGAAGGCTTCCCGCACAGCGGCAAGCTCGAATTCGTCGACAATCAGCTCGACAGCCGCAGCGGCAGCGTGCGCATGCGCGCCACGCTGGCCAACACCGACCGCGCGCTGGCGCCGGGCCTCTTTGCCCGCGTGCAGATCGCCGGCGGCGCGCCGACCCCGCAGATCCTGATCGTCGACCGCGCCATCAACACCGACCAGGACCGCAAGTTCGTCTACGTCGTCGACAAGGACGGCAAGGCCGAATACCGCAGCGTCAAACTGGGCCCGCTGGACGACGGTTTGCGCATCGTGCGCGAAGGCCTCAAACCAGGCGAAAAGATCGTCGTGAACGGCCTGCAGCGCGTGCGCCCGGGCGCCCCGATCGCCGCGCAGGTCGTGCCGATGGTAGCCACTGCAGCACCGGCCACCCCAGCGGCTGCAACGGGAGCATAAGTCACCATGAACTTCCCTAAATTCTTTGTCGACAAACCGATCTTCGCGGTCGTGCTGTCGGTGATCATCTTTGTCGCCGGCCTGATCTCGATCTTCATGCTGCCGATTTCCGAGTACCCCGAAGTCACGCCGCCCTCCGTGGTGGTGCGCGCGCAGTATCCGGGCGCGAATCCGAAGGTCATCGCCGAAACGGTGGCCACGCCGCTGGAAGAGCAGATCAACGGCGTCGAAGACATGCTGTACATGTCGTCGCAGAACACGTCCGACGGCGCGCTGGCGCTGACCGTCACGTTTAAAATCGGCACCGATGTCGAGCAGGCCGAGACCGCGGTGCAGAACCGGGTCCAGCGCGCGCTGCCACGGCTGCCCGAAGAAGTGCGCCAGATCGGCGTGACGACCGTGAAGTCGTCGCCGAACCTGACGATGGTGGTCCACCTGAATTCTCCGGACGGCCGCTACGACGACCTGTACCTGCGCAACTACGCGGTGCTGAACGTGAAGGACCAGCTGGCCCGGATCAAGGGCATGGGCGAAGTCCAGCTGTTCGGCTCGGGCGACTACGCGATGCGTATCTGGCTCGATCCGCAGAAGGTCGCTGCGCGCGGCTTGACTGCGGGCGACGTCATCGACGCGATCCGCGAACAGAACGTGCAGGTCGCAGCCGGCGTGATCGGCCAGGGTCCGGCCAAGGACGCTGACTTCCAGCTCACCGTGAATACGCAAGGGCGCCTGCAAAGCACCGACGAATTCGGCGACATCGTCCTGAAGACCAATGCCGAAGGCGGCACCACGCTGCTCAAGGATGTCGCGCGCATGGAGCTCGGTTCGAGCTCGTACGCACTGCGCTCGCTGCTGAACAACAAGTCGGCCGTCGCAATCCCGATCTTCGCCGCCCCTGGCGCGAACGACCTGCAGCTGTCCGCCGACGTGCGCACGACGATGGAAGCGCTGTCGCAGGAGTTCCCGGAAGGCGTGAAGTATTCGATCGTGTATGACCCCACCCAGTTCGTGCGCGAGTCGATCAACTCGGTCATCGTGACCCTGTTCGAAGCGGTCGTGCTGGTCGCGCTGGTGGTGATCATCTTCCTGCAGACCTGGCGCGCCTCGATCATTCCGCTGCTGGCTGTGCCGGTGTCGGTGGTCGGTACCTTTGCCGTGATGCTGGCCTTTGGCTTTTCGATCAATACGCTGTCGCTGTTCGGCCTCGTGCTGGCCATCGGCATCGTGGTCGACGATGCGATCGTGGTGGTGGAAAACGTTGAGCGCAATATCGCCGATGGCCTCAATCCACGCGACGCGACGATCCAGGCCATGAAGGAAGTCAGCGGGCCGATCATCGCCATCGCGCTGGTGCTGTGCGCCGTGTTCGTGCCGATCGCCTTCGTGTCGGGCCTGACCGGCCAGTTCTATCGCCAGTTTGCACTGACCATCGCGATTTCGACCGTGATCTCGGCGTTTGCCTCGCTGACGCTGGCGCCGGCCCTGTCGGCTGCGCTGCTCAAACCGCACAACGCACCGAAAGACCGCCTGACGCGCATGATCGACGCCGTGCTGGGCCGCTTCTTCGGCGCGTTCAACCGTTTCTTCGGCCGCTCGTCGGTGCGCTATGAACATGGCGTGAAGGGTGTCCTGCGTCGCAAGAGCGCTTCGGTCGCCGTCTACCTGGCGCTGGCTGTGGCTGCGGTGTTCATGTTCAAGGCAGTGCCGCCGGGCTTCGTGCCACCACAGGACAAGGCCTACCTGATCGGCTTCGCGCAGCTGCCGGACGCCGCTTCGCTCGACCGTACCGACGCCGTGATCCGTCAGATGTCGAAGATCGCCCAGGAGATTCCCGGTGTCGAATCGTCGATCGCCTTCCCGGGCCTGTCGATCAACGGCTTTACCAATGCGCCGAACGCCGGCATCGTGTTTGTGGGCCTGAAATCGTTCGACCAGCGCAAGGACAAGGCGAAAAGCGCCGAAGCCATCGCCGCCGAGATCAACAAGCGCATGGGCGCCGTCGAGGATGCGTTCGTGATGGTGCTCTCGCCACCGCCGGTCAATGGCCTCGGTACGACGGGCGGCTTCAAGATGATGATTGAAGACCGCGGCAACGTCGGCTACGAAGAGCTGAACAAGGCAGTCCAGGCGCTGACGGCCAAGGCCGCGCAGACGCCGGAACTGGCCGGCGTGTTCTCGGGCTTCCAGATCAACGTGCCGCAACTGTACGCGGACATCGATCGCGTGAAAGCCAAGCAGCTGGGCGTGCCGCTGGCGAGCATCAACCAGACCTTGCAGGTCAACCTTGGCTCGCTGTACGTGAACGACTTCAACCAGTTCGGCCGCACGTATCAGGTGCGAGTGCAGGCTGACGCGCCGTTCCGTTCGCAGCGCGAGCAGATCGAGCAATTCAAGGTGCGCAGCAATACGGGCGAGATGATTCCGCTGTCGTCGATGATGCGCGTGAAGGACACCTATGGTCCGGACCGCGTCACGCGCTACAACGGCTACGTCTCGGCCGAGATGAATGGCGGCGCCGCGCCCGGTGTGTCGTCCGGCCAGGCGCAAGCGGCGATGGAACGCATCGCGAAAGAAGTGCTGCCGAAGGGCGTGTCGTACGAATGGACCGAGCTGACCTATCAGGACGTCCTGTCGGGTAACACGATGATCTATGTGTTCCCGCTGTGCGTGCTGCTGGTGTTCCTGGTGCTGGCGGCCCAGTACGAAAGCTGGACGCTGCCGCTGTCGGTGATCCTGATCGTGCCGATGTCGATCCTGTGCGCGCTCATTGGCGTCAAGCTTACCGGTGGCGACAACAATGTGTTCACGCAGATCGCGCTGTTCGTGCTGGTCGGGCTGGCGTCGAAGAACGCGATCCTGATCGTCGAATTTGCCCGCGAACTGGAAGACCATGGCCGCAGCGTCGTCGAGGCAGCACTTGAGGCGAGCCGCCTGCGTCTGCGGCCGATCCTGATGACGTCGATCGCGTTCATCGCCGGCGTGGTGCCGCTGGTGTTCTCGAGCGGCGCGGGTTCCGAGATGCGCCACGCCATCGGTGTCGCCGTGTTCTGGGGCATGCTGGGCGTGACCTTCTTCGGCCTGTTCCTCACGCCGCTGTTCTACGTGTTGCTGCGCTCGCTGGCCAAGCGTTTTGAAAAACCCGTGCACACCGCGCCTGCGGTGGCGCACAGCGCAGAAGGAGTGCACTGATGAATACGATGATTGCAAAGGGCGTCGCGCCCCTGCTGGCGGCGCTGCTGCTGACGGCCTGCGCCACGCCCGACTTCGTGCAGCCGCACGTGGCCACGCCGGACGCCTTCCGCGAGTCGCAGGCACCAGTGCCGGCGGCGGAAGTTGCGGGGATTGACGGCGCGCGCTGGAAGCCGGCGCAGCCGGCCGAGCAGCAGCCGCGCGGCCAGTGGTGGCTGGCCTTCAACGATCCGGCGCTGACCGCGCTGATCGACGAAGCCGCCGCCAGCAACGCCAACCTGTCGGTCGCGGCCAGCCGCGTCAAGCAGGCGCGCGCGATTGCCGGCATTGCCGAAGCGGATCGCATCCCGCAGGTCGGCGTGGGCATCGGCGCCCAGCGTGCGCGCCTGTCGCCACGCGAATCGAACCTGCCGCAAGGCGTGGGGACCGACGCGTACACGAGCTACAGCGCGCGCCTGTCGGCCAGCTACGAAGTCGACCTGTTCGGCCGCGTGGCGGCCGGCGTGTCGGCAGCGAGAAGCGATGCGGCGACCTCTGAAGCCAACTTCCGCTCGGTGCTGCTGGCCTTGCAGGCGGACGTCGCGCAGACCTATTTCAGGCTGCGCGCACTCGATGCCGAGCTGGTGACGCTGGCCGACACGGTGCGCCTGCGTGAAGAAAGCATCAAGGTCACGCAGCGCCGTTTCGACCTGGGCGACATCGGTGAATTCGACCTGTCGCGGGCCCGCACCGAGCTGTCCACGGCGCGCGCCGAAGCCATCGGCGTGCAGCGCCAGCGCGCCACGACCGAGCATGCGCTGGCGGTCCTACTGGGCAAACCAGCGGCCGATTACGTCGCTGGCCCGAGCCCGTTGCTCGATGCGAGCCTGATGCCGGCGATTCCTGCCGGCCTGCCGTCGTCGCTGCTCGAGCGCCGGCCCGATATCGTCGCCGCCCAGCGCGCGATGGAAGCGTCGAACGCCCGCATCGGCGTGGCGCGCGCAGCGATGTTCCCGGCCCTGACCATCAATGCCGATGGCGGTGGCGTGGGCGGCGTGTTCTCGGAAGTGTTCAAGTGGAGCAGCCGTTCGTGGGTGCTCGGGGCCCTGGCCTCGATGCCGATCATCGACGGTGGCCGCAACCGCAACAACATCGTGCGCAGCGAAGCGGTGCTCGAAGAATCGGTGGGCACCTATCGCCAGAGCGTGCTGGTGGCGTTTGCTGAGGTCGAGGACAACCTGGCCGGCCTGCGCATCCTGGCGGGGCAGGCCGGTGAGATCGATGCGGCCGTGGTCTCGGCGCGCCGCTCGGCCGACCTGGCGCAAAAGCTGTACGACGCGGGCCGCTCGAGCTATCTCGAGCTGCTCGACGCCCAGCGCAACCTGGCGGTGGTCGAACGCACGGCGGTGCAGTTGCGCGGTGAGCGCGCATTGACGACGGTGGCGCTGATTCGCGCACTGGGCGGCGGGTGGGATGCCGCGCAGCCGGTGAATGCGGCGGTAGCACAACGCTGATCACCGTATAAAAATTGTTTGCCCTTTGCGGCGGTACGTGTGAACGCACCGCCGCTTTTTTTCGTCGGTGTAGCAAAACTACAAAAAATATTCTGATTCAATTGACTCAGTTAAACGACAGGAACAGAATCTGAGGGCCGAAAGTGTCCACATAGAGACCATGGCAACCGGTTACGTAGTTTATCTACGTGACCAAGAGTACGTCCGTCGTTGTCCTGAAGGACCGAAACACATCAATTACACCGGAGGAGACAAAATGAAGAAAAGCATCATCGCCATGCTTGCCACCAGCGTTGTGGCATTGAGCAACCCGGCCCTGGCCGCCACCCCGCCTGCCCAGGCGGGCAACAGTTCTGCCGTGCTGCTGCAGGGCTTCCACTGGAACTCGTCGAGCGCCAGGAGCCCGAACTGGTACAACACCTTGCAGGGCAATGTGGGCGAGCTGAAAACCATGGGCTTTAGCCACGTCTGGTTCCCGCCGCCGTCCGATTCGGCGGCCTCGCAGGGTTATCTGCCGCGCCAGCTGAACAACCTGAATTCCGCCTACGGCAGCTCGGCCGAGCTCACCAACGTCGTGCGCGCATTTACCAACAGCGGCATCAAGGCCGTGGCCGACGTCGTCGTCAACCACCGCGTCGGCACCACCGGGTGGTCGGACTTCACCAATCCCAACTGGACCGTGTATTCGATCGTCAACAATGACGAGTGCAACTGCGGCCTGGGCAGCGCCGATACGGCGCTCGGCTTCAACGGCGGGCGCGACATCGACCACCGCAATGTCGGCGAAGTCCAGAACGGCATCACCACGTGGCTGAATTACACGCTCAAACCGGTGGGCTTTACCGGCATGCGGGTAGACTATGTGCGCGGCTTCAGCCCCAGCTACGTCGGGCAGTATGCGAATGCCTTCAACGCCGAGTTCTGCGTCGGCGAGCTGTGGAACGACCTGAACCTGAACAATGTCGATGCGCACCGCCAGGAAATCATGAACTGGATTAACGGGACCAGCAACAGCTGCGGCGCGTTCGACTTCACCACCAAGGGCCTGCTCAACGACGCACTGGCCAACGGCAACTACTGGCGCCTGAAGGATGCCGCCGGCAAGCCGCAGGGCGCGATCGGCTGGTGGCCGGCGATGGCAGTGACCTTCGTCGACAACCACGACACCGGTCCGTCCGAAAGCTGCGGCAATGGCCAGAACCACTGGGCAGTGCCGTGCGGCGCGGTGATGCAGGGCTACGCCTATGTGCTGAGCCACCCAGGCATTCCGACCGTGTACTACCCGCACATCTACAACTGGGGCCTGAAGACGCCGATTGCCGCGCTGATGGCCGCGCGCCGGGCGGCCGGGGTGACATCGACGTCGCCGGTAGCGATCCAGCAGGCGGCGCAGGGACTGTATGCGGCAGTCGTCACGGGCAACACGCGCCAGCTCGCGATGAAGATCGGACCGAACGCCTGGAGCCCGGCCGGCACGGGCTGGGTGCTGCAGACGTCGGGCAGCAATTACGCAGTGTGGATGAAGTAGGCCTGCACCGTCGGTAGACCGGCCGCCAACGGCAGCGGCCGGGTGCTTGTTCGCTGCTGCGCTGCAGCGTGCGCGCGGCACCGTTACAATGCAGCCGTGCCGGGTGCGCCAGCGTGTGGCCACCCGCCATCCACCTGCCAGCGACGCCACGTGCTACCTCTGCCAATTCAATTCGAACGACGCCGTACCCTATGCTAGTTGGCTTGCCTCCCGTTGTTGATGAACGAACCCGCATCGTCATTCTTGGAAGTTTTCCCGGTGAGGCGTCACTCGCGGCAAAGCAGTACTACGCCCATCCGAGGAATCAGTTCTGGCGGCTGATGTCTGCCGTGGTCGGTGAGCCTCTTGCAGAGACCGATTACGACGGGCGCTTGGTGCGCTTGCTTGCTCACCGGATCGGCTTGTGGGACACCGTTGCATCCTGCAAGCGTGAGGGCAGCCTCGACGCTGCCATTCGCGAAGCACAGGCCAATGAATTGAGCGTTCTGGAACGGCACTGCCCGCACCTCGTGCGCGTCTGCTTCAATGGCAAGACCTCGGGAAAATCAGAGCAGCGTTTTCGCACGGCAGGCTTCGACACCCTTGTATTGCCGTCATCATCGCCAGCCAATGCGCAAATGTCTTTCGATAACAAGTTGACTATCTGGAAGAAGATCGTCGATTCGCCATCAGGTTGACACAATAATTACGTGTTGTTTCTTCGCACGAATATAGTGCATCCTTGCCTACAGGCACGCAAATTTGGTGCTATAAAAGTTTCCATGATGCACTTATTCAGAGACAATGGACGCTATTGATCTGAAGAGACCTTCATGAAAAGCCTTTCCGTTCGCCGCGCCACGCGCCATCTTCGCCGTCCCTTCTCCGTGCGCGCTGCCGCATCCACATGTCTGCTCGTCGCCCTGGCGGGCTGCGGCGGCGGCGGCGGTGGCGATACCGCACCTGCCGTCAACGTTGCTGCCACGGCCGCCGTCAACAGTGTCTCGAGCACCAGCGTCGAGGTCGGCAAAACATTGACCGTCACCGGCAGCAATCTGGACCGCGTCACCAGTTTTACCGTCAATGGCATCAGCCTGCGCATCGTTGCCGTCAGCTCGGGCAGCGCCACCCTGGCCATGCCGGATACGGCCACGAGCGGTGTGCTGACATTGACGGTCAATGGCGCCAGTACGCCCACTGGCTTCAGTCTGACAGCGTACCCGACCATGACGGTCACTGGCTATGCACCAGCGTCGGCTGCGGCCGGCGCCACCATCGTGGTGACCGGTACCGGCCTCGGCACGGTCAGCCAGGTGCGTTTTGCCAATGGCAGCACGGCTGCCGTAACGCAGCCACACGGCAACACGAGTCTCAGCTTTGTCGTGCCGGAAGGGGCCGCCAGCGGCGCCATCGTGCTGGTGAGCCCTTACCGCGAAACAAGCACGAGCAGCTTTACCGTGTTTCCATCCGTGACGGTAACGTCCATTTCGTCGAGCAGCGACAGCGTGCTGCGCGTGACGGTATCGGGCACCAACCTGAACGGCGTGACCAGCGCCAGGGTCGGCAACGTGTCCGCCGTCATCACCCAGGCCAGCGCCTCCGAGATGATCCTGACGGTGGCGCTGGGAACGTCGGGTACCGTGGTGTTGACCTCGCCAGCCGGCGACCTGAGCGCAGGCGCGGTCGCGGCGCAGAATTACACGATCGGCACGGTGGACGTGGCACAGGTATTCAGCCGCAATATCAGCAATACCGCTCTCAAGATCACGCCGGGCCGGCCGATGCTGGTGCGCGCGTCGGTGCTGGGATTGAGCGCCAATCTTGACAGCCCGACCGTCAAGCTGACCGGAGTCACCGGCGCGGGCGCCATGCTTGGCTCGCTGACGATGAGTGGCCCGGCCAGGCTGCCGACCACCCGCGACGAATATGATCTGGCCAATACCTTTTCGGTGGTGGTGCCCGATACCTGGGTCAAACGCGGCCTCAAACTGGCAGTCTCGGCCACCGGTGCCGACAATCATGTGGCGACAGGCCCGACCCATATCCCGGCAATTGGCAGCACTACCAAAATTCATCTGTACCTGGTGCCGATCAGCTATAACGGTGTGGTCGGCAAGCCACCCGGCAGCCTGCAGTCGGTAAAAGACGCATTCCTGCGTACGTATCCGTATGGTCCCAACGATGTCGTCGTCAGTCTCCGTGCGCCGCTGGTGGTGACCGGTTCCGGCAGCACCGCTGATTCGGCGTGGTGGGATGATGCGCTGACCCAGCTCGAAACGGCACGCTCGGCCGAACAGCCAGCCGGCGTCTACTATGGATTGGTTCACAAGGATACGAATTCCGGCATCGTCGGGCTGGGCTATGTCAACGACCGCAACACTGGTGCCGGCTTCCCTTCGGCCATTGGCATCGAGGCGGATAATTCGGCCGGCAGCATCAACGACCCATTTGGCAATCTGTGGCCGGTCTGGCTAGCCACCATGCTGCATGAAGTGGGCCATAATCACTCGCTCGAACACGTGGCCGGCTGTAACAATCCGGATTCGACCGATCCGGCTTACCCTTACAGCGGTGGCGTGCTGGGTCCGCTGCCTGTCTACAACAGCCTGTACGCCGGCGTGGTGCCGGGCGGGTTGAAAAAGGCGGTGTATGGCACGTTTAACACGCCAATGAAGGATGTCATGACGTACTGTGCCGACGGCGCCTGGTTGTCCGATTTCAGCTACGCGGCGGCGCAGACGTTTGCGGAAGCACGCAGCGCTATCTATCCCGCCCCGCGCCTGCTGGCGGCCGAGCGCAGCGCCGGTGACTACCTGACTGTGTCGGGCTCGATCAGCGGTAGTACGGTCAGGCTCAACCCGGCGGACGCCTCGAGCCAGCGGCGCTATGCAGCTGCGATCGGCACGAGTCATGACTACACCTTGCGCGTGCGAACCGCCGCCGGCCAGACGTTCGACTATGCCTTCGACGCCATGCGGGTCGGTGACGGCGAGGCCGGTCTGCGCCACTTCAATGTCAGCCTGCCGAATCCTGGCGAGGTGAGCGGTATCGACGTGCTCTACAAAGGCGCCAAGCTGGTCCAGCCGGCCGCCAGGAACACGGCCGCTGGCGGTGCCCCGAGCTTCGCTGCGCAAGTGAGCGACAGTAAGTTGAACCTGACCTGGAATGCCGGCGCCGAACCGGCAGCCACGGTGGTGTATGTGGCAGCCGACGGCAACCGCATGTTGGTCGCCAAGAACCTGCGTGGTGGCAGCGCCAGCGTCGACATCAAGACGCTGCCGGCCGGCGGCAGCTTCGAGGTGAGCCTGTCGACCAGCATCAAGGCACGCCTGGTGAAGGTGGCGCGCTAGCGTCCGGGGGCGGGCGGCTGCGCCGCCCATGCGCCTGCCATCATGATCTGACGGCAGGCGCCTTACAACTCATTCTTCGTGAAACGCCTCGAGCAGTTCGTCCATGATCTCGGCGGTTTCTTCATCCGACAGGCCCAGATACGCGCAGGCCGCGACGCCGCCCTTGTTCCATTCGTTCGATTCGGCGTGGCCCTGGTAGCGGGAGATCGCGTTCTCGGCCAGCAGCGACAGGGCGATCAGCGAGCGCACCGGCGAGGCGGTGGCGGCGTCGTCGATCACGGCATAGTCGTGATGGTGCAGGATGGCCCAGGCCACGTGGTCGGACAAGCCCCAGTTGCGGGCCAGCAGGCAGCCCATCGCGGCGTGGCTGGTCGCGTGGCGTTCGTTCTCGAGGTCGGTGAACGGACGATGGGCTTCCATCGACGCCGCGCCATAGGTGGCTTCGTAATCCTTGAAGCGGTCCATCAGGAGCGGCACGCCGGTGTCGCAAAACAGGCCGAACGTGTGCGCCACGTCGGCCTCGCCCATGCGCAGGCGGCGCGTCAGGAATACCATCGCATGCGCGCGGCGCGTCGAGATGTCCCAGAAGCTCGCCAGCGCGGCGCTGTTGACGGGGATGGCCTGGCGCGCCAGCAGACCGGTCATCAGGGCCGCAACCTGGTTAATCCCCAGGAACAGGATGGCCTGCTCGATCGACTTGGCCTTGCGGCGGCCGCCGTAGACGGACGAATTGGCCAGCTTGAGCAGGGCGCCGGACATGCCGACATCGCTGGCCACGATCCGGCCGATGGCGTCGGGTGACGGATCGTCGGCCCCCAGCTCGCGCTGCAGATCGGCAAGCAGGCTCGGCCGCGGCGGAATGCGGATCGACTTGATCAGGGCATCAACCTGGTCGGTTTGGGGGGCGGATTCGACGACGGTATTCATGAAATGGCGGGGCGCGAGAGGGCATCTCGGACGTTGCGGGGGAACGTGTCACTATACCCGAGCCGGTAAAATATTGCAGCAAGGCAATGTGCAAATCAACCTGTTAATGTGGCAATTCCACCATAGCGCCAGGGCACTGGCGTGCGCGCTAGAATCCGTGCATGGCTATTTCGACAATTGCAGGGATTGATTTTTCAGCCGACGCTGCCACCGTGGCGCGCCAGCTGATCGGGGTGACGGTGCTGCTTGACGGTGTCGGTGGCCGCATCGTCGAGACCGAGGCCTACGACCGCGAAGACCCGGCCTCGCACGCGTTTGCCGGCGAGACCGAGCGCAATGCGTCGATGTTCGGCCCACCCGCGCATGCCTACGTCTACCGCTCGTACGGCATCCACTGGTGCCTGAACTTCGTGTGCCGCGAGGCGGGGCATGGCGCCGGGGTCCTGATCCGCGCGCTCGAGCCGGTGGCGGGGCTGGACGTCATGCGCGCGCGCCGTGATGCGCAGGGCGAGCGTGCGCTGTGTTCGGGGCCGGGCAAGTTGTGCCAGGCGCTGGGTGTGACGCGTGCGCACGATGGGATGGCGCTGGCGGGGGCGCCGTTTGCCTTGCTGCCGGCAGAGGAGGGCCTGGTCGTCGTGGAAGGCATCCGCATCGGCATCTCGAAGGCGGTCGACGTGCCGTGGCGCTTCGGCCTGGCCGGCTCGCGCTTTTTGAGCCGGCCAATCCGCGGCCAAGCCCGCAACTAAGCCGATCCACGCCGACGCGCTGTTGCCGGCGGCAGGGCCGGCACCGGCTTCGCGCGCATCGTGCTGGCGCGGCTGCGGCGATCGGCCACGCCCTGGAAGCCCACCGCCGGCGCGTCGTCGTGCGCTTCTTCCATGCCCTCCACCTCTTCGACGTCGCCGTCACCCGGCGCGATGCGGAAGATCGCGACGGCTTTCGCCAGATTGACGGTCTGCTCGTGCAGGCTTTCGGCCGCCGCTGCGGCCTGTTCGACCAGCGCCGCGTTCTGCTGCGTCATGCTGTCCATCTGCCCGACCGCGCGATTGACGTCGGCGATGCCGTCGGCCTGCTCGGTGCTGGCAATGCTGATACGGCCGATGATGTCGTTCACCTGGCGCACCGACGAGACGATGTCGCCCATGCTGGCGCCGGCTTCGCTGACCGACGCGTTGCCCCGTTCGATGATGCTGACCGAGTCCGCGATCAGGCCCTTGATTTCCTTGGCCGCTGCCGCCGAGCGCTGCGCCAGCGTGCGCACTTCGGACGCCACCACGGCAAAGCCGCGCCCCTGTTCGCCGGCGCGCGCTGCTTCCACCGCTGCGTTCAGGGCCAGGATATTGGTCTGGAACGAGATGCCGTCGATGACGCCGATGATCTCGACGATCTTGCGCGAGCTGGCCTGGATCGATTCCATCGTCGTCACCGCCCCTTGCACCGCCTGGCCGCCGCGCGCGGCCAGCTGCGCCGCTTCGGCTGCGAGCTCGGACGCCTGGCGCGCATTGGTGGCGTTGTCCTTGACCGCCGTGGTCAAGGTCTCCATCGTGCTGGCCGTCTGCTCGAGCGAGCTGGCCTGCATCTCGGTACGGCTCGACAGGTCCATATTGCCGGTGGCGATTTCCTGCGACGCCGTGTCGATCGAGCGCACCGCCGTCATCACGCTGCGCAGCGCGGCATTCAGGCGCGCAATCGTGTGATCCAGCGCGCGGCCCGTGTCGGCGATTTCATCGCGGCCCTGCGCGTCCACCGGCGGCGCGTCGAGCCGGCCCTCGGCCAGTTCGCCGACCGTGTGCGCGATCGAGTGGATACCGGCCAGCATCGCGCGCCGCACCAGCATCGTCACCGCCAGCGACAGCGCGATCGACAGCAGCACCAGGCCGGCCATGGTCCAGCCCAGCGTGCGAAACTCGGCCCTGGCGGCAGCGTAGGCCTCCTGGTTCATGGTCTTTTCGATCTGCGCGAGTTGCGTCAGCGCGGTGTCGAGCGCGCCGAACTGCTGCTCGGCCTTCTGCATCGCATTGGTGGCGATCGACTGGTCCACGGCTGCCATCTCGATCGTCTCGCCGATCGCCTTGCGATAGCGCGCCAGCGCCGCCTGCGATGCCGTGACCGGCGCGCGTTCTTCGCGCTCGGCGGCGTGCGCGAACTTGCCCAGTTTGTCGCCGATGGCGGCGTGCCGGCGGCCGATGTCGGCCGTCAGCGCGCTCAGGCGGTTCTGGGCGAAGCTGCCGTTGGTCCAGGCCAGCAACTGGTAGGCGTTGGCGTGCGCGAAGCGCGCCTCGCCGGCGACATCGGCCACCGCCTGCAGGCGCGCCGCGCGCACCTGCACCATGTGTTCCAGCGAAGCGTTCTGGCGCACCATGCCGTAGTAGGCGGCGCCCGACAGCATGGTCAGCAGCACGAGCACGAGGCCCGGGGCCAGCAGCAGTTTCTGGCCGATCCGCAGTTTGTTCAGCATGGGTCACTCCACAAAAAAAGCTGCCATCGCGGGCAGGGCGACGGCAGCGACAGCAGGGGATGCGCGAGACCGGCGCAGGCTTATTTCTTGTAGATGCCCGCTTCGAGCACCACGCCGTCGACCAGCAGGATGTAGGTCGTCTTGGGTTCGATCTTGCCGGTGGTGGGATTCTTGTACTGGTAGTCGACCCAGCCCTTGCCCTTGGCGGCGGCCAGCTCGATGATCTCGCGCCGGTACTTCTTGCCGTTTGCATCGGGCACGTCGGTCAGGTCCTTGCCGACGATCGACGGGTTGTACGGGTGGGCCAGCACGATGCCGGTCTTGACGTCGCGCAGGTCGATATACAGCTGGCCCTGGACGAAATCCGGGTCCTTGGCGTTGATGCGCTTCATCATTTCATCCTTGCCCTTGGCCTTGATCAGGGCGGCGCCACGCTCAGCCATGGCGATGGCGTCTTTCTCGGTCGGTTCATTGGCAAGGGCAGCGGTCGATGCCAGCCCCAGGCACAGGGCGGCGGCGGTGGCGATCAGTTTCATGGCGGTCCTTTCGCGTTGAATGCATCAGAAATGTTGCTTAAGTGCATTCACTACTCTAGCGGCGTGTGCCCGAGCCAGATTGCGCACGCACAAGCGCGTGGAAATCGCACGGACGCCGTTGCGCCGATGCCGCATTTTTTCCTACATCAGCCCGTGATTGTCCGATTCACGCGGTCAGACACTGTCTCATTGATTGATGGCAATTGCTGTCCATTCGGCCTCCCTAAGATGGGTTCTTTCCGGCAATTCGCCGCCTTCCCATCGTCTTCTTCTGGAGATCTCCGTGAACACGACTGCAACGACGCCCACCAAGTTCAAGCCCTTCACGCGCCAGTCGATCGTGACCGCGCGCCAATGGGAATGGCTCACGCCCGAGCTGCAGGAAGCCGTGCAGGTGGTCTCGCACGTGCTGCCGTTTCGCACCAATGCGTATGTGATGGATACGCTGATCGACTGGTCGCGTGTGCCGGACGATCCGATCTACCGGCTGACGTTCCCGCACCGCGACATGCTCCCGGGCGCTGAATACGAGCAGCTGCGCGAGCTGGTGCTGGTCAAAAAAGATGACGCCGCGATCGCGCGCCTGGTGCACGCGATCCGCATGCGCATGAATCCGCACCCGGCCGGGCAGATGACGCACAACGTGCCGCGCGTAAACGATGCGCCGCTCAAGGGCCTGCAGCACAAGTACAAGGAAACGGTGCTGTTTTTCCCGAGCGCCGGCCAGACCTGCCATGCCTATTGCACGTTCTGCTTCCGCTGGCCGCAGTTCGTCGGCATGGACGACCTGAAGTTCGATGCGCGCGAATGCGGCGAACTGGTGGACTACCTGAAAGTGCATACGGAGGTCACCGACGTCCTGATCACCGGGGGCGATCCGATGATCATGAATACGCGCTCGCTGGCTGAATTTCTCGAGCCGCTCCTGATCCCCGAACTGGACCACATCCAGAACATCCGCATCGGCACCAAATCGGTCGCGTACTGGCCGCAGCGCTTCGTGTCGGACAAGGACAGCGACGACCTGATGCGCCTGTTCGAAAAGGTGGTCGCCAGCGGCAAGAACCTGGCCATCATGGGCCACTACAACCACGCGGTCGAACTGCGCGCACCGATCGCGCAGCAGGCGGTCAAGCGCATCGTCGGCACCGGCGCCACGCTGCGCATGCAGGGCCCGCTGATCCGCCACATCAACGAAGACCCGAAAAGCTGGGCCGAACTGTGGACCACGGGCGTGCGCCTGGGCGCGATTCCCTACTATATGTTCGTCGAGCGCGACACCGGTCCGCGCGACTACTTTGCACTGCCGCTGGCGCGCGCCCACGAGATTTTCCAGGAAGCCTACTCGATGGTCTCGGGCCTGTCGCGCACCGTGCGCGGGCCGTCGATGAGCGCGTTTCCTGGCAAGGTCGTGATCGACGGCGTCGTCACGATCAATGGCGAAAAGCTGTTCGCGCTGCAGTTCCTGCAGGCCCGCAATCCGGAATGGGTGCGGCGGCCGTTCTTTGCCAAATACGACGCCACGGCAACCTGGCTCGATCACCTGAAACCCGCGTTCGGGCGCGACCGCTTCTTCTTCGAGACGGAAAGCGGCGGCCCGCTGCGGGGCGCGGGCGGCCGCGTGATCCCGCTGGTGCCGGCCGGCCAGCGCGGCCACGCCCAGCCCGACGCGGCATGACCGGTCGACGTCCGGCCTGATCCTGCGCCATGCAACCCGCCGCCACGCTGGTGTCTCCCGCCACCCCGCGCCTGTCCGGCCTGGCGGTGTTCGTGTACGTGTTCGTGCCGTTCGCGCTGGGGCATTACCTGTCCTCGCTGCTGCGCAACGTGAACGCGGTGCTGGCGTCGCAACTGGCGAGCGCGCTCGCGCTCACGCCGGGCCAACTGGGGCTGCTCACCAGCGCGTTCTTCTTTGCGTTCGCGCTGGTCCAGCTGCCGGTGGGGATGGCGCTGGACCGCTACGGGCCGCGCCGCGTGCAGGTAGCGATGCTGCTGGTGGCGTCCTGCGGCGCGGTGCTGTTTGCGCATGGCGGCGGCTTCTGGAGCCTGCTCGCGGCGCGCGCCGTGATGGGGTGCGGCCTGGGCGGCTGCTTCATGGCGGCGGTCAAGGCCGTGTCGATCTGGATCGCACCGAGCCGGCTGCCATCGGTGCACGGCTACCTGATCGCCGTCGGCGGCATGGGCGCGGCCAGCGCGACGATGCCGGTGCGCGCGATGCTCGAGTACACCGACTGGCGCGGCCTGTTCGTGCTGCTGGCCGGCCTGGTCGCCTGCACCGGGTTGCTGATCGCGCTGCTGTATCCGAAGCTTGACGACGCGGCGCCCGGCCGCAGCCCGTTATCACCGCTCTTGCCGGCGCTGCGCGAGGTCTGGCGCGCACCCGGCTTTCGCGCCGTCGTGGCGCTGGTGCTGGTGCCGCATGCGGTGTTCTTCGGGGTGCAGGGCCTGTGGATCGGGCGCTGGCTGGCCGACGTGGCGCTGTACCCGGAAGACGCCGTCGCCTACCTGCTGTACCTGGGCATGGCGGCCGTGGTGTTCGGCGCCATCGCGGTGGGGATGATCACCGAGTGGGCGGGACGGCGCGGCATGCCGCCGCTCGATGTGGCGGCCGCCGGCATCACGATGTTCGTGCTGATTCAGGCCGCGTTCGTGATCGGCTACCGGCCCAGCTTCCCGTGGCTGTCGGTGATGTTCACGCTGGCGGGCACGGTCACCGGCATCGACTACGCGATCGTGGCCCAGTCGATGCCACGTGCGCTGACCGGGCGCGCCGCCACCTTTTTGAACCTCTTGATCTTCATCGGCGCCTTCCTGGTGCAGGCGGGCTTTGGCGTGGTGATCGGGCTGTGGCAGCCCGACCTGCTGGGCCACGCGCCCCCCGCCGCCTACCGCTGCGCGTTCGCGCTGCTGGTGCTGATCCAGGTGCCAGGCTTGTGGCAGTACGCGCGCCGCCGCCGGGGTGCACCGTTGCCGGTGACTTGAGATTGCTGCCCCGTAACGTACGTGGTGTAATGTTTTGTCAATATAAGATTTCCCCATTATGTATTTTTTGGGGAACACCATGCGACATCATCTGCCGCGCCTGTGCGCCGGCGCCACCATCCTGTTGCTGGCCGCCTGCGGCGACAAGTCGACGCTGCCGCAGGGCGCCGACATCGGGCCGCAGCCCGAACTCAAGGCGCCCAACAAGACCCTGATCCCGACGGTCAACATCGCAAAGGCCACCGGCTGGCCTGCCGGCGTGATGCCCACCGCGGCGGCGGGCCTGGACGTGAATGCCTTCGCCACGGCGCTCGACCATCCGCGCTGGTTGTACGTGCTGCCCAACGGCGACGTGCTGGTGGCCGAGTCGAATGCCCCGGCCAAGCCGGACGCGGGCGGGATCCGCAACTGGATACAGAGCAAAGTGATGGCCCGCGCCGGCGCCGGTGTGCCGAGCGCGAACCGTATCACGCTGCTGCGCGATGCCGACGGTGATGGCGTGGCCGAGCTGAAAACGGTCTTCCTGAAGAACCTGCATTCGCCATTCGGCATGGCGCTGGTGGGCGACATGCTGTACGTGGCCAATGCTGACGCCATCGTGCGCTTCAACTACAAGGAAGGCGCCACCGAAATCACGGAAGCCGCGCAGCCGGTCGCGCCGCTGCCGGCCGGGCTGAACCACCACTGGACCAAGAACATCATCGCGAGCCAGGATGGCAAGAAGCTGTATGCCACGGTCGGCTCGAACAGCAACGTCGCCGAAAACGGGATGGACGCCGAGAAGAACCGCGCTGCGATCCTCGAAGTGGACCTGGCCAGCGGCGCCACGCGTGTGTTCGCGTCGGGCCTGCGCAATCCGAACGGCATGGCGTGGAATCCGCAGACGGGAGCGTTGTGGACGGTCGTGAACGAGCGCGATGAAATCGGCAGCGATCTGGTGCCCGATTACCTGACATCGGTGAAGGAGGGCGGCTTCTACGGCTGGCCGTACAGCTACTACGGCAAGAACGTCGACGCGCGCGTCAAGCCGCAGCGGCCGGACCTGGTGGACAAGGCGATCGTTCCCGACTACGCGCTGGGCGCGCACGTGGCCGCGCTGGGACTGACGTTCTATGAGGGCGCGCTCTTGCCGGCCCAGTACCGGAACGGCGCGATCATCGGCAACCACGGCTCATGGAACCGCAAGCCGCGCTCGGGCTACAACGTCGTGTTCATTCCGTTCCGGGATGGCATGCCGAACGGGAAGCCGGTCGACATCCTCAGCGACTTCGTCAACAAGGATGGCGAGGCGCAGGGCCGGCCGGTGGGCGTTGCCGTGGACAAGAAGGGTGCGGTGCTGGTGGCCGACGATGTCGGCAACGTGATCTGGCGCGTGGTGCCGGACGCCGGCTGATCGCCAAATTACGCACACCCCGTCACCAGCAGCACCGGAATCCCGGTCCACGCCAGCGCCACCACGGCCAGCACCGCGCTGGCCGCACCCACATAATCCACGAACTCGTCGGACCCCTGGCGCAGGCGCTTGCCGGCCAGGGCGCCGACCCACACGCACGCCGCCATCGACAGCAGCGTCGCGCCGCCCAGCAGCCAGGGATTAGGACCCGCAGCGCGCAGCGCGCCCGGCGTGCACTGGCTCGCCGCGACGATGTACGCGAACGCGAAGTGCGCGCCCCAGATCAGCAGGGGCAGCGAAGCGCGTGTGGCGCGCGAAAAGAAATGGTCGCTCATCGCATCACTCCATCACCAGCAGCAGGCCGCGGATCACCAGGAATCCGGCGAGGCCCTGCAGCGTCACGTAGTGCCAGATCAGCGCGATATTGTCGCGCGTGGCACGGTTCTCGGGGACGATCATGCCGCGCCAGGCGCGCACGCACAGGTACGGTGCGGCCAGCAGCAGCACGAACAGCATGATGCCCTGGAAGCCGAGCAGGATCGAGATCGATGCGCTCCAGGTATCGCGGGTGCCATCCAGGTCCACCAGGCGCCAGCTGTGGACGTCGACACCGAAGGCGCCGGCGGTGCAGGCCAGCGCCACGATCAGCACCCACGGCGTGAGCTTGTTCGAGACCCGGTCGCTCAGCCACACCAGCGCGGAGCCGCCCAGCAGCAGGGCGGCCGACAGCAGCGTCCACGACCACGCTGGCAGCGATGCGCCAGGCGGTGGGCAGATCTGCAGCCGCATCGACGTGTGGATGTAGACGTAGGCGAACGAGCAGTAGATCAGGAACAGCACGATCAGCATGATGAACGTGCCCCACCACGAGTGCGACGCCGTGCCGCGCGCGCCGATCGGCAGCGTGACGCCGCCGCCGATGTCGGCCTCGCGCATCGGCACCTTCTGGTCCGACTGCCACAGCCAGGCAATGATCGAGCCGATGGCGATCACGCCGCAGATGGTCGCCAGCACGTTGGCCTTGACGGTCAGCAGCAGGAAGAAGGCGGCCGTGCCAAGCGCTGCCAGCACGGTCAGCCAGCTGTCGCCCGGCAGGATCATCAGGTAGGTCGGTTTGGCGCTGACCGGGCTGGTGGAGATGGTTTCGCGGCGGCCGGTGACGGTGTTCGGCAGGTAATGACGGCCCTCGGCAACTTCCTTCGACAGCGTCGGCTGGTCCCACAGCGGGTCGTCCGACGTGATGATCGGGATACTGCGGTTGCCGTAGTCTTCCGACGGCAGCCACTCGAGCGTGGCCGCATTCCACGGATTGCCCACGTCCTTGGTCGGACGGCGCAGCGTGCGCGTGGCGTCGATGATCATCAAGAGGATGCCAAGCGCGAACAGGAACGAGCCCAGGGTCGAGATCATGTTCAGCGCATCCCAGCCCATCTCGCTCGAATACGTGTAGACGCGGCGCGGCATGCCGAACAGGCCCGTGATGTGCATCGGGAAGAAGCTGATGTTAAAGCCCCCGAACAGCAGCCAGAACGTCCACCTCGACAGGCGCTCGGACATCGTGTTGCCGTTGATGAGCGGGATCCAGTAGTAGATCGCGGCAAACACCGGGAACACCATGCCGCCGATGAGCACATAGTGCAGGTGGGCCACGATGAAGTAGGTATCGTGCACCTGCCAGTCGAACGGGATCACGGCCACCATCACGCCGGTCAGGCCGCCCAGCACGAAGATGAACATGAAGCCGAGCATGAACAGCGTCGGCGCATTCATCCTGATGCGGCCGCTCCACAGCGTGGCGATCCAGCCGAACACCTGGATGCCGGTGGGGATCGCCACGGCCATGCTGGCTGCCGAGATCAGGCTCATTTCAATGACGCCCAGGCCGGCCGTGAACATGTGGTGCGCCCAAAGACCGAAGCTGAAGATGCCCACGCCGACCAGTGCGACAACAATGGTGCGGCGGCCCACCAGGCGGTTGCCGGCGATGGTCGGGATCATGGTCGAGATCATGCCGGCGGCCGGCAGGAAGATGATGTAGACCTCGGGGTGGCCGAAGAACCAGAACAGGTGCTGCCAGATGATCGGGTCGCCGCCGCGCTCGGGGTCGAAGATCGGCAGGTTCAGCGCGCGCTCCAGTTCGAGGAGGGCCGTGCCGGCAATCACGGCCGGGAAGGCGATCACGATCATCACGCCCACGACCAGCATGGCCCACGCATACACGGGCATGCGGCGCAGCGTCATGCCCGGCGCGCGGGTAAACAGGATGCCGACGATCAGTTCGATGGCGCCGGCAATGGCGGAAATCTCGATGAAGCCGATCCCCAGCAGCCAGAAGTCGGCGTTGAGGCCAGGCGAATACTTCATGCCCGTCAGCGGCGGGTACATGAACCAGCCGCCGTCCGGCGCCAGGCCCCAGAACAGCGTGCAGAAGAAGGCCAGGCCACCAAAGGCGTAGCACCAGAACGCATACG
>Ga0308158_10001474_pt1 | contig 25407 bp, 23 predicted proteins | sample PhyBR2_FD_201038 | JGI IMG/M metagenome (GOLD analysis project Ga0308158, IMG submission 201038) | Phyllosphere microbial communities from UC Gill Tract Community Farm, Albany, California, United States - DLSLB.R2 | ecosystem: Host-associated > Plants > Phyllosphere > Unclassified | place: USA... | reverse complement strand
TGGCGGCAAGACTACATCAACCCTTTGTCGTAGAGAACAAGAGCGGGGCAGCAGGCAATATCGGGACCAACGTCGTTGCCAAAGCACATGCCGATGGGCAAACGATCGGGGTCAGCATTGCTGGTGCGCTGGGCGTCAATGCCCTATTGTTCAGAAACATGCCGTACGACGTCGCCCGGGACATCGAATTGATCACCGTCGCGGTCTCGCAACCGTCTGTACTGGTGGTCGGATCCAAACTGGCCACTGCCGATACCAAGCAGTTGGCCGCTTTGATGAAAGCCAACTCAAAACTCAGTTTTGCGTCTATCGGCGCTGGATCTATTTCGCATCTGGCAATGGCGGCCCTGGTGGCCCAGACAGGCGGAGATGCCGTCCATGTGCCCTACCGTGGATCGGGTGCGGCGGTCACTGCAGTTTTATCGGGTGATGTCGACATGGCGCTACTGCCCGCAGCCGCCGTAATGCCGCATGTTAAAGCAGGCAAGCTACGGGCATTGGCTGTCGCCTCGCCTGCCAGATCGCCTTCACTTCCCGACATACCCACGTTGGCTGAAAGCGGTCTGCCCAACATAAAGGGAGACGCCTGGATCGGCTTCATTGCGCCGGCCAAGACCCCCGCCTCCATTGTCAATACCTTGCATGAAAATCTGGTGCAGATCCTGGCTGAACCGGCGGTCCAGAGCAGACTTCGAACCCAGTACATGGATCCGGTGGGCAACTCGCAAGCAGATTTCAGCAAGCTGCTGCAGGACGATTTAGCACGCTGGAAACAGGTGGTCGAACAAAACAATATCAAACTTGATTAACATTCTGACAAGGGCAACATTCATGACAACTTTACCATCTACCTTATTGGAGCCATCGCGAAATCTTACGATTTTTGGCGAGTATGACGTTGTTGTCATCGGCGGTGGTCCCGCTGGACTTGCCGCTGCAGCCAGTGCCGCTCGCCATGGCGCTCAGACGCTGCTGGTGGAGTCCTATGGTTTTCTTGGGGGCATGGGTACCGCAGGCGGCGTAACCAATTTCGCTGGCCTTTACGGTCGCCACAACGGTCAAATGCAGCAACTGGTGCGCGGTGCAGTAGATGATCTGCTGTCGCGCATTGAAGCGCTGGGCGGACTGAACCGGCCTCAGGATGGAATGCAAGGTCGCATCAGGGTTCGCTCGTACGATACGTCCATATATAAATGCGCAGCCGACCAATGGATGCTGGCATCAGGGGTGAACTTATTATTTCATGCAAATGCCTGCGCTGTGCTTATGGACGGTACCCGCATCAATGCCCTGGTGGTCGAGACCAAATCAGGCAGGCAGGCGATCCGGGCCAACGTTTTCGTTGACTGCTCAGGCGATGCAGACGTGGCAGTATTTGCAGGGGTACCCCATGAAATCGGTGACGGGCACGGCAGCGGACTCTTTCCGACGACGATGTTTCGTGTCGGCCATGTGGACGCCTCGCAAGCATTGCCTGCAGTGGGTGAATTCAAAGCCATCAACGACTTCATGGAGCGTGTGCAGCGAGAACATCCGGGCCGGTATCGCTTCCCGCGAGAGGGCGCCATCCTCAGACCGCAAATCCATTCTTCCGAATGGCGAGCCAATGTCACGCAAATTGCCAACGCTGATGGTAGCGCCTTGAACGCAGTGGATGCCAATGAGCTGAGCGCCGGAGAGGTAGAAGGCAGACGCCAGGTTCTGGAATACTTTCAGTTTCTTCGCGAACAGATTCCAGGTTTCTCTGAAGCGCGCATCGTTGAAATTGCGCCACAGATCGGCATTCGTGAAACACGTCGCATTCAGGGATGTTATGCGCTGACGGGTGACGACATCATCGGCTCTGCCCGCTTTGAAGACAGGATCGGCCTTAACGCCTGGCCGATGGAATTGCATCAATCCGGCGGTATTTCATGGGGATTCCCTTCCGATCCAGACCGGGCATACAACGATCTGCCGTGGCGGATGCTGGTGCCGGCGCAGGTGCAAAATCTGCTGGTTGCCGGGCGCTGTGCCTCAATGACTCACGAGGGGCAGTCTGCAGCCAGGGCCAGCGGCGCATGTTTCGTTATGGGTCAGGCGGCCGGCACCGCCGCCGCAATGGCTGGCACAGCTCCGTTGCAAACGTTCGATCCCGTACATTTGCAGCAAACCTTGCGCGCGGACGGATGCCTGCTGGAGCCATGAAGCCAAGATGGACCTGCCCCGAGGTCCATGCCCGGACCTCGACCAATACGCGGCGGATTCGGGCATTGCGCTTGCGCACAGGCAACAAGATCGGGTATTGAAAACCGGAGACTATATCTCAGATTCAGTAGCATACTCATGCGCGACTTCGCGCAAGCAGGTCATGGCCAGGCGCAAGGCATGCGACATGAACGCTTCCTTGCTCCAGTACATAGCGACGGCCCCTGATCCGGACAAGCGCATTGGCAGGATGCTCAGTACGTTCAGTTGCGCCAGACGCAGGGAGGCTCGAACCGAGGCCACGCCTATCATGTCACTATTGTTCAGGAACATGAGATTGGCTGTGACCGAATTGGTCTCTATCGTATCCTGCGCCAGGTTCTGCCCAGCCGCTGCCAGTGCAACATCCAGTGCGTTGCGCACCGGTGTGCCTTTTGGCCAGACTAACCAGCGATAAGCATGCAAATCCGACCAGCGCAGGGGGTTGACTTGCAAAAGCGGGTGACCAGGACGCACGACAAAGTGAATACCATCAAAGAACAGGTTCTCGGTCTCCAGACTGGGACTACTCAGATCCGTATCGGCACGACCCAACACGATGTCCAGCGCCCCCTGCTCCAGCTGAGAAATCAACCGGTCAGTGGTTCCTTCAACAAAATTCACCCGGGCCTTTGGCATATGCGTCAGCAGCCGCATGATGGCCAGCGGTACAGTGTCAGAGGCGGCAACACCGCTGGCGCCGATCATGACCCGCCCGCTGCCGCCTTCACGCAGCATCTCCATATCGCTGCTGGCGCGATCCAGCTGAATGTCGATTTGCCTGGCGTGAGCAATCAGCATTTCTCCATAGGGTGTCGGAATCAGACCACGTGCATGACGCTCGAATAAGGGCAAGCCAATATCGTCCTCAAGGTCTTTCAACCATTTGGACAGTCCTGGCTGAGTCGTATGCAGTTTTGCTGCGGAATGACTTATGTTGTGCGTTTGCGCCAGGCTAAGCAGCATTTTTACGTGGCGCAGCCGCAGCCGGTGGGTCCAATCCATGGTGGGCTCAGATGATAAGGTTCAGATTATAAGGACTAGGTATATTGTTTTTCATATGGATGATAATAATATTTCATTTTAAATTATATGTCTATGGATCCATAATGAATGAAAATGTGGCAATAGAAGGAGACAACCATGACGACAAAACAACCGCAGAGCGCCATTATTGTAGGTGGTGGCATCGGTGGCCTTGCGGCCGCTTTGGCACTGACCCGTCAAGGCATTCAAGTGCAGTTGCTGGAGCAGGCTTCACAGATTGGTGAAATCGGCGCCGGCATCCAATTGGGGCCCAATGCCTTTTCCGCACTTGATGCACTGGGTGTGGGCGAAACAGCCAGGCAATGCGCCGTATTTACCGATCACATCATTATGATGGACGCAGTCGACAACACCGAGATTTTGCGTGTCCAGACGGGTCAGGCGTTCCGCGAGCGTTTCAACGGCCCTTATGCGGTGATTCACCGGGCCGACATCCACGGCGCCATTCTAAACGGGGTCCGGAACGACCCGCTGATCTCGTTTCAAACATCCACGCAAATCAAGACCTTCACCCAGACAGACGAATACGCCCAGGTGACGGACGCAGCGGGCCACGTTTTCCAGGCTGATGTCGTTATAGGCTGTGACGGCGTCAAATCCGTGCTGCGTGATCACCTTATCGGTGACACCACGCGTGTGACCGGACATGTGGTTTACCGTGCTGTAGTAGACAAAGAGAACATGCCAGACGACCTGCGTATCAATGCGCCGGTACTCTGGGCAGGACCCCGCTGCCACCTCGTGCACTACCCGTTGCGTGGCGGCGAGCAATACAATCTGGTGGTCACCTTTCACAGTCGACAACAGGAAGAATGGGGCGCGCGTGATGGCAGCCAGGAAGAAGTGCTTTCCTATTTCGAAGGCATACATGAACGCCCCAGGCAGTTACTCGATCTGCCAAACTCCTGGCGTCGCTGGGCTACTGCGGACCGCGAACCGGTCCAGCATTGGAGCGTTGGGCGGGCAACCCTTTTGGGCGACGCGGCACACCCCATGTCGCAGTACATGGCTCAGGGCGCGTGCATGGCACTTGAAGACGCCGTCACACTTGGCTTGTCCATTGAGCAATGCCACGGGGACCTGCCTGCAGCCTTCAGGCTATACGAGTCGTTGCGCATACCACGCAGTGCCCGTGTCGTCTGGTCCACGCGCGAGATGGGGCGAATCTATCATGCCGCAGGTGTAGAGCGGGCCGTTCGAAACTCGCTTTGGAAAGACACGTCGCAATCTCGTTTCTATGACAACCTGCAGTGGTTATACGGATGGAATGCACAAAACTGCATGCAGGGCTATCGGCTTTGACGGCTACCGTCAAAAAATAAAAATACTCCAGGAGACAAACCATGTTTTTTCGCAAACGCCGTACCCTGATGGCAGGCGCGCTTGCCATCAGTTGCCTGACCAGCACTGCATGGGCGCAGGCCTCCGATTACCCTCAAAAAACCGTCACGCTGTACACCGCATTTTCCATCGGCAGCGGTCCTGACGTGGTGCTACGTATCCTGAGCCAAGAGCTTGGCAAGAAGTGGAAACAGCCAGTGGTAGTTGAAAACCGCCCTGGCGGCGGTGGCTTCATTGCATTGGAGGCAGTCAGCAAACGTAAGCCTGATGGCTATTCCCTGCTACAGCTCGATAGCGAACATATTTCGGCGCTCCCGCATTTATACAAGGCCCGCCACTATTTCCCTCTGGAGAAATTTGATCTGGTCGCACCCTTGTTTTACACACCATTCATGATTGCCGTCAGTGAAAAATCCCCCTGGAAAAACCTGACCGAGCTGATCGACGCGGCTAAAAAGCGCCCCGACAGCGTCACTTATGGGTCCTGGTTTGTCGGCAGTCCTGGTCATTTGGGTGGGGAATGGCTGAGCTCGCTGACAAACAGCAAGATGCTGCACATTCCCTACAAGGAAGTAAGCCAATTGTACACAGCGGTAGCCAACGCAGAAGTGGACTGGGCGTTTGGCACCATCCCGTCCACCCGACCGGTATACGACAGCGGCAAACTTCGCTACCTCGCCATTGCCGCCCCCCAACGCCACAGCCTGTATCCCAATGTGCCCACCGTCGCGCAGGCCGGTGGACCTGCACAGCTGGACGTCAATTCGATCGTATCGCTTGTCGCCCCCAAGGGTCTGCCGGTAGAAATACGCGACAAGATCCACGCCGATATTTCAGAGATCCTGCGTGACCCCGAGGTGCGCCAGCGCTTTGATTCCTTTGCCTTCGAGCCGTTGAGCTGGACGCTGACCCAATTGCGCGAACGCCTTGACCAAAAATCGGCCACGTACAAAGACCTGATAGACAGTGCCAACATCAGTTTGGATTAAACATATAGGAACCATTGCCATGAGCGTGATTAATGCCATTCCCTCGCCTGTCCGGTTAACTGCCATCGCCTCCCCCGGCCAACCGGAGCCAACCCCAGAACTGGAACAGCTATACCGCGGTTTTGAGCGCGAGATGCTGGTGCCATTGTGGACAGAAATTGGTGACCTGATGCCGATGCATCCGAAAAGCAAGGCCAGCGCCCACGTATGGCGTTGGGATCGGCTGGTGCAACTGGCCAACGAAGCAGGCCGTATCGTACCGGTAGGCCGAGGCGGAGAACGCCGTGCCATTGCGCTGGCCAACCCCGCGCTTGGCGGGCGCCCCTTTGCCACACCCACGCTTTGGGCGGCCATCCAGTACCTGATGCCTGGCGAAGATGCGCCCGAACATCGCCATACCCAGCACGCCTTTCGGTTCATCGTAGAAGGCGAAGGCGTCTGGACCGTGGTCAATGGCGATTCGGTGCGTATGTCGCGTGGCGACTTTCTGCCGCAAGGCGGCTGGAACTGGCACGCCCACCATAACACGTCGATCGAGCCAATGGCCTGGATTGACGGTTTGGACATCCCTTTTTCCTCCTACACGGAATCGCAGTTCTTCGAAGTCGGGCGCGACAAGCTCGATCCTCAGGAGTACATCAAGCCAGCCAGGTCGCGCTCCGAACGCCTTTGGGCCCATCCGGGCTTGCGCCCTGTATCGCAACAGGTAGATCAGGCCGCCACCCCATTGCTGGCCTACCGCTGGGAGGACACGGACCGCGCACTGAGCGAACAGCTCGCACTGGAAGATGAGGGCTACAGCGCCACGCTAAGCCCAGGCCATGCAGCCGTGCGCTACACCAATCCAATGAATGGCCGTGACGTGCTTCCCACCATTCGCTGTGAGATGCATCGCATACGCAGCGGCGCACATACTCGAACCAAACGCGAAGTCGGCTCATCTGTGATCCAGGTATTTGATGGGCAGGGAAGTGTCACCGTCGGCGAGCACCAATGGGAGGTAAAGCGTGGCGACATGTTTGTTATACCCTCGTGGCAGCCTTTCACCGCCATCTGTGCTGCAGACCATGCATCGCTGGACCTTTTCCGCTTCAGCGATACCCCTATTGTTGAAGCCGTCCATGCCTATCGTGAACAGTTCGATACGCCCTGACGTGCCGGGCTCGAAGCCCTCATGTCCTGCTCACTTTCGCTTTCACCATCCCAGACTTCTGGGCTGCATCCTTATTTCAAATCGGAAACACCATGACTACAGTCAATTATCTTTGGACACCCCGTCCCGCACAAACCCTGCCCATAGTGGGCACTGAACAGCACTTGCCCGTCAACCGTCTGTTTTTTGTGGGGCGAAACTATCACGCCCATGCCGCTGAGATGGGCAAACCCGTAGACAAGAGCACAGAGCGCCCTTTTTACTTTACCAAGAGTGCGCAAACCCTGACACTGTCAGGCGCTACCGTCCCATATCCACCGGAAACCAGCAACTACCATTTTGAAATGGAACTGGTCGTCGCCATTGGCAAAGCAGGGTTCCGTATTTCTGCGGACCAGGCACATGAGAGCATCTATGGCTATGCCTGCGGCCTGGACATGACCCGCCGGGACCTGCAACTGGTCGCGCGAGATAAGGGACGACCCTGGGACCTGGGTAAAGACGTGGAAAATTCAGCCATTGCATCACCAATTCTGCCAATGCCGGGCAAGGTAATAGAGCAAGGCGCCATTGAGCTATCGGTAAACGGCGCAGTCAAGCAACGTTCCAATATCGACAAGCTGATCTGGAATATCCGTGAAATCATTGCAGATCTGTCCCTGTTTTACCACTTGCAACCGGGCGACCTGATTTACACAGGCACCCCGGAAGGCGTCGGTGCCGTCGTGCCCGGCGACAAGATAACCGGCCGCGTGCAAGGCGTGGGTGATATTGAATTGAACGTAGGCCAGCCCGCATAACGCGTTGCCGGATCGGTAAAGAAAAGCAGGAATAAACATGAAACTTTACAGCTTTTTCCGCAGCGGAACATCTCATCGCCTGCGCATTGCGCTCAACCTCAAGGGACTCGCGCCGGACTATATACCGGTGGATCTCCGCGTGGACGAACAATCCGAAGGCCCGTACAAGGCCATCAACCCGCAGGGACTGGTCCCCGCCCTTACCATGGATGACGGCAGAACGCTGATTCAGTCTACCGCCATTATCGAATGGCTGGAGGAGCGTTACCCCGAGCCGGCGCTGTTGCCAAAAGACCCTGAGGCGCGCGCCCATGTGCGTGCGCTGGCTGCCATTGTCGGCTGCGACGTACACCCTATCAATAACCGCCGTATCCTGCAGTATCTGCGCAAAAATTTCAGCGGCGACGACACGGCCATAGACGCCTGGTGCGGCCATTGGATAAGCGCTGGCTTTGATGCCATAGAGACGTTATTGGCAAAGGATCGGAATCGCCAGGGATTTTGCTTCGGCAACGCACCCTCCATTGCCGATGTTTATTTGATTCCTCAGATAGAAAGCGCCCGTCGTTTTAATGTCGATATGACTCAATGGCCATTGATCTGTGCTGTTGAAAAAGCCTGCAGTGCACTACCCGCTTTTGCAAAGGCAGAACCCATGGCGCAGCCTGATGCCTGAATACAGATCCGGATAGTCCGCACGACGCGTTGTGCGAGCTATCCGGCTGCATTGGTAATGACTTATCTTACTGTCTGGCTGGCGTAACTATAAATAAAATGAAATGTTATCTACCTTGTACTTGCGACCACGGATGCGCCTTCATCCAGTGCCGCGCAATCGCAGCACGCGTCGTAATCCACACAAGATCACGCTGCTGTACATAGTCAAGAAACCGCTGCAGGGCGGCAAAACGACCTGGTCGGCCGATGATACGGCAATGCAGCCCGACCGACATCATTTTGGGCGTATCCTGCCCTTCTGCATACAACACATCAAATGCGTCTTTTAGATAATTGAAAAACTGCTCGCCGCTGTTGAAACCCTGTGGCGATGCAAAGCGCATGTCGTTCGTATCAAGGGTATAAGGAACAATCAACTGCGGCTTTTTTTGATTGTTGTCCAATTGAACTTCTGTCCAAAAGGGCAAATCATCGCCGTAGTAGTCCGAGTCGTAGAGGAAACCACCCTCTTGCACGACTAATCGACGGGTATTGGGGCTGTCACGGCCGGTGTACCAACCCTCGGGATGATGGCCCAACAAGGCTGACACTACCTCGACGCACTGTCGCATATGTTCACGCTCAATATGCTCAGGCGTATTCTGATAATGAATCCAGCGATAACCATGACATGCCACCTCGTGCCCCAGCTCCACGAAAGCCCGCGCAACCTCAGGGTTGCGCTCCAGCGCCATGCCTACCGCAAAGACGGTAAGCGGCAGGCCACGCCGCTCAAACTCGCGCAGAATGCGCCAGACGCCCGCGCGGGAACCATACTCGTATATGGACTCCATGGAAAGATGACGGTCGGCATACGATGCAGCGCCAATGATTTCCGACAAAAACTGTTCGGATCCCGCATCTCCATGAAGCACGCAGTTTTCGCCCCCTTCTTCATAATTCAGGACAAACTGCAAGGCAATCTGCGCTTTTCCCGGCCAGTTTGCCTGGGGCGGGTTGCGGCCATAGCCAATCAAATCACGGGGATATGCGGTAGATAAGGTCACGGGTATGACTCCATAGAACGAAATACATCGGGATAAGGCGATCTGCACGTGCCGCCAGACGAATGCCGCCCGGCCAGCCTCTTGAACAGGCCTTAAGCTTACACAAAAGCAGAACGCTCCATTGATTTCTTTTCATAACGGCCATGACCCAGTCTCCTAAGATACATAAAAATAGATTCGATCAGGAGACAGTAAATGAAAGAAAGCAGCAACGTATTGGGTTTTATCGGGGTTGGCGTGATGGGCGAGTTCATGTGTGCCAATCTGATTCGCAGTGGCAAGGGCAAGGTCCACGTTTATGATGTTCAGCCCGAGCCGGTCGGGCGCCTTGAAGCAATGGGCGCTATAGCATCAGGATCGCTGAAACAACTGGCACAGGACAGCGACATCGTGTTTCTCTCCCTGCCAAGCATCAGTCAGGTCGAAGAGGTCTGCCTGGGCGATGGCGGGCTATTCTCGGAGGGCAACAGCCGCATTAAATTTGTCGTGGATATGAGCACCAGCGACGTCGCCCGCACGCGTGAACTGGCTCTTGCATTGCAAAAACAGGGCGTCACACTGATTGATGCGCCGGTTGCCCGCATGCGGGAGGCCGCAAAAAACGGCACGTTGCTGATTACCGTTGGCGCCGAGCCGAATACCTTCGAGATGATCAAGCCCTATCTGGAAACCATGGGCAGCGATATTGTCCTTTGCGGACAGACAGGATGCGGTCAGGTCGTCAAGATAATGAATAACATGATTGTCTTCATGACGGTACAGGCGCTTGCCGAGTCACTGGTTATCGGCAAGCGTGCCGGCGTAGACCCGGCCCTGATGTTCGATGCCCTGACCAAAGGCTCTGCCGATAGCTTTGTATTGCGCAATCCCGGCCTGAAGGCATTATCAAAAGATACTTTCCCTGAAAAAACCTTCCCTACCGAATATGCCATCAAGGATATCAGGCTGGCGCTGACGCTGGCTGAAGATGGGAAGGTCGATGCCAAAGCCGCCAAACTGACCCATTCGCTGCTTGAGCAGACTCGCGATGCAGGGTTCGTCAAGGAGTACTACCCGGTCATGGTCAAACTGATCGAAAAAGGTTACGCATAGCCAACGGCGGTCCCTCAAAGGAAATATCATGTATAGAAAAACAGTCGGAGCCGGGCTACTGGCTGCGTGTGTACTGGCCCTGCCGCTGTCGGCCGCTGCAGCCTATCCCGAAAAGCCGGTGAAGCTGGTCATCGGATTCTCAGCTGGCGGGCCTACCGATATCGTGGGACGGTATCTTGCGCAGGGCCTGTCCGAAAAACTCGGGCAAACCATCGTCGTGGAGAACCGGCCGGGCGCTACGGGCGTTCTGGCCCTGCAATCGGTAAAAAAGGAAAAGCCGGATGGTTATACCCTCATGCTGGGAAGCAGCAGCACCCTGTCGATCGAACCGGTATTCAAGAAAAATGTGAAATTCGACGTATTCAAGGAGTTGACCCCGATCGCCCCGGTTGCCAGTTATCCGTATCTGCTGGTCGTGCCCGCCTCCTCGCCTTACACGTCCATCAATAGCCTGGTGCAGGGTGCAAAGAAACAACCGGGCACCCTGACATTTGCCTCTGCAGGTAATGGCGCAGTCAACCACTTGGCCGGAGAATGGTTCAAAAGCCAGTCGGGTATCGATATTACCCATATACCTTATAAGGGTGATTCTGCCGCGGTATCCGATCTGGTGGCGGGGCGCGTTGATATGGCCTTTCTGAGCATTATCGCAGCAGACCCCCAAATTGCCGCAGGAAAAATGAAGGCCCTGGGCATTGCCAGTACCGGCGCGTCCCAACTGAAGCCGGGCATGCCAACCGTTGCCAGCGAAAGCGGCATCAACGGCTTTAGTGCAGAGCCCTGGAATGGCGTACTCGGACCGGCAGATATGCCCCCGAAAATTGTCGCCAAGCTCAATGCTGCCATCACCGAGGTCATGTCAACCGATCAGGCCAAAGAAAAACTGGCAACGCTGGGGCAGTCTCCCTTTGTCGGCACTGCCGATGAATTCGCTGCTCATATCCGGTCCGAGATGACGCGCTGGTCCGGTGTAATAAAGAAAGCCAACATAGAACAAGTGGAGTAGACCTATGCAATACACGCAACTGGCCCTGTTGATTGACGGACAGTGGATCGACGCAACCGGCAGGGAAACAATTGAGGTGATCGACCCGGCAACAGAACAGGTGTTGGGAAAACTGCCGATGGCAACGCAGCATGACGTGGCCAGCGCCATTGCGGCCGCCGATAAGGCATTTGCCCAATGGCGAGACACCTCTGCCCTCGCCCGCTCGGACATCCTGCGGCAGACCGGCGCCCTGCTGCGACAACGGCAGGAGCAGGTTGCCCGAACCATCACCTATGAGCTGGGCAAACCCCTGGCCGAAGCCATGGGCGAAGTGATTGTCGCTGCGGAAATGTTTGAGTGGGCAGCAGAAGAAGCCCGCCGTCTTTATGGTCGAATTATTCCCAGCCGCAACCGTGACATTCGCCAGATGGTCATCCAGGAGCCGGTAGGGCCGGTCGCGGCATTCGCGGGCTGGAACGCGCCGGCCATCACACCCTCGCGCAAGATTGCGGGCGCGCTGGCTGCCGGATGCACGATAGTGATCAAACCATCCGAAGAGACGGCCGGCGTCGCACTTCAGATCGCCCGCGCCGTGGTGGATGCCGGGTTGCCGGCCGGTGTGCTCAATGTCGTATTCGGCGAACCGGGCAGTATTTCGGAACAACTGATGGCGGCACCGGAAATAAAAATGGTGACCTTTACCGGATCCACTGCGATCGGTAAACATTTGGCGGCCCTGGCGGCGCCTACCCTCAAGAGACTCACGCTGGAGCTGGGCGGACACGCCCCTGTCCTGGTTTTTGACGATTGTGATATTGACGAAGCAGTCAAAAATATCACCGCTGCCAAATTCAGAAATTCCGGCCAGATCTGCACATCGCCCACACGCATCTATGTGCAGGATTCGATTTATGAAGCCTTCATCGAAAAAATGGCCGACGCCGTCAGCAAAATCACGATCGGCAATGGCTTTGACAACGACGTAAAAATGGGCCCCATGGCAAACCCGCGGCGACATGCCGCCATGTCACAACTCATTGAAGATGCGGTAGCCAACGGAGCCAAAATTGTTGCCGGCGGCCAGGTCATCAAAGGCAAAGGCTGGTTTGTGCAGCCCACGGTAATCCGGGATTTCAACAACCAGTGTATCGCCGCCAATACAGAACCTTTCGGCCCCCTGGCGCTGATCCGGTCGTTTTCAACGTTTGACCAAGCAATCAGTGAAGCAAATCGCCTGCCCTTTGGGCTGGCCTCTTATGTGTTCACCCTCAACAGCCGGACAGCCAAACGGGCCTCCGACATGATCCAAAGCGGTGTGGTATGTATTAATCATTGTCAGGCCTCCTTGCCGGAAACGCCGTTCGGCGGGCTCAAAGACAGCGGCCTTGGCAAGGAAGGCGGCATCGAAGGTCTGGAGCAATTTATCAATACCAAGTACATCAGCCAGCTATAAATAACGATATCAGCCAGGAGACAATTATGAAAATGAGAAAATTGGCAATCAGCATGGCCGCGCTCTGCGGTGGCTATGCAAGCGTTGCTAGCGGCGCCATATCCGATGACGTTGTAAAAATAGGCGTATTGACCGACGTATCCGGCACCTATTCCGGTAACGTTGGCCCAGGATCCATTCTTGCCACCAAAATCGCTGTCGAAGAATTTGGCGGCAAGGTTCTGGGCAAACCTGTCGAAGTGATTACCGCCGATCATCTGAACAAGGCAGATGTGGGCTCGGCCAAAGCGAGGGAGTGGCTGGACCGCGAGAATGTCGACGTGATTACTGAGCTGGGCAACAGCGCAGTCGCACTCTCGGTCATGAATCTGGCAAAAATCAAAAACAAAATGACCATTGTGACAGGCGCCGGTGCATCACGCATCACGGGCAAAGACTGTTCACCGACTAACCTGATGTGGGTCTACGATACTTACGCGCTGGCCAAGGTCGGCACCGTGCCACTGGTGCAGGATGGCGCAAAAAAATGGTATTTCCTGACCGCGGACTACTCATTTGGCCATGCGCTGGAAAGCGATGGTCAGCGCTTTATCAAGGAGAGCGGCGGCCAGGTCATTGGCAGCACCCGGTATCCTTTCCCCGGCAATGATTTTTCTTCGTTTCTGCTGACAGCACAGCAAAGCCAGGCAGATGCAGTGGCCTTTGCCAGCGCCGGTGCCGATTTGCAAAATGAAATCAAACAGGCCAATGAATTCGGGCTAACTGCCAGCCAGAAAATCGTTGCCATGCTCATGAGCATTACTGATGTGCACGGCGTAGGCCTGCAGGCGGCACAAGGCATGAACTTTGCCGAGACCTTCTACTGGAATATGGACGATGAGACCAGAAAATTTTCCAGCAGGTTCTATAAGGAAATGAAAAAAATGCCAACTGCATTGCAGGCTGGCCAATATTCTGCGGTGCTGAACTACCTGCGTGCCGTCGAACAGGCAAAAAGCGATGATGTGGCTGACGTTATCAAAGCCCTGAAAAACATGAAAATACACGATGCTTTTGCCAGAAACGCCTCTTTGCGCGAAGATGGCAAGCTGATACACGACGTGTATCTGGTGTCCGTGAAGAAACCAGAAGAGTCAAAAGAACCTTGGGATTACTACAACATAGAAAAAACGGTTGCGGGCGCCGACGCTTTCAATCCGCTGTCCGAAAGCGAATGTCCGCTGGTCAAGGGGAGTAAATAACCGTGGACAGGCAGTATCAGGTATATGCCCTGAAATATGCGACCGTCTTGCGCAATGCCGCAGACAACTTTTTGCACAAAGATGCGCACGATGGCCCGATGCCGCTTGATTTTTATTTTTGGGTCATTCGAGATGAGCAACAGATCGTTCTGGTGGACACGGGATTTAGCCGTTGTTCTGCGCTTGAGCGTAACCGGCAGTTCCTGCACGAGCCCGTTGCATTGCTGGCATCGCTTGGCATCGAGCCGGAGCATATCGACCATATTGTCCTGACGCACCTGCACTACGATCATGCCGGCAACGTGGCGCAGTTTCCCAACGCGACCATTCATCTGCAGGAAGCTGAAATGCACTTTGCCACCGGCAAATGGATGTGCTTTGAAAACTTCCGCCATTTCTTTTCCGCAGATGATATTACACAAGTAATTCGTAAGGTATACGCCGATAAAGTACAGTTTCACGATGGCAATGCCACGCTGCCTGGCGGCATCCAGCTCATCCGTATTGGTGGCCACACGCCCGGTCTGCAGGCAGTGAGGGTCAATACCGCCAGGGGACCGATCGTGCTGGCCTCGGATGCCATGCATTACTATCGCAACTTTACGAAGGACAATCCCTTCCCTGCTATTGTCGACGTCACAGAGATGTTGCAGGGCTACCGTACGCTACGCAGCCTTGTGTCGTCCGACGATCACCTGATTCCCGGTCACGACCCGCTGGTGGCTGCACGTTACCCGTGTGTGCAAATGCACTCATCCATATTTCGCCTGGATGTCACGCCAGGTTAAGGAAGACTCATGTTATCCGATGAAGATATTATCGCGACCTGGCCTGCCCAACTGGCAGACAGGGAACATCTGACCTGGAAAGGCCGCCACCTGAACACATCATTCCTGTTTGCCCTGGGCGAACGCCGCTATCTGGTCGCCATTCAGGAAGGCCGGATGCGTGTGCGCAACGCCTCGGCAATCACAATGCCCCAATGGGACTTTGCACTGCGCGCCGACGAAAATGTGTGGAATGAATTTTTCCAACCGATACCCCGGCCGGAGTATCACGATCTGCTGGCGATGATGAAATTTCGTCGGCTGATCATAGAAGGCAATCTTTATGCGTTCATGTCGCATTTGCTGTTTTTCAAGGCACTATTTGCGCTGTTGCGTTCCACGGAGAAATGACGATGACGGCAAACTTTGACGCAGTAACTGGCAGATATCTCAATGTCCAGCTCCATGGCAAGCCGCATCGCATCTACATCGAAACCGCAGGCCAGGGCATTCCGCTGCTGTGTCTGCACACGGCAGGCGCCGACACGCGACAATACCGGGCTTTGCAAAATGATAAGCAAGTGACCGATCGCTTTCAGGTTATTGCCTTCGATTTGCCATGGCACGGCAAATCGTCTCCGCCACCAGGCTGGCAGGACGAACGCTACCAGCTGACCTCGTCCCAGTATATCGATACGATTCTGACCGTGATGGACGCACTGGCGCTTGAGCAACCTTATGTCATGGGCTGCTCTATCGGTGGACGAATCGTCCTGCATCTTGCCCTGCATCATCCGGAAAAGTTTTCCGGCCTGATCGGTCTGCAGTCCGGCGCCCATGTCGATCCTTATTACGACCTGGACTGGCTGCACCGTTCCGATGCGCATGGCGGCGAGGTGTGCGCCGGCATTGTCTCCGGACTGGTGGGCCCCTGCAGCCCGGATCGCGAGCGCTGGGAAACCTTGTGGCACTATATGCAAAGCGGCCCTGGCGTATTCAAGGGCGATTTGCATTTTTATACGATGGACGGCGATATTCGCGGCCAGGTCAGCCAGATAAACACGCGCCAATGCCCGCTCTGGCTCTTGTCGGGCTCTTATGATTATTCCTGCACGCCCGCTGATACAGCCTTGCTGGGTAACACCATTGCCGGCGTGAAATGGCGCATCATGGATGGACTGGGCCATTTCCCAATGAGCGAGGACCCAGCGACGTTCGCAAGCTATTTATATCCCGTCCTTGACGAAATTTATGCAGGCCATCAGAACACAAACAGTTGAACGACTAGTCACGCTGCTGGCCCACTGTCAGACCAAATGCACCGCACAAAAAGAAAAAGGCTGAAGTTCAGCCTTTCTCCTTACGACACGGCAAAACAGGATCGGCCCTCAATGCCGCACGCGCAGGCGCCCTAGCCCAGGCTAAGCAGACGCATGGCCTGCTCGCGATCGACCACTGTCGCGTACTTCTGTTTCATATCGAACAGGTTTGCCTCGTGCGGCGCCTGTGCCCTGTCGCCGACACAATCGGCAACGACCAACGGGCGAAAGCCCAGTTGCATGGCATCGACCACCGAGGCGCGTACGCAACCGCTGGTGACGGCGCCGGCGACCAGCAGGGTTTTGACACCGCGCTGCGTCAGCCAGGCTGCCAGCGACGTACCGAAAAAGGCTGATGGCACATTCTTGCGTACGATCAGCTCTCCCTGGACCGGCGTCAGTTGCGGCACAATCTGGCTATTGGGTTCGTTTTCCAGTAAGCCCAGCATGCCGGGAACCTTGATACTGAAAATATTATTGTCAGCACCATCGTCCGCGTACACAATGCGTGTGTGCGCCACGGGCCAGCCCTGTTCGCGTGCCGTTTGCAGCAGTTTTTCCGTATTGTCTATCGCCTGGGCAATATTGCCGCCGCCAAAGACCTTGGGATCGGCAAAGCCGTTGACCAGGTCGATAATCAACAGGCCATAGGGCGCCACCGGCTCCAGCTCGGCGCCAAAGCCCTGCTGCTCATAGACTGCGTCTGCCTTACTCATGTGCGCCCCCGTCCAGAACCTTGCCATCACGCACGACATCCACGCCATCCAGTTTGACCGTGCAGTGACGCAAGGGAATATCAATATGGCATGCCGTGGTTCGGCTGCCGCCCGCTTCATTATTGGGCCCCAGAGAAAACAGGAAATTGCCTTCGAACGCGCGTGCATCCATGCCTATTGTGTTTTCCCTGTCGTACAGACCCAGCGTGGACCAATAGGCACGTGGTTGCAGCCCCCAGCCGATATGGGAAATGGCATAGCCTTCCGGGTCGTTGAATGACTTCATGTACTCGTCCAGCAACTGAGCATCAATGCCGCCATCTATACGGGTGGCATATCCATTTTCGACTGTCAGGGTAATGGGTTCGGCAACATATTTTTTCTGCGGCAATAAGATATCGCCTTTATCAATCACGATACGTCCTGTCGCCCCGCCTTCGTTGGGCCAGGTCAGGGTAAAGCCGCTGGGCCAGTGGTCCCAGCGCCCGGGCTCGTCCACATAACCGTACTCGCTGATGGCCGGAAATTCACCCAGGGGGCAGCGCAAATCGGTGCCGGCCTCGGAAGTGATATGCATTTGTTTTGATTTGGCAATCAGCGCAGAGGCCGCTTTGACCCGCTTGCGGTCCGCTTCGATAGGCACTGTACGAACCAGAATTTCCGGCGGTTCCACGGCCAGCAGGATTTTGGTGCCGCTTTCAAGAATTTCATGTTGTTCCGGTGAAAACAGCAATGTCATCAGATCCAGCACAAGATCACTGGCCTTGAGCGCGGCAATGGCCGCCTTGTTCCCGGTCAGTGGCGTGGTGCCCAGATACGCCAGCGCATCCCTGCTTAATGCCTTTTCAGCATTGACCGGCGGCAGATCCAGCCGGTTGACAATGGCGCCTTTGGATTGCGCTGCAATGGTTGCGCATAACAGCGTTTGCGGATGCGTTGACATACTGGTCAGGATCGTAACAGTCTGCCCGGCCTCAAGATTGGACAGCGTCAATACCTTCTGCCATGCCTCGATAAGTTGATAATCGCTTACAGCCATAATAGTCCTCATGAAAGTGCTCTGCTGCAGGCAGCCACCCGCAGCGCCGGTACGACAATCTTAATCGAGCCGGGCGCCAAGAAAGTCGCCAAAGGCGGCATAAAATCCCGCTTCGTTGTCCCAGGGAATCATGTGTCCCGCATCGCTGACTCTGGTCACGGTCAGACCGGGAATCAGCGTCGTGATTTCCTGAACGTCTTGATCAAGAACCACATCGCCGCGCTCGGCCGTCATCAACATGACCGGCACCTTGATTTGCGCAAAATTGGCATGGACGTCGTCATTCTGAAAATCATTAAAGCTCTGGATAATGGCGCGTTCATCGCATGTGTGCAGCCACTGCGCACGAAGCTGCAGCTGCTCTTGCGTCCAGGTCGGGCAAAAGGCGCGCATTGCTTCGGCATCGCACCCCTTGCGTGCCATGGCCATGGAATCAACATACCAGGGCAGTTTGGCGGGATAGGCGCGACGGCCCGGACCCGAGACCGGCGGGTCTACCATGACCAGCGCTTCAAGGCCTGCAGGGGCGGTGCTCGCCGCACGTGCGCCGATACGTCCGCCCATGGAGTGACCAACCAGGATATAACGACTTAGGCCCAGGGCTTTGGCAAACGCAACCACATCGGCAGCCTGCGCATCCAGACCATAGTCCAGCGTATCGGACGCCTCGCTCAGGCCCCGGCCCCGGACATCCAGGATGTATGTATCAAACTGGCGTGCGAAGCGCTCGCCGACAAACCCCCAAGTCACCGCCGGGCTGGTAATGCCCGGAATAATGATGACCGCAGGACGATTCGCCCGTTCACCTTCGTTACCGCCATAGCGCAGATAATGTTGCCGGATGCCGTTGGCCGATACATTGGCGCCATATAGATAGTGACTCATTCAAACTCCCTTAAATAAAAATTACATCCCGGCCAGCACAGGCGTTGCGCCATTGATGCTGGCCAGTTGCAGCGCCTCGCGCACTGTCTGTGGTGTAAACGGCGCCTGGTAAAAGCGCAAGCCGCAGGCATCAAACAAGGCATTGGCCACGGCCGATGCACAGGGCACCGAGGCCGACTCGCCTGCGCCCATGGGCGGTTCATCCTGCCTGTCCATCAATACGACATCAATAGGTGGAATAGCCGTAAAGTCAATAATCTTGTATGCGCCCCACTCTGCCTGTACGGTGCCGTTGGCATCGAAACTGACCTGTTCATACAGGGCGCGGCTGAGCGCCTGGATCACATTGCCATGCAATTGGTGGCGTACCCCCGCAGGATTGACCATTTGTCCGGTGTCCTGGCCAACCACGATATGATTCAACCGGATCTCGCCCGTACGTGCATTGACGCTGATATCTGCAATCCATGCCGACCAGGCCGCGCCAAAGCCGGGAAATTTGGAATGTATATAGCGGGCGTAAGAGACGCCCCGCCCGTGCAGCCACCCTTGCACATCGGGCGCCCCGCGGCTACCGAGTCTGCCGGGTTGCCAGTGCGCCCGCTCGCCTACAGCCAGCAGCAATTGCTGGGCGCGCTCGTCGGCCGCCAGGTTTTTTACCCGAAATGCCAGCGGGTCGGCCTGCGCCTCGAACGCCAGTTCATCGATAAAGCAGTCATGGGCAAATGAATTGGGCAGCGCCGAGACCCCGCGAAGCCAGGAGGCGCGTACAATGGTCGCCATATCGTTGCAGACGATTTTCTGGCTTGGATAGCCATAAGGCGGCACCGCAGTGCGATCACCCATTTGCAAGCTGCGCGGCAACGCCGGCTCTTTGCCGGTAAGCAACAACGCCAGGAGTGGCCCATCGTTTGACGGGTAATGCGTGGTGAAGTCGTAATGCCGCAAATTGCCTTGTGCATCAATCGAGCCCTGCACATCCATCAACTGCGCAGCGCCCTTGGGTTCCCAGCCATGTTCCTGCTCTCGGCTCAATTGCACACGAACCGGCACACCGGCATGCTGTGAAAGAAGGAGCGCGTCGGCACAAACGTCATCGGCACAATTGCGGCCGTAGCAGCCGGCCGCCTGCAGACGAATAATTTCTATTTGCGCTTCATCCAGGCCACTGAGCTGGCTAAGATGCACTCTCAACATATGGGGGTTTTGCGAACCGGACCAGACTCTGACATGTCCAGGCTGGTAATCTGCGACCGCGCATGAAGGCCCGATGGAGGCATGCATCTGATAAGGCCAGACATAGGTTCGTTTGATATCGACCCTGGCGTCAGGCAGATCGGAGTGGTCGCTACGGTTATCCTGCAGAATACGTTCGCTCATGGCCTGACGTCGAATGGCCGCTTCCAGATCCTCAAGGTCTTCCAGCGGTGCAACAGGCTTCCAGGTCACCTTGAGTTCACGTGCGGCGCGGATCGCATGCTCTTCGCGGCGCGCCGCCACACCAACAAAATCGCCCTGCACGATCACTTTGATGTCAGGACTGATATGATCTACGCTAGCGGTATCCACGCAAACCAGGCTGTGGCCGATAAAGGCGCCCGTATCTCGTCCGACATAGGGAGGCCGTACGACCCGGCCATGCCACATGCCAGGAACCCGCATATCATGGACATAGATAAACTGGCCCAGCGCCTTGGCTGGGATATCCACGCGGGGCTGAGAGTGACCCACAATTTTCAGGTCTTTGGCTGCCTTGGTCTGAACGTCGTCCTGCAGGTATTGGCGATATTGCTTTCCCGCCAGCAACGTCCAATAATCAGTGGCGTGACCTTGCGCAGAAGATATCCGGCCGTCCTGAACAAACAAATGCGCCGCATCAACATTCCACATGCCGGCAGCCAAATCCACTAGAATATGACGGGCCTGGGCAGCGGCCTGGCGCAACGGCCGGGCTGTGATCTGGATGGATGCACTGGCTATGGTGGGACCCTGATTGGGCGAGGCATCGGTGTGGCCCAGCACCATCTGCACGGCAGACATCGGCACATCCAGCTCATCGGCCACAATTTGCGCCAGCGCGGTCTGAATGCCGGTACCCAGGTCAACGTGGCCGCAAAAGGCCCGGACCCAACCCTGCTCGGATACAGCAACGAACACATCGTCATAATCCTGCAGATACACAGACACCACCCCGGGCTGCCCCGGGGCAGGCGCAGGCGGCACAATCGGCGCACGCAGCACCAGCAGGGTGCCAGTAGACTCCAGGAGCGATTGTTGCTCGGTACGAGGTGCCATATACGTCATTAACGGTATCCGGTTCAGGCGTGTGTTGGACAAGAAGATTAACTAAAGTGTACACGCTATATTAAAATGATCAAACACCAAAAGCACATCTTCTAAAAAATGAAAATAGATCTGCAGTTTGCAGTGTAAACTCTGGTTATGCTAAGAAAATACTAGTAAAAACCCGCAGAATGACGAGTTGATACACTCTTGTTCATTTTCATGAAATTCTTTGTTTGCTGAAAAAATTAAAGTGTGTAAACTTATTATTAGTTGACACACTGTACGCCCTGAACATGAATCCTATTGCCCCCCGCCCATTCGCCCTATCGGTCAATAACGAACAACACAACGTGACCGTTGAGTCCGATACCCCGCTGCTTTACGTATTGCGCAATGACCTGGCCTTAAATGGCCCGAAGTTCGGTTGCGGGCTCGGCGAATGCGGCGCCTGTACGGTATTGGTGGATGGCGTAGCGGCGCGCGCCTGCGTCATACCAGTCAGCGTTATAGAAAACCGCAAGGTCACGACCCTTGAAGGACTCACCGAAAACGGCCAGCCCAATAAGGTCCAGCAGGCCTTTATTGATAACCAGGCTGCGCAATGCGGCTATTGCCTCAACGGCATGATCATGACAGTACAGGCACTATTGAACCGCAATCCCAATCCCTCGGAAGCACAAATTCGTAACGAACTGCGTCACAACTTGTGCCGTTGCGGCACCCATGTAGAAATCATGGCGGCCGCAATCGCAGCGGCCCGGGGGCGACCATGACCATGGACCTGACCGCTCCCACCGCTACCGGCATAAGTCACACGCCAGAGGACAGCGCCGGCATTGACCTGTCCATACCAACCGACAGCCAATTGCTGCATGGCGTTGTATTGCGTCCGCCCCATTGGGAACTGGGCATACAAACAAACCGGATTGCGCAGTTGCAGTCGCTCGACAGCGATCGGGCAGCCAACGTGCCAGGCGTAGTCAATTGCATCGCACGCGGCAGCTTTGTCGGCGTTGTCGCCGTACAGCGCACGCAGGCGCAGCAGGCTTGTGCCTTGCTGCACGCCACCTGGGTGACGCCTGTTGCCGCCGGCGCCGATGTGCAACCCTTAACACACCAGACAGCCACGCCAGGCACGATCCATTCGGCAACCAGGTATGAATGGAATAACCACCTGGCCGCCGACGCACCGGATTGGGCTATCGCATGGCATCGGGACGATCAACTCACAGTGTGGGTCAATACCAATCGTCAGGCGGCCCTCAGGCAGGAACTGAGCGCACTGCTGGGACTGGCACCCGAAGCGGTCCAGATTGTGCAACATGGCCAGCACACACAGGACGGGCTGGAGACCGCCGTCGAAGCCGCGCTGTTGGCCTGGGATTTACACCAACCGGTACGCGTACAAGCCGCCTACGCACCTGCCGCATTAGCGGTCAAAGTCGAGCAGAACGCCCAGGCGGCAAGCCAATACCTTACAGACCGGGAGCAATGGAGCATCAACGCGCTTGACCCACGCCGTGCGTCCATCGCCGGCCGCTTATGCGGACTGGACTCGACCTCGACCACAGGGATGGCACTGCTTACGGAATATGCCAGCGCCCCCGTTCAAAAAAGCGGCAGCAGCCTGGTGGCCACGGACCCCTACAGCTATACAGCCGCCACGGTGTTTGCACAGGAATCGCATTTCGATGAATATTGCGAAAACCGTCAACTGGATCCGGTGCAGACCCGTCTGGCACAAATCAACAGCGAGCGCGGGCACCAACTGTTAAAAAGCGTCGCCCAACAAAGCGGCTGGGATCAGGCAGCATCCGGCCCGGCGGCCAAGGCTGCCGGGCTTGGCCGTGGCATTGCCTATAGTCATATTATTGATAACGACAGGAATCCTCCGCAGGAAGTATGGTCGGTCTGGTCGGTGGAGCTGGCCGTGGATGCGCGCAGCGGCAGCCTGGCCGTTAGCAAGCTGACAGTGGGACATGATGCAAGCCATACCGAGAGCGCACCGTCCAGCACACCGGAAACCCAGCGCCTGCTGAAAGACCGCCTGGGCAAGTGGACGCAATCCCTGTTGGGGCAACAGACCCAACAAGGCACCAATAGCCATTCTGAACAAGACAAACAGCGCCCGTTGGCGCTGCCCGAGGTGCAGGTCATCAATAGCGCCCGCTCGCTGGAGCAACCGCTGGCCTGGGGTCCGGGTGTTGAGCTGCCAGCAGCGGCTGCCATTGCCAATGCGATATACAGCGCAACCGGACTGCGTATTCGCGAAACGCCATTTGCATTGCCCACCCTGTCGCTGGATCCGCCGCCGACAGCAAAACGCAGCCGACGCTGGCGCAACAGCTGGCTGGGCGGGCTGATGGCTGCCGCGACCGGCGCCGTGGTGGTTGCCGCCCCCTGGCGCACCAGCATTCCACCCGTTGCCCGGGTCGATACATCGATTTTTTCCGCGCAGGCGATTGAGCGTGGCCGGCTTGTCGCGCTTACCGGAGATTGCATGGTCTGCCACACGGCGCCGGGCGGCCAGACCAATGCCGGCGGCCTGGGGCTGGATACGCCTTTTGGCACCATCTTCACCACCAATATTACACCCGACCGGGAAACCGGCATTGGCGCCTGGTCATATAAAGCGTTCGAGCGCGCCATGCGCGAGGGCATCCATCGCGACGGCAGGCATTTATACCCGGCATTTCCCTACACCGCCTACGCAAAAATGTCCGACGAGGATTTGCAATCGCTTTATGCCTACCTGATGACCCGCCCTGCTGTCTCGGCGCCCAATCAGGAAACCCGCCTGCCCTTTCCAATGAACCTGCGCCCCCTGGTAGCGGGATGGAATGCCCTGTTTCATCGGGACCGGCAAGCCTACGCGCCGAATCCGGAAAAGAGCCCGCTTTGGAACCGTGGCGCCTACCTGGTAAATAGTAGCGGACACTGCGCTGCCTGTCATTCACCTCGCAATGCACTGGGCGCTGAAAAATCCGGAGAAAACAACTTTCTGGCTGGGGGTTTTGCCGACAACTGGGAAGCCCCGGCGCTCAACAAACTGTCGTCCTCGCCCATTGCCTGGACCGAGCAAGAGCTATTCCAGTATTTGCGCACGGGCTACTCCCCCTTGCATGGCGTTGCCGCCGGCCCGATGGGGCCCGTTGTTGCAGGGCTGGCGCAACTGCCAGAGTCCGATGTCCAGGCCATGGCTCATTACCTGGCCAGCCTGAATCCAGCAGCCGCCGAATCGACGCACAACCCGGCCGTGTTGGCAGCCAGACTGGAGGCAGACAGCCAGGCGAACCAGGAGGCACGACTGCTGCCCGGCGAGACATTATTTAATGGCGCCTGTGCGGTGTGCCACGATTCGGGCAGCGGCCCGGTTCTGTTCGGCGCACGCCCCTCGCTGGCACTCAATAGCAATCTACATAGCGACCATCCTGATAACGTCATTCAGGTTTTGATGCACGGCATAACCCGCCCGGCCCAGGCAAACCTGAGCACGATGCCTGGCTTCAAAAACAGCATGAATGACGCGCAAATGGAATCACTATTGCAGTACATGCGCACGCGCTTTGCACCGGACAAGCCCGCCTGGAACAATCTGCGTAAAAAAATCGCCGAGATCAGGCAGCAACAGGGGCATCCATAATCGCGGGAAAAATGCCCCCAAATTCGTCGCTACAGTCAGCAACGTAGCGAGAGATGGCCCATTGAAAAACAAGACATGACGCAGTTGCGCGGCGGTTTGCGATGCGCACCGCTCTGGCAGCAGATCTGATGTTGCGTTTGTTACGTGCCGGCACGCTTGGGCAAGCAGGCTGCGCTGGTAAAAGCGCCTATTCGCCCTCAAGGCCGCTGGCGTTCATTTTTTGCAATAGATACAAAATAGCGACCTGTTCGGCCGGGTTTAGCTGCCCCATGGTGAGCCGGCTGATTTCCTGTGCGCGAGGAATCGTGCGAGACAGCAGCGCCTGCCCTTCGGTGGTCAGGCTGGCAATCACCTTGCGCTTGTCCAGCTTTCCTGGCGAGAGCGCAATCAGGCCGCGCGCCTTCAAACGATTGATAATCCCGCGAATGGTTGCCTGATCGATCGCCGTGGCCTCTACCAACTCAGCCTGGGAACTGCGCCCACGATCACGCAAGGCGCACAAGGTAACAAACTGAATGGCCGTCAACTGGTCATCGCCCACATTCTGCTGAAAAATGGCCGTATGACGCTGCACCGCCTTGCGCAATAAGTGTCCAACCTGCTGGGTGACATCATACGGCGCGCGGCAAGGCCCTGCTTCTGTTTCAGGTTGCTCGTGTTTTCTGGACATAGTTAGGCTGCTCGTTCTTTTGACGTGA
>Ga0308158_10001472_pt1 | contig 25434 bp, 23 predicted proteins | sample PhyBR2_FD_201038 | JGI IMG/M metagenome (GOLD analysis project Ga0308158, IMG submission 201038) | Phyllosphere microbial communities from UC Gill Tract Community Farm, Albany, California, United States - DLSLB.R2 | ecosystem: Host-associated > Plants > Phyllosphere > Unclassified | place: USA... | reverse complement strand
CTGCGCCCGCAAACCTGAAAACGCCAGCCTGAAGCCAACAAAAACCCCGCTCAAGGCATTGAGCGGGGAAAAGGGCAGGTCGGTTCGCCATAGAGCTGCCGCGATCGCGTATTTTGCAACGGCTCCCGTTGGCGAGAAGGGGAGGTTGGCGCGAGCGACCCACCACGAATCTCTTCTCCCCAACGGGGAGAAGGTGCCGGCAGGCGGATGAGGGGGCTCCGGTCTCCATCATATCCCATTGTTTTAAATACATAAATTGCCGACACCTCACTCCGCAGCCCCCTCACCCTACCCTCTCCCCGAGGGGAGAGGGGGAGCAAGTGGCACTCAAACCACTCTCCTCCGCACCCGCGCAAACAACCGCCCATCGATCGCAGCCAAACCGATCGCGATCATCGCCATGCCGATCAGATGCTTGGCCTGCAGCTGCTCGCCCAGGATGGCGGCGCCGAGCAGGATGGCGCTGACGGGGATGAGGAAGGTGACGAGCATGAGGTTGGTGGCGCCCGCCGTGGCGAGGATGCGGAAGAAGAGGACGTAGGCGACCGCTGTCGAGAGCAGCGCCAGGCCGAAGAGCGCCATCCAGGTCTCGGCCGAGGGGGCGGCGAGCGTCCAGGGGTGGTCGACGATGAGGGCGATGGGGAGCATCAGCACGCTGGAGGCGGTGACCTGGCCGGCGGCGGGGAGAAGCGGCGCCATGCCCATCTGGCGGAAGCGGCGGCCGTAGATGCCGGCGAAAGAATAGGAGAGCGCGGCGCCGAGAACGGCGAGCTGCGCCAGCACATTGGTTCCCAGATCGCGCAGCACATCGAAGCCGATCATGTAGGCGACGCCGGCGAAGCCGACGATGACGCCGAGCAGGCGGTTTCCGGTCATCTTCTCATCCGCCGTCAACAGATGCGCGACGACGACGCCGAAGAGCGGCGTGGTGGCGTTGAGGATCGAGGCAAGGCCGCTCGCAATATGGGTCTGGCCCCAGACGATGAGGCAGAAGGGGATCATGTTGTTGATCAGGCCCATGACGAAGAAGGCCGCCCAAGACTTGCCATCACGCGGCATGGAGTGGCCGGTTGCGCGCACGATCAGGTTCAGCGCGACGGCAGCGATCAACACGCGGCCGGTGACGATGGTAAACGGCGGCAGGGTTTTCACCAGGATGCCGTTGAAGAGGAAGGAGCCGCCCCAGAGCAGCGACAGCACCAGCAACATTCCCCATTCGGCAAGGCCCATCTGTCTTTGCTGCATCGCTTCTCTCCCTTTTGCGGCATGACCGGCTTAGCGCTCGGCGCTAGCCTGCGCCACCCGATTCCTGCGCGGCTTGTTATCGTCTGTCGAGTTATTCTTATCCGTTGCGATCAAGCTCTGACTTGGAATGATCGCCTTGATGCATATACTATGGCGGTCAGAGCCATGCGACAAACGAGTCTTTTTCGTTTCATGATTGAGCTGAGCTAAAGCATGAGTGATTTTCTTCCATCGCTATCGGCGCTCCGCGCCTTCGAGGCCGCCGCCCGGCATCTCAGCATGACGCTTGCCGCGCGGGAACTCAATGTGACGCCTGGCGCCGTCAGCCTGCAGATCCGCGATCTCGAGACGTCGCTGGGCGTGCGCCTGTTCGAGCGCAAGACGCGCGCGCTGGCGCTAACACCAGAGGGTGCGGACTATTTCACGACCTTGCGGGCGGCGTTTCGGCTGGTGCGCGAGGCGACGGCGGCGATCACGGCGCGAAACCGCGGCACGGTGCTGAACGTCACATGCACCGCGGGCTTTGCGACCTACTGGCTGGTGCCGCGGCTTTCGCGCTTCGAAGCGCTGAACCCGGAGATCGACGTACGCATCAGCGCCTCGCACAGGGTGATGGATTTCCAGCGCGACGGCATCGACCTCGCCATCCGCCACGGGCTCGGGGGCTATGACGGGCTCGTCAGCGAACGGCTGGTGGATGACGAGCTGGTGCCGGTCTGCACGCCGAAGCTCGCCGATGAGCTCGGCCCGGATCCATCGCCCGATGCGCTGGCGCCGTTCCAGCTGATCCACGACGTCTACCGTCACGATTGGCAGCTATGGCTGGAAGCGGCGGGCGCGAGCAATGTCGATGCCGCCCGTGGGCCGGTCTTCATGCACGGCAACGGCGCTTACGAGGCGATGAAGGCGGGGCTCGGCTTCGCTCTGATGCGGCGCTCCTTCGTGACGACTGAACTGGAAGAAGGCCAGCTCGTCGCCCCCTTCCCTGTCGGCGTCGCCAGCCGGCTCGCCTTCCATCTCGTCTATCCCGGCCAAGCGCTGGAGCGGCCGACTGCCGCCGCCTTCCGCCGCTGGCTGCTTTCCGAAGCGCAGCGGTAATCCGCGCTTATTTCAGCAATCGCCGAAAAAGTGGACACCTGCACTCATAAAACACTTTCCTGCCGCGTATTTGCTGATTATCATAGTCAGGATTAAGACGCATACGGGCAAGGCCGAACCTCAGTCATGGCAGTTCAACAGATCGCGCGGACGGCGCCCGGGCTTCCGCAGCCGATCGGCTTGTCCCACGCTTTTTCCGGCGATCACGCCTGGTGCCGCGAGAAGATGATGCTGGCGGATGAGCTGGCCGGTGGCGTCGCCCTCGCGACATTCTTCGAGGATGGCGGTTTCGAGCGGGCGATCGACCGGTACACCGAGGTCACCAAGGGTACCGATCGCCGCGCCGTTGTCTCCATGTGGTCGCTCTATTACTTCGCCGGGATCAGCATTCCCTATCTGCTCGCCCGCCGCCTGGCGGGCCAGGTGCTGCCGGTGGCCTTCGATGAGATGACGATCGCGCTCACCGAGGACGGGCTGCCGCGCGCCTTCGGCGTTTCTCATCGCGGCATGATCGGCGAAGAGACGAGCGGCGACGAATTTTCCGTGGTCGGACCGCTGATGTCCGGCCATCTCAACATCGCAGTCGAGCGCTTGAAGCGCTGCGGCCTCTCGGCCAAGCTCCTGTGGAACAACGCCGCCGTCTACATCGACTATACGCTGCGGCTGACCGATAGCGAGGGCGGCGGGCGTTCCGCGCCCGACCTGCCGCTCTTCGTGCGCGGTTGCCTGCCGGATGGCGGGCCGAACCCCTTGTGCGGCAGCGTCAGACAGGTCGAGGAAGGCGGGCAGATGATCCAGCGGCGCAAGCTCTGCTGCCTGCGTTACATGCTTCCCGGGGTCGCGAGCTGCGGCAATCGCTGCGCACTGCCCAGCCAGCGTAATCCGCAATAGCGATGTCCACACCGCCGCCCTGAGAGCGGCGATGTGTCGAAACGCTTGGCCGATCAGGCTCTGCGGGACGCGCCCGTCTTGAAGAGGCTACCGGTCGGCGTTTTCAGGAACATGTCGAGCGGAATGTGCTCCTGGTGCAGGAAGCCGGTTGCGGGCAGCAGGCCGTCGCGCACCATCTCGATGACGGCGACGACCGATGCCGAGGTTGTCCAGGCGATCGCCGTGCGGCGGGCGCCTGATATCTCGATCGGGTAATAGGCGCGCACGAATTCCTTGCGGCGCAGGCTGCCGCGCTCTGTGCCTTCGGCGGCCACATGCACATAGACGACATCATCATCGACGGGGGGCTTGGCTTCCGTCAGGATCTCGCCGGCGAGCTTGCGCTTGTCGCGCATCAGAAGCTCGTGGAAGAAGAAGTTCATCAGATCCATGTGGCCGGGATAGCGCATGGTCTTGTAGTCAAGGTTCTCGACCTTGCCCAAGAGCGTGTCGCACATCGTGCCGAGACCGCCCGAGGTCGTGAATGCCTCAAGCTTTACGCCTTCGACATAGATGGTCTCCAGCCACTCCATCGGTGACACCAGCTTGCGCACGCCGCCTTCGATCACTTCGCAATCGTTCAGATACTCGTTGACCACGCCCTCGGGCGACCAGTTGAAGGCATAGCCCAACAGGCCCGTCGGATTTTGCGGCAGGGCGCCGACGCGCATGCGGATCGAGCGGCAGCGGTCGAAGCCATCAGCAAGGCTTGAGCCGACGATGCCGACGAAGCCCGGAGCAAGCCCGCATTGCGGCGCCATCAGGCCACGCGCGGTTTTCGACAGCTCGATGATGAAATTGGTGGTGGGCACATCTTCCGTCAGATCGAAATAATGGATGCCGGCTGCATGGGCGGCGCGCGCCAGCCCGATGTTCAGGTGATAGGGCAGGCACGACAGCACCGCATCGACACCCGACAGCAATTCACCGATGACGGCGGGGTCGGAGATATCGCCGCTATGGCACTTGAACGGCACCTCGCCCACAGGCAACTGCGCATCCACACCCGTGACCTCGAAGCCGCCCTCATGCAAAAGCGTGGCGGCCAGCCGCCCGACCTTGCCCAGACCGAGTACGGCGATTTTCGTAAAGCTCATTTATATCCTCCCAAGGCGCGGCGTTTTCCTCCCGCCGCGCGTATGCTTGAAAGGGCTGTATAAAATAAACAGCGCATAAAAGGAAACGGCCGGGATCGCTCCCGGCCGCTTAATTTCGATGCTGTGATCGCGACTATTCGTTGATCAGGCGCTTCAGCAGCTCGATCTCGTGCGACAGCTTGCTGTCACCTGAGATCAGCTCCTCGATCTTGCGCACGGCGTGCAGAACCGTCGTGTGGTCACGTCCGCCGAAGCGACGACCGATCTCCGGGAAGGAGCGCGGCGTCAAGGTCTTGGCCAGATACATGGCGATCTGGCGCGGCTTGACGATGACGCGCGTACGGCGGTTCGAGACCAGCTCCTGGCGCGACACGTTGTAGTGACGGGCGACGATGCGCTGGATATCCTCGATACGCACGCGGCGCGGCTCGCCGGAGCCGACCAGGTGGGCGAGAAGCTCGTCCACACGCTCGACCGTCAGGTTCGGCTCGAAGGAGCGACGGAAGAGCAGCTGGTTGAAGGCGCCTTCCAGTTCGCGGCCGCTGGCGGTGATGCTGCGGGCAACGTGGTTGAGCAGCTCGCTCGACATTTCCAGCGACGGATCTTCGCCACGGGCGACCTCAAGGCGACGCTGGAGGATTTCGAGACGCATCTCGTAATCCGGGCCGTCAAGCTCGATCGCCACGCCACCCTGCAGACGCGAACGAACGCGCGGGTCGAGCGATTCCAGCTCCCAGGGTGCGCGGTCGGCGGCGACGACGACCTGCTTGGCGCTGTCGAGCAGCATGTTCAGCAGATGGCAGAACTCGTGCTGGATCATCTTGCCCTGCAGGAACTGCATGTCGTCGATGATCAGAAGGTCGATGTTGCGAAGCGAGTCCTTCAGCGTCAGCGCATCATTGTCGCGGATCGCAGTCGCGAAACGCCACATGAAGTATTCGGCCGTCAGGTAGACGACGCGCAGCTGGCGCGGGTTCTGTACGGCTGCATTGGCGATTGCCTGCAGCAGATGGGTCTTGCCGAGACCGACCGTGGAATGAACGAAGAGCGGGTTGAAGCGCACTGCGCCCTGACCGGCTTCGGCAATGGTCTTTGCGGCCGCGAGAGCGACGCGATTGGAGCTGCCTTCGACGAAGGTGTCGAAGGTGAAGCGGTTATCGAGCGGCGAGCCGAAGAGCGGCTGGCCAGAGGTGGCCGGACGCGCCGCGGAGGCTGCCGAAACGGTCTGCTGTACGATCTGGCCGGCCTGCTGAGCGACCGGGCGACGGATCGGCGCGACGGATGATACCGGCTCCTGGGCCGCCGTTTCTTCCGGCTTGCTGGTTGCGCGCGCTGCCGTGCGAACCAGGATTTCGACCTTCAGGATTTCAGCGTCTTCCGCCTGGAAAATGCCGGTGATCAGGTCGAGATAGCGATTGTTGATCCAGGACTTCAGAAAAGTTGTTGGGACCGTCAGCCGTACGACACTCTTGGAGACGGAATGGAGCTTCAGTCGTGCAAACCAGCTTGCGTAGACATCCGGACCGACCTGCGCCTTCAGGCGTGCACTTGCTCGTTCAAAAAGTATGCCATCATTCTTCATGTCTCCCTTTTCCCCCGCCGCGTCTGGGCAAATAGAGCCTAACGTCTGAGATACCTTGTCCGAGTTGTCCAAAGCACTCGCCGCCATCGAATTCATGTGCATCTTGCCGCCTTATAGTTCCATCGGCCGACCTAATCCTGATCGCCCGATCATTTCCCCGCTTATGACCAGACAGCATCACCCTCATGCTCTGCTGTCGGCCGGTTCACTCAAACGCGTGCCTCTTAACGAGAGGCGACTGTTGGAGGTGAAGCCAACCGCTTCATGCGGTCTTATTGCTTCTTGTCTCCTAGGTGCCCGCTCCTCGTCCAACGAACACCAGCCTGCCTGCGTATGCTTTTTCCATTTCCCGAGATCGCACGCGCTGCGTGCAGCCCTCAAAAATGGCGCACAGATGATCCCGTTCCGCGGCAGCCACAGCCGCAGTCCAATCTGCATCAGTGCGTGAAAATCCGGAGGTCGAAACTTCCGCAACAAAAGACACTAAAGCATCGTCCTGCCGACGTGGCAGTTTCAGACCAAGCCTTAAAACAGGTGATGTCCGAGCCCCTTGTTGGGAGGCATTTAGGCAGGATCGGGGGTGGAGATCAACGGGCATATTTCCGCAAAATTAAGCGTAGCCGGTTGACTCCTGCGGCAGATTTAGGGCGCTGCATTAGCGCAAAAAAAGAATCGCTTTTGAATCAAGGAGATTCCGGAAACCGGCAATTTTGACACGCATAAAAAGAAAAAAAGAAAAAAGCTTCTTGACTCGTTTTAGACGCCGCAAGGGAAGGTCTGAGTCTCTTCGTTCAGGAACAACCTGACACAAGCCTTTGTAATTACTCATTTTTTTGTGTCATTTGCCGGACACGAAATCGTCGCCAAATTAACCATAGTCGAGGCAGTTGGCGGAATCGAAAAAGCCCGACAAAGTTGCCGGGCTAATCATATAGCTGTCTTTATTAACGGAAGCTTAAGCGGTCGCGCCGACCGACAGAGCCTTCACACGAGCTGCGAGGCGCGAGACCTTGCGGGATGCCGTGTTGGCGTGCAGGACGCCCTTGCTTGCTGCGCGGGCCAGTTCCGGCTGCGCGGCCTGGAAAGCTTCCTTGGCCTTGGCAGCATCGCCAGCTGCGAGTGCTTCTTCGACCTGACGAACGAACGTGCGAACGCGCGAGCGACGAGCCTTGTTGACGTCGGTACGGCGGGCGATCTTGCGGGTCGCTTTTTTCGCCGAAGTTGTATTGGCCATGGATGCCTCTCTCAAGAATTCGAACAAATTCCGCTACCGCCGCGGGCCTTGCAGCCACTTCCTACACAGCAATGCGGGAGTATTATCGGAAAACCGGACTGGCTTCCCGAACCTTGGGCGGGCATATAACCCTAAAGCCGACCGGCGTCAACGCGCATTTTCAAGGAACCGTCGCCTTTTCTCTTCAGGGCTCAGCGGTTCTTGAAGGCGGGTTTACGCTTTTCGATGAAGGCTGTCATCCCTTCCTTCTGATCTTCCGTCGCGAAGAGACTGTGGAACAGGCGGCGCTCGAAGCGCAGGCCTTCCTCCAGCGTGGTCTCCAGAGCACGGTTGACCGCCTCCTTAGCCATCAGCACCGAGGGGCGCGACAGCGAGGCGATCTTGGCCGCGGCCTCCAGCGCTTCATCGAGCAGACGATCGGGCGCAACTACACGCGATACGAGTCCTGCCCGTTCTGCTTCCGCCGCATCCATCATGCGGCCTGTGAGCACCATATCCATCGCCTTGGCCTTGCCGACGGCGAGCGTCAGGCGCTGGGATCCGCCCATGCCGGGAATGACGCCAAGGGTGATCTCGGGCTGGCCGAACCTGGCGGTCTCGGACGCAATGATGAAGTCGCAGATCATGGCGAGCTCGCAGCCGCCGCCGAGCGCGAAGCCGCTGACGGCGGCGATGACGGGTTTGCGCACCTTTGCGACATCGTCCCAGCCGCCGAGGAAATTGCGGGCGTAGACATCGGCGAAGTCGAGCGGCTGCATTTCCTTGATATCGGCGCCGGCGGCAAAGGCGCGCTCGGAGCCGGTCAGGACGATGGCGCCGATGGCGTCGTCGTCCTCGAATGCCGCGTAAGCCTGCAGCAATTCCTTCAGCACCGTCGAGTTCAAGGCGTTCAGCGCCTGCGGGCGGTTCAGCGTGATGAGACCCACGGCACCGCGGGTTTCGACGATCAGCGTTTCATAAGACATGCGTTCCTCCCGGTCGGGCCAATGCCCAGGCTTCTGGCAGACAGTTATTTCTGGCAAGTGGGGCAATAGAAGGTCGATCGCCCGGCCTGAACGATGCGGGCGATGGTACCGCCGCAATCGGGCGTCCGGCAAGGCTGCCCTTCGCGATCATAGACGGAGAAGGAGTGCTGGAAATAGCCGAGCGAGCCATCCGTCTGGATATGATCGCGCAGCGACGAGCCGCCCGCCTTGATGGCGTCGGCGATGACGTCGCGGATCGAGGAGACCAGCAGGTCGAGCTGCTTTGTAGGCTTGCCGGTCGGTGTCACCAAGGTAGCGGCGGGCCGCGTCGGCTTCAGGTGCGAGCGCCATAGCGCCTCGCACACATATATATTGCCGAGGCCGGCAATGTTCTTTTGATCGAGCAGTGCGCTCTTCAGCGGCTGCGCCTTGCCCTTGAAGCGCTCGGCCAGATAGGCGGCGCTCAGCGCATTGCCCGTCGGCTCCGGGCCGAGCCCATAGAGAAAGGGATTAATGTCGAGCGCCGTTCGATCGGCCATGTCCATGAAACCGAAGCGGCGCGGGTCATTATAGATGACGCGGCTAACGCCGGACGGCCCTTCGAGATGGAAGATCACGTGATCGTGCTTTTCATCCTTGGAGCGCGGGTGATGGAATTCGCCCGGTGTTTCGGAGATGGGGGCATCGGTGATCGGACCGGCCTCGATGCGGAAGGAGCCGGACATGCCGAGATGGGCGATGATGGTGGCACCGCTATCGAGATCGATCAGCAGATACTTGGCGCGGCGGCCGAGCGAGACGATGGTGCGGCCGGATGCCTTTTCGCCGAAAGCCTCGGGAAACGGGAAGCGCAGGTCCCCTCGCCTAAGCTCCAATTTGACGATGCGCGCGCCCTCCATGGTGGGCGCGAGGCCGCGTTTGACGGTTTCGACTTCTGGCAATTCCGGCATCTTAACCCATCTATATCGAACATGTTTCAACCGCCCGCGATGTGCGCTATAGCGCCATGGTGTCGCGGACCGGACCGTTGCCCACAGATAGCGTCGCCTGCCTGATTTCGCTATGGTCGCCGCGTTGATTTAAGAGATTGGAGTATTCGATGTCAGACAGCCGCACCTCCGCCGACGGCGGCATGGAAACATCATACGGCTTCCGCGAAGTTTCAGGCGGCGAAAAGCAGGGCCTCGTCAACGAAGTCTTCCATAAGGTCGCCAAGCGCTACGACATCATGAACGACGTCATGTCCGTTGGCATGCACCGCGTCTGGAAGGACGCGATGATCGCGGCGCTGAACCCGCGCAAGGAGCCGGGCTACAAGACGCTCGACGTGGCCGGCGGCACGGGCGACATCGCATTCCGCATCATCGAAGCCTCGAACCGGATGGCGCACTCCACAGTGCTCGACATCAACGGCTCGATGCTGGCAGTCGGCGCCGAGCGCGCGGCAAAGAAGAAGCTCTCCGACAACCTGACCTTCGTCGAGGCGAACGCCGAGGAGCTGCCCTTCGAGGCCAACAGCTTCGACGCCTATACGATCGCCTTCGGCATCCGCAACGTGCCGCGCATCGACGTGGCGCTCAGCGAAGCCCACCGCGTGCTGAAGCGTGGCGGCCGGCTCTTGGTGCTCGAGTTCTCCGAAGTCGACATGCCGCTGCTCGACCGCGTCTATGAGAGCTGGTCGTTCAACGCCATTCCGAAGTTCGGCAAGGCGATCACCGGCGATGCCGAGCCCTACCAGTATCTGGTCGAATCCATCCGCAAGTTCCCCAACCAGGAGAACTTCGCGGCGATGATCCGCAATGCCGGCTTCTCGCGTGTCAGCTACACCAATTATACCGGCGGTATCGCCGCCCTTCACTCCGGCTGGAAGCTTTAAGCCGGAATGAGCACTGTTTCGGCATATTTCCAGCTCTGGCGGGTTGGTTGGATTCTCGTGCGCGAGGGCGTCGTCTCGGCGTTGCCTTCGGACGAACTTCCGCCATCGGTCGCGGCTGCCAAATCCTTCGTCGGTATGTTTGCGCGCAAGCGCGCCAAGACCCAGAAGCGCAGCGACCGGCTCTCCAAGGCCGTCGAGCGGCTGGGGCCTTCCTATGTGAAGATCGGCCAGTTCCTGGCGACGCGTCCCGATGTCGTCGGCGTCGAGTTCGCCGACGACCTGTCGCAGCTGCAGGACCGGATGGCTTTCTTCCCCGAGGCCGCCGCCAAGGCCAATATCGAGGGATCACTCGGCCGGCCGGTGGATGAGCTTTACGTCAGCTTCGGCGAGCCGATCGCGGCAGCCTCAATCGCGCAGGTGCATCCGGCCGAGGTGATGACGCCTCAGGGACGCAAGAAGGTTGCCGTCAAGGTGGTGCGCCCCGGCGTGCGCCAGCGCTTCACCCACGATCTCGAGGCGATGTATCTCGTCGCCCACTTACAGGAGCGCTTCATGCCCTCCAGCCGGCGCCTGAAGCCGGTGGAGGTGACGAAGACGCTGGAACAGACGACCAAGGTCGAGATGGACCTGAGGCTCGAGGCAGCGGCCCTTTCGGAGATCGCCGAGAATACGCAGAACGATCCGGGCTTCCGTGTTCCGACCGTCGATTGGGAACGCACCGGACGCGACGTCATCACCATGGAGTGGATCGACGGCGTCAAGATGTCCGACGTCGAGGGCCTGAAGGCCGCCGGCCACGATCTCAATGCGCTGGCCGATACGCTGATCCAGTCCTTCCTGCGCCACACGCTGCGCGACGGCTTCTTCCACGCCGACATGCATCCGGGCAATCTCTTCGTCGACCCCAAGGGCATGATCGTCGCCGTCGACATGGGCATTGTCGGGCGTCTCGGAAAGAAGGAACGCCGCTTCCTCGCCGAAATCCTCTACGGCTTCATCACCCGCGACTATATCCGCGTCGCCGAGGTGCATTTCGAGGCGGGCTACGTGCCCGGCCACCACAATGTCGAGAGCTTCGCGCAGGCGATCCGGGCGATCGGCGAACCGATCCACGGGCAGCCGGCCGAGACGATCTCGATGGGCAAGCTGCTGACGCTGCTGTTCGAAGTGACCGAGCTGTTCGACATGGCCGCACGGCCGGAACTGGTGATGCTGCAGAAGACCATGGTCGTGGTCGAGGGCGTGGCGCGCATCCTCAACCCGCGCTTCAACATGTGGAAGGCATCCGAACCCGTCGTCGGCGAATGGATCCGCAACAATCTCGGACCGAAGCGGATCGCGACCGATATCAAGGACGGGCTGAAGGCCGCCGTGAAGCTCGCCGAGGCGGCACCCGAGATCGCCGCCAAGACCGAGAAGTTCCACCACGAGCTGCTCAGGATGAGCGAGAACGGCCTGCGCTTCGACGCCGAGACGGCAGAGGCGATCGGCAAGTCGGAAGCCCGCCACAGCCGCTCCGGGCGCTTCGCGCTCTGGCTGATCGCGCTGACGCTTGTTTATATCGCCTGGGTGGTTAGCTGAGCGCTCCAAAGAGCCTGCTCCACTCATAAAAAAGCCCGCCTTGCTGCGGGCTTTTTCTATTTTTGCTATCGACGCGACAGCCGTGCCGCAGCAAGTGCGGCGGCCATGCCGATCGCAAGCAGCGTCAGCGTGAAGATGACGACCGCATTCCAGCCATCGGCGCCCCAGAAATAGCCGCCGAGCGAGCCGGCGACGCTGGAGCCGATATAATAGGACAGGAGATAGAGCGACGAGGCGTGGCCCTTGGTGCCTCGGGCAAGCCGTCCGACCAGCGCGCTTGCGACCGAGTGGGCGACGAAGAAGCCGGAGGTCAGGAGCACGATGCCCAGGATGATCAGCGGCAGCGAGGCGGAGAGCGTCAGCGCCACGCCGATCGCCGAGAGCGCTATGCCTGAAGGCAGCACGACGAAGTGGCCGAAGCGGTCTCCGAGCAGGCCGGCGATCCAGGAGGCGGCGATGCCGAAGATGTAGACCGTGAAGATCAGGCCGAGCTCGGTCTGGTTCAGATTGTAGGGCGCCTCGACGAGGCGGAAGCCGATGTAGTTATAGACCGTGACGAATGTGCCCATGGCGAGGAAGCCGATGGCAAACAGGAAGGGCAGCGCCGGGCTTCTGATATGGCCGGCCCAGGCGCCGAGGTGGAAGCGGGCGTTGAAGCCCTTGCGCGGCGTGAAATTGCGCGAGGCGGGCAGGAGCAGGAAGAAGCCGATGGCCGCCGCAAGGCCGATGGCGCCTAGCGTGCCGAGCGCGATGCGCCAGGAGAAGAACTCGGCCAGCGTGCCGGTGACGACGCGGCCGGCCATGCCGCCGAAGGCGTTGCCGGCGATATAGAGGCCCATGGATGCGCCGAGGCCGCGCGGATCGATCTCTTCCGAGAGATAGGCCATGGCGACGGCGGGGACGCCGCCGAGGAGCAGGCCTTCAAGGGCGCGGATGACCAGCAGCGCATGCCAGCTCGGAACCAGCGCGCAGGCGATGGTGCAGAGGGCGGCACCGAGCAGCGATGCGAACATCAGGCTGCGGCGGCGGAAGCTTTCGGAGACGGCGGCGGCGCAGAAGATGGCGAAGGCGAGCAGACCCGTCGATAGCGACAGAGAGAGCGAGCTTGCCGCCGGGCTGATGCCGAAGTCGCTGGCGAAGATCGGCATCAGTGGCTGGACGCAATAGAGCAGCGAGAAGGTGGCGAAGCCCGAGAGGAACAGCGCGATGCTGGCGCGCCTATAGGCCGGGGTGCCGCGCAGCAGGAACTGCTTTTCCTGCGGCTCGCTTCCCTGCTGTTGGGAGGCGGCATTCTCGATGACGGTGAGATGAGGACGGGAGGGAATTTCCGAGGGAACGGACTGCTTGTCTGCGGCGCGTGGCATTGAGGACCAACCTTTCACGCCCTTTGATCTAGCCAACCGACCATCATTTGTCCAATATATGAAACTGGCTTTCTTGATAGGTTTTGGAGATACCGATGGAGCTGCGCCATATCCGCTATTTCCTTGCGGTGGCCGAGGAGCAGAATTTCACCCGCGCCGCCGCCAAGCTCGGCATCGGCCAGCCGCCGCTCAGCCAGCAGATCCGCGATCTCGAAAACGAGATCGGGGCGGCGCTGTTTCACCGCGTGCCGCATGGCGCGGAGCTGACGGAGGCGGGATCGGCCTTTCTGCCGGAGGCGCGCGCCGCGATTGCGTCCGCCGAAAAGGCGAAGCTGGCCGCACAGCGGGCGACGCGCGGCGAGACGGGGCGGCTGGCGCTTGGTTTCACGGCGTCGTCGGCCTTCAACACCGCCGTCAGCGGCACGATCCGCCGGTTTCGCGGGCAATGGCCTGATGTGAGCCTGTCGCTCACCGAGATGAACAGCAACTGGCTGATGGAAAAGCTAATGCGGCAGGAGATCGACGCCGCCTTCATCCGCCCCGGCCTCGAAGACCCGAGAGACGTGCATCTGAAGCGGCTGGCGGACGAGCCGATGCTGATCGCGCTCCCAGCGCACCATCCGCTGGCGAAGCTGAAGACCGTGCCGCTTTCAGCCCTTTCGGGCGAGCCCTTCATTCTCTTTCCGCGCACCGTCGGTCTCAGCCTCTACGACGATATCGTGCGCGGCTGCCGGGATGCCGGTTTCGAACTTGTCGTGACGCAGGAGGCGCCGCAGATCCCTTCCGTCATCAATCTGGTCGCCGCCGATCTCGGCGTGTCGATCGTGCCGGGTTCGCTCGCGCACCTCAAACTCGACGGGGTCGCCTATCGGCCGATCGAGGGACCGCCGCTGGTGGCGCGGCTTGGGCTGGCGATGCTGAAGGCGCGGCGGTCGCGCGTCGTCGGCAATCTGATGAGCCTGATCTGATCAACCTTCTGATCAGCCTGATGGATCCCAGTAAGGCGGATCGCCGAAGGTCTTGCGCAGATGATCGGCGACGGCGCGCAGCTTGGCCGAGGGATTGCGGCCTTCGGGATGCGCCATGTAGATGAACTCGGCTTCCGGCTTGTAACCGACGTCAATTTCCGCGAGCCGCCCCTCGCTTACCGCCGGGCCGGCGATGAAGGCGGGGAGCAGCGCGATGCCGAGACCGGCCACCGCCGCATCGCGGATCATGTCGCCATTGTTCATGCCGAGCACCTGGCTGGCGCGGACGACGATGGCGCCATCGGGTGTCTGGAAGCGCCAGTCGGAGACGCCGCGATTGGTGTAGAAAATGCCCTTGTGGCCATCGAGATCATTGAGCGTCTTCGGCGTGCCGTGGCGCTTGAGATAATCGGGGGACGCGACCAGCAGACGACGGCTGCGGCTGAGTTTCCAGACCACAAGGCGGGAATCGACGATCGGCCCGTTTCGGACGATGGCGTCATAGCCTTCCGATGAAACATCGACGCGGCGATCATCGATATCGAGCACCAGCTGGATCTCCGGGTGCTTGGCCAAAAACGGATAGAGCGCCGGGCCGAGATGCATGCGGCCGAAGGTGACGGGCGCGGCGATCCTGAGCGGCCCGGAGAGCGTGCCGCGCCGCTCGGCCATCTCGGCCGTGGCATCCTCGATCTCGCGGACGATGCGGGCGGCGCGTTCGAGGAAGGCGGTGCCGTCCTCCGTCAGCGTCAGCTTGCGGGTGGTGCGGTGGAGCAGCATGCCGCCCAGCGAGCGCTCCAGTTCGGCCAGCCTTTCGCTGACCACCGATTTCGACAGGCGAAGGCGCCGCGCCGCCTCGCTGACCGAGCCGGATTCCACCACCGACACGAATGCCGTTATTCCCTCAATCCTGATCATCGTTCGGCATTTCCGAATTCGAGTTCCGCTATTTGGAGACTAATCCGAACAAAAGGAAAATGCCATCTTCCACTCATCGAACGGGGCGGCAAACGCCACCCCAACCCAAAAAGGAGATGGAAGAATGAACCGCTTGAATGGAAAAGTCGCCATCATCACTGGCGCCAGCGCCGGCATCGGCCGCGCAACGGCCAAGCTCTTTGCCGCCGAAGGCGCCAAGCTCGTGGTCGGTGCTCGCCGCCAGGCCGAGCTCGACAGCCTGGTCGAGGAGATCAAGGCCGCTGGCGGAGACGCAGTTGCCGTTGCTGGTGACGTGCGCTCGGAAGATTATCACAAGGCGCTGGTCGCCGCCGCTGTCGAACGCTACGGCAAGCTCGACATCGCCTTCAACAATGCCGGTATCCTCGGCGAGGCCGGGCCGAGCACAGGCGTTTCGGAAGCCGGATTCACCGAGGCGGTAACGATCAACCTGACGGCCTCCTTCCTTGCCGCCAAGCACCAGATCGGCCAGATGGAACAGAACGGCGGCGGCTCGGTGATCTTCACTTCCACCTTCGTCGGCTACAGCTTCGCCTTCCCCGGTGTCGCAGCCTATGCCGCCAGCAAGGCCGGCCTGATCGGCCTGACGCAGGCGCTGGCCGCCGAATACGGCCCGAAGAATGTGCGCGTGAACTCGGTGCTCCCAGGTGCCGTCGACACCGACATGTATCGCGAAATGAACGACACGCCGGACAAGCAGGGCTTCGTCACCAACCTGCATGCGCTGAAGCGCGTGGCAACGCCTGACGAACTGGCCCGCTCGGTGCTCTACCTCGCCTCCGACGATTCCAGCTTCGTGACCGGCACTGCCTCGCTGGTCGATGGCGGCGCCTCGATCACTCGTACCTGATACGCATACTCGCTCGGTCACCTTCGCCTTTCGGAGGGGGTGATCGCGACCCAACAGCAAGGCATTCTGCCGACCGCCCCCAACAACACATCATGGGCACGCAGCCCACCCCACAAGGATATCAATCCATGTCACGCCTTCAGAACAAGACTGCCCTTATCACCGGCGGCACCAGCGGTATCGGCCTTGAAACCGCCCGCCAGTTCATCGCCGAGGGCGCCCGCGTCGCCATCACCGGCAGCAGCGCCAACAGCGTCGCAGCCGCCCGCGCCGAACTCGGCGACAAGGCAATCGTCATCCAGGCCGATGCCGGCAATGTCGCCGGGCAGCAGGTCGTCGCCGAAGCCATCAAGAACGCTTTCGGCCATCTCGACATCCTCTTCGTCAATGCCGGCGTGGCCGAGTTCGGCCCTGTCGAGCAATGGAGCGAGGCCGCCTTCGACAAGTCGATCGCGATCAACGTCAAGGGTCCGTTCTTCCTCATCCAAGCGCTGCTGCCAATCTTCTCCAAGCAGGCCGCGATCGTGCTCAACACCTCGATCAACGCGCATATCGGCATGCCGAACTCCAGCGTCTATTCGCTGACCAAGGGCGCGCTGCTGACGCTTGCCAAGACGCTGTCGGGCGAACTGATCAGCCGCGGCATCCGCGTCAACGCCGTCAGCCCCGGCCCGATCGCCACGCCGCTCTACAGCAAGCTCGGCGCATCGGAGGCGGATTCCAAGGCGATGGCCGATCATATCCAGTCGCAGATCCCGGTCGGGCGCTTCGGCGACGCGGCAGAGGTCGCCAAGACCGTGATCTTCCTCGCCTCCGACGAGGCCGCCTATATCGTCGGCAGCGAACTCGTCATCGATGGCGGGATGAGCAATCTCTGAGATCGAGTGTCTGATTGATATGGAAAGGCCGCGGATGTTTCGTCCGCGGCCTTTCGTTTGTGTCAGGCGGCTTCGACCAGCCGGCGGATGGCTGTCTCCAGCGTTGTCGACCCTCTCTCGGGCTGGCCTTCGAAGCGGATCCAGCCCTCGTTGAAACCATCGATCATGCGGATGCGCGGGATCGGGTTGCGCATCCCCTGCCCTTTGAACAGCTCTTCCCAGCCGTCGCGCGCGACGATTTCCGCGCTGACCGGCTTGCCGAGAACCTTGGAGAAGGCGGCGGCGATATCGGCGGGTGTTACCTTCTCCGGCCCCTGCAGCTCAACGATGCGCTTGCCGGCCCAGTTCTCCCGCAACAATGACGCGGCCCTTTCGCCGACATCGGCGACCGAGACCATCGGATAGGCCTGGTCGAGCGGCTGGAGAAAGCTTGCGATGACGCCGGCCTCGCGCGCGGCCGCCACATCCCAGGCGGCGTTCTCCATGAACCAGGCGGCGCGGAGGAAGGCGATCGGCAGCGGCAATGTTGAGAGTTCCTGCTCGACGAGGCCCAGCTGGCTGAGCAGATTCGGCTCCTCGGCCTGCGCGCCGATCGTGGAGAGGCAGACGACCCTCTCTGGCCGCGCCCGCAGCAGCGCCGTCTTCAATGCGTCAATGACGGCGCGGACTTCGGGGAAGCCTGATGTCGGGTCGAAGGTCGGCGGGATCAGCAGGAAGACGCCCTCGGCGCCGGCGAAGGCGGCGGTCAGCGCTTCGGCGTCGGTCATTTCGGCGAGCGCCAGTTCGGCGCCCTTCTCGTGCCAGGCCTTGCCTTTTTCGGCGTTGCGCAGGATGGCACGGACCGGCAAACCGGCCTGCAGCAGCTGCGTGGCGACGATGCCGCCGACCTGTCCGGTTACTCCTGTAATGGCGAACATTGGAAACTCCTTTGGTTCAGTTTTCCGTTCGCCCGCAAAATGATCCTTTCCGATCTTTGATTGAAGTGCGCATATATCATTGTATTGGTGACTGAAAATCACGGATGTATCGATGTTCGACGGACGATTGCTGAACGGGGTGAGCGTACTGGCGGCGGTGATCGAAAGCGGCAGCTTCGCGCGGGCGGCGGACGCGATGGGCTTGTCTCCGTCGGGCGTCAGCCGCGCCATCGCCCGGCTGGAAGGCCGCATCGGTCTGCGCCTGCTCGACCGCACCACCCGCACCATGCGCCTGACTGACGACGGCGCCCGCTTTTACGAGCAGGTGGCGCCGTTGCTGAGCGGTATCGAGGAGGCGGCGATGACAGCCTCGGGCGTGGCGCAGTCGGTGCGCGGGCGGCTCAGGGTCAATGTCGATCCGTATTTCTCGCGACTGGTTCTGGGACCCAGGCTTGGCGCGTTTCTCGATCTCTATCCCGAGCTGCAGATCGAGATCATCACCCGCAACGAGATCGGCGATCTGGTGGCCGACGGCATGGACGTGGCGGTGCGCTTCGGCGATCCCGCGCAGACCACGCTGATCTCGAGGCTGTTGATGCGCACGCGGGTGATCACCATCGCGGCACCTTCCTATCTCGCCAAACACGGGCGGCCGATGGCGCCCGGCGATCTTGCCGACCACACCTGCATCCAGTTCCGGGATTCACTCACAGGGCGTCCCTTCGAATGGGAATTGCGGCGTGGTGCCGAGGTCGTGCCGATCGAGACGCGCGGACGCATTCTCGTCAACGACGCCGGCACGACGCTTGCCACTTGCCTTGCCGGGATCGGCATCGCGCAGGTGTTTTCGCTTGGGATGCAGGACTATCTGGAAAGCGGTCAGCTGATCGACCTGTTTCCTGACTGGCCCGACGAGACCTTCCCGCTTTACGCCTTTTATCCTTCCCGCCAGCATGTGCCGGCGAAGGTCAGGGCGTTCATCGATTTCTGCGTCGGGATCGTTCAGGAATAGGGAGTGAGGAGGCATCGACGATGCCTCCTCACGGCTTTCAGATCGATCGCCGGCGGCGGGTTCTGACGTAAATCCAGTCGAGCGCCAGCATGACGACGAGCGACAGGCCGACCAGCGGGAAGATGATGCCGCCGATGGCGAGGATGGCGATCAGACCGCGAAACACCCGCTTGTCCGATGGCATGGGCGGGACGCCGAGCGAGCCTGCCGGGCGGCGCTTCCACCACATGACGCCGGCGGATACCGCGAGCACCGCGATGCCGATGCAGGCGGCGAGCAGGACGAGCTGGTTCGCCAGCCCGAACTCTTGCCCCATATGGACGTTGATGCTCCACTCCAGCGCCTTGCCGAGCGGGCCGTAATCGGCATAGCTCATGTCGATCAGCGGTTTTCCCGTGAACTGATCGAGATGCACGACGCGCTGCTCGGCAAGATCATCCGGATAGACGGAGCCGGTGTAGACGCCCATCGCATCCGTGGGGATGTTGACGGCGTAGCCGCGATGCAGGCCGAGGCGGTCGAAGGTGGCGACGGCTTCATCCAGGCTGATCGGCATCGCGCCGTGCTGGTGGGCCGGGGATTGCGGGACCTGCGCCTGCTCGAGCGACCATGTGGTCTTGGCGATATGATCGAGATGTTCGTCCGACATCGGCACGGCGACACGCACACCGGCCGGATAGCCGAAGTTGTTTCCGTTCGCCCACTCGTTGACCTTGGCGCCCCAGACGCCGGACCAGGGCATGCCCGTGACGGCGAGAAAGACGATGAAGCCACCAACGAAAAGGCCGAGGACAGCATGGGTATCACGCCAGAAGACACGCTTGCGCGGCGTGCCGCGAATGCTGAGCACGCCTCCCGTCTGCTTTCGCGGCCACCAGAGATAGATGCCGGTGCCGACAAGCAGGATCGTCCAGCCAGCCGCGATCTCGATCAGCGAGCGGGTGACGGAGCCGAAATATTTGAGACTGTGGAGATAGCGGACCGTCCACATGATCGTGCCGCGATCGGGCAACGCGCCGAGCACCTTGCCGCTATAGGGGTCGACATAGACGGCGATATTGCCCTCGGCCGCGGTGTTGATGGTGATTTCCGCCGACGCGCCGGGGTCGACGGGATCGGTGAACTTGATTGCGGTGCCGGGATGGGCGGCAAGGGCGGCATCCACCATCACGGATGGCGGTCGCGTTGCCTGCTGGCTGATTGCGACGCGCTTCAGATCGGCATGAACGACATTGTCGATCTCGTCCCTGAAGAGATAGAGCGCGCCGGTGACGGCGAGCGAAAGCATGAAGGGCAGGACGAGAAGACCCGCGTAGAAATGCCAGCGCCAGACGGCGCGATAAAGATCGGACGGGGAACGCACGGCAGCGCTCGCACCTTCCCGACCGATGGTGAAATCGGACATGATATGTCTCCTGATGATGAAGAAGGAAGCCGGCACTGAGAGCGCCGGCAATCGGACGTCAGGAGGTTTTTGGTGGCGCGCGCGGTTGGCCTATCAGGCCACGCAGGCTGGGCGTGATGGCGTTGCCGGCGATGAAGACAATCGCGGCTGTGCCGACGGCATCGACGTGGAGGATCGCAGTGTCCGCACCGAGGATGGCCGGCATTGCGTGGGCGGCGAGACGACAGAGTGTGCAGCAGGGGCAATCGGCGGCCTTGCCATGCGATCGATCATGCGATGTGCCGTCGTTGGTGTTTTCGGCATGATCGACGTGGTCGATGACGCTTTCGCCGGCCATGGAACAGATCGACTGCAGGGGATCCATGGCGGCGCTCGCCATCGATCCCTGCGCCTGGCCTGAGAGCAGGCCCTGGATCAGCAGCAGGAGGGCGACGAGCAGCGTGATGGCGCTTGCCGATACCCTGTCCCCCAAAACTGTCCTGATCATCCCCATATCCGCTGCATGCCACAGCGCGCGGACAATGTCACGCGGCCGGCCGGCGACGCCAAGGCTGCATTCTTTCTATCTATTCATCAGCTTAGGCGATCGGTGCCGGGGGATGCGACCTTTGGCCACCTCGCTATCGGAGCGCTCTCGAACGATTTGCAATCCCGAGCTGTCCCCTTCCCGCCTGCGCCATGTCGTAGGTGGACACTTGCGCGCGTGCGATATCAGGCATAGTGGCATTTCCAGCTCTTCGCCTATCCCGATTCCTTCCCATTTCCTGCGGCTCTATCCGTTCCGGAGACCTCCATGCTGTTCGGCATTCTCTGCGGCATCGCCACCTGCGCCTTGTGGGGGCTGACCTTTGTCGTGCCGCGCGCCATCGCGCCGTTCACGACGCTCGACCTCACCGTGGCGCGGTATGGCCTGTTCGCGCTGACAAGCGTGGTGCTGATGGTTCACCCCCGCTTCCGGCCGCGCGGCATCAAGCTCAAGCCGATGATCACCGCGCTGCTGCTCGGCGGTATCGGCTATGTCGGCTATTTCATCAGCGTCGCCTATGCCGTCCGGTTCGCAGGCGCTGCCATTCCGCCGCTGGTGATCGGGACGATGCCCGTGATCCTGGCGATGATCGCCAACTTCCGGGACCGTTCCGTTTCCTGGCGTCTGCTTGCGCTGCCGCTGATGCTGATCGCGGCCGGGATCGCCTGGGTCAATGTCGCCGTCTTCGCATCGACGCCAACGGGCGACCGGGTGATGATCGCCTATGGCATCGCGTCCGCGGCGATCGGACTTGTTCTCTGGGTCGTCTACGGGTTGGCCAGTACCGCCACGATGCAATCACCCGATGCGCCCGACATCCTGCAATGGACGGGTCTGCAGGGCATCGGCGCCGGGCTCGGCAGCCTTGTGCTGATCCCGCTGACATCGCTGAACACGCCGATCGTCTACACCGATATCGACCTCATGCGCTTCCTGCTGTGGTCCCTGATCATGGGGCTTGCCGGCGCGTGGCTCGCCACGCTTTTATGGATGATCGCCTCGAAGAGGCTGCCGCTGGCCTTGGCCGCACAGTTGATCGTTGCCGAAACGGTGTTCGGACTGATCTTCGGCTTCGTCTTCGAACAGCGGCTTCCGACGCTTGCCGAGGCCGGTGGCTCGTTGCTGCAGCTTGCGGGCGTCGGCATGGCGATCGCGATCTTCAGCCATGTCAGACAACAGCAGCACGCGTGAGCGGCGGCACGAACTGCTCGCGTCGATTGCTTATTATCCGCCAAAGGCTTAGGGTTCTTCCAGTCAATTCCAGGTTGGATAGAAGGCATGGTTCTCAGCGGCAAACGCATCCTCCTCATCATCTCCGGCGGCATCGCGGCCTATAAGAGCCTCGACCTGATCCGCCGCCTTCGCGAGCGCGGCGCCTCGGTCCGGCCGGTGATGACAGCGGGCGCGCAGCAGTTCGTCACGCCGCTTGCTGTCGGGGCACTCGCCGCCGACCACGTGTTCACCGATCTGTTTTCACGGCAGGACGAGCAGGATGTCGGCCATATCAGGCTGGCGCGCGATTGCGACCTCGTGCTGGTGGCGCCTGTGACCGCCGACCTGATGGCGAAGATGGCGAACGGGCTGGCCGACGATATCGCCTCGACGGTGCTGCTTGCCACCGACCGACCGGTGCTTCTGGCGCCGGCGATGAACCCGCATATGTGGAGCAATGCCGCGACCAAGCGGAACGTCGCGACGCTCAACAACGACGGCGTCCATTTCATCGGGCCGATGGCCGGCGAGATGGCGGAAAGCCGCGAGGCGGGCGTGGGCCGCATGGCCGAACCGCTCGACATCGTCGCCGCGGTGGAGCGATTGCTCGACACCAGCCCTAAGCCGCTTGCCGGGCGCAAGGCGATCGTGACATCGGGGCCGACGCATGAGCCGATCGATCCGGTGCGCTATATCGCCAATCGCTCATCCGGCCGGCAGGGCCACGCGATCGCTTCGGCGCTGGCCCGGCTTGGCGCGGATGTGACGCTGGTCGCGGGCCCGGTGACGATCGCCGACCCCACCGGTGTGAAGACCATTCATGTCGAGCGCGCCGAGGATATGCGCGACGCGGTGCTGACCGCGCTGCCCGCCGATATCGCGGTAATGGTTGCGGCGGTGGCCGACTGGCGCGTGGCATCCGCGTCCGACCAGAAGATCAAGAAGCATCCCGGCGAGTCCATTCCGACGCTGGCGCTGACCGAAAACCCGGACATTCTGAAGACGATCGGGCATCACACGCTGCGGCCGAAGCTCGTGGTCGGCTTTGCCGCCGAGACGCAGGATGTCGACAGCAATGCGAAGGCGAAGCTGGAGCGCAAGGGCGCCGACATGATCGTCGCCAACGACGTCTCGCCGGCAACCGGCATCATGGGTGGCGTGCGCAACCGCGTGAAGATCGTCACGCGCGATGGCATCGATCAATGGCCCGACATGGCTAAGGAGGATGTCGCGATGAAGCTTGCGGAGACGATCGCCGAAAGGCTCAGGCGGGGATAGCGACGGGAGCGGATTTGGCCGGTGCTGCGACCGGCTGGAACGGCGTGACGTCGAGGCCTTTATCGGTCAGCGTGACGGCGCTGCCATCCGGAATTTCCGCCCAGGCGTCGACATCGTCGTTGAGCGGTTCGGAGACAAGGCAATAGCCTTTGCCAACAGGAGAGGCATAGAGCGTCGGCGCCTTGCGATCGGTCGCGTAGCGGATGGCATAGAGCGCATTGCCGTCGGAAAAGGCCGCCGTGTAGCGCACGAGCGCCGAGCCGAGGATATTTTCCGACAGTCCCTCGACGAAGCGGATCATTTCCGACATGGCGGCGATCGGCGTCTGGCGCAGGCCGAACTGGAGCGCGAGCAAAAACATCAGCTCGGAATCGGTGGTGCCGCCGCGTGCGTTGAAAAGGTCATCGTCGAGCATCGCCTCCATCGACCGGCGCAGGCGCTCGAAGCCCGCTATCTGGCCGTTGTGCATGAAGGACCAGTTGGCGAAAACGAAGGGATGGCAGTTGTCGCGCCGCGTGCCGCCGCCGGTCGCGGCGCGGACATGGGCAAGAAACAGCGGTGAGCGGATCTGCCGCGCAATGCTTTTCAGGTTGCAGTCCGACCAGGCAGGAAGCGTATCACGATAGCGACCGGGCTCGGGGTGATCGCCGTACCAGGCGATGCCGAAACCATCGCCATTGGTCGCCGTCTTGGCGCGGGTGGCGCAGTGGGATTGTTCGATCAGGGAGTGCGCAGGAGAAGAGACAAGCTCCTCCAGATAGAGGGGTTCTCCGCGATAGGCTGCCCAGCGACACATGCTATTCACTCCGCAACCCGCCCTGATCGTGGCAGGACAATGCTGAAACGCATCGACGATTGTCGAATCCGATGGTTAATAAGAACTAAACAAGCATGTGGCTTGCAAGCCGAACATGACGTTTTTCTGACATTGACGGCGATCAACTTCGGCAATGCAGCATTTTGTTTTGTGAACGGGGTTGTGGGCGCTCCGCGCGAACCGGACGCGGACCACCAGCACTGCGTGCGGTGTCTTGATGAAAATGAGGGAATGGCTTATATTCAAGGAGTGGGAGGCAGGTTGGCGCCTGCCTCCCACTTGTTTAGGTTATGAAGCTAACCCGGACCTCGAGCGACCAGCTGGTCCGGGTTTTTCTTACCCTAAACGTGACGCTAAGTGGAAACCACATAGCTCACCTCCTTGTGAGAGGGCGAGGCCGATCGCCGCGGTCGAGGTTGCCCATCTTCCCCGATCCCGCCGGCTGGCGCGGCGGACGCTGCTTTGCCACTCACGCCGCAAGCAATATCATCCCTTGGTTGCAATCTCTATTACCACCAAATTAGGCCTTGCATCCCGCTGAAATGCTCTTACCTTTCTTCTATCGGAAACAGAACGAAAGGAAGGTGATCCAATGTCTAATGAGATTTCGGACCTCGTAACGGGCTTGGAAGTGGTGATGAAGGCGAGGCAGCCCTCGCTCTGAAACCCGCCTTCCTGGGATCGCCATAGCGGTCCGGCCGGTTTTACAGGCCAAAACTCATGGAAAGGGTCGCTAGCGCGGCCCTTTTTCCGTTTCAGGTCGCTAATTGACCAAAGGCAATTCCATCGCTATTCATAAAGTCATCGGATGACTTTATGAGGCGCCTATGCAGCCGCTTTCCAAAACCAATCTCGCGGAAACCGCGACAGAGGCGATCCGCGCCGAGATCCTTGCCAAACGCTGGGCCGTCGGTGACAAGTTGCCCAACGAGGCCGCGCTCTCCGCTATGCTCTCCGTCAGCCGGGGCACGGTGCGCGAGGCCGTGCGCGTGCTCGTCTCGCAAGGCCTGCTTGAGACGCGGCAGGGGTCCGGCACCTATGTGCTTTCGACCACCGATACCGCATTGCCGCTGACCATGGCGCGGCGCGCCGGGCTCCGCGATCTTTTCGAGGCGCGATGCGCGCTCGACGTCGAGGCCGCGAGATTGGCGGCGCTGCGCCATACGCCGCAGACGATCACGACGTTGCGCAAGCTGCTGGAAAGCCGCGGCAATTTCGACGACGGCGACAAGATTGCCTTCATCGAGCGCGATCTTGCCTTCCACAAGGCGGTGATCGCCGCTTCGCAAAACCGCGCGATGATCGAGATTTACGACTTCTTCTCCGCCTCGATCGCCGAGACCATCGAGGCGACTTTGGGCGAGGATATTCCCGAGCCCGACATGCAGGCCCACGCCGCCATCATCGACGCGATCGCCACCGGCGACGCCGAAAAAGCGGATGCGGCGGTGCGCGCCTTCATGGCTCCCGTAATTACAGCTCTCGACCGGATGATCCTTTCATGACGACCCCCTCGCAAGACGCCGCCCATCTCTACGACCACGCCGAGGAGCAGCTGATCGATGCGGAAGCAGACAGCGTGCCGCAACCGCAGCCGCCGATCGGAACGAGCGCGACAGGACGGTTCGTGCTCGGTGCTAGC
>Ga0308158_10001470_pt1 | contig 25470 bp, 24 predicted proteins | sample PhyBR2_FD_201038 | JGI IMG/M metagenome (GOLD analysis project Ga0308158, IMG submission 201038) | Phyllosphere microbial communities from UC Gill Tract Community Farm, Albany, California, United States - DLSLB.R2 | ecosystem: Host-associated > Plants > Phyllosphere > Unclassified | place: USA... | reverse complement strand
ACCAGTGGCAGGGCGCGCTCGATGTCGGCAATGTGACCGAAGCGCGGATCAAGCTGTCGAAAGACAATTACTTCTTTGGCGTCCAGGCGATCGACCGCGACGGCAACGTCAGCGTGGCGAGCTACCCGACGCCACTGCGCTAGGCTTTTTTGTCCAGTTTGCCGGCCTCTACCGGCAAATTGGCCAGAAAGCCGTGGATTTGCGACACCACGGCAGCGCCTTCGCCAACGGCGGCGGCAACGCGCTTGGTCGAGCCGGCACGGATATCGCCGATGGCAAACACGCCCGGCACGCTGGTGGCCAGCGGCTGGCGGTCCGGTATCTCGCCCGGTAAAACCGGCGTATTGCCATGTGCGCGGCATTCGGCGCGCGTCAGGTCGAAGCCGGTGCGGATAAAGCCTTTTTCATCGACCGCGACCGCACAGTCGCCAAGCCAGTCGGTATTCGGGTCGGCGCCGACAAACAGGAACACATAGCGCACCGGGCTTTCTTTCTCTTCACCGCTCTGGTTGTTGCGCAGGCCCACGCCAGTCAAGCCGTCTTCATTGCCTTCCAGCGCAATCACTTCGGTATGCGTATGCAGGATGATATTGGGCGTGGCGGCAATGCGCTCGATCAGGTAGCTCGACATGCTGGCGGCCAGGCCTGGCCCGCGTATCACCATGTGCACGGTGGCCGCGTGCGCCGACAGGAACACGGCAGCCTGGCCAGCCGAGTTGCCCCCGCCTACCAGTATCACTTCTTCCTGGCGGCACAGGCGCGCTTCGATCGGCGAAGCCCAGTAGTAGACGCCGCGCCCTTCATAGGTTTTCAGGTTGGCCAGTGAAGGGCGGCGGTAGCGTGCGCCGCACGACAGCACCACCGTGCGTGCGCGTACCGTGGTGTTGTCCGACAAGGTGACGCGCAGCGGCCAGTCTTCGCAATGGAGCTTCATGGCAGTAGCTGGCGTGGCGATCTCGACGCCGAATTTTTGCGCCTGGACATAAGCGCGTCCGGCCAGCGCCCGTCCGGAAATGCCGGTAGGAAAGCCCAAGTAGTTTTCTATGCGTGCACTGGCGCCAGCCTGGCCGCCATAGGCACGCTGTTCCAGCGCCAGTACCGACAGCCCTTCCGACGCTGCGTAAACAGCCGTGGCCAGTCCCGCCGGCCCGGCGCCCACCACCAGCACATCGAAAATGGTTTCTTCGGACAGCTCAGGCAACAGGCCCAGGCAGCGCCCCAGTTCGATCAGGCTGGGGTTTTTCATGACTGTGCCATTCGGGCACACCACCAGCGGCCACTCCTGCGGCGTCGGCGCATAGCGTTTGACCAGCGCCTGGGCAGCAGCGTCGTCATCGGGCTTGAGCACCGTATGCGGGTGGCCGTTGGCAGCCAGGAAGCTTTGCAGCTGGAACAGGTTGCCGTTGCCGGCAGGGCTGACCAGCACCGGGCCGCCGGCATTGCCTTCGATCAGGCCCACGCGGCGCAGTATCAGTGCCCGCACGATGCGCTCGCCCATTTCCGCTTCGGCCACGATCAGCGCGCGCAGCGACTCGGAACTGATCACCAGCAGCTCGACTTCGCCTACTGCCTTGCCATTGACCAGGGTCGGGCGGCCCGACAGTTGCCCGACCTCGGCAACAAAGTGGCCGCGCCCGACTTCGCGCAGGATGGTCGACTGTTCCAGGCCTTCATGGCGTGAAATGCTGACTCGCCCGGCCAGTATCACCAGCATGCCGAAACTGCAGTCACCCGCTTCGAACAGCGTGGCGCCGTCGGCGTAATGCTGCTGGTGGCCGTAGCGCTGCAGCCGCTGCAGTTCGGCGTCGGTAAATACCGGCGAAATCTGGTGGCTGCGCCCTGGCAGGTCCAGCGGCTTGAACTGCATCACGTCTTCGGTCGACGTTTCCGGAATAAATTCGGTAGGAAGGCTGGCCATGGCAAATCCGCAGGTTGAATAAGCAAATAAGAAAAATAACTAATTGGCAGCTAGTCTAGCGCATGCCTGCCGGCGCTGCCCAAATGCTGCAGGCATGCTACGCAACAGGGCGCAAAGCGTGCAGCCATGCGCCTTGCGCTGGCTCCGCAGGGGCAATGCCGAAAGCCGGAAGGCGAAGCGATCAGCCGTACGCCGGCAGGCATCTCATATTAGAATGGGTTTTTGTTGAAATTACTCAAACCGACACGATGGCTTACAAGACACTGGAAGATACGATAGGCAATACCCCGCTGGTGCAACTGACGCGTTTGCCTGGCGCCGATGCACGTGCGCGCAACAACGTCATTCTTGGCAAGCTAGAAGGCAACAATCCAGCCGGTTCGGTCAAGGACCGTGCCGCCATGTCCATGCTCAAGCGGGCAGAAGAGCGTGGCATGATCAAGCCAGGCGATACGCTGATCGAGGCCACCAGCGGCAATACCGGCATTGCGCTGGCGATGGCGGCGGCCTTGCGCGGCTACAAGATGCTGCTGCTGATGCCCGACAACCTGAGCGTTGAGCGGCGCCAGAGCATGGCTGCCTACGGCGCCGATATTTTGCTCACGCCTAAGACTGGCGGCATGGAATATGCGCGCGACCTGGCCGAACAGATGCAGAAAGACGGCCGCGGCGTGATCCTGGACCAGTTCGGCAACGAAGACAATTCGCGCGCCCATTATGAAAGCACGGGGCCGGAAATCTGGCGCGATACCGACGGGCGCGTCACGCACTTTGTCAGCGCCATGGGCACCACCGGCACCATCATGGGCGTGTCGCGCTATCTGAAAGAACAAAATGCAGCGATCCAGGTGATCGGTGCGCAGCCCGAGGAAGGCTCGCAGATTCCCGGTATCCGCAAATGGCCCGAGGCCTACCTGCCGAAAATCTACGACAAGGCGCGCGTCGACCAGATCGAATACGTGAGCCAGGGCGCGGCCGAACGCATGGCGCGCAGCCTGGCAGCCGAGGAAGGCCTGTTCTGCGGTATTTCGGCTGCTGGTGCCTGCGAGATTGCGCTACGCATATCGCAGACTGTAGAAAACGCCACCATCGTATTCGTGGTGTGCGACCGCGGCGACCGCTATCTTTCTACTGGCGTATTTCCGGCGTAACCGGGGGAATTCGAGAAAAATTCGAGGGAAGTTCGACTTGGCCAGAACGGCCGGACAATATCAATGTCCCCTCCCCAAAGCCTGGGGAGGGAAAACCTGCATCAGAAGCAGGATCAGCCTTGGGAGGTTTCGCCTTCTTTTGGCTTGAACTGCTTGTCGCTGATACGGAATTTGTTGCGACGGTCACCCATCAGATAGCGCAGGTCACGAATGCTCAGGTCGCTGACTTCGTGCATGCGGATCAGCAGCGAAGCGCCAACCGGCAGGCGGTGATGGCGGATTTTGCTGATGACTGGCGGCGCTACTTCGAGCGCGCGGGACAGCGCTGCGTCGTTTTTCAGGCGCAGGTTTTCGATCAGGGTATCGAGCAATCTGTTTGGGTTGTACTGCAACAGTTCGTCCGAATCCGAATCGCTGTTCATATCAATGCCGACTTGGTTTGTCATGATGTGGGTTGTTCCTTCTGTAGTTGCACTGCAAAGTAAAAACACTCGGAGCTCGCTGTTGCTGCGTTCATGTTCATTCTTTACTAAAAGGAACGAATTCAGACACGGTACGATCCGGGGTACAGTTTTTCATAATATATACACAATTGTACAGCAGGATTTAATTTCGGAGCGGAAAGCACCCGAGTCCTGTTTCTTGGTTAAAGAACGTTGTCTTGTTGCAACACGTCTTTATTCTTTACCATCCTGAATACAGGTTTAATGATAGACCAAATATTGTGTTTTGACAAAAGTTAAGTATAAAACCATTCTGCATCCCGCGCCGCACAGTAGGCTGGCGAACACAGCAAGCGCGATATTGATACTCGTACCATAAACGTGATGGTCAGAGGAAACAACATCGCTTACGCTTTCTTACAAGTAATATTATAACTTTACACCGACTTTTGGTTAGCGTGCGCGTGCACTGCTCACTGCCTTGCCCAGGTCAATGACTGACATGGCATAGAAGTAACTTCTATTGTATTGAGTTATAGCAAAGAAGTTATTGCTTGCCAAGCTGTACTCGGTTGCTTCGGAGCCATTTTGCAGATCGATCAAGCCAAACAGCATGTTTGGTGGCAGCGCAGCGCTGCTCGATACGCCTGCTGCCTGCAGCTCATCCCACGTGAATTTGGCCTGCAAACCCTGGCCGATGTATTTTTCCCAGACCCGGTTGGGCGAGACGGTGACCGGGTAGACACTGGTCGCCGGATCGTTGCGCTGCCAGCCGTGCTCGACCAGGAAATGGGCTACGCTGCCGATCGCGTCGGCCGTGGAATTGCGCAGATCGATGTGACTATCGCCATCGAAGTCCACGGCAAATTTCATGATACTGCTGGGCATGAATTGCGGCAGGCCAATGGCGCCAGCGTAGGAGCCGAGCAGAGTCAGCGGGTCGATGCCGTCCTTGCGGGCAAATAGCAGCGCATTTTCCAGTTCGCCCTTGAAGAAGGCCATGCGCGCCGTGCGGTTCGGGCTTTCAGGGTAGGAGAAAGCCAGCGTGGTCAGCGCATCGAGCACGCGGAATCGCCCGGTATTGCGGCCATATACCGTTTCCACACCGATAATGCCGACGATGATCTCGGCCGGCACCCCGTACTGGCGCTCGGCGCGCGCCAGTGCGTCGGCGTTTTCATTCCAGAATTTGACGCCGGCATTGATGCGCACCGGTTCGATAAAGCGTGCACGGTAGGCCTGCCAGTTTTTCGGCTTGCCCGGTGGCGCCGGTTTCATCAGCTGCACCGTGGTGTCCACGTAGCGCACCTTGCTGATCAGGGTGTCGAGTTCGGCGCGGTCAAAACCCTGGCGTGCCGACAGGTCGTCAAGAAAGGCGCGCACCTCTTTCCAGTTGGCGTAATTGACGTCGTCGCCTTCGAAATCGAATTTTCCTGGTGTTTTTTGGGCTGCCGGTGCGGGCTTTTTTCCTGCCTGCGCCTTGGCGGCGCGCACGGCCTTGGCGCGGTCAGCGGCGGAAATATCGGGATTCTCGGCAGCATGTATGGCCGGTGCACCTGCGATCAGCAGGGACAGCACGATGGATGAGGCGAGGCGCAGTTTTCTGGCAGTCGAAATGGCGGGCAGGAGTGTAGGCAAGATTCTAGGCAAGGAGCTTCTCATCGGCATTGGTTGAGCATGCTGCGCAAGGTGCGCTGCACATGCGGCAGTGTTCGTCTGGACTGGCATTACCATACTTGATTGCGGCGCAGATTGCCAGAAAGCGCGCGATAAGGGCAGGCTTTCCCGGCGTGGCCGGGCAGGCAAGCATGTAGACAGCCAGGCTGTCAGCATAACCGTGCGGGCCTTCATGTGGCGCACGGCTGTGATCGCGTTGCACCAGCCGTGACGGCAGGTGTATTGTTGAAAACATTGCTGGTGAAGGTGATGCTGCGGTTTATTTAACTTACAATGGGCCGCATGCACCTGTGGCTGCCGTGGCGCAGCCAGTGGTTTTCATACGAGAGCGCGCAGGAGCGGTTGCCACTGCAAAGCGTTCCCGGTTCGACAGAGACAACGTCTGGAAAGAGACTAAGGGTATCAGAGGTAATGAGTACAGCCATTTACACCCACCCCGACTGCCTGCGCCATGAGATGGGCGACTGGCATCCCGAATCGCCGGCGCGGCTGCAGGCCATCAGCGATCAGTTGATCCTGGCCCACATCAGCGACCTGGTCGAACATCGCGAGGGCGTACACGCGCAGCTGTCCGAGATCGAGCGCATTCACAGCGCCACGGCCATCGGTCTGGTGCGCAACAATATCCCGCCAGCAGGTGAATACTATCCGCTTGACGGCGACACGCTGCTCAACGCGCACAGCTACGATGCAGCGCTGGCGGCGGCCGGTTCGGCCGTGGCCGCCACCGACGCCGTAATCGACGGCGAGATCGCCAACGCCTTTTGCGCCATCCGCCCGCCCGGCCACCATGCGCGCCCGAGCGAGCCGATGGGTTTTTGCCTGTTCAATAATGTGGCCATTGCCGCCCGCCATGCACTCGATGTGCGTGGGCTGGAGCGGGTCGCCATTATCGACTTCGATGTGCATCATGGCAATGGCACGGCCGAAGCGGTGGCGCATGACCCGCGCATCCTGATGGTGAGCTTTTTCCAGCATCCGTTCTATCCATACAGCGATGTCGAGTCCTATACCGACACGCGCGTCAATGTGCCGGTGCCGGCGCGCTCGGGCGGCGAGGTGGTGCGCCAGCTGGTGCTCGACCACTGGCTGCCGGCGCTGCACCGCCAGCGTCCGCAGATGATGTTTATTTCCGCCGGATTCGACGCGCATCGCGAGGACGACGTCGGCGGCATGGGGCTGGTGGAAGGCGACTATATCTGGCTGACGCAGCAGCTGATGGCGGTGGCCAGTCTATACAGCCAGGGGCGCATCGTCAGCTGCCTCGAAGGCGGCTACAACCTGTCGGCGCTGGGACGCAGCGTGGCCGCGCATGTCAAGGCGCTGGCCGAACTGTGATCAGAAAATCGACTGGCGGCTGCGGCTGCTGGTGTGCCGATGCGTCTGGAATATCAGCGCATCGCCGGACATAAAGCGGCGCCACGCCTGTTCATACACGGCTGCCGATTTGTCGACATCAAAGCTGTCCAGATTGAGCATGTCGCGGTGATGCTTGATTTCGCCCACCAGCTGGTCGTACAGCGTTTGCAGGCCGCAGGTGTCGGCGCTCTGGCGCTTCAGGTTCTGCTGCAGACTGTGTTCCAGGCTGGCCAGTTGCTGCTGCAACTGGCGGCACTGTTTTTGCAGGCTCGCCACGCGGCCATGGCGCGGCGCCGGCCTGGCGCGCTTGCGCAAGCGAAAGCCGGCCACCTTGTCTGGCTGTGCAGGCAGGGCGGCGCTGCCCGTTTTTTCCGTCTTCAAGTCGCTCATCTCTGTTGAAAAGTCACCAAAAATGGTGAATGGCAAAACATTGTTTTTCATTTAAGAGTCGATATTAGAACACATTTTTATTTCTTTTTGTAAATATTAAAATCTTAAAGGCAATATTTTCAAGCAAGCATAGCCGTGCTTGTCGCGTTTTCGGCGCAGCCTGGCTGGCGCGGCAAGCGTAAAGTGGCACGGCTCGCTGGCAAGCACGTAAAATAGCGGATTGACTGAACGAATCAGAGAGCAAGAGCATGGCGATACAATGGTACCCAGGACACATGAACGCGGCCCGCAAGAAAGCGGCCGAGACCATGGAGAACACCGATCTGGTGATTGAAGTGGTCGATGCGCGCCTGCCGGCGGCCAGCTGCAATCCGATGGTGGAAGAACTGCGCCTGTTTCGCCAGCGCCCGTGCCTGAAAATCCTCAACAAGACCGACCTGGCCGACCCGGCCGCCACCGCTGCCTGGATCGAGTATTTCGATGCGCAGGAAGGCGTGACGGCTTACGCCATGACGACCAAGAAGCCCGGTGACGTGGCGCGTATTCCCGACCTGGCCAAGTCGCTGGCGCCACACCGCGGCGTGCCAACCAAGCCGCTGCGCATCATGATCATGGGCATCCCCAACGTGGGCAAGTCCACGCTGATGAATGCGCTGCTGAAAAAACGCGTGGCCAAAGTGGGCGACGAGCCGGCCGTGACCAAGCTGCAGCAGAAGCTCTATCTCGACAAAAACACCATCCTGGTCGATACACCGGGCATGCTGTGGCCGAAAATTGCCCTGCCCAGCGACGGCCTGATGCTGGCCGCCAGCCACGCCATCGGCTCGAACGCGCTGATCGAAGAGGAAGTGGCCGTGTTCCTGGCCGAAGAGCTGCTCAAGCGCTATCCCGACATGCTCGCCGCGCGCTACGGCACCAAGGTCGGTGAAGTCGACGCCATCGGCGTTGTCGAAGGCATCGCCGCGCGCCGCGGTTTCCGAATCAAGGGCGGCGACTACGATTTTGAAAAAGCCTCGCACACGCTGCTGCTCGACTACCGCAGCGGCACGCTGGGCCGCATCTCGCTGGAAACCCCCGAAACGCGCGCCGCCGCCCTGGCCGTGCATGCTGCCGAGATGGCGGAAAAAGCCGAGAAAGCAGCGGCCGCTGCCGCTGAAAAAGCGAAGAACGCGGCCCGCGGCAAGCGGGGAAGCTGAACTTTTAACCCCTCAGGGCCGTAGGTCGGATTAGGCCCTTCGGGCCGTAATCCGACAACATTGTTGGCGCCAGTGGTGTTGTCTGTCTATCCAAACCTGAAACTGGTTACGGCCAGCGCGCCGAAAAAATCATCCTCGTGATACACCACCTGCGCGGCCTCCTGTTCGGCTGCGCCCAGCGCCACCATCAGCGGCAGCAAATGGTCTTCCTGCGGGTGCGCCTGGCGTGCGCCGGGGGCGCGGTCCCAGTGCAGCAACTGCTCCAGCCGCTCGGCCGGCGGCAATGCCATGGCGTGGCGCAGCCAGGCGTCGAACTGCTGCGAGGCGGCAGCGCCAGCCTGCCCGAACTGGCGCAGATTATGGTAGCTGAGGCCACTGCCCAGTATCAGCACGCCCTGGGAGCGCAAGTCGGCCAGCGCACGGCCCACTTGCACGTGCGTCAATGGATCATAGCCATGCTTGAGCGACAGCTGCACCAGCGGCATGTCGGCCTGCGGGTAGATCGGCGCGAGCGCACTGAAGGTGCCATGGTCGAAGCCGCGTTCATGGTCGAGGCGGGCAGGGTGGCCGGCGCCGGCCAGCAGCGACTGCACCTGCGCCGCCAGTTCGGGCGCACCGGGCGCCGGATACTGGATCTGATAGGTATGCGGCGGAAAGCCCGAATAGTCGTAGATCATGCCGGGATGCGCACCGGCCGACACCAGGAACTGCGGCCCCTCCCAGTGCGCTGTTACCACCAGTACGGCCCTGGGCCGCGCGCCAACCTGGCGCGGAATATCTTTGAGCGATGCTTCAAGCACGTCATAGCGCCCGCCGAACTGGTCTTTCATGAACGGCCAGGGGCCGCCGCCGTGCGACAGGAAATAGGTGGGGAAAACAGGGTCTTGCATGGCGTTTCCTTGTGCAGATAGCAGATGAAACGATGATAGTCATGGCACATCAGTTGATCAAGATGGGAAATATTGATATATCATTTCCATTTTGTTGATGGTGGCGTGATGGATACCTTGCTCAGCATGCGCGTGTTTCGCACCGTGGTGGAACTGGACAGCTTTGTGCGCGCCAGCGAACGGCTGCATCTGTCGCCAGCCATGGTCAGCAAGCATGTGATGCACCTGGAGCGCCATCTCGATGCGCGCCTGCTTAACCGCAGCAGCCGCCACCTGAGCCTGACCGAGATCGGCAAGGTGTATTTCGAGCAGTGTCGCGAGATGCTCGACAATCTCGACGAGGTCGAAGCCACCGTCAGCCGTACCACGGTGGTGCCGCGTGGCACGATCCGCCTGAGCGCGCCCGTCTGGTTCGCCAACACCATCTTTACGCGCGCGCTGGCGGCCTACCGCGAGCGCTTTCCCGAAGTCAGTTTCGATATCGACCTCAGTGGGCGCGTGGTCAACCTGGTGGAAGAAGGCTTCGACCTGGCATTGCGCGTGTCGCACAACCTGGCGCAAAGCGCTTCGCCCAGCCTGATTGCGCGCCCCGTCGGACGCATCGAGTTCGGCCTGGTGGCCTCGCCCGCCTACCTGGCGCGCGCCGGCCGCCCAAGCTCGCCGCAGGAAGTGGCCCGGCACGCCATGATCAGCTATTCGCTGCTCGCTTCGGGCAACGAGCTGACCTTTGACGGAGCTGCCGGGCGCGAGATCGTCAAGTATCAGCCTGTCTTGCAGAGCAATAACGAGAGCCTGCTGCATGCGGCGGCGCTGGACGGCATGGGCATCGCGCTGCTGCCGTCATGGCAGACCGATGCCGACCTGGCTGCCGGCCGCCTTGAGCGCCTGTTCCCCGGCCAGCAGATGGCTGGCGGCGCCGTGCATGCGGTCTATACCAGCCGGCGCTATCTGTCGTCCAAGGTCCGCACCTTTATCGACTTCCTGGCTGAAGAAGGGCGCCTGGGCGGCTGATGCTCCGCGTTGTCAACGGTATAATGGCCGGCTTTGCTCATCCCGGTTTATCCACGCCATATTGAAGCCTGCCGTCACAATTCGCATCCTTGCCTTTGCCCGCCTGGCCTTGCCATGGCTGCTGGCCTGTACTGGTGCGCCATTGGCGGCGCAGGAAGCCGGCGACACCGTCACCACTGCCGCACCGGCGGCCGCCACCGATGGCGAGCTGTATCTCGAGGGCGGCCAGTATGGCCAGCGCAGTGTGCGTTCGTCGGTATCGCAGGTACGTGGCGGCCTGACGCTCGATGCGGCGCTCGACGCTGAACGCAGCAGCAATTACCGCGACGGTAGCGACTTCACGCAGCGCAATGCCAGCGGAGGCGCCGAATGGAAGCAGCGGCAGGGCCGGCTCGGCATGAGTGCCGACAGCACGCAGCAGGAAACGCACTATCCGGCGCCGCAAGGCCTGTTTTCAGCCTTGATGCCATTGAGCCAGCGTCCTGAGGACAGCTACGTTTACCATTCCAGGCGCATCAGTGCGTTTGCCCAGCGCTATATCGGCAATATCGACCTGGGGCTGGAAGTGCAGCGGCGCGAGAAAAACAGCACTGCCACCTATGTTGGCGACAGCGGCAATTATGCGTCTCAATACCGCAGCGTGCAGAACCAGCTGGCGCCGCGACTGCGCCATTATGGCAAGCTTGGCGCGACCACCACCGATACCGAACTGGGGATAGATCTGACCGAATGGCGGCGCCGGAGTACCAGCATGACGCCGGAGCTGTCCTCGCGCGTGGCACGGCGCCAGACGTCGGCCGCGCTGCTGCTGCGCGAAGAGCTGGCCTTTGCCGGCCCTTACGCGCCGCGCCTGCTGCTGGGCCTGCGCCATGAACGCGTCCATCTCGATGCGGCCGATGCGCTCCTGGGCGAGAAGTGGAAGCGCCAGAATGGCTGGGATATCCAGGGCAGCGCGCTGCTGGCGGCGCAACTGACGGTACACGCCAAGGCGGCGCGCAGCTACCGCATCGATGACGACGGCTATACCAGCGCCGGCTACCGCCCGCTGGCCGGCCAGCTGCGGCGCGAATCGGAAGTGGGCGCCACCTGGGGCAACGAGGTGCGCAGCATATCGGCGCGTGTGTTCAGCGAGCGCCTGTCGAACCAGATCGTGTTCGACCAGAACCTGGGCCAGCAAGGCTATGTGGGCAACCTGGAACCGGGCCGGCGCGACGGCGTGGTGCTGGACGCGGGCATGAATCTGGGCCGCGAGTGGCGTCTGACCGGGCAGCTGCAGCAGGTCAGCGCGCACTTTGAAAACTATCCGTATGACGGCCCCGATATTGCCCTGGTAGCGCGCACGCTGGCCGCCACGCGCCTGTACTGGACGCCCAAGGGCGCCAGCTCGGCCGACCTGGGCCTGCAGTGGCTGCGCGCTCTGCCCTATGGCAATGACTTCGAGCACAGCTGCCTGGCGCAGGTGCCGCGCTTTGCCATGCTCGATGGCCGCTACGGCTACAAATACGGCGCCTGGGAATTGGCGCTCACCGGCAGCAACCTGACCAATCGCCGCCATTACGGCGATGCGCCAGCCTGCCGGTCGAGCATCTACCAGAACGATGCGCGCCAGCTGCGCCTGTCGCTGCGCTACCGCTTCTGACGCTGCTGCTTAAGAGCGGCTTAAGTGGCGCGCCGCTGGTGGTACGGACACAGTTTTTTACAGCTGATTTGAGTCCTGGCCTTCATGGCCGGGACAAAAAAATGGTAACCTCGCCAGGTTTCGACCACTCTCTTGAAGGATAGACCATGCGTTTCCTGCGTTTTCTGCGCCCCCTGTTTGTTTCCCTGACCCTGATGGCTGCCACCGGTGGCGCCATGGCGGCCGATACCGGCTATTCCACGCTGGCCACGCCGGTGCGCAGCGACACGGGCAAGAAAGTGGAAGTGGTCGAGTACTTCATGTATTCGTGCCCGCATTGCTACGCACTCGATCCGCTGATGCACGACTGGGTCAAGAAGCAGGGCGACAAGATCGCTTTCCGCCGGGTCCACCTGGCTTTCTCGGGACCGAAAGATCCGCAGGCGCATGCCTACGCCACGCTGGAAAGCATGGGCCAGCTCGACCGCTTCCATGACACCATCTTCCGTGCCATCCACGTTGAGCGCAACCGCCTGAACCGTGACGACGCGATTCTCGACCTGCTGGTCAAGAACGGCATCGACAAGGCCAAGTACCTGGAAATGTTCAATTCCTTTGGCGTGCAGACCAAGCTCAAACGCAATGAAGCACTGATCGCTTCGGCCAAGATCGACAGCGCACCAACCATCGTCATCGACGGCCGTTTCGTGACGTCGCCGGCGCAGCTGTCGCGTCCTGGCCAGTCCGAGCGCCAGACCCAGGAAGCAACCCTGCGCGTGATGGATGAACTGGTCGCGCGCGTGTTGAAAGAGCGCGCTCCGGCGCCAGCGAAGAAGTAAGCGATCATGAAACAGCTGCCCTGGATACTGTGCGCACTGGTGCTGGCGCTGGCTGCATGGCTGGCGCTGGCCGTAGTCGCCACCGAAAACCAGCGCAATGCGCTGCTCGGCAAAGCCTGCACCAGCCAGAGCGACGCACGCTGCCTGCAGAGCGTGCAGTCGCGCGAGCACTGGTGGCAGCACCTGGGCTATGCGATGACCCATCTGCGGCCTTGATGGCGGTGGTGACGTAAACAACACCGCTGAGGCCAACAATGTTGTCGGATTACGGCCTGCGGCCTAATCCGACCTACGGTGTTTTAACTATGCGATGACCCATCTGCGGCCTTGATGGCGGTGGTGACGTAAACAACACCGCTGACGACAACATCGCCCCCCCAACGGCACCAAAGTTCAAGGAGACACCCATGAAACAAGTCCTGCTCATTACCGGCAGCAGCCGCGGCATCGGTGCTGCCACCGCGCTGCTGGCAGCGCGCGCCGGCTACGCGGTCTGTATCAATTATGTGCGCGGTGCCGAGGCCGCCGAGGCGCTGTGCGCGCGCATCGTGGCCGAAGGCGGCCAGGCGATCGCCGTACAGGCTGACGTGGGCGACGAGGCGCAGGTAGCGCGCCTGTTCGAGGAAGTCGATGCGCGCCTGGGAACGGTTACGGCGCTGGTCAATAACGTGGGCGTGCTGGAACAAAAATGCAGGCTGGCCGATATGTCGGTGGCACGCATGGAGCGGGTGCTGCGCACCAATGTGATCGGCTATCTCCTGTGCTGCCAGCAGGCCGTGCGGCGCATGTCCACCGCCAGTGGCGGGCAAGGCGGCAGCATCGTCAATGTCTCGTCGGTGGCCTCGCGCCTCGGTTCGCCCAACGAATATATCGACTATGCGGCTTCGAAGGGGGCGGTCGATACGCTGACCATCGGGCTGGCGAAAGAAGTGGCTGGCGAGGGCATCCGCGTCAACTGCGTGCGGCCCGGGCTGATTCATACCGATATTCACGCTTCGGGCGGCGAACCTGGCCGGGTGGACAGGCTGGCGCCGGGTGTGCCGATGCAGCGCGGCGGCGAGCCTGAAGAAGTGGCGCAGGCCATCGTGTATCTGCTGGGGCCTGGCGCCTCGTACATCACCGGCACTTTCCTTGACGTGGCGGGAGGGCGCTAGGCTGATGCCTTGCGTGGCACCGCAACTGGCGTTGCAGTGGCGGCAGCAGCAGGTGTTGCAGGAACGCCGGGCGCCGAGTGCGGCGCAATCACCACCGTGCAGGTGGTGCCGGCCACCAGTACCTGGTTCTGTGGCATCCGGTCGATATGGATGCGCACCGGCACGCGCTGCGCCAGGCGTACCCAGTTGAAGGTCGGGTTGACGTCGGCCAGCAGCTCGCGGCCGGTGGCGGCGTCGCGGTCGGTAATGCCGCGCGCGATGCTTTCGATATGGCCGTGCAGCGTGCCGCCGCTCATCAGGTCCATTTCCGCCTTGTCATTCTGCGCCAGCATGGCCAGCTTGGTTTCTTCAAAATAGCCGACCACGTAGTAGGACGCGCTGTCGATCACGGCCAGCTTGGCCGCGCCCACGGCAGCAAAGTCGCCCGCATGCACATTGAGGTTGGTGACATAGCCGTCTACCGGTGCGCGCACGGTGGTGCGTTCCAGGTTCAGTTCGGCCAGTGTTCTGGCGGCCAGCGCGGCCTGCACCTGCGAGTTGGCGGCGCTGGCGGCATAGGCGGCGCTTTCGCGGTTTTCGGTCGAGATAATGCTGGCGTCCAGGCTGGCGCGGCGCTGGGCTTCCTTGCCTTTGCGGCCCTGTTCCGTTTTTTGCGCCGCCAGCGTGGCGCTGGCCTGCGCCAGTGCACTCACGTAGCGCTCCTTGTCGACCGTAAACAGCACATCGCCTTTTTTGACCATCTGGTTGTCGCGCACCATGACCTGCGTGACCGTGCCGGCCACATCGGCGCTGATGGTGATCACGTCGGCCTTGACGCGGCCGTCGCGTGTCCACGGCGACTCCATGTAGCGGTCCCACAGGGTCTTGCCGGTCCAGAGGGCCGCAGCCAGGAGCAGCAGCGTGATTGCATAGCGGGTCAGTTTGGTTACCATGGCGGCACCCCTTCAAAGTCAGGTTGGACAGTTTTTTTTATTTGTAGAGCGACAGCGACAGCGCGCCGAAGATGGCGATAAAGATGCACAGGCGCGCCAGCGACGGATGCCAGACGATGCGGTAAAAGCCGGCCCAGCCCAGCACGCGGTCAAGCAGTGTCTGCAGCACGAAGCTGACGATAAACAGGGGCAGCAGGGTAGGCAGCAGCACCCCGAACAGGGTAAATTCACGCGGCATGAAGTTCTCCGGCGCCAGGCGCCATGGTGTCTTGTAATGAGGTATAGATCGAATGCAGGTCGGCCAGCGCTGTTTGCAGGCGTACGCTGCGTTCCGGCGTCAGGCCCGATGCGGCGCCGCCGGCCAGCGCTTCGCGCACGCAGGCGCCTGCTGCCAGGCAGGACTGCAGCGCCGCTTGCAGTTCGGCTTCGCCGCGCGTGCGCAGCCAGCCGGTAATGCTGTCGAGGCAGCGCGCCAGCGCTTCGCGCGCAGCACCGGGGCCCTGGGCGCTGGCGATCAGCTCACGCAGTTCGATCGCCGAGTGGCCGATTTCCAGCAGCGTCAACGCCTGGCGCACCACCACGCGCGTCGCTTCGCCCGGCGCCGGTCCGGCTGCCGCGTTGAGCTGGCTCAGCAGGTCGCGCATGCGGTTGTCGAAGCGGTGCTTGCCCGATTCGCCACGGCCACCGGCTTTCGCCTTGCAGGCGCGCAGCGCCTCGCGCCACAGGGCCGGGCCGACATGGTCCTTGTGGCCCATGGTGTAGCCGGGCAGCAGCACGGCAAACACTACGGCGGCCAGCAGCAGGCCCACGATCAGCGCCATGCCCGTATTGAGAAACGCCGCGCCATCGATGTGCATGATGTTCGTTGGCGCCATCTGCGTGATAAAGGTCGATACGCCCAGCCCCAGGCCCAGCTGGGCCGGATTGCTCATGAAGTACAGGCCGATGGCCAGGAACGGTGCAAAGGCCAGCACCAGCATCGGAAAGCCGTCGGCATGCACCATCACGAAATACACGCACACCAGCGACAGTGGAAAAGCCAGGAAAAAGCCGTTCAGCACCTGGCGTATCATCATGATCGGTCGCGGCGACGAGGAAGCGAGCGCGCAGAACACGGCCGCCATCAGCATGGCCGTGCTGGCGTAGGGCCAGGCCAGGAAATAGGCGCCCAGCGCCAGCAGTGCCAGGCTGATGGCCGAACGCGCGCCGCTGGCCAGTACCAGCGCCGGCGGGGTCTTGGGCGCATAGGCCAGCGGTTCGCTCACTTCCAGCGGCGTGTCGTGGGCCAGGCTGAAATAGACTTCATGGAAGCGGCTGATATCGCGTGCAAAGCGTTCGAGCAGCTCGCACAGGGTTTCAAAGTCGATGCGCTGCGCGTGCTCTACCGGTAGCGCGTCGAGTTCCGTGCGTGCCTGCGCCAGGGCCGCTTGCAGATGCAGCTGCATGGTGTCGAGCGAATCTTGCGACGGCGTGTTCTGCAGCGCTTCGGCGATGATGGCCAGCAGCGGCGCGCACTGCGCCATGACCTGTGTTTCGCCCTGGCGCTGCAGCCGGTCGACCAGGCGGTGAAAGGTGTAGAACGTGGTCAGCGCCGTCATGAAAGACGCGTTGAAGGCGTGCAGCTTGCGGTTCTGCGCGCGTACATGGCCCACCGCGTCGCTCACTTCAAAGAGCGCCGCCGAGCGGCCCGTTTCCAGCGCCGCCACGTCGGCGGCAAACTGCAGGTGCGTCGTTTCCACCTGCGCTGGCGTCAGTTTCTGCTGCAGCACGTCCTGGCAGAAACCGAGGAACTTGCCGTAGCGCGCCTGCACCACGCGCATCACCTGCGTGCTCTGGTGGCGCGGCAGCAGCACGCTCGACACCACGGCCGAGCAGATGATTCCCAGGCTCACTTCGGCTACCCGCGTGACGGCCAGCGCAAACACCTGCGTCGGCTGTTCGATGGCCGGCAGCACGATCATGCAGGCCGTGTAGCCCGACAGGACATACACATACGACTGCGCATTGCGGTGCAGCGCCGCGCCGCTCGTGCACACGCCGACCCATAGCGCCAGGCCGGCAAACAGCAGCACCGGCTGCTGCGGGAAAAAGCCGATCAGGCACAGCGCGGCGGTGCAGCCAAGCAGGGTGCCGCAGAAACGGTAAAAGCTTTTTTCCAGCACCATGCCGCTGCTGGGCAGTGCCAGGATCACGGTGGTGGTCATGGCCGTGCTGGGCGAATCGAGGCCCAGCCGGTAAGCCAGCCACAAGGCGGCAAACGCCGCCACCAGCGTCTTGCCCACATAAATCCAGCGTTCCCCTTCGCTGGCGCGCCAGTCTGTCAGCGCGTGCGCCAGCGACCGGGCGGCGCGGCGCCACGCTGCTGGCGTGGTGGAAGGAGCAGTGGCAGTGGGCATGGTTGTTATCAGTCGGGATGATTGAGCTTGTTGAGATTGCGCAGCTGGCGCATATAGAGTTTGTCGAGCACCAGCAGCTCTTCTTCGCTGAAGTCTTCGTACAGCGACGAGGTTTCCTTGTAGACGTCCGGCAGCGCGGTCTCGATCAGCTGGCGGCCCTTGTCGGTCAGCGAAATCATCACCGAGCGGCGGTCGCCGGGACGGGTGCCGCGGTTGATCAGGCCCCGGCTTTCCAGGTCGTTGCACACGCGTGTCAGGTTGGCCGGCTTCTCATGGCACGCCAGGCCCAGCGTGCAGGCGTTCGAGGTTTCATCGTCGGTGCCGTACAACACGGCCAGCACCATATAGCTGGCGTCGACCAGGTCATGCTTTTTCAGCGCCGCGTTGGTCAGGTCCTTCATGCCTTTCTGGATGTGGTAGGTCATGCGCAGCAAACGCATGCGTTCCATCGGAAAAGCAGGAATGCGCGTGCGGATGTTTTGCAGCCGCTTGGCGGTGGCGTCAAAAGCTGTCATGTCATGATCCTTTGCAAATAAATAAAGCGTTGATTGTAGCTGCTTGCAATCGCCTTGCAAGTGTTCAGGTGCCGCCTCCCAGCGCATTCATCAGAGAAACATACAGATCGAGTTCGGTTGCGCCGTTTTGCGCTTGCTGCTGCTCTTCAGCCAGCAGCGCGACCTGCGTGTTGAGCATGTTGATGGCGTCCGTCATGCCGGCCTTGTACGACTTTTCAGCCAGCGCATGCGCGCGCTGCGCCGTGTCCAGCGCCTGCTGCGTGAGCTGGCGCTGCTTGACGAGCGACTGGGCACGCGTGACGGCGTTGGCCACGTCCGACATGGCGTTGATGACGGTGGCGTTGTACTGCTCGACGGCGCCGTCGTAGATGGCGGTCTGGCTGCCCAGCTGGGCGCGCAATCGTGCACCGGCAAAGATCGGCAGGCTCAGTGCCGGCGTGGCGCCGCGCACCTGTGAATTGGCGTCCAGAAAATGGCTGAAACCGAATGCCTGGAAGCCGGCAAAGGCCACCAGGTTGACGTTCGGGTAAAACTCGGCCTTGGCCGCATCGATGCGGCGCGCCGCCGCTTCTACGCGCCAGCGCTGGGCGGCGATATCGGGACGCCGGCCGATCAGGTCGGCCGGCAGGGCGGCAGGAATGGCCAGCGGCCGGTCCAGGCGCAGTACCGGGCGCGTCAAGGCGGCGCCGGCACCCGGGCCTTTGCCGGCCAGTGCCGCGAGCTGGTTGCGCAGCAGCGCCACCGATTCGGCAGCCTGTTCGAGCTGGCGGCGCCCGGCCGGCAGCGTGGTCTTGATCTGCTCGACGTCGACATCGGTGCCGATGCCGGCCTGGCGGCGGCGCTGGGTAATGTCGAGGATGCGCGCGCGCTGCGCCAGGCTGCGTTCGATCACGTCCTGCAGCGTGAACTGGTATGACAGTTGCACATAGGTGCGCACCAGCGCCGTTTCCAGCGCCAGGCGCGCCATCTGCGATTCGGCCGACGCCATCTGTACGTCGCCCAGGGCGGCGGCCAGCGCTTCGCGGTTGCGGCCCCACAGGTCGAGGTCATACGAGGCGGTCACGGTGGCCTGGTTGCGCCAGGCGTAATTGCCGGCCAGCGGCGCCGGCGTGCTGCCATGCTGCGAATACAGTTCGCGGTTGACCGACACCGAGGCGTCGGCCTGCGGACGCGTTTTGTCTTCTGCCGCACCGGCCAGCGCCTCGGCCTGGCGCACGCGTGCCTGGGCGCCGCGCAGGGTGGGGCTGTCGGCCAGCGCCTGGTCCATCAGCTGGTTCAGTTGCGGGTCCTGCAGCGCCTGCCACCACTGCGCGCGCGGCCATTCAATGGCGGCCTTCGCGGCCTGGTCGATGGCCTGGCCCGGCTGCAGGCTATTGGGGTCGAGCAGTGACGACTGCGGCGCGATATGACCCATGTCGGCGCAAGCGCTCAGAACAAGGGTCAGGCTGACGGCGATCAGGCGGCGGTGCAGGGACATGCAGGACTCCGGGAAAATGGGGAAAGATCACAGCTCGCTGCGGTGAGCGCCGGGAGTGGCCCGGCAGGCTGCGCCGCAACTGAGATGTGGGTGATGCTGTTGCCGAAGCTTGCTGACAGCTTCGGTGATGCTGCTGGCGTGCTTACTTCCTGGCCACTTGCTTGGTGGTCTGCGCGATATCGAAGTCAGCTTCCGTTTGCGGAATCTGGCCTGCCTTGCGGGCTGCGTAGAACTCGGCCATGACCTGGGCGCGTGTCACTTTGCTGGGGGCTTCTGCAGCGGCTACCGGATAGGCTTCAGCGCTGGTCGATGCTGGCGTGGCAGCAGGCTGGGCAAATGCCGATGCGGCAGTACCGAGGGCAAACAGGGCGGCGATAAATGATTTGGCTTGCATGATGTAACTCCGTGATGTGCATATGGCTGGGTGGATAGGCCGGATCGCCACGTACCGGTCGGATCGCCAGCGTGGCGCAGGTAATGGATAGCGCCGCGCTGGCGAAGAAGCGAAAGCCGGATAGGAAAACGCTTACTTGACGTAACTATAGCAATGAATAATACATTTGTGAAGTATTTATTTTAAAAATGTTCGCGGCACACAATGGCAGGCCGTCGTGCAGTCGTGCGACAGGCTTGGCCGCCACGGCGTAGGATCATTTTATTAATGAACCACATCACAAGGAGTCAGCCATGAGTGCAAGCAGCCTCGATCCCGATAACCTTCCTAGCCTGCCAGACCGCGTGCTCGGCACCGGCCACGGCAAAGGTGCACTCGGTCCCAGCGACAATTCCGACAGCGGCAGCGACGTGCAGGGCATTCCCGGCCAGGACAAGGAAAGCCTCGACAGCGACAGCGATGCCGCCGGCACCGGCGAGCGCGCCGGCGTCGAGCCTGAAAATGCGGCGCCGGACGGCGGCGATATCGATGTCGACCATATCGAACGCCTGAGCCGCGAACGCCTCGATGGCGAGGACGTGGGCGCCGATGATGACGAGGCGCTGCCGCCTGCCTGAGGCCAGGCCGGCACTGCCGATAGCCGCGCCCCTGCCATCAGCGTAAAATGATGGCAGCCGGCGCGCGCGCGCCGCCACGGCGCCATAGCCGGATCAGCACAGGACGGGCAGCATGACGACGCAAAAGCGGCAGGAAAACGAAGAAAACTTGATGACGATGTACCGCGAAACGCGGCCGCGCGAGTTTTTTGGCGAGAAAAGCAATACCAATCATCTGGCCTGGAGCCTGCTGGTGATCCTGCTGGCGCTGGCCGCCTGGCTGGCCGTCGCCCTGGCCACGGCAGAAAACCAGCGCTACGCGCTCGAGACGCGCGCCTGCCAGGACCATGTCTTTCCCACCGAAATCGATACCGCCTGTCTGAAGCAGGTCAAGACACGCGCGCACTGGTGGCAGCATGTGGGCCATGCGCTGGTGCATTTTGGGGCACCGGCTGCGTCGTCTGCGCCGTAGGTCGGATTAGGCCCTTCGGGCCGTAATCCGACAATATTGTTGGCGTCGCGGGTGTTGCCGGATTACGCACCCCTGTGGGGCGCTAATTACGGCGTGCTGGCGTCTCGGGTGTTGTCGGATTACGCGGGGCTTTGCCCCGCTAATCCGACCTACCTGGCTTTTGAAGGCTTCTCCCACAGATTGATATGCCCGTCGCGCGCCAGTTCGTCGATGGCGCGCAGTTCGTCTGGCGTAAAGGACAGGTTGGCCAGGGCGCCGACGTTTTCACGGATCTGCGCGCTGCTGCTGGCGCCGATCAGGGTAGTGGTCATGCGCGGATCGCGCAGCACCCAGGCCAGCGCCATCTGCGCCAGCGACTGGCCGCGTCCCAGGGCGATCTGGTTCAGGCCGCGCACGCGCGCCAGGTTTTCCTCGCTCAGGTGTTCCTTGGTCATCGAGCCGCCGCCCGGGCGGTTGATGCGCGCGTCCTGCGGAATGCCGTTCAGGTATTTGTCGCTCAGCACACCCTGTGCCAGCGCCGTAAAGCTGATGCAGCCCATGCCTTCGTTTTGCAGGGTGTCGAGCAGGCCGTCGTCCTCGATCCAGCGGTTGAGCATGTTGTAGGCCGGCTGGTGGATCAGGCAAGGCACTTTCCAGTCGCGCAGCAGCGCGGCCGCTTCGGCCGTCTTTTGCGGCGAGTACGAAGACAGGCCGACATACAGCGCCTTGCCCTGCTGGACGGCAGTGGCCAGCGCGCCCATGGTTTCTTCGAGCGGGGTATCGGCATCAAAGCGGTGCGAATAGAAGATGTCGACGTAGTCCAGGCCCATGCGCTGCAGGCTCTGGTCCAGGCTGGCCAGCACGTATTTGCGCGAGCCGCCGCCCTGGCCGTACGGGCCGGGCCACATGTCCCAGCCGGCCTTGGTGGAGATGATCAGTTCATCGCGGTAGGCAGAAAAGTCTTCGCGCAGCAGGCGGCCGAAATTGCTTTCGGCGCTGCCGTACGGCGGGCCGTAATTGTTGGCCAGGTCGAAATGGGTGATGCCAAGGTCAAACGCCGTGCGCAGCATGTCGCGCTGGGTGGTGATCGGGGTGCTGTCGCCAAAGTTATGCCACAGGCCCAGCGACAGCAGCGGCAGCTTCAGGCCGCTGCGCCCGCAGGTGCGGTACTGCATCTGTTCATAACGATTCTCGGCGGCGTGGTAAGACATGGCATCTCCTGAATGATTGTGAATGCGTATTCTCGCCCAAAACCGGGCAGCGTGCGTGTGGCGGTTTGCATGTGCTGCAGTGCGCCTTACAATGGCCGCACACACAGGGAGCGGGCGCAATGGAAATCGAACTGAAACTGCTGCTGGCGCAAGACGATGCGCCGCTGTTTGGCGCACAGGCGCTGCTGGCCGCCTGCAGCCAGGCGGCGCCGCAATTGCAGGTGCTGCACGATATCTATGTCGATACGCCCGACCTGCAACTGGCGCGCCACCAGGCCGGCCTGCGCGTGCGCCGGGTGGGCAGTGACTGGGTGCAGACGCTCAAGGCTGGCGGTGACGCCAGCGGCGGCCTGCACCGGCGCCATGAATGGGAATGCCCGGTGGCCGGCCCCGCACCCGATATCGAGGCGCTGCTCGCGCTCGTCAAGCGGCGTGAGCCGGTGCGCGCGCTGCTGGGCCAGGACGGGGTGAGCGGCGCATTGCAAACCATTTTTACCACCCGCATCGCACGCACGGCCTGGCAGCTGACGACGCCCGAGGGCGACGCCATCGAATGCGTGCTCGACCAGGGCGTGATCGAGGCGAACGGCGCCACCACGCCGGTCTGCGAAGTTGAACTGGAATTGAAAGCTGGTCGCAGTGCCAGCCTGTTCGAGGTGGCGCTGGCCTTGCTGGACCAGGTGCCGCTGCGCCTGGGGCAACTCAATAAGGCTGAACGCGGCTACCGGCTGGCGTTTCCTGCGCTGGCAGGCGCGCCCAAGCCGGTCAAGGCCGAAGCGCTGGAGCTGGACGCAGCCATGTCGCTGGAACAGGCATTCGTGCAGATCGCCGCGAGCTGCCTGCAGCAGATCAGCGCCAATGCCGATGGGGTAGTGGAGCATGCCGAGGAAGAAAGCCTGCACCAGATGCGCGTGGGCGTACGCCGCCTGCGCTCGGCGCTGGGCATGTTTGCGCCGCTGCTGGCACTGCCCGATGCGCTGCAGCAGGAGTTGCGCTGGTTCTCTGGCGCGCTGGGTGCTGCGCGCAACTGGGATGTGCTGGCAGGCAGTACGCTGGCCAGCCTGGAGGGTGAAGTCGATGCCTGCGTGCTGGCGCCGTTGGTGGCTGCAGCGCAAACGCGTGCTGCCAGCGCGCATGCCGACACCGGTGCGGCGCTTGCCGGCCCGCGCTACACGGCGCTGATGCTGGGCCTGCAGCGCTGGCTGCATGGCCGCGAATGGCGCAGCGCATGCACGCGGCGCCAGCTGCGCCGCCTCGACAAGGCTGTTGGCGACTTTGCGCGGCGTACGCTGGGCAAGGCACAGCGCCGGCTGCTGCGGCGCGGCAAAGGGCTGGCGCAGGCAGCGCCGGAACAGCGCCATCGCGTGCGCATTGCAGCCAAAAAAGCGCGCTACGCCACCACCTTTTTTGGCAGCCTGCTACGTGCGCGCCGTGTACGCGCCTATGAGCGCAGCCTGGCGCGGCTGCAGGATGTGCTGGGCGGCTTGAACGACCTGGAAGTGGCTGACGGCTTGCTGCAAACGCTGGCCGGTGAAGAACCGGCGCTGGCGCCGCAGGCCGGCTATGTACGTGGTTACCTGGCAGCACGCACGCAGGCTGGTGCGGCGCGCGTGGCCAAGGCCTGGCGCCGTGTCGATGGTGCGCGCCCGCCGTACTAGCGCAGTTTCGTGCTTACAGCTGGCTGTTCTGGCAGCCCGTGCTGGTGCATTCGCGGATACGGTTTTGCAGGAACTGCGAACGCTCGATAGTGGTGCTGGTGGCGCAATCGAGATTGACATAAAACGCCGAACCTTCGTGCTTCGAGCATGATTCATTGCGCTGCTTGATCCATGCCAGCTGGCCCGACTTGAGCGACTGCTTGCCTTCGGCATTGAGCTTGCCATTGAGCTTTTTGAAGTTCTCGTTGAGTTCCTTGTCCGCTTCCTGGTACACCTTGTTGAGGCAGTACAGGCCGTCAAAATCGTTGCGCGGCTTGTCGCAGGCCGAATTGGCCATGGCGGGACCGGCGCAGCAAACGAGCAGGGCGAGCAGCAGTTTTTTCATGGTGGGCTTTCAAAAATAGGCGGGTACGCCAATATTACAAGATCGCCTGCCATGGCTGCGCTCAGTAGGCCAGCGGTGCTGGCACCACCACCTCGATCAGCGTGCCCACGCCTGGCTCGCTGACAAGATCGAGGCTGGCGCCGATAGCGGCAGCGCGCTCGCGCATGCCAGGCAAACCCCAGTGACCGGGGCGCTGGCCGGCATGGGCAACGGTCTCGTCGAGGCCGCAGCCGTCGTCGCGCACGCGCAGCGTGAAGTCATCTTCGGCGTAGTACAGGTCCAGCGTGATCTGCTGTGCGTCGGCGTAGCGCGACGCATTGAACAGCGCTTCGCGCGCAATGGCGTAGATTTCATCGTGCACGCGCGGCTGCAGGCGGCGCTGGCGTCCGCGTACCTGCATGCTGAAGCCATGCGCGCGGTGTTCGGCCAGGCCCTTGCCGAACTGCTGCAGCGCCAGGCTCAGTTCATCGGCCGAGGCCGACGCGCGCAGGTCCATGATCCGGTCGCGCCCCTCGATCAGCAACTGGTCGGCCAGGTTCAGCGTACCGTCGAGGCGTGCCCGTTCACGCGTGCCCTTGGGCAGCACGTCCACATGCGCATGGAACGACAGGATCAGCGCCTGCACGCTTTGCAGCAGCGTGTCGTGCAGCGAGCGGGCAATGCGCGAGCGTTCGTCGAGGCGCTCCTGCAAGCGCTCCTGCAGCCGTTCATGCAGGCGCCGCGTCAGGTGGCGCACGCGCAGGGCCCAGGCACCATACAGCAGCAGTGCGCCGGCCAGCACCATCAGCACGACAAACCACGGCGTTTCCATAAAGGTCGGCGTGATACGAAACTCCACCGCCGCGCCCTGCTGGTTCCAGACCTGGTCTTCATTGGCGGCCATCACCTCGAAACGGTAATGGCCGGGCGCCAGATTGGTATAGCTGGCCTGGCGGTGCAGGCCGGTTTCCTGCCATTGTTTGTCCACCCCGGAAAGGCGGTAGCGCAGGCGCACGCGCTCGGGCATGGACAGGCTCAGCGCCGTAAAGGCAATCTGCAGGTTGCGGCTGCCTTCGGGCAGCTGCAGCTCCTGCTGGCCCAGGATGGCATGGCGCAGGCCGTTGGCGGTCAGCGACTCGATCTGTACTGGCGGCGCCAGCGTGTTGCGCCGGATATGGTGCGGGTCGAGCGTGGCAATGGTACTGCCCGTGGACAGCCACAGCAGGCCGTCGGCGCCCTGCATCAGGGTTGGCACCGGGCGCAGTTGCGCCGCGTGCCCCTGCAGGCCGTCGAGTGCGTCTAAGCGTTCGTAGGGCACAAGCAGGGCCGGGTCGGCCAGCCACGCCGCGATGTTCTGGGCATCGATGTGATACAGCCCATCGGCGCCGTGCAGCCACAGGTCGCCGGCCGGCAGGCGCACGATGCCAGAGACGCCGCGAAAGGTCTCGCCACGCAGGCCGCGCAAGGCGGCAAAACGGCCTGCCTGGTACAGCGCCACGCCATTTTCGCCACCGGCCCAGATGTGTTCTCCATCGCGGTACAGCTGCAGCACCGTGCCCATTTGCAGTCCATCTGCGCTGCCCAGGCGCCGTGTGCTGCGATTGCCTTTGGCATCGAGCGGCGATACCTGCGTAATGATATTGTCGGCATTGCCCAGCCATAGCGTACCGTCGGCGCCCAGCACCATGGCGGTCGTCAGCGAAGCAGGCAGCCCGGCCAGGCCACCGTCGCGTATCCAGCTGCCATTGGCCAGCCGGAACAGGCCGGCGCCGGAGAACGAGGCCCACAAAGCGCCATCGCGCTCCTGCAGCAGGGCCTGGGCGTCAAGGC
>Ga0308158_10001469_pt1 | contig 25493 bp, 26 predicted proteins | sample PhyBR2_FD_201038 | JGI IMG/M metagenome (GOLD analysis project Ga0308158, IMG submission 201038) | Phyllosphere microbial communities from UC Gill Tract Community Farm, Albany, California, United States - DLSLB.R2 | ecosystem: Host-associated > Plants > Phyllosphere > Unclassified | place: USA... | reverse complement strand
CATCCGCGAATACGTCACTTTCGATATTAGTTTTTGCTGATTTTGCTCGGGGGCCGCAGTACACCCCTTCCACTACAACCGCAGCCTGAGGGGTCCAACCAACCCCTCTAAATGACAACTATGGCCAGAACAAACGCGAACGACCAGCACCAGGCGCTTCCACAGAAGATCGAGCAGCGCCTGGCCGAATTACACTCGATGGGGGAATTCGATCAGGGCGATCTGGCGCACTGCCGCCGCAGCTATTGGGCCGCGCGCGCGGACTGGCACAAGATCCTGGTCGACTGCTATGACGCGGCCCTAGCGCGTCAGCGCCCCGCTGGCGCCGGCATGGCCGCAACTGTAGCACCGCAGCCCGCGCGCCAATCACCAGTGGCCTGCGGCGCCCGCGCGCCAGGGCAGGCGGTGCCAGCATGAATGCGAACGCTTGCCCCTCACGAAAATTAGCAGCTCAACCGATCTTGGGCGCGAACACGGCCGACGCCAAGCGAGACGGCCATCATCTTGGCCAGGTCCTCCGTCGCGAAGCTCTGTTCCTCGACCTGATAAAGGGGCACAGCTTGCTGGGGAGCGTTGGGAATGCCGTGAACGCGATCAATCTGATAAGCGGGCCAGTAGTTGCCATTGGGGGCGAGAGCTGCGAAGCCATAGACGCGGTAATCACCTTCGTCCCATGGGTTGAACGACTGCATAGGCGTAAATGCGCTCATGAAAAATTCTCCCATAAGTTGTTCTGCGATTGTGATAGAGGGTTTGTAATGCCAATTTTCTACCAACTTGCGCCGTCTGGTCAAATCGGACACTGCCCAACAGTGTCGAGCGGATCTAGCAGAGGGAGTGGCCTATGAGCGCGAACGTATTTAAGCGTGGCGGCGTCTGGCATTACCGGTTTCAGGTGGCTGGCACGCGATACCGCCGCAGTACGGGGCTGGCCAGCCGGCGCGCCGCCGAGCAGGTCGCGCAGCGAGAGTATGACGCCGCGGTGCTGCGCGCCAATGGCGGCGAGCCGGTGCCGACGCTGGCCGAGCTGGCGCAGGCCTGGATCGAAGTGCACCGGCCCGTGTCGAGCGCCGCGCACATCCGCAGCGTCGAGCTGTTCCAGCGCCTGCACATGTTCGACCTGGGCGCCAAGCGGATCACTGAGATCACCACGCTCGACGTCGAGCTGGCGCGCAACCTGTACCTGCTGACGCGCAAGCCGGCCAGCGCGAACCACTGGCTACGCATCGTCAAGCTGCTAACCATGTGGGCGGTCAAGCGCGGCATGCTGGCAGCGATGCCGTGGCACGTGCCCATGCTCAAGGTGCAGAAGCGGCCGCGCTCGATCCTGCCGCTGGCCGCTGCGCGAGCGTGGTTTGCCGCCGTGGACGAGGCCACCGCGCACGCGCCTGGAATCGGCACCGCCGTGCGCTTGATGTTCGGGCTGGGCCTGCGCGAGGGAGAGGTGATCAGCGCGCGTTGGGAGTGGATCGACTGGGCTCGCAAGACGTATACGCCCGGCATCACGAAGGGCAGGGAGGCCGAGCCGGTGCCGATGGCCGGATGGCTGCGCGAGCACCTGGAAGCGCGACGCCAGCACAGCGGGCTGATCGTGGTCAAGCCAGACGGCCAGGTCTTCGCATCAGGCTTTGCTCGTCAGGCGATCCGGCGCGCCAACGATACCTGCGCCGTCAAGGGGATCACACCGCACCGGCTTCGCGGCACGTTTGCAACGCTGCTATCCGAGGCTGGCGTACCAATCCAGACGGTACAGCGGGTCATGCGGCATAAAAGCTTTACAACTACGATGGGATACTTGGAAAAGAACCTTGGTGTCGCGGTCCTAGCCCAAGAGCGAATCGGAGATATTGCCGGGCTTTGAAAACACGGGGGCTGGATGAGCAACGAACGCTAATTTTTGGCCATATAGGCCAGTAAGAGTGCGATCGGGCCAGCCACCATTACGAATCCTTGGAGAGCCCATTTCCATTCTTGAACGAATCGCCGTAGGGCTGATACCTCGTTTTCGCTAAGGCATCGCGTTTGAGACCGTGTCGAGGCGCTACGCCAATCCGACCAGCCGGAACGTAAAGCAGCTTCCTCTTCCTCTACAGAGCGTACAAGCATCGATTCTAGGCTTACCTCCGTAGTCGTAACCTCTGTCGACATTGCCGGTCGATAGAGGAATTTCTTGTATGCAATCATGGTTTCCTAAATACACTCTTAAAAGAGTCGCGATTGTACCCAGAAATCCCGAATGACTGCCACGAAAATGACACACGACGACGAACCTGCCTTGTATATACAGGACTTACGTCTGATTAACGATCAGCAGAAATTTGAAGTGGCACGCGTCGTTCATGCTTCGCGGCGACCCAGCCAGGATGGCAACCGAATCCGTCTCGCTCATACTCAAGGACTCGCCAGAGCGCCACGAGGGTCGATGGGCCTCGCAAGACGGCAGACAGGCCCGAGTAGCGGTGCGATCTCGCATCGGAGTGGACAACGTCGCACTCTGTAATTAGCACAACAGTTGCAGTGCGTAGAAGACTTTTAAGTTCACCGGCAAAAGACCGTCTTTCACTTAAGCGGGTTGGCACTGAAATCAATATCACGTCAGCCCCGCACACTTTGACTATGTTTAGTGCTCTAGCGGATGTTGATGCAATGAACGTGGCGTAGCCAAGTAGCTTCATCTGTATTTGAAGCCTGCATGCGCATATGGGGTCATCCTCAACTACGAGAGCAATTTTCATTTTGAACTGCCCTTAATTTTAGTCAACAGACGATGCTATACGAATAGTCATAAATACGTAACCGAGCTAAGTGCTGCTTGTATGTAGGATTATTACTACACATCGGGGGTGACAGCTACTGGACAATGCAATAGGTCGGGTGCATTGAGCCGGAGTATTTCTGTCCGGGGGTTTGCCCAAAGCACTATTAAAAGTGATTGGTGGATGCACAATGGAACATTTTGAAGCGTTGTAAACATGCCTCGTGAAAACAAATTCAATCCGGAAATTTCTTGGCCACTTATGGTACGCTCGCTGGGTCGTTTTTTCGGAGAGTAATTATGGGGTTCGTTGATCGCTATATCACCGCATTGAGCGCATCGAGCCTCCAGGACGATGAGCGCCATTTCCAGGCAGAGCCGCTTCTTGCGTCGGCGCTGGCCTCGACTGGAACTGGCGATTTGGGCGCGCTACTGCACCGTGCTAAGTACGCCGGCACGGCAACCCAGAACATGGCGCATGCGGTGGCGATGCGCGACCTGGTTGAGAAGGCCCTGGTCGAAGCAATCCGCAAGAAGGATGCGGGTCGTGAGGCTGACTGCCGCCAGGCGCTGCAGGGTGACGCAACAGTGGTGGAGAGTGGGGTATCACTCGTGGCCCGCTTGCTGATCCTGTGGACGGCCGAGGTGATGAAGCGAGGCCGTGCGCGCCGGTGGGTGCCAGAGAACACGGCATGGGATGCGGAAGCGGCGATCAGGTTGTATCGCACCGTCGCCGAGAATTCACTGGCCTACTGGCTGAATGGCTTGTGCGATCCGTGCGGTGGTACCGGAGTGGCCGAGGCGCGCGCATGCAAGTGCTGCGCTGGATCAGGCAAGGCCCCGCTGGTGATGGCGGCTGGGTTTGTCCGTGAACACACGCTGAACATGGTGAGCGAGCTGCATAGCATCGCCGATAGCCATGCCGCGCGTGCCAGCGCCAAGATGCGGATGCAACCGGCCTGATCGCGCCGCTGAAATACTGTGTATCCAAACAGCGTTTCGTGTAAACTAAGCGCTTACATTCTTCCGGCCTCGTAAAGTGCGCGCAAGCGCCACCGATAACCGGAACTCGCGACAGCACCCCAGCCTTTGGTGCTTTCGCACGTCTGAAGAAAAAGCCTGAACAGTTAAACGTTCGGGCTTTTTCTATTTGCGGCCTACTCAGCAAATAGCTTCGGGGTTCGCCGCCTAGCCCACGCACGGGCCCACCGATCAATGCGGGCGCAGCTGCCCAGCCGCGGGTGAGAGCCCCGCCGTCCGCTCCCCTGTCTCCGGTCCTGCACCAGCAGGATCTTCGCCGCCCCTCGCATCCATGCGCCGGGCGGCTTTTTCTTTTCCGAGGTATCGCATGAAGCGCAGCACCGTCATCAAGTCGTCGTCCCTGCCGATGCGTTCGCCGCTCGGTCTCGCCATCCTGTTCTGGCTGCTGCTTGATCGCCTGGGGGCCCCGGGCTGGGCGTTCGGCGTGCTGTGGACGCTGGTTGGTTTGCTTGTGCTGATCTGGGTCGTCTCGTTCAAGACTGAGTCCGTACGAGACGTGCCGGGCTTCGGGGAGAAGTAGCGTGAGCATGCCTGTCGAGGTCTACCGTGACCAGATAATTCGAGCTGTCACTGGCAACCAGCCGGCGATGGTGTTCCACGTCGTCGATGAGGCGGCGCTGCTGCGATTGTGCAGCCGCCTGGCTGAAGACGAGCGCGCACATGCGCTTCTTCTTGCCAAGGGTTATGGCGGGACCGGGCTGCTGCTCGACGAGTTGGCGGCGCTGGTGCCAAACGCCCGCTGATGGTCTGGGGCACGAAGAGCCGCCACGAGCGTGGGTACGACAGCGCCTGGGTCAAGGTGCGCAACCAGGTGATGGAGCGCGATGAAGGCGAGTGCCAACGCTGCAAGCGCGCCGGCCGCACCACCCTGGCCCGCGCGGTCGATCACATCATCAGCAAGGCCAAGGCCACCGAGCTGCGCTGGACGCGCGCCAAGACCGATCACCCTTCCAACTTGGAAGCCATCTGCAATCCTTGCCACGCGGTCAAAACCGAGGAGGAGCAAGGAAAGCGCAAACGAGTGAAGCGCGCTGCTGGCCCTGATGGCTGGCCGGTTTAGTGATGGCGAGGGCTTGAAGAAGTTGAATACCTGTGGAAGTTACACAAGCCATAGATAGGCGACCGTCATGACTACGACCATCGCCCCGAAAACAAATGCGGCAATCGTGGCGTTTCGTTTTTTATGCGACGGGTCTGGATGAGCGCACCAAGGACAGGCACCCGCGGATGACGGCACTGGATTTTTGCAAGCCGGGCAAGAGATCAGGGGCATGATAGGTGATGAAGAAGTTGAATATACAACTTTACCATTTCCATGAAGAAATATCACCAATTGTTGCAAAGAAGAAACTCGAGAGTGGGGGTGGTCAAATCTCTGCGGCTTTCGTCCAGGGGACCGCCTGCCCCCTCTTTGTGCAGAACCGCGAAATGAAACTTTTTTTCTGGGATTGAAATCATGGCCGGACGGCGCCCGACTCCCAGTGCGCTCAAGCTGGTCACGGGCAATCCGGGCAAGCGGCCACTGAACAAAAAAGAACCGAAACCACGCACAAAAACGCCAGTTTGTCCGGTGCACCTCGATGCCAAGGGCAAGGCTGTGTGGAAGAAATTGTGCGCGCTGCTAAAGCGAATGGGCGTGCTCACCGAGGCTGATGGCCTGGCGCTCGAGCGCCTTTGCGACTGCTACTCCGACATTCTGAAGTGCCGGGAATTGATCGAACGCGATGGTCGCACCTACACGTCAATTGATCAGAACAGCAATCGACTTATCAAAAACAACCCTGCGGTCAACCAGCTGCGCGCCGCCGACGCGCAATTCAAAAGCTACCTGGTGGAGTTCGGCCTGACACCGGCCGCGCGATCAAAAGTAAACGTGGACCTACCGGATGGCGACAAGGAAAAAGACCCCGCCGCCGAGTACTTCGGCTGACCCGGTTTCAGCGTACGCGAGCGAGGTTGTCGCTGGCACGCGGATCGCTGGGCCGCATGTGCGCAACCAGTGCGCGCGGCATCTAGCCGACGTTGCCGAAGGCGCAGCACGCGGTCTGGTGTGGGATGTCGCGGCGGCACTGAAAGGCATCGGCTTTTACCGCGATGTATTGAAGTTGAACGGTGGCGACTTCGAGGGCAAGCCATTCGAACTGCTGCCGTGGCAGCAGTTCGTGGTCGGCAGCATCTTCGGCTGGAAACGAGACGACGGGTACCGCCGCTTCCGCGTGGTGTACGTCGAAACGGCAAAGGGTAGCGGCAAATCGCCGCTTGCTGCTGGCGTCGGGTTGAAAGGCCTGGTGGCCGACGGTGAGCCGCGAGCCGAGATCTACGCCGCAGCGACGAAGAAGGACCAGGCGATGATCCTGTTCCGCGATGCCGTCGCCATGCATGACCAGTCGCCAGCGCTGCAGAAGCGTCTCAGGAAAAGTGGCACCGGTGAGAAGGCCTGGAACCTGGCGTACCTGGCGCAGGGTGCCTTCTTCCGTCCGATCAGCAGCGACGACGGCCAGTCTGGCCCACGCCCGCACATTGCGCTGATCGATGAGTACCACGAACACAAAACCGCAACCGTCCTGGAGATGATGCGCGCGGGGACGAAGAGTCGGCGGCAAGCGCTGATCTTCATCATCACCAACGCTGGCGCGAGTCGCAAGTCGCCGTGCTGGAGCTATCACGAATACGGCGCGAAGGTCGCGAACGGCGAGGCGTTGGACGATGCACTCTTCCCCTACATCTGCTCTCTGGATGAGGAAGACGATCCGTTCGAAAGCGAAGAATGCTGGCCGAAGGCGAACCCCAGCCTGCAGGATGCAAACTTGCCTGGCTACAAATACATTCGGGAGCAAGTAACCGAGGCGAAAGGCATGCCCTCGAAAGAGGCGATCGTGCGCCGACTGAACTTTTGCCAGTGGACCGACGCCGAGTCGCCCTGGATCAGCCATGAGGTATGGAAAGAGGCGCATCTCGACTATGACGTTGAGTCGCTGCGCGGGCGCCGCGCGGTGGCCGGCCTCGACTTGTCCAGCACCACCGATCTTACGGGTCTGGTGTTCCTGGTCGAGCCGATCGAGCCGGGCGAACCTTGGAAGCTGGTGCCGTATGCCTGGCTTCCAGACGACAACCTCGCACGGCGGGCGCAACAGGACATGGTGCCCTATGTGGATTGGAAGGCTGAAGGCCTGCTCGAAACGACGCCGGGCCGGGCAATCAGCAAACGAATCATTCTGCAAAAACTGTCGGCTATGTGCGACTTCTTCGAGATCACAGCGTGTGCGTATGACCGCTGGCGTATCGAAGACCTGCAGCAGATGGCCAGCGACGACGGCATCAGCCTGCCGCCGATGGAGGCGTTCGGCCAGGGCTACAAAGACATGAGCCCGGCTATTGAGCAGTTCGAAACAATGCTGCTCAACGGTGAGATCGCGCACAACGGGCACAAGGTACTCACCATGTGCGCCGGCAATGCGGTGACGGTGCAGGACGGAACCGGCAGCCGCAAGCTCGACAAGGAGAAAGCGACCGGCCGCATCGACGTAATTCTCGCTGCCGTGATGGCCGCTGCCCTTGTCATCCGCGCGGCCGAGCCCGTCAAATCATTTTGGGACAAACCTTGAAATTCTTCGATCGCATTCTCGGGCGCAAATCTGCCCAGCACACTGCCGAGCAGCTTATGAAGCTGATCGAAGGCGGCGGCGGTGGCGCGACTGTTGGCGGCATGACTGTCAACGAGCGCACAGCGCTGCAGGTGCCAACGGTTCTGGCCTGCGTAAAGGTCATCGCTGACGGGTGCGCGACGCCTAAATTCGAAGTTTTCCGCGACAAGTCGGATGGGCGCCGCGAGCGTGCTACCAACATTCCCGAATATCGACTGCTCGCTCGCCGCCCGAACGAATGGCAGACCTCGTTTGAATGGCGGCGCCAGATGACGCTGCATGCAGCGCTGTGCGGCGCAGGCCTGTCAATCAAGGTGCGCGGCGACAATCGCCGCGTGCGCGAGCTGATTCCCGTCGAGCCGGGGCGGTGGGAGGTGTATCGCCACTCCCGCTACGAGCTGGTCTACCGCTGCTGGGATGAGTTCGGCCTCATTGGCGAATTTGGCCCTGACGACGTGTTCCTTCTCAATGGTGTTCAGTGGGACTGGGTTCGCAGCTTGGACGCGGTGAAACTGGCGCGCTCGGCAATTGGTCTGGCAATGGTCACCGAGCAGAGCCAGGCCGCAATGCACAAGAACGGCCTGAAGCCGAGCGGACTTTACTCGGTCGACAGGACGCTCGACGAAACGCAACACGAACGCCTGACCGCCTGGATCAAGCGGCTCGCAGGCAGCGCGCGTGCCGGCGATCCGTTGGTCTTGGATAACGCTGCAAAGTGGACGCCGACGGCCAGCACCGGTGTCGACGCACAGCACGTCGAAACGCGCCGGCTGCAGGTCGAAGAAATCTGCCGCGGCTACGGCGTGTTCCCCATCATGATCGGCCACAACGACAAGTCGGCAACATTTGCCAGCTCGGAGGCGTTTTTTGCGGCACACGTGAAGCATACGCTCGCGCCGTGGCACGAAGCGTGGACGCAGCGGGTGGACGAAACTCTGCTCGACGGCTCCGGCCCGCTGTTCGTTGAATTCGACACCCGCTACCTGACCGAGGGCTCTATGGCCGCCCGCGCGCAGTGGACCCGCACGATGATCGAACTAGGCGTCTACACCGGGAACGAGATCAGGGAGCGCGAAGGAATGGACCCGTTGCCGGGTCTGGATGTACCGCTGACCCCAATGAACATGACGCGCGGCACCAAACAAGGAAATGAAGATGAAGAAACCGCTACTGCGCCCGATGCCCCGTAATCTGGAAGCGGCCCTGCCGCGCGCGCTGGAGCGCCCCGCACCACGCGTGATTGAGCGGCCATTGCCGCCGAAGCTGGAGCGCAAATCGGGCGCCGGCGGCCGCGAGGTACGCAACATTGCCTTCGAACTGAAATCGGTGGGCGAAGACGGTACGATCGAGGGATACGGCTCGGTGTTTGGTGTGCGCGACAGCTACGACGATGTGATCGAGGCCGGTGCCTACGCCATCACTCTGGCCGCGCACAGGTCGGCAGGCACCATGCCAGCGATGCTCTGGCAACACGACGCCACGGCGCCGATCGGCGTCTGGACCGAAATGTTCGAGGACACCAAGGGCCTGCGTATCAAGGGCAAGCTGGCCCTGGACACGGTGAAAGGTGCCGAAGCCTACGCGCTCATGAAGATGGGCGCTCTCAACGGGCTGTCGATCGGCTTCGTGTCGAAGCAGTGGGGATACGACCGGGACACGGACGTGCGCACGCTGACCGAGGTCGAGCTGTGGGAAGTGTCGCTGGTTACCTTTCCGTCGAACGACAAGTCGCGCATCACTGGCATCAAGGCAGCCGACGTCGCCGGCGTCAAAACCATTCGTCAAGCCGAGCAATCCCTGCGGGATGCAGGATTCTCGTCCGACGCGGCCAAGGCGTTTATCGCCGAGGTCAAACGCATCGCTTTGGATGAGCGGGACGCTCATGAGGCGACAGCAGCCATGAAGGCGGCCGAGCGGCTGCTCATTTCCCTCACTTCCTGAAAGAACCCATGAATAAAACCCAACACATGGCCACCCTGCTGGCTGTCACGATGGCAGCGCACTTCGCCGCCTTCCAGTCCAAGGCCGCCGTGCCGTACGAGAAGCGCGAAGAGCCGACCCTGCGTACGGTCACCGAAGCGATCGACAAGATCAACACGGCCTTCACCGAATACAAGAAGACCAACGACGAGCGCATCGAAGCCATCAAGTCCGGCAAGTCGACCGCCGACCTTGACGCCAAGCTGGCGCGCATGGACGAGGCGATGACCTCGATGACTGAGCAAAAGTCCCGCCTGGAAAAGGTCGAGACCAAGCTGGCCCGCCCTGGTGCATTCTCGGGCGGCGATCGCGGCCCGGGCGAAAGCCAGGAAGCGACCGAGTACAAGGAAGCCTTGTACGACTGGATCCGCTCGCCGCGCGACTTCCAGCGTGAGCAGCGCATGCAGCAGACGTTCCAGGCGCTGGAAGCGAAAAGCAATGCCGGCCCGGGCGAGCGCCGCGCTACCCAGACCACCGTCGGCAGCAACGCAGCTGGCGGTTACGCGCTGCCAGAAGTGATCGAGCGCACGATTGCGCGCCTGTCGGCAGATATCTCGCCGATCCGCCAAATCGCCACCGTGCGCCAGGTTGGCAGCACCGATTACAAGGAACTGTTCGACATCGGCGGTGCCGGCTTCGAATGGGTCGGCGAAGGCGATACCCGCAACCAGACAGACACGCCTAACCTGGTCGAAGTTGCACCGACTTTCGGCATGGCCTCGGCCAAGCCGCAGGCGTCGGAAGAATCGCTCGATGACCTGTTCTTCAACGTCGAAGACTGGCTCACCAGCTCGGCGTCGGAATCAATGGCCGTGGGTGAAGGTGTCGCGTTCATCCGTGGTGACGGCGTCAAGAAGCCGACCGGCATCCTGGGCGGTCCTACTCCAGTGGCCACCGCCGACAAGGATCGCGCTTTCGGCACACTGCAGTACTTGGCTTCGGGCCAGGCGGCCGCGCTGCCGAGCAACCCGGAAGTCTTCCTGGATATGGTCTATTCGCTGCGCGCCCGCTACCGCAACAACGCGCAGTGGCTGACCAGCAAGCTGATCCTGGCCGCTCTGCGCAAGTACAAGGATGGCGACGGTCGTTACCTCTGGCAGCCGGCGCTGACCGCTGGCCAGCCGGCCACGTTCCTGGGCTACGGCATCACCGAAGCCGAAGACATGCCAGCGCTGGCCGCGAATGCGTTCCCGCTGGCGTTCGGTGACTTCAAGGAAGGCTACTTGATCTGCGATCGTGTCGGCATGCGCATTACCCGCGACGAGATCACCACGCCGGGCTTCGTCAAGTTCTACGTGCGTAAGCGCGTGGGCGGCAAGCTGCGCAACACCCAGGCGATCAAGCTGCTCAAGATCGCTGCGGCGTAATCCATCAACCCGGGAAGGGCCGCTGCGGCGGCCCTTTTCCATTCTGGAGCAGCAATGAAACTGATCGCTCAAAAAGACTTCAGCTGGGCGCATCGCGGCGTCGAGGTGGAGCATTTCGAAGCCGGCGCCGAGATTGAGACCAACGACGAAGACTTGATCGAGATATCGACGGCGGAGGGGTGGACCGCCCCAGCTGAAGGCGAATCGTCGGTGCCGGCCAAGTCGCCGCGCGCCAAGAAGTAACCAGGGGCCGCGATGACCCACCTGCACATGGCCCGCGAGGTCTCGACCATCCGCGTGTACTCCGCGCCGGGCGGCTACGAAGCGCGCCGCGCGTACGACGGGATCATCACGGTCACCCACCTGACAAGCAGCACCGTGTATGTGCACGGCGCCGTCGGCAAGATCGACCGCGCGACGCATGCGCGTGCACTGAACATGCTCCGCGAACTCGGCGTCACCACGGTGATGTACGAGCGGCGCGGGCGAATGAAAACCATCGAGTTGGAACCGAAAGCGTGAACGACGAGAACCGGCTGCGATGCCGTCTGCCGAAGTCGCTGCTATCCATGAACCTTGAAAAAGCGACCCGATAACCATGGCTGATAGTGTCCAGACTCTGCGTCAAGTCGCTACCGGGACGCACATCCCAAATACGCTGGCGTCCTCGAACACGACCACATTCTCCCGTACACCGCACATTCTTCGCAGCGCTGTGGCGGCGCTGGCGATTGTCCTGCCCAATTGGTATGTCGCAGGCCAAACCGAAACGAACGCCGGTTCTGCTACGTGGACAGCTGCTATTGAGTACCCGGCCGGAACGTTCGTCCGGGTGACCTTTGGCGGCGCCGCCTCAGTCACCTCGTCGAGCGGCGGCAACATCGTCTCGGATCAAATTCCCGTTTCGATCCCAAAAGGCGAAAAGTTCTGGGTCCGGCTTTTTCAGAATGCGCCGAGCAAGGCCGTGTACTTCACGTTCTACGCAGGCGACGGCACGGCGCAGTTTGTCTCGCCAGCTTCTGACCTGACCATGGGTGGAACTGCGACCACTTCGGCATCGTTCCAGGCAGCGACCACCACGCCGATCGCTATCATCGGCATGTCGTCCGACCCCGCTATCGGCATCTACGGCGACAGTATTTCCGTGGGCCGTGGCGATACCGCTGATGCCGGTCTCCCGCTGCAAGGCCACCTGGGCCGCGCATTCGGTGCGGCGTACGCGGCAGGCCACGTCGGCATCTCCGGCGACCGCATGTCACTATTTCTCAGCAGTAAGGCGAAGCGCATGTCGCTGGCCTCGTATTTCACGCACTTCGCGGTGAATATGGGCATCAACGACATTACCAATGGAGGCTCGGCTTCCAGCGTGGCGTCGGACACGAACACGATAGTCGGCCTGTTTCCTGGACCTGTCGCGCTCTGCACGCTCTCGCCGGTATCGACTTCGACAGACACCTGGAACAGCGTAGCGGCACAGACCACGGTCGCGTCCAACGGTGTGCGAGTCACGGAGAATACGCGTCGGCTGGGAGGCATCCCGGGCGTGAAAACGGTGTACGACGTCAATCCGTCTGTTGAAAGTGTTGCGTCCCCGGAGAGCGGTCTGTGGCGGGCCTCGGCTTATACCGCTGATGGCACGCACCCCTCGGCCAAGGGATATAAGGAAGAAGCCGCAGCCATCAACGTTGCGTTACTTACGGCGTCCGAGCAGCCGCCCGCGCAGGACGGGGTCGTCGCGTCGACGGTCGCCGAGTCGCGCCGGGTCGCTTTCCCGGGTGGCACTCGCGTGGTGGCGTTTGGCACTGTGCCAAGCGCGGCCGTGCCAAACGCGCCGTATCTGGAGGCGGGGCGGTGGTGGTGCGAGAAGCACCCGCTCGACGAGCGCTATTGGGTGGCGAACCTCACGGTCGACCTGGACGAGCGCAAGACCACTGCTGTGTCCGTCGCGGTGATCGCCGCCGGCGTGACGGTGCTCCAGCAGCCCGTCATCCAGGGCAAGCTGATCCCTGTGAAGCTGGGCGGCTTCAATGCTGCCACCGGCGCGGCCAACTTCTGCACGTTTCGCGTCACGTGCGCGAATGGCGAGCGGTTCGACCGCACGATCTGGTTCAAGCAGCAGGTGGGATCGTGGTCGCTCAACAAGGATGCGGACGACGAGAGCTACTTCGTGGCCGACATCAGCAACGACCTGGCCGACAGCAACACCACCGCCAGCGCGGTGCTGGCGCAGCCGGTGGGCGTGAGCGTGCTGGTGGCGGCTGTGATTCAGGGTCCGCTGATCCTGGTGAAGCTGGGCGGCATGGACACCTTGCCGGCTGGTGTCAACTACTGCGACCTGCGCATCGACTGTGCGAACAGCGAGCGCTTCTACCGGACCATTCAATTTAACAGGGTGGATAACTGATGATCGATGCATCGCAACTGCCGAGCGTGCCGAACACCGAGCTGCTGAAGCAGCAGGAAGCGGCCGCCGTCGAATACGCGCGCGCGCCGGCAGTGCCTGACGCGCCGCACGGCGTCGGCCGGCCACCAGCCACACAAGGAACGAGCCGATGACGAAACGACTGATCATTCCGCCGGCGGCGCTGGCGGTGTCGATCGATGCAGCCCGCCGGGCCGCGCGTGCCAGCGGCACGTCACTGGACGCCGAGCTTGAAGACAAGATTCGCGGCCTGGTCGACGAGGTCGAGCACAAGACCGGCCGGGCGCTGACTCATCAGACCTGGGAACTGACGCTCGATGCCTTCCCGGCGTCGGGCGCGATCAAGCTGCCGCCCGCGCGGCTGGCCAGCGTCGACCACGTGAAGTTCCGCGATGCAGACGGCGTACTGCGGACTCTTCACCCGGAAGACTACCTGGTGGACACGAAGAGCGAGCCGGGCTGGATAGTGCCAGCGCCAGGATGTACGTGGCCAGCTACAGCGAACCGCATCGGCGCTGTTGAAATCCAGTATGTTTGCGGCTATGGCCCGACCGAAGCTGACGTGCCGCCGGCGATTAAGAGCTACATCCTGGGCATGATCGAAAACGACTATTACCCGAACCCGAATGCTCAGTATCTGTGCCGCAAGCTCGACCGAGCGGTGGTGTACGGATGACGGCGCCATTTCGGCTCGACGAGCAGGTCACGATCGAGAAGCGCAGCATCGTGAAGGATCCAGATTACGGCACCGAAATCGAAGACTGGCTTCCGGTGGCGCCCAATATCTGGGCCAACGCTCAGGACCAGTTGCCCAGCCGCGGCGAGAGTGCTGCCAACGGCGTGGCCACAGCGGTCACGCGCACGCGTTTGCGGATCCAGAACGACGCCAGCATCACAACAGCGATGCGCGTGACTCTGCACGGAAAGGGCGGCCGCGTGATGCAGATCATTGCAGGCCCGGCGCTGCTGGACGACCGGCGGCATGTCGAATTTATGTTGGAGGGCTATTCACATGGCTGACCAGTCGATTACTGGCGGGCGCGAGCTCGATGCCTTCCTGCAGCAGGTTTCGGTAAAGGTCGAAAGAAACATCCTGCGCGCGGCTCTGCGCGCAGGCGCGAATGAGTTCAAGAAGGACGCTCAGCAGCAGGTTCCAGTCGATGAAGGGGATTTGCGTCGCAGCGTGCGCGTGTCGACCCGGTCGAAGAAGGGCACGGTCTATGCCTACCTGAAAGCCGGTGGACGCAAGGCGCCTCACGCACACTTGGTCGAGTTCGGCACTGCCGCCCACAAGATCACGGCGAAGAAGGGCAGCGCACTTTTGGTCAACGGCAGGGCGGTAAGCGATGTCCACCACCCGGGCGCGAAGGCGAAGCCGTTCATGCGGCCCTCGTTCGACACCGGCGCGCAGTCTGCGCTCGTAGCGGTGGGCGCGAAGATCCGCGAGCGCTTGACGAAAGAAAACATCAACGTGCCAGCACCGGAGGGCTCATGAGCGTAAAAGTCATCCGCGCGCTGCTGCTGGGCGCCGAGGCGGTCACCGCGCGCGTAGCGGATCGTGTCGCCGCTGGCGACGTAGCCGTCGACGAGGGACTGCCAGCCATCGGGCTCACCGAGGTGGTCGCCGTTCCGATCGGCGCCTTTGACGCGCAGGCAGAATTCTCGATCGTCACCAGCCGCGTGCAGGTGACGGTCGTCGGCAAGGCATATCCGGACGTGATCGCGATCATCAACCTGGCGCGGCGCGCATGCAACTTCGAGCGCGGCCAGATTGCAGGCGTCGACGTCATCAGCGTGCTGCGCGACACGGTTGGCCCCGACATGGAAGACGTGGCCGGCAACAGCATCAAAACGATCGACTTTAAGGTCACGTACCACGAGCCGAATTAGCAGCATCAGCAGTTTCACCCTGGGCCCGCACAGCATCCGCTTGCGGGCTTTTTTTATTTCAAAGGAATCGAAATGGGCCAAGCCTCCGGCGTATTCAAGCAGGTCACCTACAAAGTGGAGACCACCTACGGCGTCATGCCTGCCGCCGGCGCGGCGCAGGCCATGCGCCGCGTCACCTCGTCGCTGGACATGACGAAGGACACCTACCAGTCGGCGGAAATGCGCCCCGACTTCCAGATGGCCGACTTCCGGCACGGCCTGCGTAAAGTCGCTGGCACCATCAACGGCGAACTGTCGGCCAAGACCTATGTCGACTTCCTGGCCGCTGTGTTGAAAAAGGACTTCGCCGCCGGCGCGGCCGTGACCGGCGCATCGCTCACGATCGCCGGCACTGCCGGCGCCTGGACGATCACGCGCGCTGCGGGTTCCTGGCTGACCGATGGCGTCAAGATCGGCGACGTGATCCGCTTGACGGCGGGCACCTTCAACGCAGCCAACCGTGACAAGAACGTTCAAGTCACCGGCATGACGGCGACGGTTCTCACCGGTATCGTCCTGAACGCATCGGCTCTGGTGGCTGAAGGTCCGATTGCCAGCGCGACCCTGACTGTGATCGGCAAGAAGGCATTCACTCCGCAAAGCGGCCACACCGACAAGTCGTTCTCGATCGAGCACTGGCATCCAGACGTGCCGTCGAGCGAAGTCTTCACCGGCTTGAAGGTCTCGAAAATGACCTTCACCCTGCCGGCCACGGGCATGGCCACCGTCGCTGTCGAGTTCGTCGGCAAGGACGTCGTGCCGGGCGTGGCTCAGTACTTCGTCAACCCGACACCAGTGACCGTCACCGGCACAATGGCCGCTGTCAACGGCGTGGTGAAAGTCGGCAATGCCACCGGTGGCACGATCACCAGCGCGACGATCGAGATCACGGCCGCTCAGTCGAGCGAGCCAGGTATCGGCTCGAACACCGCCGACCAGGCCTCCACCGGCCGCGTGATTATTACCGGTCAGGTCACGGCGAAGTTCGATTCGACCGGCCTGCGTGATGCGTTCTACAACGAGACCGAAACCAGCGCCTACCTGGCGTTCACCTCGGACAACTCGGCGGCGTCGGACTTCATGGCTTTCAGCCTGAGCCGCTTGAAGCTGAACGGCGCCGCGAAGGACGACGGCGAGAAGATCCTGATCCAGACGATCCCGTTCCAGGCGCTGCTCGACATCAACGGCGGCGCCGGCAAGGCCACCGAAATGACCACGCTGTCCATCCAGGATAGCGCCGCTTAAACCCTTTCGCCGCTACGTGCGGCAATCCAGGCACCGACCGGCTGCCGTCGCCTTTCGCGGGCGCGGCAGCAGGCACGGGCATATATCACCTCCGCGAAAGAGAAAACCATGAACGCAAATACCCAAGCCCAGCCTTCGAACCTGCTCACCAAACTGGTGGCCACCCTGGACATCGATGCATTCGACGACGTGACCACTGGCCGCCTGGTGCTGGTCAATCCGCGCACGAAGGAGCCGACCAGCACCTACATCGAGCTGGCCAGCCCGGAACACGAGTCGCGCAAGCGCATCGATCTGGCGCGCACGCGCCGCCTGCGCGCCGAGTTCGCCGCCAACGGCAAGCTTGAGTCGACCGATCCGCTGGATGACATCGAAGACGAAACCGACTACCTGGTGGCCTCCTGCCTGGGCTGGAACGTCTCGGTCGGCGGCCAGCTGCTCGAGTGCACGCCGGCCAATGTCCGCACCGTGCTGACCGATCCGAAGAAGCAGTGGCTGCGCGCGCAGGTCCGTGCAGGCATCCACAAGACCGAGCTTTTTATCGTCGACTCCGCGAAAGCCTAGCGGACTGCGCCCGGGCCGAGTTCGAACTCTCGGCCCGGCAGGGTGACGGCGCCACGCTGCGCACGCACCTGCAGCGCCTGGCCAAGAACACCAATGAGGTCGACCCGCTGCTGACAATGGAATGGCCCAAGGCCGGTCGTCCGCTGTGGGATGCCTTCTGCAAGATGGGGCGCCCGGCCGGCGTGTCGGGCCCGGGCGAACTGACCTCGCAAGAGATCTTGGCCTATCAGCAGCTGTGGGGCGTCCAGTTCAATCGCTGGGAGCTGGAAGTTATCCACATGTTCGACTGCATCGCGACGGAAGCGCATAGCAAAAAATCGCAATCTTGAGGCATAGCAGACCTGCTGTAGTATTGCGCTATGACATCAAGAATCGGATTTGAAATGTACGCTTCATTGGAAAAACTAGGTCTCCTTCCGCGCGCGAATGTAGCGGTGAAAACAGTAGATCGTGAAACCGTCCGTGCAATTGTCCGTGCTGAACGTGAATTGGTAGCTCAAGCTGCACGAATGGGAATCGACATCGATGAGGTTCATCTAGGATACGCGCCGTATATTGCGAAAATCTTGGACGAACTAAGCGACGAGGACAAGGCTAAGTTCGAAGGACTCTTGATCGAGGAGACCTTGAATTACGACGAGCTCGACGAGGCAAGAGCAAAGGTGGCCGTGGCTGAGCAGCGCTATATTGAAGCTCTTCAGCAGCCTAAATCACCAAGTACCGCCAGAATATTTTTCGCTGGTGTCAATGTAACGATTTTGATCGGATTGGCTTTGTTCTGGGCTCTGAAGTAGCGCACAACGAACTCATCAGTCCCTTACAAAGGGCCACCATACGGTGGCCCTTTTTCTATTCTGGAGCAGTAAATGATCATCGGAGACATGGAAATTCGCCTGCGCGCTGATATCGCACGGCTGCAGCGCGACATGGACTCCGCACGCCAGGTGGTTGGCAATGCCACCGCCGGCATGGAACGGGCCGCAAATGCCGCTAAGGGCGCGATCGCCTCGATCGCCGGCGCGCTCGGCGTGCAGCAACTCGGCCGCATGGTCGACGAGTACGCCAAGTTCACGTCGCAGCTCAAGCTGGCGACCACATCGCAGCGCGAGTACGCAGCAGCCTATACCGACGTGAAGCGGATCGCGACGCAGTCGACGCAAGGGCTGATGGAGACCGGCATCCTGTACGCACGGATCGCCAACGGTACGCGCGAGCTGGGCGTCGAGCAAAAAAAGGTTTCGCAAATCGTCGAGACGGTCAACCTTGCGCTGCTGGTTTCAGGCGCGGCTGCGTCCGAATCGGCGTCCGCCCAGCTGCAGCTTTCCCAGGCGTTCGCTTCCGGAACGCTTCGGGGCGAAGAATTCAACGCGGTGAACGAGTCCGCTCCGCGCCTGATGAAAGCTCTGGCCGACGGTATGGGCCTGCCTGTGGGCGCCCTGAAAAAAATGGCGGAAGAAGGCAAGATCACGTCGAAAATCATGGCCGACGTGTTGCCGGCTGCGCTGGAAAAACTGCGCGTGGAGGCGAAAGAAATCCAGACGATCTCGGGCGCCTTCACAGTGCTGCGCAATAACGTAATGGAGTTCGTGGGCATCCAGGCCAACGCCAGCGGCGCGGTGTCGGGTCTGGTATCGGTCATCGGGCTGCTGTCGAGTAACCTCGGGCTGCTCGCAGGAGTGATCACGACCCTGGGCGTCTCCAAGCTGGTGACCATGTTCCAGAGCTGGGGCGTGGCAACCTACAAGCAGATCGCCGACAACAACGCGCTGCGCACGTCGACGCTGGCTGGCGCAGTAGCGTCCACCGAAGCGGCATCGGTCATTGCGGCCGCGAAGTTGGCAGAAGCCCAGGCCAACGTGCGCACCGCTGCGACCGCGGCGAATCTCGCGACCGCGCGCGTGGCTGAACTGCGTTCGTCGGTGCTGGCGGCCGAGGGCGCCGTGGCGCTCGCCATCGCCACCAACGGATTGATCCCGGCGCAGGCGCGCGCGATCGCTCTCAGCGAAGCCCATGCTCTTGCACTGGCCGGCCAGGCTGTCGCCGCCAACGGTGCGACGGTTTCCGCTGGCGCCGCCAGCGCAGCGCTGACGGCGCAAGCCGCGGCAACCGGCGTTGCTGCGCGCGCGATGGGCGTGCTGCGCGGCGCAATGATGTTCATGGGCGGCCCGATCGGCACCGTCATCACGCTGCTGGGCCTGGCCGCCACCGCCTGGATGGTGTGGGGCAACAAGTCGAAAGAGGCGACCGAGAAGGCCGCCGAGTCGTTCGATGAAGCGCAAGTGCGCATCATCAAAGGCCTGGATGAGCAAATCGACAAGAACGAGAAGCTGCTCAAGCTGCGAAATCTGGGCGTAGCCAAGAGTGACGCAGAAAAGCAGCTGCCGTTCGTGAACCAGCTCGCCGCTGCGTCGGAGCGCCTGAACCAGATCAACATGCGTGCCGGTGCATTTGCTGGCAAGAGCAACACCGATATCGAATTCGCGCGAATCGGTGTGCTGCGCGATATCACGGACCTGACCGAGAAAATGGCGAAAGCCGACTCGACCGGCGCGGCCGTCGTCGCGCAGTCGGTGGACGAACGCGTGAAAGCGTTCAAAAAGGAGCACGCGACCAAGCAGGAGCAGATGGCGGCCGAACTGAAAGCCATCGAAGACCTCAAGGGCAAGACCGCAGAATACGGTGAGATGGAGCGCCGGATCCGTGAGAAGTATGCCGACAAGGGCGTTGCTCAAGGCATCAAGGCCGAAGCCACCGCGTATCAGAACCTGGTCACGTCGATCGGTGAAAAGGCGGCGGCGAACGAGCTCGAGCTGAGCGGGTATGCCAAGCTGTCCGATTCGCAGAAGATGACGATCAAGCTAGACGAGGCAATCGCATCGGGCAAGAACAAGCTCACCCCGGCGCACGTGGCGGAAACGCGCGCGCTGATCGCCAAGGTGGCCGCCCAGGAAAGCGCCATCGAAGAAGGCGCCTTCTACCTGCAGCAGGCCGAGCAGCAAGCGCAGTTGACGGCCACCGCCATCAAGGCCGCCGCCGACGAAGCCGATCGCAATGAAGAACTGGCGCGCACGTTCGGCATGTCCAAGGTTGCCATCGAGCAAATGACGCTCGCGCGCCTCGAGGAAAAGCTGGCACAGGCCGACACCTCGAAAGGCTACACCCGCGAGATTGCGGAACTGGAAGCGGTCATCGATGCAAAGCGGCGCAGCGTCGTGGCCATCAGCCAGGTCGACCAGATGGAGACGAGCAAAAAGGCGGCTGAGCAGGCCGCCGAGGACTGGAAGCGTGCGGGCGAAGATATCAACCGCTCGCTGACCGATGCGCTGCTGCGCGGCTTCGAGTCTGGCAAGTCGTTCGGTAAAAACCTGATCGACACGCTGAAAAACATGTTCAGCACGCTGGTGCTGCGCCCGGTTATTTCAGCGGCACTGAGCCCGCTGTCGGCTGGCCTCACTGGTTCGTTGGGCCTGGCTGGTAATGCGAGCGCTGCGACGGGCGCCGGTGGTGGCGTCGGCTCGATCGGCTCGATGGCCAGCCTGGCCAATGGCGCCTCGAACCTGTACGGATCACTGACTGGCGGCGCCACCCTGGCCGGCGGCATGGGTACCGGATTCCTGGGCAGTCTGGCAGGCGGCCTGAACGGTGCCGGCATGGGGTCTGGCCTCACGTCGGCGCTTGGCATGAACATCGGCAACGGCATCGCCAGCGTGGTCGGTCCGAACGTGGCCAGCGGAATCGCATCGGGCCTCTCGGGCCTGGCAGCAGCCGCGCCGTGGGTGGCCGGAGCGCTGGCGGTCTACACGATCGGCAAGAAGGCGTTTGGCCGCGGCCCGAAGGAATACACTGGCGACCAAACTCTCAACGGCTCGCTCAACGTCGGCGGATTTTCGGGAACGATGGATGCCGCCTGGGTGAAAAAGGGTGGTTGGTTCCGCAGTGACAAGAAGGACGTCGACAAGAACCCGGTCAGCGCGGAATTCTCTGCCGGGCTGACATCGGCGTACGACGCCATCAAAACGACTTCGGCTGACTTCGCTCGTGCGCTCGGCATCAATGCTGACAGCATCGCCACGCGCACGCAGGCCATCAAAATTGCCATGGGCAAGGACGAGGCGGCCAACCAGAAGGCAATCGCCGACTTCTTCACCGGCGTGGCGAACACAGTCGCTGGCGAATTGCTGCCGGAGATTGCGAAATTCCAGGCCAAGGGTGAGGAAGCATCGGGCACGCTGCAGCGGCTGGCGGTGAACTTCAGCGCGGTCGACCAGATCCTGTTGATGATGGGCACCACGTCGCAGATCGCTTTCGGGGCAGTTGGCAAGGACTCGATCGCCGCGCGCGAGCGGCTGGTGGGGCTGGCCGGCGGCATCGAGGCGCTGGCAACGAAGAGCACCTTCTTCAATGACAATTTCCTGTCGCAGGCTGAGCGGGTTTCTGCAATCCAGGGGCCGCTGAACGAGCAGCTGGCGAAGCTGGGGTTTGCGGGCATCACCACTGCGGAGCAATTTAAGGAAGCGGCGCAAGGGCTCGTTAAGTCCGGCGCGCTGGCCACCGAAAGCGGCGCGAAGCGGTACAGCGAACTCCTGACGCTCGGGCCGCAGTACAAGATGGTTTCTGACTACCTGAAGGAGGTCAGCAATACAGCGGCGACTCTGGCCACCAGCAAACGTGGACTGGAAATCCAGATCATGGAAATGCTGGGTGATAAGTCGGGCGCCCTGGCCGCGAGCCGCGCGCTGGAACTGCGCGAGCTGGACGCGTCGCTGCGTCCGCTGCAGGAACGTGTGTACGCCCTTGAAGATGAGGCGACCGCGGTTCAGGCGGCGAACGCACGTCGCTCGCTGGAAGCTCAGATCATGGGCCTCACTGGCGACAAGGCCGGCGAACTAGCAATCACGCGCGCCATCGAGCTGGCCGGGATGGATGCTGCACTGCGGCCGCTGAAGGAGCGCATCTTCGGGCTCCAAGATGAGGCGACCGCGCTGCAGAGCTCGAATGAGCGCCGCTCCCTGGAAGCTCAGATTCTTGGAATGACGGGCGACAAGGCTGGGGAGCTGGCCATTACCCGCGCGTTGGAGCTGGCCGGGATGGATGCTGCACTGCGGCCGCTGAAGGAGCGGGTGTACGCGCTGGAGGATGAGGCAGCCTCGCTTCAGACTGCAAATTCGCTGCTTGGCATTCAAGCGCAGATTTACGAGCTGACCGGCGACAAGGCTGGGGCTGCAGCGGTGCTGGCAATGCAGCATGTTAACGCCCTGGCTGAACTGGATCCGGCGCTGCACGGCGCGACACAGAACCTGTGGGACCTGCAGGCAGCCGCCAAGGCAACTGAGAATATGAAAACGGATGCAACGGCGCTATTGGGCGGGGTCGATGGTGCCTACTCGGTGCTTCAGAAGGTGGTCGAGCGTCAGAAAAAAGCGCTCAACGAAGAAATCGATGTTCGAACCAAGTCGATTCAAAAGATTGAGGCATTGTCGCAGTCGCTCCGCGGCACGCTGGATTCGATGACGGTATCGGAGCCGACGAAGGACGACCGCGGGGCGGCGCAGGCCCAGATTCAAGCGGCTCTTGCCATCGCCAAGGCGACCGGAACTCTGCCAAAAGCGGACGATTTGAAAGCCGCGCTGGTAGTGGTCAGCAAGGACTCGGCCGCATTGTTCGCCAACCGTGAGGATTACCTGCGCGACTTCTACGCCAGCCGCAACGGTGTCGAGGGCCTATCCAAGCTCGCTGACAAATCACTGTCGGCCGAAGAGCTGAGCCTGAAAGCACTTGAGGGGCAGGTCAAGCAGTTCGACCTGATGCTCGAGCGCGAGCAGGAACAGATCGACGTCCTGAAAGGCCTCAGCACGACGGGGATCTCGATCGAGCAGGCCATCCAGGCGCTGCGCGGCGCAATGCTTGCCGCCAGCGCGAACCCGATGAACTCGGCCACCACGGCGATCGGCCAGGCGTACCAGTCCGCTCTCGGCCGTGCGCCGGATGCTGCTGGTATGGGCTACTGGCAGGACCGCGCGGCTGGCGGCATTTCGTCTGGCGCGATCGTCGACTCGATCAAGAATTCGCCTGAAGCGCAGATCCAGAAGCTGTACCAGGACGTGTTCGGGCGCCCGGCTGATGCCGGTGGCCTGAGCTACTGGATGGATCGGCTCAAGGGCGGCATCAGCCTCGGCTCGATCAAGCAGACGTTCCTCGACAGTCAAGAGAAGTCGGCGCGGGTGCCAGGCTATGCGGCCGGCGGTGACCACGCCGGTGGTTGGCGGCTGGTGGGCGAGAACGGACCAGAGCTCGAAGCAACGGGTGCGGCGCGCATCTTCAACACCAGCCAGACGCAAGGCATGATGCGCCGCCTCACCAGCCCGCAGGAGAACAGCGCGGCGTTGGCTGCAGCGGTCGACCGGCTCAATGCCACCGTCGAACGCCAAGCGGGGGTGATCGAGCGCCAAGGCGCTGCACTGGATCAGATCCAGCGCAACACGCGACGTGGCGCCGACACGCTGGACATTGTTACTGATGGAGGAGCTGCGATGCGCACCAAGGAGCTGACTGCATGAGTTCGGAAGACTTTCGGCTGATCAAACCAGTGTCGCTCACTGGCGCTGTGCCGTTCACGCGGCCATCGCCCAAGTGGGTGTGCGACCGGACCGGCACGCTGGTCGAGGTGCCGGCCAATACCCTGGGCGTGACGTACGATCCCGCCGACCTGAGCAAAGCGCCCTGGGCGCTGCTTGAGCCAGCGGCGCCGCAGCTGCTGCGCTACACCGAAGAATTGAACAATGGGGCCGCTTACGGCGGCTCGCAATTCACGATTGCCGCCAATGCTGCAACGGCACCCAGTGGCGTAATGGCTGCGGACCGGATGGCGGCAAGTGCCGACACCGCGTTTCACTATCTCGATCAAGAGGTTTTCGGTCGAAGTTACGTCGACGGAGAAAAATACACGTTCAGCGTGTTCGCGCGGGCGGACACAATTAGCCGAATTCGCCTGGACTTTTATTATTCGATTGGCGGCACGGGTGGTTTTGTCGCGGCCTTCAATTTGGAAACAGGCACCATTGATGGCGGTGACGCATATATCGAATCGCGCGGTGCGAAAATTCAGGCGCTGCCCGGGGGCTGGTTCCGCTGCTCTATGGTCGGCATCGTGTCACAAGCTTCTGCCTACCCGTCGAAATTGCTGTGCCGCGTCGTGCTGCTGGATGCAAACGGTAATGGTTCGTATGCAGGCGTCAACGCGCCAGGCGCATTCATGTGGGGCTGGAACCTAACGCCCGGCGATAAGCTTTCGTCGTACATCGCGAGTGGGGCGACGCCGCTCACCCGCGCTGCTGACGTGGTGGGCGCCGGCGTGGGCTTGGTGTATTCGAACGTACCGATCACCGAACCGCTCTGGGCTGCCGGGAGCTATGCGCAGGGTACCCGGGTGCGCGACGCGGCCAACTTCGTATTCGAGTCTTTAGCAGACGGCAACACCTCCGCACTGACCGAAAAGACAAAGTGGCTTCCGCTCGGGATCACGAACCGGCTGAAGATGTTCGACAAGGCTGTGAACAGCCAGACGATTTGGCCCGAAGAAGTAATCGTGGTCGTCAAGGCTGGCCAGCTCGCAAATACGTTGACTCTGCTCAACGTCACCGGTGCTTCGGTTTCCGTGAGCCAATCGGAAAGTACCTATTCGCGCGCCCGCTCTCTCGTCTCGCACGACGTTTTGAGCTGGTACGACTTCTGGTACCAGGAGCCTCTGTGGATCGGCGACACCGTATTCGACGATCTTCCTCCGTACATTGATTCGGTTGTCACGGTCGCCGTCAAAAGCCCATCGAATCAGGCGGCCGTTGGCGGCTTCTTCCTCGGCAAATCGAAATTCATCGGAAAGACGCAGTGGGGCCTCACGGCCGGCATCCTCAGCTATTCAGGTTCGACCGCAGATACCTTCGGGAACGTCACTTTGATGAAGCGCGACAGCGCCAAGAAAATGAATTTCGAGGTCGCGATCCCGCGCGGATACGAGGACGAGGTCTACCGATACATGAAGTCGGCCGAAAATATCGAAATGGTAGCGATCGCCTCGACCAACTGGTCAATGACGATTTCGTATGGCTATCTCGGTCAGTGGGAACTGCCGCTTTCAATCGACGGCAAAAAGATGCCTGTCGAATGGCGTGGACTTATTTAACAAGGAAAATATATGCCAATTGATGAATTGCCAGCCGCGCCAGATCCAGCGACCGACACCCCGCAGGCATTCAATGAAAAAGCGGCAGCGATGGTGCTGGCACAGCGCAAGCTGCCGGGCCAGATCAATGCTACCGTCACCGAGATGAAGGACATCGTTTCGCAGGCGGCGGTTATCGCCGCCGGCGGCGCCTTCGCCATCCCGTACGTCTTCGATGCCACGACCACGGACGCCGACCCTGGCGCCGGCAAGCTGCGCCTGTCGAGCGCGACGCAGAATGCCGCGACGGTGATGCGCCTGGACCTGACGTCTGCTGGCCAGGACTACACCACGCTGATCGACACGTTCGACGACTCGAGCAGCGCGG
>Ga0308158_10001468_pt1 | contig 25521 bp, 25 predicted proteins | sample PhyBR2_FD_201038 | JGI IMG/M metagenome (GOLD analysis project Ga0308158, IMG submission 201038) | Phyllosphere microbial communities from UC Gill Tract Community Farm, Albany, California, United States - DLSLB.R2 | ecosystem: Host-associated > Plants > Phyllosphere > Unclassified | place: USA... | reverse complement strand
TTTAAGCATTTCATAAGGTAATCTACCCAATTAGGATTTCTTAATCTCTCTGTTTACCTTTGCGATGATGAAAAGAAAACAGCTGATATTTAGTTTTACTCTGGCAGCGACGGTATTGTTCTCGATACTGTTTCAGTCTTTTCATAGTTATGAGCATCTGGAAAAGCAGCTTTCTCATAAAATCTGTCACCACGACACCACAAAGAATAAGTCAGAACTCACCCATCAGCACAAAACAATTGAGCATTGTGCGATTTGCCAGTTTGCATTCGGGAGTTGTCTTTATCCTAAATTTATATCTTATCATTTCTTTTCTGATTTCAGAGCGATTCCTTTTTTCGTTACCAATCAAAAAGAAATTCTTTCCTTCACGGGGAGTTTGTATGCCCACCGCGGACCTCCTGCCTGTATTGTTTAATACCGTTTTACTTTTAGTTTATCGTTAAATATTTTTTACCATTCAGAGATTAAGAAAATGAAGCTTAATGAGCTTAATTCCTTTAATGGTTTAAAAAATAACAGCAAACGGAACTGCTTAAATGATAAACGGTGATTTTTTAGTTCACTAAGCCTTTTGTTAAGTGAGTTTAGTCTAATTCATAATTTCTCATTTTGACTATGAGAAAATAAACAATACAATCATTTCATGAAAAAATATATAATTGCCCTATTCTTGGGGCTGTCGGCTATGGTACAGGCCCAGAATTCCGTTTCAGGAACAGTTACGGATAATACTAAACAGCCTGTAATTGGGGCTTCGGTTTACATCCCGGAATTACACAAAGGAACCACGACTGATGCTAACGGAAAATACTCTTTTAAGAACCTGCCTAATGGAACTTTGAAACTTAGTTTTGAGTATGTAGGTTATAAGAGCCAGAATCTTGAGATTCCTAAGTTGCAAAAAGAAAATACCTTAAATGTACAATTAGAGACCTCCACTTTTCAAATGGACGAAGTGATTGTTTCTACCGGATTTAATAAAATTCAATCGCAAAATGTGATGAAAGTCGAGCATGCAACGATGCGGGATTTGGAGAAAAAAGGAACTTCAACGCTTATTGAAGGATTAGCAACTATTCCCGGAGTGTCTCAGGTTGCTACAGGGACATCGATTGGAAAACCGGTGATTCGTGGATTAAGCGGTAATCGTGTTTTGGTGTATTCGCAAGGTGTTCGAATAGAAAATCAGCAGTTTGGTGACGAACACGGTTTGGGACTAAATGGTGCCGGAGTGGAAAGTGTTGAGGTGATCAAAGGTCCCGCTTCTTTATTATACGGTTCGGATGCTATAGGTGGTGTTTTGTATTTTAATCCGGAAAAATTTGCCGAGGCTCATACTTTTAAGGCTGATTTTAATCAAAAATTATTCTCCAATACACTGGGAAGTAATTCCAGTTTAGGACTAAAAACATCTACCGAAAATTGGAAATTCTTAGCGCGCGGAAGCTACAATACTCATTCAGATTATCAGATTGCAGGCGGAGACCGTGTGACCAATACCCGCTACAATGAAACCGATTTCAAAACCGGAATTGGATACAGTAATGCAGCTTTTTCAACAGTTTTTCGCTATAATTATAATAAGTTGGATTTAGGAATTCCGGAAGAAGGAATTGCCGAACAATCCAAAAGCAAGAATACTATTTTCCCTAGACAAGGAGTAGATAATCATTTGTTGAGTTTGAACTCGGTGATTTATTTGAAAAACTCAAAACTGGATGTCGATTTAGGATATATTGCTAATGATCGCAGTGAATTTGAAGATAGTAATGAGGCCAGTTTGCAAATGAAATTGAAGACGTTTAACTATAATGCCAAATATCATTTCCCAAAAATCGGTAATTTTGAATCGATTGTAGGGATTCAGGGGATGCATCAAACCAATACTAATTTTGGAGAAGAATACCTGATTCCGGATGCAACTACTAATGATTTTGGAATTTTCGGAACTACCAATTATGAATGGGGAAAAAATGTGCTTCAGGGAGGTTTGCGTTATGATAACCGAAATGTTACAACTATAGCACATGGAACTCCTGGAGAGGAAGGTTCTTTTGAAGCTATTGATCGTTCTTTTGACAGTTTTAATGCTTCTTTAGGGTATAAAACTAATTTAACGGATAACTTAACAATGCGATTGAATGTAGCTTCGGGATTTCGTGCTCCTAACCTTGCTGAGTTAAGTTCGAATGGTGTTCATGAAGGAACTTATCGTTACGAAATAGGAAATGCTGATTTGAAAACAGAACAAAATCTGCAAACCGATTTGAATTTGGAATATGGAAACAGTCATTTGGAGTTTTTCATTAACGGATTTTACAACCACATTAACAATTATATTTATGTTTCGCCTACAGGAGAACAATTAGAAGATAATGATGTTTTTCAATATGTTCAGAGTAATGCTAAGTTGTATGGTGGTGAAATAGGACTGCATTTGCATCCGCATCCTTTGGACTGGTTGCATTATGAGACTAGCTTTGAAACGGTAACCGGAAAGAAACAAAATGAGGATTATTTGCCATTCATTCCGGCTAATTCCTGGAACAATAGTATTCGAACCGAATTTAAAATTAAAAACTGGTTGGAAGAAGGTTTTGCCTCTTTCAATGTGAATACTACTTTTAATCAAAATAATGTGAGTGGTTTTGAAACTGCTTCAAAGGGTTATACTCTAATTAATTTAGGTTTGGGTGGGAAAGTAAAATGGGGTAAAACGGCTTTTGATGTGAATTTGAATGCCAATAACCTTTTTGATAAGAAATACATTGCCCATCTTTCGAGATTAAAAAATGATGGTATTCCTAACATTGGAAGAAATATTGTTTTGGGAGTGAATTTTAATCTTTAAACAATTATTCGCTTAGCGAAAAAAAGAAAAGGCACACAGATAACACAGATTTTAGCAGATAGAAACGGATTTTATTTTAATCTGTGAGAATCTGTGAGAATCTGTTCAATCCGTTAAATCTGTGTGCCAATTTTTATATTAGTAGAAATGAAAGTCCTATTTTTGTTTGAATCAATAGTAACTCAACTATGCGAAAATCAATTTTAATAACTACAATTATCACTTCAGTAATGACATCATTTGCTCAGACTTCAAAAAATATTTTATATCCCGAAACCAGAAAAGATGCCACAGTTGATGATTATTTTGGTACAAAAGTAAATGATCCGTATCGATGGCTGGAAGATGATCGTTCTGCTGAAACGGAAGCTTGGGTGATTGCCCAAAATAAAGTAACCAATGCCTATTTGAACCAAATCCCTTTTCGAAATCAGTTGAAAGCAAGACTGGAGCAATTGTGGAATTATGAAAAAGAAGGAGCGCCATTTACAGAAGGTGATTTTACTTATTATTTCAAAAATAATGGTTTGCAAAATCAATCCGTTTTGTACCGAAAAGATAAAGAAGCTAAGGAAACTGTTTTCCTGGATCCGAATACCTTTTCTAAGGATGGAACCACCTCTTTGGGTGAATTTTCTTTTTCTAAAGATGGTTCAAAAGTAGCTTATTCTATTTCTGAAGGAGGAAGTGATTGGCGAAAAGTAATCGTAATGAATGTTTTGAGTGGTGAAATTATAGGCGATACTTTGGTAGATGTCAAGTTTAGTGGTTTGTCATGGAAAGGGAACGAAGGTTTTTATTATTCGAGTTACGAAAAGCCAAAAGGAAGTGAATTATCGGCTAAAACGGATCAGCACAAATTGTATTATCACAAATTGGGGACGACTCAAAAAGAGGATAAAGTTGTTTTTGGAGAAGATCAAAAACGACGTTATGTAAGTGGAAAAGTGACCGAGGATGATCGTTATTTAATTATTACTGCTGCAAATTCTACTTATGGAAATGAATTGTATGTGAAAGATTTATCTAATTCAGCTAGTGCAATTCAAACAATTGTTTCTGATTTTAAAAATGATTATTCGGTGCTGGAAAATGAGAACGCTAATTTGTTTGTTGTAACGGATAATAATGCGCCAAATAAACGCATTATCGTTATCGATGTTAATCGGCCAAATCCTGAAAACTGGAAAGATTTAATTCCTGAAACCTCTCAGGTTTTAGAGCCTGCTACATGCAGCGGTTTTATTTTTGCCCATTATATGAAAGATGCCGTTTCACAAGTGAAACAATATAATTATACCGGAAAATTAATTCGTGAGATTCAATTGCCGGGTTTGGGAACTGCGGATGGTTTTAGTGGGAAGAAAACAGATAAAAGGGTCTATTTTACTTTTACAAATTATATTTTGCCAGCTACCATTTATGCTTTAGAAGCAGAATCAGGAGTGTCAGAAGTGTATCGAAAATCGAAATGTCAATTCAAATCAGAGGATTATGAATCCAAACAAATTTTTTATACTTCAAAAGACGGGACAAAAGTTCCAATGATCATTACCCATAAAAAAGGATTAAGACTGGACGGAAAAAATCCAACTATTTTGTACGGTTATGGTGGTTTTAATATTAGTCTGACACCAAATTTTAGCATAGCCAATGCTGTTTGGTTGGAAAATGGGGGTGTGTATGCTGTTGCGAATCTAAGAGGAGGTGGTGAATATGGGAAAGAATGGCACGATGGGGGAACGCAGCTGAGAAAACAAAATGTTTTTGATGATTTTATTGCCGCAGCCGAATATTTAATAGCTGAAAAATACACCAGTTCTGATTTTCTGGCTCTTCGCGGAGGTTCTAATGGTGGTTTGTTGGTTGGTGCTGTGATGACACAACGTCCTGATTTAGCCAGAGTTGCTTTGCCGGCTGTGGGTGTGTTGGATATGTTGCGTTATCATACTTTTACAGCCGGTGCCGGTTGGGCTTATGATTATGGAACGGCTCAGGACAGCAAAGAAATGTTTGAGTATTTAAAAGGTTATTCGCCTTTGCATAATGTCAAAAATGGTGTGCAGTATCCTGCAACAATCATTACTACCGGAGATCATGACGACAGGGTAGTGCCGGCACATAGTTTTAAATTTGCCGCCGAATTGCAGGCGAAACAATCGGGTGAAAATCCTGTTTTAATCAGAATAGACGTAAAAGCAGGTCACGGCGCAGGAAAATCGGTAGCGGCGACTATTCAGGAAAATGTCGATATTCAGGCTTTTACTTTGTTTAATATGGGAGTTAGGTCTTTGGAAAAATAAGTTTTGTTATAGCAAATATTCGAAAAACGTCAATCTTAAGGTTGACGTTTTGTTTTTATAAATGTATCATTTAGCAAACAACATTGAGGCTAATAATTCATCTCTCTTGTAAATGTCATTGTAAAAATGAATAATTCCTTCATTGTCTACCCAGGCCGTGAAATAACCTATATACACCGGAATTCGATTTTTTAGCGTGTACCAGGTCTCTTTACCACTGTTCATTACTGAATCAATTTTTTCGGGAGTCCATTCAGGATCGTCTTTTAGGATTTCAATGGCTAATTCTTTTGGTTTTGCCACGCGAATGCAGCCATGGCTAAAAGCCCTGTTTTCTCTTTCGAAAAGATTTTTAGAAGGAGTGTCGTGCAGATAGATATTGTTCGAATTTGGGAATAAAAATTTAATCAATCCTAGTGAGTTTTTAGGTCCGGGTTTTTGTCTTAGTTTGCCTTCGTTCCATTCCATGTCGTGTTCGGCTAAATAATTTGGGTTTCTGGCAATGTCCGGAAGGATTTCGTTTTTTAAGATACTTGTAGGGACATTCCAGTACGGACTAAAAACAATGTATTTCATGGGAGCACTAAAAATAACGGTTTTGTTCATGGTTTTACCCACCACTACTTTGGAACGCAAAACCACTTCCTGATTTTTAAAATAAGATAACAGGAAAGAAGGAATGTTGATGGCAATTAATTCTTTCGATTTTGGAATGTCGCTGGAAACCCATCGACAGCGCTCCATGTTGATGATAATGGTTTTGATGCGTTCACTAATAGGAATATTCAAATCTTTAATTAGTGCCGTGGATATAGTGCTACTCGGAAGCAGACCTCTTCGGGATTTATAATTTAAAATTCCTTTTGATAATTGTTTGTCGTAAACAGGGCTTTTTGAATCTGTTTTGAGGTCTCCGGTAATAAATAATCGTTCTCTAATTTCAGCGATGGCTTGAGCGCTGTCGCCTATTTTGTAGGCAGTAACGGCAGTGTCAATAGTAATTGACTTCCATCCGCCCTGTTTTTCTATCTGACGGTATTTTTGAAGTGCTTTTTTGAGTAAAAAATATTGGCTAAAAAGGTTTTTTTCGTCTTTATTAATTAGTGAAGGATTGGTTAAAAGGGAATCCAGATAACTAACATAAGATTGCTTTTTTCGTGGGATGTACCATTCTATTTCTGCTGATTTGGCTGCGTCCAGGCCATGATATACATTCATTGCATAAAAAAAGTACAAGGATGAATTTAAGAGTTCGGTTTCGATATTGGGTTGTTGATTTTCGGTTGAATTGTTATGAAGTTCTTCTAATTTATCTTTATAAGGAACCTTAATTTGTATCCCTTCTTCGTCCAGATTATTGATTTTGTCATACAAAAGATTGGCAAATTCATTCATGCCATTTTTGCCAAACCAAACATAATGGTATTCGTGTTTTTGGTACAGTTTTTTTACATCAGCCTGGTATTTTTTTAACAGAGGATAGGTTTCGAAAAATGAATCGACGGCTGTGCTGTCAAAAGTGGTTTTGTCTTTGATTATTGTATCTGATGAATTGATGACCGGAGTTTTAGCTTCATTTTTATTACAAGACAAAAGGGAGCATAAAAAGATCAGACTAATAATTGAAAAAGTGAAAAGCTTTATTTTCATGTAACAACTGTTTTTTGGGGTTAAAGATGTGACGTAAAACTTAATAAGGAATCTTAGCTTTATGAAAAATTACAACTTTTTTTTCGAATTTTAGGGTTTGAAAGCTTTTTTGTTTGATTTTTTCAAAAATCCGAAAAATATTTTTCTCATTTTAAAGATTGAAAATCTTTAAAATTGATAATTTTTTTAAACAAAATTGTCTTTGCTGTGTTAAAATAAGGTTATTTGTTATGGACTTGCTTATTTTGGGGGTGTAGATGTTATAAATGTAAATTATTTTTAAATTTGCCCCCGAATTTAATGGGTTAAAGTTAGAAAGTATGAAAATAGAGAAACGTTGGATTATTTCTTTTGTTGTTATCAGTTTAGTTTGTATTTCAGGACTTTTTTGGGAAGTGCCTTTAGAACCTAAGGCTGTTCATTCTCAATTTGGAACTATGGAGCAAATTGTTCCTGCCGATGTTGCCTGGATGCTTACCTCTTGCTGTCTGGTATTGATTATGACACCGGGTCTTGCTTTCTTTTACGGAGGGATGGTAGGAAAGAAAAACGTAATTTCTACAATGTTACAAAGTTTTATCTGTATGGGGGTGGTTACCCTGATATGGGTTGTAGTGGGATTTAGTCTGGCTTTCGGGGAACCTGTGGGGATTCATATTGGAGATGGGTTTTATAGTTTTGTGGGTAACCCTGCTACCTTTACTTTTATGGATTATGTTGGGGTTTTACCCCATAAATTAATTGCCAAAACGGTTCCGTTTATGCTTTTTGCCCTGTTTCAAATGAAGTTTGCCGTTATTGCTCCTGCAATTATTACCGGTTCCTTTGCTGAACGTGTTCGTTTTATTTCGTATTTACTTTTTATCTGCTTGTTTAGCATTTTTATTTATTCTCCATTGTGTCATGCAGTTTGGTATCCAACAGGGATTTTAGGATCTTTCTTTGGTGTTAAGGATTTTGCGGGAGGAACAGTTGTACACATGAGTGCGGGATTTGCAGCTTTGGCAGGTGTTATAGTTTTAGGAAAAAGAAAAAACAGTAACCATGTTCCAACTAATATTCCTTTTGTTTTGTTAGGAACAGGAATGCTTTGGTTTGGATGGATTGGTTTTAATGCTGGTTCTTCTATGGAGGCCAATGGGGTTGCAGCTATGGCTTTTGGTACAACCACTACTTCTTCGGCGGCGGCTATGCTTACCTGGATCTTTTTTGACAGGATAAATGGAAGAAAAGTTTCTGCTCTTGGGGCTTGTATTGGTGCTGTAGTTGGCTTAGTTGCTGTTACTCCGGCAGCAGGTTATATTACGGTTCCTGAAAGTATGTTTTTTGGATTTGTAGCGGCTTTGGTTTCTAATTATGCAGTATATTCTAAATACTTGCATGGGGTTGATGATACCTTAGACGTTTTTGCCTGTCACGGAGTAGGAGGGATTATGGGAATGATTCTTACGGCCATATTTGCTCATGGCGAAGATGCCAGCTTGCTACACGGAGGCTGGGGTGTTTTTGGGCATCACATGACTGCTTTGTTATTGGTTTCAATTTATACTTTTTTTGGTGCTTTTCTTCTTTTTAAAATTACCAATAGAATTATCCCAATGCGTGTTTCGGAAGAATCAGAAATTTTAGGATTGGATTTGTCACAACACGATGAAACTTTGTTTCCTATCGAGTGTGCCGATTAGTTTGTTTCTAATTTAAGTTTATAAGCTCGGGCAAGTTTTTATTTTGTAAAAGCTTGCCCGAGGTCTTATTTATTTGATTAATTTTGCGCAAATATTTAAAAAACAGTGGGAAGTAAAAATAAATTAAAAAGATTCAGGGAGAACGAAACATTCAATAACGTTTTTCAACCAACAAGAGAAGAAGTAGTGGGTAATTCGTTTCCTTTGAGAGGAAAATGGAATGCTGATTTTTTTAAAAATGATAATCCTTTAGTATTAGAATTAGGTTGTGGAAAAGGAGAGTATTCTGTTGGCTTAGCCGAAAGATATCCTAATAAAAACTTTATTGGAATTGATATCAAAGGTGCGCGTTTTTGGCGTGGTGCTAAAACTGCTGTAGAAACGGGTTTGCATAATGTAGCCTTTGTTCGTACTCAAATCGAATTGATTAATCATATTTTTGCCGAAAACGAAGTAGACGAAATTTGGATTACTTTTCCAGATCCTCAAATTAAATACAAGCGTACCAAACACAGAATGACAAATTCTCAGTTTTTGCAGTTGTATAAAAAAATCCTTAAAAAAGATGGCGTAGTCAATCTTAAAACCGATAGCGAATTCATGCACGGTTATACTCTTGGATTGCTTCACGGAGAAGGACACGAGGTTTTATATGCTAATCACAATGTTTATGTAAATGAAGGAAGTCCTGAAGAAGTGACTGCTTTTCAAACTTTTTACGAAAAACAATATTTGGAAATTAATAAAGCAATTACCTATATCCGTTTTAAAATTAAAGACTAATTTCGGGAATTTTAACTCCTTTTTTAAGCTTGCCTATGAACTTAATTCTATCTCTTTTTTCTGGTTTTATTTCGGCATTCATAGGAATTACGCCTCCGGGCTTGCTTAATATGACTGCTGCTAAAGTGAGCATGAAAGAGGGAAAACGCAATGCTTTTTGGTTTGTTTTAGGTGCTATATTGGTTATTTTTTGTCAGGTTTATGTAGCTGTCTTATTTGCCCAAATTATCAATGAACGTCCTGATATTATTTTGTTGTTAAGAGAAGTAGGATTTGTAATTTTTGCTGTCTTAACAGTTTATTTTTTGTGGATTGCCAAACAGCCTAAAATAAAGAAACACAAGATAAAAAAGCACAGTAAAAAGAAGCGCTTTTTTACGGGAATGCTGCTTTCGGGTCTTAATTTTTTTCCTATTCCGTATTATGTTTTCGTGAGTATTTGGCTGTCGTCTTATGCTGTTATTTCTTTTGATATTACTTCGGTTTTTATTTTTGTAAGCGGGGCTGTTTTAGGTTCCTTTCTAGTTTTTTATTTTTACATTGGTTTTTTTAAAAAAATAGAAAAGAAAGCCGATTTTCTTCTTAAAAATATGAATACTATTATTGGAGGAATTACCGGATTGGTTTCAGTAATTACTTTGATTAATATTTTAAAACATTATTGGGGCTAATCAGTCTGTTGAATAATTGAATGTAATTGATATGAAAGAATTTACGTGTTCAAAATAATATAAATAATTTCTAATTATCGGTTTTTAAGGCTGTAGCTTAAATGTTTTTTTTACAATTAATGATAAAAATGGATAATTGTATATCTTTATTTTTTTATCCTAAAAAATTGTAATCGAATATGTTTTTAAGTGTTGTGTTTTTTGTAACAGGATTGTTGGGCTTTCTGACTTTTACTGTTGTGACTACTCAATACACATGGAACAGAAAGGTTAATTTTTATCTTTTAGTATTACTTTTTGCGACCTCATTTCGGTTTTTCTTTAACGGAATTCATGTTTTAATCTCTTTCTCTGTCGATGAAAACATAAAAATGATTTTTCGCTCTTTTGGATGTGCATTGTTTCCTTGCATTTATTTGTATTTCAAAAGTTTAATTGGAAATAAAAAAAATCCAACGGTCGACCAGCTGCCTCATTTTATAGTTCCTGCCTTGTTTGGTGTTTCGATTTTTTGGATTCGGGAACTGGCTCCTTTTTTACTACTTTATTTTTATTTTTTGTTTGCAGGAATTGGATTGTTCTATTTGGTTTTGACTTATATCGAATTAAGAAAGAAAGTGTGGTTTAAGAAGTCTAAAGTGAGTGTGACTGATGAGGAATTACTGATTCGAAATTGGACCATCTTTTTTTTTACTGTTTGCATGTTGGTAGTATTGCGTTTAGTGATTACGCTTTTTTTTGATTTATGGGTCGCAGCCTATTCAGACGGAAAAACCTGTCTGTGGATAACAGCTATAATAAGTTGTGCTTTGTTTTTTAAAATTTTATTGACCGATGAAACTTTGTTTAGTTTTTCCGATTATAATTACGAAAGAAAGATTCAGGGAAGTTTGGGGTTCGTTTTTGATGATTTTTGGATTTTGACAAATGAGGTTTCTGCAAATAATATTCAGGATTTAAAGTTGAAAGAAAGAATCGATCAGAATTTGATATTTTATATTCAGGAAGTTGAAAAAATGGCTTTGGAGCATTTTTGTTTTAGGAGTCCATCGGTTACTTTGGGGGATTTTGCCATTAAATTAGGTATTCCGAAGAGTCATTTGATTTATCTTTTTAAGTATCACGCTAATGTTAGTTTTGTCGAATTTAAGAGAATTGTTCAAATTTATGATTCTATTGGTTTAATAGAAGAGGGGTATTTGAAGTCCAAAACTTTAAAATCCTTGTCCAAGAAGGCTGGTTTTTCTTCTTATGATCCTTTTTTGCTTAGTTTTAAGGAAATTACAGGAGTGGTTCCGCAGGAATATGAAAAAATGACGAAATAATTATAATGGATTCGAATCAGACTAATTTTTTTGAAAGAGTTTATGAAGTTGCTAAGCAAATTCCATACGGAAGGGTAACTTCTTATGGGGCTATAGCCAAATTTCTTGGCGCTGCGCGTTCGGCAAGAATGGTGGGCTGGGCTATGAACGCTTCTCATGCCATGGAGGATGTTCCGGCACATCGGGTAGTGAATAGAAAAGGCTTGCTTACAGGCAAATTTCATTTTGATGGAACAAATTTGATGCAGCAATTGTTGGAAAACGAAGGTATAAAAGTAGTCGATAATCAGATTGTTGATTTCGAAAAATATTTTTGGGATCCGGCAAAAAGAGATTAGTCTGTTTAGATTATAAAAATCACAGTTAAGTGCTTTATAGTTAGAACTAATTTGAGCATTAATAAATACAATTTAAATCCTTTAAATTAAGAACTTAATCTATTATCTTTGCAATCTCAAATCAGTTTAAATAAACACATTGTGTGGACTGAGAATAGCAATTGAAAAACAGTAAACTTAGTAATGAAATTAGATAGAAAAGAAATTCTGAAAGCCTTAGAGACAATCACTGTTGCGGGAGAAGGAAAAAATATGGTAGAAAGTGGAGCTGTTACCAATGTAATCACTTTTGGCGATGAGGTAGTGGTAGATTTAGTTTTGCATACGCCAGCGATGCATATTAAAAAACGTGCCGAAGACGATATTAAAAAAACAATCCACGACTTAGTTTCTGCAGAAGCCAAAATTAAAGTTAATATAAAAGTAGAAGTTCCGGAAAAGCCTGAAATTAAAGGAAAATCTATTCCTGGAATTAAAAATATTATTGCTGTAGCTTCCGGAAAAGGAGGAGTAGGGAAATCTACTGTTACGGCAAATTTAGCCGTTAGTCTGGCTAAAATGGGATTCTCAGTTGGTATTCTTGACGCTGATATTTACGGGCCATCTATGCCAATTATGTTTGATGTTGAAAATGAGAAACCAATTTCGGTTCTTGTTGATGGAAAATCAAAAATGAAACCTATTGAGAGTTACGAGATAAAATTACTTTCAATTGGATTTTTTACTTCGCCAAGTCAGGCTGTAATCTGGAGAGGACCGATGGCTTCTAAGGCATTGAACCAAATGATTTTTGATGCCGACTGGGGAGAATTGGATTTTATGTTAATCGATTTGCCTCCGGGAACAGGTGATATTCATTTATCAATCATGCAATCACTTCCAGTTACTGGAGCGGTAGTAGTTAGTACGCCTCAGGCTGTGGCTTTGGCTGATGCCAAAAAAGGAGTTTCGATGTTCTTATCAGAAGCTATCAATGTACCGGTACTTGGGATTATAGAAAATATGGCTTACTTCACACCTGAAGAATTACCTAATAATAAATATTACATCTTTGGTCAGGAAGGAGCAAAGAATCTTGCAGCAGATTTAGCAGTGCCGTTTTTAGGTGAAGTGCCAATTGTTCAGTCAATCCGTGAAGCGGGAGATTATGGACGTCCTGCAGCATTGCAAACAGGATCGGTAATTGAGACTGTTTTTGAAAGTATTACACGTAAGGTAGTTGAAGAAACGGTAAGCAGAAACGAAAATTTGCCTGCTACTGAAGCAATAAAAATTACTACTATGGCTGGTTGTTCAGCAGTAAAAAAATAATTTAATAAAAGAAAATGACAACAGAAGAATTAACGATTGAAGTTCAAAAAGCGCTTGATGAAATCAGACCTTTTTTAGAATCTGATGGAGGTAATATTAGCCTTATTTCTATTGAAGAGGATAAGCATGTAAAAGTGCGTCTTGAAGGTGCTTGCACTAATTGTAGTGTGAACCAAATGACTCTTAAAGCGGGTGTTGAGACTACTATTAAAAAGTTTGCTCCGCAAATAGAAACTGTTGTAAATATTTTGTAAGACTGACTTAGTCTTATTTTGGATTATTTGCTAAAACTGTTATATTCTTAAAAAATCAATCAATTCCAAATAGTAAAAAATGGATGTATTAATAAAAATTAAAGATAGAGAAGGAGTAGTTCATGAATTGCAGGCTCCTACAGATATGGCGATGAATATCATGGAGCTTTGTAAAGCATATGAGTTACCTGTTGAAGGTACCTGCGGAGGTATGGCTATGTGTGCTTCTTGTCAATGTTATGTTTTAAATGATGTAGGTTTGCCGGAAATGGGAGAAGATGAAGAGGCAATGCTTTCTGAGGCTTTCTACGTTAAGTCGAATAGCCGTTTGGGTTGTCAAATCCCGATTACTGTAGACTTAGAAGGTTTGGAATTAGAATTAGCTCCTGAGAGTTAATCTTTTTTGATAGTAAATATAAAGGCTGTTTTTCAATAGAAAGACAGCCTTTTTAGTTTTGCAATATGGCTACAGCTTTTGGAAGTAAACGTTCTGTAAATAATGCATAAGCTGCAGTTGATGGATGCAGACCATCACTGGCAACTAAATTTGTATTGCTTAAACCCTGGCGGGTAATGTCGGTAATGTTGATGTAGGTTATTGCATTTGCTTCGCAATAGGATTTTGCAAACGCATTATAACGATCAATTTCGGTTGAAATCAAAGCAGGATTGTCATAAGCTTGTCCGAAAGGAGTATAGGCATAATCAGGGATGGAAATCACGATTATTTTGTTTTTATTTCCTTTGGCAAGACTGATGGCTTTAGTGACTAATTCAGGAAATTCTTTTTCGTATACCGAAAAGGCTTTGTTTTGGTATTGATTGTTAACGCCTATTAGTAGTGTTACTAAATCGTATTTGGCACCCGGATTTTTGTTTTCAATTGCCGAAATTAAATTAGTAGTTGTCCAGCCTGTTTGAGCAATTATTTCGAGAGAAAAATTATTTTGCTCATTTAAATTTTTTAAAGATTTTTTGAGCTGTTCCGGGAAGCTGCAGGTTTCGCATACGCTTTCGCCGATGGTATAGCTGTCGCCAAGAGCTAAATAATTGATGGTTTCGGATCGGGTTTCAAGTTGTAGTGAGGAATCGGTTACTGTGGGTTTTGTTTCCAATGGCTTAGTTGTATTTTCGCTGCTACAGCTTGTGGTTATAACATAGGTAAAAAAAGTAACTATTATTTTTATTGTAGTTGACATTATTGTGAAATTAAGATTTTCTTTTCAAAATAATAGTTACTTTTCTAAACCTGAATTTGAAATTTATGCCATCTCAACCTTCATGCTTATTAGTTCTTCGATAGCATTCCAAAGTTCAATTCTTCTGTCTAATGCCAGTATGGAAATTTTTTTAACTTCTTCCCATTTTTGGGCATCGGTTTCGCAAAGTTCCGTAATCATCTGCATAGCCATAGGGCCGTGTTCATCAGCGTCTAATTCAATATGTCTTTCGAAATAATAAATTAATTTACTTAAATCTATTTCAGGAAATTGCTCTTGAAAGTTTCTTAAAATAGCATGAAACATACTCGGAATTAAATCTTCTCTTCCAAAAGTAAATGCTGCAGCAATTTCATGTGGTTTTCCTTCTTCGATTACCCGGAAAGTAAAATCCAGGAAAGCTTTAATATTTGGATGTATATTGCTCTTTTTTATGGCAACAAATATGTTTTGTAAAGATTGGATTTCGGATAAAAAAGTATTGATTTTGCTGGTGTCGGCACCACAGGCTTCCATTGCTTCAATGTACATTTCGTAATGGCTTTGGTGTCTGCCGTCCAGAGTTGAATCGGTTTCTTCAGCTAGAACAATTTCGTTTATTAAATATCTTGTTTCCGGATTTTTAGTGGCAAACCAAGGTGTGCTGGTACAGGTTAATCGGGCTTGTAAGGCCTTTAATAAAGACATGAAGTCCCAAACGGCATAAACGTGGTTTTCTAAGAAGATGTGTAAGTCTTCTATGGTTTTTACCTTGTTGTAAAGCGAATGCTGTAATAATGCTCTCTTTTGGGCCTTAATGCTGTTGTTGATATGCTGAATATTCATTGTGAAATAATTTGATGTAAAGATAAAAAAGCTGCCAATTTTGATGCGGATTTAGTATCAATTTTATCAATACTTTAATAAGTGTTTATTTTGTTCGATTACTAAGTTCTCTTTGTGTTATTTACGAATTTATTTGAATAAAGGTTTTGAGATGATGTTATTTAAAGGCAGAAATTCCGGTAATGTCCATTCCGGTGATTAATAGATGAATATCATGTGTTCCTTCGTAAGTAATTACCGATTCGAGGTTCATCATGTGTCTCATGATGGAATAATCACCGGTAATTCCCATTGCTCCTAAAATCTGACGTGCTTCACGGGCAATGTTGATTGCCATGTTTACATTGTTTCTTTTAGCCATCGAAATTTGGGCAGTAGTAGCTTTGTTTTCGTTTCTTAAAACGCCCAAGCGCCAGGTTAATAATTGTGCTTTGGTGATTTCGGTAATCATTTCGGCTAATTTTTTTTGTTGTAATTGCATTCCCGCAATGGGTTTGTCAAATTGGATTCTTTCCTTGGCATAACGCAAAGCGGTATCATAGCAATCCATGGCTGCGCCAAGAGCTCCCCAGGCAATGCCGTAACGAGCCGAATCCAGACAGCCCAAAGGTGCGCTTAATCCAGATTTGTTAGGAAGAAGGTTTGATTTTGGAACTTTCACATTATCAAATAATAGCTCTCCTGTTGCTGATGCGCGCAAAGACCATTTGTTGTGGGTTTCAGGAGTTGAGAATCCTTCCATGCCGCGTTCAACAATCAGTCCATAGATTCTTCCTTCTTCATTTTTTGCCCATACAATGGCAATGTCTGCAAATGGAGCGTTAGAAATCCACATTTTAGCTCCGTTTAATAAATAGTAATCGCCAATGTCTTTAAAATTGGTGGTCATGCTTCCGGGATCGGAACCGTGATTGGGTTCTGTTAATCCAAAGCATCCCATTAATTCGCCGGTAGCTAGTTTGGGCAGAAATTTTATTTTTTGTTCTTCGCTTCCGTATTTCCATATTGGGTACATGACCAGTGAAGATTGAACGGAAGATGTAGATCGAATACCTGAATCACCACGTTCAATTTCCTGCATGATTAACCCATAGGAGATTTGGTCTAATCCGGATCCACCATATTCAGCCGGGATATAGGGGCCAAAACCGCCTATTTCGCCTAATCCTTTTATGATTTGCGATGGGAATTCTGCTTTTTGAGCGTAATCTTCAATGATGGGGCTTATTTCTTTTTTAACCCAGGACCGGGCGGCATCCCGAACTAGTTTGTGTTCGTCGGTTAATAATTCGTCTAAGTTATAGTAATCCGGGGCTTGAAATAAGTCTGGTTTCATAATTGAGGAATTGAGGGTCTTCTAACAAAGCTACGGAAAGTAATAGAAAAAAGTGAATAAGGGATTGAGATTTTACTTTGTGTATTTTCCGTTTTCCCATTTACATTCTTTTAATTCTCCTTTTTTATTTATTAAAAATGAAATTCCATTTTTTTTGTTGTTTACATAATTACATTTATAGACTAATTTTCCATTATCATAATCTTCTTCAAGTTTTTTAAAACCGTTGTCTTCATAATAAGTAATCCATAAGTAACTATTATCTAATGAATATTTTATATGCTTAATGATTTTTCGATTTGAATTATAAAATTTTTCATCCGCAATAATTTTTTCTTTTCCATTGAAATAGGTTGTGTTTTTTATTAACTGACCATTTTTAAACTCAACTTCAAATACGATATGATTATTTTGTTTTATTTTTTGAATTTTTCCTGTAAATAATTTATCATTATCATTTCGATAGGTTAGATAGTTTTCTGAATAAACTTCTTTGTAATTTAAAATATCTTGTGCGTAAATTTTAAAAGATATTAATAAAAAAATTAAAATATTTCTCATAAGCTTTTTCATTTTGCTTTTGGACAGAAATCAATTATCAAACAAACAAAATTTGACTTGATTCTTATTTAAATTTAAGAAATTATTTACCAATCTAATTGTATTTATTTAAAACAAGAATTCTTTACATCTTCAAATAAAAATCCTTTGTTAATTCAATATATTCAGCGGTATATTGATGTCTCGCGGTTTCGATGATTAATTCATCAACTGGAAAATTAAGATTTTCATTTCGGCTAAATGCCAATAAACTGCGTTTAATCTCAGTAGTTGGAGTTCCTTTTACGCGGGTAATTTTTAGGGGGTATAATTCGTATGCTGCGGCTAAATTCAGAAAATTTTCTTCTTCTTTATGAGGAATGATAACAGCGAAAATTCCGTTTTCGGATAGTAATAAGGCTGCTGCTTCGATTAATTCGTCGAAAGGCATGGCATCCTGAAAACGAGCCAGGTCGCGCTGTTCGCTGTTTGATCTGTAATCTTCAGCATAAAAAGGAGGATTGGAAACAATTAAGTCGTATTCGTCTTCAGGTTCTTCGACAAATTCGTCCAAACCAGCGTGGAAGCAAAATAAGCGATCTCCCCAAGGTGAGTTTTCGAAATTCTCAACTGCTTGTTCGTAAGCATCTTCATCGATTTCTAAAGCATCAATTTGTTCGGCATGGCTTCTTTGTGCTAACATCAAAGCAATAATTCCGGTTCCGGCGCCAATATCCAAAATGCTAAACGGATTATTATTTATGGGAGTCCAGGATCCTAGTAGAACACCATCAGTGCCTACTTTCATAGCGCATCTATTTTGATGAATAGAGAATTGTTTAAACTGGAACAAAATGATTTCTGATTGAAGATTAACGTTTCGATAGCTATCGGAATTGATTACGGATTTTAGTGGCTGAATACTAAAAACTGAATACTGAACACTTTTTTAAAGATACATCTCCACTAATCCGTCGGGTAAATCCATGATAATTTTTTTGTTTTCTCTGTCAACTTTAACTAAGAAATGATCTACCATAGGAATTAAAATTTCGGCTCCGTCTTTGAGAACTTCAAAAAGAGGTTGGGCAGTGGTGTCGTTAATGGATTGGATTTCGCCAACGAATCCCAGTCTTTTGTCTTCGATTTCAAAACCAATTACTTCGTGGAAATAGAATTTGTTTCCGGTAAGTTTTGGTAACATTTTTAAAGGAAGATAGATGTTGCTGCCAATAAGGTTATCGGCATCAGCTTCGGTATTGATGTCTTCAAAAAGGACTCTTAGGAAATCGTTTTTGTGTAATGAGCTGTTTTCAATAAAAAAAGGAATCAAGTGTTTGTTTTGTTCAACAAACACTGATTCCAGATTTTCGTATAACTCAGGTTCATCCGTATCTAAATAGATAAGAACTTCTCCTTTAAAACTAAATTTTTTGGCGATTTTGCCTAAATAGAAACAATCTTCTTTACGCATCTTCGCTGTTAAAATTATGCTTGAGTTTCTTCGTTGTTTTTTTCTGCAACTGGAGCTTCTTCTTCAGTTTCAGTTGTAGCTTCTTCAGCTTGAGCAGCAGCAATTGCATCAGCTTCAGCTTGAGCAGCAGCAGCGATACGTTTAGCGTTTACTTCTTGTTCAGCTTTTAAAGCTTTAGCTTTAGCATCAGCTTGCGCTTTAGATAAACCATCTTTTTTAGCGTCAACTTTACCAGCTTTAGCTTCTAACCAAGCAGCTAATTTTGCATCAGCTTGTTCTTGAGTTAAGGCTCCTTTACGAACTCCTCCATCAAGGTGGTGTTTCAATAAAGCTCCTTTGTAAGAAAGGATTGCTTTAGCAGTATCAGTTGGTTGAGCACCATTGTGTAACCATTTAACTGCGCTATCAAGGTTTAAGTCGATAGTTGCTGGGTTAGTATTAGGATTGTAAGTACCGATTTTCTCTAAGTATCTACCATCTCTTTTTGAGCGTGCATCTGCAGCTACTACCCAGTAAAAAGGTTTTCCTTTTTTACCGTGTCTTTGTAATCTAATTTTTACTGACATAATCTAGTGATTAAATTTTGAGGTACTCGACCTCGATTAATTAAGGCTGCAAAGATACATTATTTTTTTATATGACAAGAGTTAATTTAGTATTTTGATATGTAATTGTTTAGTGGGGTTTTTTGACTCTTTTTTGAAGATTAATTAGATGATTTTAGTATTAAAAGTTTATTTTTGTTTGTAAAATTTTTATTTATGAAAAAACATTTTCTGTTTTTAATTGTGGTGTTTTCTTTGTTTTCCTGTCAGGAAGACGTGAGATTTAATAATCCTTCTTTTCAGGGAATGAAAGATAATGTCTTTTGGAGGGCTGTTCAGTCTGTTGCTACGGTTAATTCAGGAGGTCCGGTGGTTATAGAAGCTTATACTGCAACTGAAGTGGTTACTTTAAAAACAAATTCGGCTTCAGTAGGTACTTATTATATTGGTACAACTCCAACTAATACTGCTACTTATGTTTACAAAGATCCTTCAACGAAAGAAAGTATCACTTTTTCATCTGGTTTTAATGTTGGCGACGGTCAAATTGTTATTACGGAGTATGATGTAGTAGGAAAGACTATTTCAGGTACGTTTAAGTTTAATATTGTAAATACTTTTGATAATCCTTTAGCGGGGCCTACTTTGAATTTCCAATACGGAGTTTTTTATAAAGTTCCTGTTACTGTTAAATAGTGCTGAATCAGAGACTTTATTGAATTTTTAAAATTCGATATTCCTTATTAAAGACTTTTATTTAATATTTCAATTTGTATTAAATAAGTTTATTTATAGTTGGTTATAGAAAAATAAGTTTACATTTGTGACTATTATTATAAATATGTATATATGAACATTTTTGTTGGAAGCCTTCCATTCAGTATTGAGGAAGCAGATTTAAGAGAGTCTTTTGAGGCTTATGGGGCAGTTGATTCTGTTAAAATTATTACTGATAAATTTACTGGAAGAAGTAAAGGATTTGGTTTTGTTGAGATGCCAGTTGAAGCTGAAGCTCAAAAAGCAATTGACGAATTGAACGGAGCTAGTGTTCAAGGACGTACAATTGTAGTTAATAAATCGGAGCCAAAACCAGAAGGTGAAAGAAGAAGTTATAGCAATAACCGTGGTGGAGATTCTCGCGGAGGTTATGGTAACAACCGTGGTGGTGACCGTGGAAACAGAGGAGGATATTAATATTTTTTTTCTTTATATAAAAAGGGGACAATTTACATTGTCCCCTTTTTTATTGTCTATTCTATAGAAAATTAGATGTTAGCAGCTAACCAGTCACCAACTTCTTTAGTACCGTAAGCTTTACCTCCGTTAGCTAGGTCTTCAGTAACTACTCCAGCTTCTAAAGCTTTGTTAACAGCATCTCTCATTGCTTTTCCTTCTTCCATTAATCCGAAGTTTTCAAACATCATAGCAGCAGATAAAACAGTAGCCATTGGGTTAGCGATGTTCAATCCTGTAGCTTGTGGGTAAGATCCGTGGATAGGCTCAAATAAAGATACTTCAGCTCCCATAGATGCAGATGGCATTAATCCCATTGATCCTGAAATTACAGAAGCTTCGTCAGTTAAGATATCTCCAAATAAGTTTTCAGTAATCAATACGTCGTAAGAGTTAGGCCATTGAACCAAACGCATAGCAACTGCATCCACAAATTCATAAGAAACTTCAACTTCCGGATAGTCTTTTTCCATTGCCTGAACCGTTTCTCTCCATAAACGTGATGTTTCTAAAACGTTTGCTTTATCCACACAACATAATTTTTTAGAACGTGTCATTGCTAATTCGAAACCTTTTTTAGCCAGACGTTGTACTTCAGCTCTTGTGTAAACGCAGTTGTCAAAAGCAGTATCTCCACCGTCTTTTCTTCCTTTTTCTCCAAAGTAAATACCACCTGTTAACTCTCTTAAGAAAACTAAGTCAGTTCCTTCGATTCTTTCTCTTTTTAATGGAGATTTATCTAACAAAGAAGGGAAAGTAAAGGTTGGTCTTACGTTTGCAAACAAACCTAATGCTTTACGCATTTTTAATAAACCTTGTTCTGGACGTACAGGTGCAGAAGGATCGTTATCGTATTTAGGGTGACCAATCGCTCCAAACAATACAGCATCAGCATTTTTACAAACTTCATGCGTAGAATCTGGATAAGGTTCACCTACTGCATCAATTGCAGCAGCACCGGTTAAAGCTGGTTTCCAAGTAATTTCATGTCCAAATTTTTGTGCAATTGCATCTGATACTTTTACTGCCTGATCAATTACTTCCGGTCCGATTCCGTCCCCTGCTAAAAGTGCGATATTTAACTTCATTATTTTATATTTAATTAATTTATTTGTTTTCTAAATTTAAGCTATTACGTTGAGCATTTTTTGAGTTGCGATAATTGCTGCTACTGTTTGATCAGAATCCAAACCTCTTGTTTTAAATTCTTTTCCTTCATTTACCCAGGTGATAATGGTTTCACATAAGGCGTCTGAACTGCTTCCGGGAGGTATTCTTACCGCATAATCCGTAAGTTTTGGCAAAGTCATTTTTTTTGTCTTATAAATTTTTGTCAAAGCATTCATAAAAGCATCAAATTGACCGTCCCCTTGGGCGTGTTCTTCAATAATTTGTCCGTCAATTTTCAGGCAAAGTGTTGTTGAAGGACGCATTCCTTTGGCATGAGACAGTAAATACGATTCCACAGTAACCTTGTCCTGATACGTATGACTATCTAATACATCAGAAATGATGTATGGTAAATCTTCTTTAGTTACCGTTTCTTTTTTGTCACCCAATTCAATGATTCTTTGGGTAACCAATTTTAAGTCTTCCTGGTTTAATTGCAAACCTAATTCCTGAAGATTTTTTTCAATATTGGCTTTTCCGGAAGTTTTTCCTAAAGCATATTTTCTTTTTCTTCCAAAACGTTCCGGAAGTAAATCGTTGAAATATAAATTGTTTTTATTGTCTCCGTCGGCATGAATTCCGGCAGTCTGAGTAAAAACATTATCGCCAACAATTGGTTTGTTGGCTGGGATTCTGTAACCGGTAAAGGTTTCGACTAATTTACTAACGGAGTATAAAGAAGTTTCTTTTACGCCAATTTCAATTTCGGGCATAAAATCATTGATTACTGCTATGGTGCTGGCTAGAGGCGCATTTCCGGCGCGCTCTCCCATTCCGTTAACGGTAACGTGTAATCCGTGGATGCCTGCTTTTAATGCTTCCATAACGTTGGCTACGCTTAAGTCGTAGTCGTTATGCGCGTGGAAATCAAAATGAACTCCCGGATATCTTTTGGTGATTTCTGAAATGTATTCGAAAGTTTCTGAAGGGATAAGTACGCCTAAAGTATCAGGAAGCAAAATTCTTTTTACGGGTTGCGTGCTGATAAAATCTAAATATTGGTAAACGTATTCAGGTGAATTACGCATGCCGTTACTCCAGTCTTCCAGATAAACATTGGTTTCGATTCCATTTTCAGTAGCTAAAGCGATGCTTTCGGCAATTTCAGAAAAATGCTGTTCCGGTGTTTTTTTTAATTGATGTGTAAGGTGATTTAATGAGCCTTTAGTTAAAAGATTTTGAACTTTTGCCCCCGATTTTTTCATCCATTCGATAGAAAGTCCTTTGTCAACAAAAGTCAATACTTCGATTTTATCGGTATATCCTTTTGTTTCGGCCCAGGTCATGATGCCTTTAACGCCTTCAAATTCTCCTTCACTTACACGAGCCGAAGCTATTTCGATACGGTCAACTTGTAATTCTTCTAATAATAATTGGGCAATGGTTAGTTTTTCTGCAGCAGAAAATGATACTCCGGAGGTTTGTTCACCATCACGAAGTGTCGTATCCATTATTTCAATTTTTCTTTTTCCCATTATAAATTTGATGCTAAAAAAGGTTCTGATTTCGGAATTTTGAAATCATTTTATTGTGTGTTTTATAAAACGCTAAAAGCAGCTGCTAAAGAATTCCGTTGGAATTATGTTTAGCAGCTGCATTTTTTATTTGAAGATTTTATTTAGTAAGGAAGCTTCTCAGCAAAACTTACGATTTCTTCTTTAACACTTTGTAAATAGTCGATATCATCAAAACCATTTAACATGTTATTCTTTTTGTATCCGTTGATGTCAAAAGATTCTTTTTCACCTGTAGCTTTCAATGTAATTGTTTGCTCAGGTAAGTTGATTTCTAATTCTGTTTTAGGATCCGCTTCGATTGCAGCAAAGATTTTGTCTGAGAATTCAGGAGAAACCTGTACTGGCAAAACTCCTATATTTAAACAGTTTCCTTTGAAGATATCAGCAAAGAAAGAAGAAACTACAGCACGGAATCCGTAATCGTAAACTGCCCATGCAGCGTGCTCACGAGAAGAACCAGAACCGAAGTTTTTTCCACCTACAAGGATCTTTCCTGAGTAAGTTGGGTTGTTTAAAACGAAATCAGCTTTTGGAGTATCGTCTCCGTTGTATCTCCAGTCTCTGAAAAGGTTATCTCCAAAACCTTCACGTTTTGTAGCTTTCAGGAAACGAGCCGGGATGATTTGATCAGTATCTACGTTCTCAATCGGTAGTGGCACTGCACTACTGGTAAGTATATTAAATTTATCGTATGCCATTTTAATTTAGATTTTAGATTTCAGAATTCAGAATTCAGATTTTCCATTTGAGGAAACTAAATCATGAATATTTAAAATCTTTTTATTTTTTAATTCTTTTTTGAAATTGTTATTGCTGTTGAACTTGATATTCAATTACAATAAATCTCTAGGATCTGTTAGTTTTCCTGTAACTGCAGCAGCAGCAGCCATAATTGGAGATGCTAACAAAGTTCTTGAACCAGGACCCTGACGACCTTCGAAGTTTCTGTTAGAAGTACTTACTGCATATTTTCCAGCAGGTACTTTGTCATCATTCATGGCTAAACAAGCTGAACAACCAGGTTGACGCAATACAAATCCAGCTTCAGTAAGAATATCTAAAATTCCTTCTTCTTTAATTTGGGCTTCTACTACGTGAGAACCAGGAACTAACCAAGCAGTAACGTTATCTGCTTTCTTACGACCTTTTACAATAGAAGCAAAAGCTCTAAAGTCTTCGATACGTCCGTTAGTACAACTTCCCAAGAAAACATAGTCAATTGGTTTTCCAATCATTACGTCATCTTCATGGAATCCCATGTAGTTTAAAGATTTTTTGTAAGTTTCCTCTCCACCTTCTACTTGGTCGGCACTTGGGATATGTTTAGTGATACCAATTCCCATTCCAGGGTTTGTACCATAAGTAATCATTGGCTCGATGTCTTCTGCATTGATGTTTAATTCAGCATCAAATACTGCATCAGCATCCGTTTTTAAAGTTTTCCAGTATTCTACTGCTTTAGTCCAAGCTTCACCTTTAGGAGCGTATAATCTTCCTTCAAGGAAATCGAAAGTAGTTTGGTCAGGAGCAATCATACCTCCACGAGCACCCATTTCGATACTTAGGTTACAAACAGTCATACGTCCTTCCATTGTCATTTCTTCAAATACATTTCCTGCATATTCAGCAAAATATCCTGTACCTCCGGAAGTAGTTAATTGTGCAATGATGTATAACGCAACGTCTTTAGGCGTAACTCCTTTGCTTAGTTTTCCGTTTACGTTAATACGCATTTTTTTAGGTTTTGGTTGCATGATACATTGGGTAGAAAGAACCATTTCTACTTCAGAAGTACCAATACCAAAAGCAATAGCACCAAAAGCACCATGAGTAGAAGTATGTGAATCTCCACATACAATTGTAGCACCAGGCAAAGTAATTCCGTTTTCAGGACCTACAACGTGTACAATTCCATTTTTTTGATGACCTAATCCCCAGTGAGAAATTCCATATTCTGCTGAGTTATCTTCTAACGCTTGTAATTGATTTGCAGATAAAGCGTCTGCAACAGGCAAGTGTTGGTTAATGGTAGGTGTATTGTGATCGGCTGTTGCGAAAGTACGTTCTGGATATAATACCGAAACGCCTCTTGATTTTAGACCCAAGAAAGCTACTGGACTAGTAACTTCGTGAATGAAATGACGATCAATAAAAAACACATCTGGTCCGTCTTCAATTTTACGCACAACATGCGAATCCCATACTTTGTCAAATAATGTCTTGCTCATTTTTTAATTTTTTTTAGTGTATTTCTGTGTTTTGTACTACCGGATTTTTTAAATAAGGTGGTAACAAGAACGCAAAAGTATAAAAATCAAACCATGTAGTCAATTAATATTATCAATTATATACGATACCCAAACCATATTAATGCGATGCTGTGCTTTTATTTTGCCTACTTGTGTTTTATAGAGTTAGTTTTTTTATTTCTGTTTAGGATTCATAAAGTTGCGTTTGTAACAGCCTGCGAACGACAGAGTGTTTTGT
>Ga0308158_10001465_pt1 | contig 25559 bp, 20 predicted proteins | sample PhyBR2_FD_201038 | JGI IMG/M metagenome (GOLD analysis project Ga0308158, IMG submission 201038) | Phyllosphere microbial communities from UC Gill Tract Community Farm, Albany, California, United States - DLSLB.R2 | ecosystem: Host-associated > Plants > Phyllosphere > Unclassified | place: USA... | reverse complement strand
GCTTGCGCCACTGCCAACACTGCTTTTATGGATGCATTCAATTATATCCGCTGGGGAAAAGCAAAAGTGATTGTAAGCGGTGGTTCAGAAGCTCCAATTACACCAGCATCTGTTGGTGGATTTTCATCAATGAAAGCAATGTCAACAAGAAACGATAATCCAAAAGCTGCAAGCCGCCCTTACGATGTTGAACGTGATGGTTTTATAATGGGCGAAGGTGCCGGAGCGTTGATTTTGGAAGAATACGAACACGCCAAAGCCAGAGGTGCAAAAATCTATGCAGAACTAATCGGCGCAGCAATGACCGCAGATGCCTATCATATGACGGCACCTCATCCGGAAGGAATTGGCGCTGCAAAATCTATGGAATTAGCTTTACAAGATGCAGAGATTCTCCCTGAGCAAGTCGATTACCTGAATCCGCACGCTACTTCCACTCCACTTGGAGATTTAGCAGAACTGAACGCCATCAATAAAGTTTTCAAAGGCAGTCCGAATCTTGATATCAGTGCTACCAAATCTATGACAGGCCATTTGTTGGGAGCTGCTGGTGCTGCAGAAGCGATTATTTGTATCAAAGCGATTCAGGAGAATGTTATTCCGGCAACAATTAATGTTTCAAAGTTGGATGAGAATATTCCGGAAGGCATTAATATCATTACTGAAAATAAAGAAAAACCAATCAACATCGCTATGAGTAATGCGTTTGGGTTTGGAGGTCATAACTCGACGGTTATTTTTAGAAAAATATAAATTAAAAGCACTTAGGCTCCATTCAGTGTGACATTTCTAATATTAAATGTTCGAATTTTAGCAATGTCAGTCTGAGGTTCTCGAAGACTTTAGAATTAAAAAAGGCTTAGTAAAACTAAGCCTTTCTTATATATTTGAAATTGTAATTATTTCTGTGTGTGATTGATATCGTTTCTGTGTTCCATAATTTCAAGATTGGCATCTACGAAATATGCACTTCCAAAACCATTAACATAAGCTCCTTTTACAGGATGAAGAGCAACTAGGATAAAGTCAGTCATTTCATTCAAAACATCTACGATTTTTCCGTGTCTTTCTTTTAGTTTTCCAACGATGTCGTTCCAATCATCAGAATCTCTCTCGATTTGAGAAGTAGAAACCTCGACTGTTAATCTTTCTCTTGCGTAAACTTGCTTCGTAGCAGACTCATCCTCGATGAACATTGCAGACACTTTTCTACCTTCAGCAAGATTTTTGGTGTGTTTCGCCATAAAAGAAACCAAAACATAGAATTTGTTATCAATTTCTACAAATGGTGCATAGCTAGCATTTGGTGTTCCTTCTGCATCTACAGTTGCCAAAGTTACGCTTAGCGTTTTAGCAATTAATTCTTTTACTTTTGGAGCAACTGGTTTTGCTTGTTTCTTTGCTTCTTCTGTATGTTCACTCATAATATATTTTTTTGATGCCACAAAAATAGTTATTTAGATTTAAACTAAATAAATTCTTGCTATGTAAATTGTCATAATTGGAAGATAACTTATGGTTTTTATATCTTAATTATATATCGTAATTTTGCACTTTGATTTCTAATCGATTTTAAACTTATTTTAATTATAAATATGAGTACAACAACACAATACGTTCCTTACAAAGTGAAGGACATTTCCTTAGCAGAATGGGGAAGAAAAGAAATTACTTTAGCTGAAGCTGAAATGCCAGGTTTGATGGCTATCCGTGAAGAATACGGACCGTCTCAACCATTGAAAGGTGCAAGAATCGCAGGATGTCTGCATATGACAATCCAAACTGCAGTTTTGATTGAAACTTTGGTTGCTCTAGGTGCTGAAGTTACTTGGTCTTCTTGTAATATTTTCTCTACACAAGACCACGCTGCTGCTGCAATTGCTGCTGCCGGAATTCCTGTTTATGCTTGGAAAGGTCTTAACGAAGAAGAATTCGATTGGTGTATTAAGCAGACTCTTTTCTTTGGCGAAGACAGAAAACCATTGAATATGATTCTTGATGACGGTGGAGATTTAACCAATATGGTTTTTGATAAATATCCAGAATTCACAAAAGATATCAAAGGACTTTCTGAAGAAACTACAACCGGAGTTCACAGATTGTACGAAAGAATGAAGAACGGAACTTTGGTAATGCCAGCAATCAACGTAAATGATTCTGTTACTAAGTCTAAATTCGATAACAAATACGGATGTAAAGAATCTGCAGTAGATGCTGTAAGAAGAGCAACTGACGTAATGTTGGCTGGAAAAAGAGTGGTAGTTTGCGGATACGGAGACGTAGGTAAAGGTACTGCTGCATCTTTCAGAGGAGCTGGTTCTATCGTTACGGTTACTGAGATTGATCCAATTTGTGCGCTTCAAGCTGCAATGGACGGTTACGAAGTAAAAAGATTAGATACTGTAGTTGATAACGCAGATATCGTAATCACGACTACCGGTAACTTCAACATCGTAAGAAAAGAACATTTCTTAAAATTGAAAGATAAAGCGATCGTTTGTAATATCGGTCACTTCGATAACGAAATCGATATGGCTTGGTTGAATGAAAACTACGGTCACACAAAATCTGAAGTGAAGCCTCAGGTTGATATCTACACTATCGAAGGTAAAGAAGTTATCATCCTTGCTGAAGGCCGTTTGGTAAACCTTGGTTGTGCGACTGGTCACCCATCTTTCGTAATGTCTAACTCTTTCTCTAATCAGACTTTGGCTCAAATCGAACTTTGGACTAACTCTGAAGCTTACGGAAACGAAGTTTATATGTTGCCTAAGCATTTAGATGAAAAAGTAGCTGCTCTTCACCTTAAGAAATTAAGCGTAGAATTAGAGATTCTTTCTCCTGAACAAGCTGAGTACATCGGTGTTGATGTGAAAGGACCTTTCAAACCTGAGTATTACAGATATTAATTTTCTGCTTAATGATAGAAAAACCTTCCCAGATTTGAGAAGGTTTTTTATTTTTAAGACTTAATCCCGCTATCCGCTCATACTCCTCGTTCCAGTGTTCGCCAAATCACAATCCCCCAACTCTCCCACTTTACTGCAGGGTAGCCGCTACTATCGGGGCTAAGGATTTTGTATATTTCTTCAATGTTTCAGATACGTTTGACCAAAAGTCTTGAATTTCGAAAAAACAAAAGTGATAATCAGCGCCACAAAACATCCGATGCAGACACAAATCACACGCTCAATAGGAATCAGCCAATCATGAGCCTGATTTTCCTCAATCAAAACAATAACCATCGCTGCGAGAGCTGAACGAAGCGTATTATCCAACCTTAACGCAATTCCTACAAGAATCGTCAAAGCCACACCAATACAAATCAATAAAATATTAGGAATTGGAATCAGAAATAATATCATCCCAATAGAAGCGCCCAAAAGATTGGATTTGATTCTGTCATAAGCCAGCTTATTACTGTTATCCGGCGAGAAAACAATCACAACCGAAATCAACGCCCAATAAACAGGATACTGCGGCAAAAAAATGTAAAACAGATAACAAATAGATGCACCGATTACACATTTCACTAGATAAATCCACTCGGAAATAGAAACTCTTAATCTTAAAAATTTGGAAAACTGTTGTATGAAATTCGACATCAATATCTTGCTAGAAATGAGAATTCAAAATTATAAAAGATAAAATGAATCAAAGATTCTGGAAACATTATTTATGTCATAAAGATTTCATTTTCCTTTCATAATTAGTAAATTGCCACATCAAAAAATTTCAAAAAAATGGAATATTCACAACTGGAACCAAAAGTGATTTGGAAAAATTTCGAAGCATTGAATTCGGTTCCTAGACCATCAAAAAAAGAAGAAAAAGTTATAAAATTCATAAAAGAATTTGGGGAGAATTTGGGATTACCAACAACGGTTGACGAAGTTGGAAATGTCATCATCACAAAACCTGCAACTGCTGGAATGGAAAACCGAACGCCAATCGTGATGCAATCGCATCTTGATATGGTTTGCCAAAAAAACAACGATGTCGATTTTGATTTCGAAACTCAGGGAATCCAGATGTATGTGGATGGCGATTGGGTAAGAGCAAAAGGGACAACTTTGGGTGCTGACAACGGTTTGGGTGTTGCTACGATTATGTCAATATTAGAAAGTAATGAAATTGCACATCCGGAATTGGAAGCTCTTTTTACAATTGACGAAGAAACAGGAATGACAGGCGCATTAGCTTTGAAACCAGGACAATTGAAAGGAGAAATCCTTCTTAATCTTGACACAGAAGAAGATGACGAAATCGATATAGGTTGTGCCGGTGGTGTTGACGTGACGGCTTCTGCTAAATTTGATTTGGAAGATTCAAAAGGCGAAACTTTCAAAATTGAAATCAAAGGTTTACAAGGTGGACATTCCGGAATGGATATTCACAAAGGTCTTGGAAATTCTAATAAATTACTGGGAAGATTCTTGTTCTCAGGATTGGAAAATCAAATTCAGTTAGTTTCTATTGATGGCGGCAGTTTGAGAAATGCAATTCCGAGAGAGGCAAAAGCAATTATTTCGGTTAACAATTCAGAAAATTTTTCTTCAAAGATTGAACAATTGAAGTCTGAAATCTTAGAGGAATTTGCTTCCTTAGAAAAAGATTTAGTAATTAATATTGAAAAAAATGATTCATCAGAAAAAGCGATCTCTGTTGAAGATTCGAAGAAAATAATTTTCGCAATCAATGCAGCTCATAACGGCGTTTTCAGAATGAGTCCAGATGTTGAAGGTTTGGTAGAAGCTTCTAATAACGTTGCAAGAGTTGAACTGAAAAATGGAGAAATCAAGATTTTAAACTTAACACGTTCATCAGTAGAATCTACAAAATGGGAAGTGGCAAATCAATTAAAATCCGCATTCGAAAGTAATTCTTTGAAAACAGAATTCGGAGGTTCTTATCCCGGCTGGAAACCAAAACCAGAAGCAGAAATCATCAAGGTGATGACAGAACTTTATGAAAACAATTTCGGAGAAAAACCTTTAGTTGTCGCTTGCCACGCTGGTTTGGAATGCGGAATTATCGGTGCCAATTATCCAAAAATGGAAATGGTTTCTTTTGGTCCAACAATCAAAGGCGCACATTCTCCAGATGAAAGAGCCAATATACCGTCTGTTCAAAAATTTTGGAAATACACGCAAGATATTTTAAAGAATATTCCAATCAAGAATTAATAATTCAATTTTAAATCCAACAAAAATTTGTTGGATTTATTATTTAAAATTGTTTTTGATTAAAATTCTAAACATAATTCATCTTAATTCTTAAACATTCATTAAAAATTTACTAAATTGGCTCGAAATTTAATACTTAGTATATGAAGAAAGAACTTTTACGAATTGGTATTTTGTGCAGTATTTTTGGATTTACCCTATCCGCAAATGCGCAGGAATACATTGACAAGAAAATTACCGAGAAGAACGGGAATGTTAGTTTAGTAACGTTTAAGAGTAATTCAAACTTAAAATCGGCTTCAAAAACTGATTTATTTAAGAAGATTTTAAAGCTTCCTGTTGGAGCAGAACTTAGACTTACTAAATCGGAAAAAGATGCTAAAGGCAGTTTTTTGGATGAAAAATATCAATTATACTACAACAGCGTAAAAGTTGAATTTGGAATTTATAATCTGCATTATAAAAACGGAAATCTTACAAGTATGAATGGTGAGATTTTCGACACGAATAATGTTAGTATTTCACCAAAAATATCTTCGCAATCTGCATTAGACAGAGCCATTCAAAACGTTGGAGCACAAAAATATATGTGGGATGATGTTGAAAGCAATGTTGATAATTATAAAAAGCCTACTGGGGAATTAGTTTTGCTACCTATTCAACAAGCAGATGAAAGTTACAAATTGGCTTTAGCTTACAAATTTGATGTTTTTGCATCTCAGCCAATGAGCCGAGCTTACATTTATGTAGATGCTTCAAGTGGTCAGATTTTACTTTCTGATGCGATTATCAAACACGCCAAAGGACATCATCATAATGTATTAAAAGGCGATTTGGATACCGACAAAATAATTTCAGAAGTAAAAGATTCTGAGCTTAAAGAAACAATTTCAAAACTGGCAACTGGTAACGCTGCTACACGTTATAGCGGAACTCAGTCCATTGAAACCTCTTTGAATACTGCTGGTGACAACTATATCTTGTTTGATACTACAAGAGGTGCCGGCGTGCGAACTTACAATGCTAAAAAAAGTACAGCTGTTGCAAGTGCTGTAGATTTTACAGACGCAGATAACGATTGGACTGCTACAGAATTTGATAACTCTACTTGGGACAATGCTGCTTTGGATGCGCACTTCGGTGTAGAAAAAACTTATGATTATTTCAAAAATGTTCATAACAGAGACAGTTATGACAACAATGGTTCACTGCTAAGAAGCTATGTACATTATGGAAGTAATATCAATAATGCTTATTGGTCTGGTTCTTATATGCTGTACGGCGATGGTGACAGAACGAACAACTTCAATGTTTTGACAGCGTTTGATGTTACAGCTCACGAATTGGGTCACGGTGTTTGTGCTACATCTGCAGCATTAGCATACCAAAGAGAATCTGGAGCAATGAACGAAGGTCTTTCTGACATTTGGGGAGCGGTAGTAGAAGAAACTTACCTTCCAAACAAACAAGCTTTCACGATTGGAGAAGATATCACTCTGTACTCACCTTTTTACTTAAGGTCAATGAGTAATCCAAAATCTGCTGGACAACCAGATACATACAAAGGTATCAACTGGCAGCCAGCAACTGCTGCAGAAGGTTGTACTACACCCGCTCAAGACACCAATGATTATTGCGGTGTTCACACCAACAGCGGCGTTCTTAACCATTGGTATTATGTATTGGTACAAGGAAAAACCGGAACCAATGATATTGGAAAATCATACAGCGTAACCGGAATTGGATTTGAAAAGGCATCAAAAATCGTTTATCGTTTAGAGACTGCTTTCTTATCTTCCAATTCTACTTATATGAATGCAAGAAATTTTGGTATTCAGGTTGCGACAGAACTATACGGAGTGAACTCAGCTGAAGCAATTGCAACGCAAGATGCATTTTATGCAGTGGGTTTAGGTGCAAAGTATAATCCAAACGGACCAGATACAATAGCACCTACTACTCCACTTAATCTCGAAGCAACTTCTACAACCAATGTTTCTACTTATTTGACTTGGGATGCCTCTACAGATAATTTTGCATTAGATGGCTACAATGTTTACAAAGACAACGTCTTGCTTGGAACAACTTATAAAACCTCTTACTATGTTACGGGATTATCTGCATCTACAACTTATAATTTCAAGGTTGAGGCAAAAGATGAAGCTGGTAACAAGTCCGCTTTCAGTAATATAGTTCCAGTGACTACATTAGCCACGGGTAACACTTATTGTACTTCACAAGCTTCTAATACAAGCTTTATGAAAATACAAAACGTAAAACTTAATACAATCGATAATGCAAGTACAGGAAGCACTGGATATGAGGATTTCTCTTATTTATCAACAGATGTAAAGAAAGGTGAAACCTATACAATTACCATTACTCCTTTCTGGTCTGGAACTGTTTACCCATTGAGATATAGATTGTATGCAGACTATAACAACAATGGCATATTTACCGATGCAGGAGAAACTGCATGGTCACAAACTACTGCCACAAATGCTGCCACAGTTACAGGAACGTTTACAATCCCTGCAACTGCAACAACCGGAAGAATTAGAATAAGAGTTCAGGCAGCTTACTCCCAAACACCAACCTCTTGTTCAACAATAACTTATGGACAGGTGGAAGATTATTCGTTGGACATCCAGGAGGTTTTAGCCGTTTCTGATGTTAACAATGATAACAAAGTATCCATTTATCCTAATCCTGTAAAAGATGTTCTTAATATCAAAACTAAGGAAAGTGGAGATTCTACTTACAGAATTTTCAATACAGCCGGACAATCTGTAGCTAATGGAAAGTCTGTAGAAAATAAAATAGATGTCAACAGACTTCCTACAGGAAATTATGTTATTGAATTAGTGAATAAAAAAGGAGAAAAATCTACTCAGAAATTCATTAAAAAATAGAAAGTTCATTTCTTAATACAACAAAAGCTTCCAGATTTGGAAGCTTTTGTATTTTATATTGACTAAAAAATTTAACTTATATATTAATGTCCAGAATGACCATCTTCTCCGTGTGCATGACCGTGAGCCAATTCTTCTTCCGTTGCAGGACGTGTGTTCAGAATTTCAACATCAAAATGTAGAGGTCTTCCCGCCATTGGATGATTAAGGTCTACAACTACAGCTTCTGGTGTAACTTCTACAACCACAGCTTGGAAATTATTCCCCTGATTGTCAGACAGTGGAAGTACTGCACCTACAGGAGGCAATTCTTGCCCTTGGAACATATCAACAGGCAATTGTGTCACAGCTTGAGGATCTCTCTCTCCATAACCTTCGCTAGGCTCGATAGTGAAAGATGCCGTTTCGCCTATATTTAAATTTTGTATTTCCTGTTCAAACTTCGGAATCATCATTCCTACGCCATAAAGAAACGTCATTGGGTTTTCTGCTGAGGTCTCTTCCACAAAGATTTTTTCTCCCGCCTCATCATTAGTATGTAGAACGTATTTTAAAGTTACTACGTGATTTTTGTCTAATGCCATTTTTATTTAATTTTAATTTTCTGATATCATCGTTGTAATATATCGTGAACAAATTTAAGGTTTTCAAAATAAAACATTAAACCAGCTTTTAAACTGACCTCTAATTTTTTATTTTCCAAAATTTTTCTGGAACTTAGCAGAATGGCAAAACTTAAAACATTCATCTTATTTTTAACAATATTTTGTTTTTCAATTGCAATAAATTGTCAACAAAAAGCAAAACAAAACATTATTGAAATAAATCCGCGAACATCAATAAAACCGTTTGAAAAAGATTGGGCAAATAAGGATGTTCCTCAACAATGGATTGAAATAAAAAAAGACAGCAAAGGATATTTAATTTATCAACCTTGTGATGGCAATACTTTTTTTATTGATTGGAGAACACAACCAGAAATTGTAGAGATTCGACATCAAATAGAATCTGACTTTATTAAGTATGATATTAGAGAAGATATTAATAGTACTAACAAGTTTTTCATTGAATTTTCTAAAGATAAAAACAAAATTCTCCAAATAGAGGCAACAGGATATGATTTAAACAATCAAATTGCTTTATTTAAAATTGATAATCAATCTTATCTAATGACTCCTATCGAAAACAAAGACTCATTTAGAAAAATTGAAAATAAATGTGATAAAGAAAGAATGTCGGAATTAGAATTTTTACCTATCAATTAAAATGGCAAAACTAAAAACTCAATATTTCTGTCAAAATTGTGGTGCGCAATATTCCCAGTGGCACGGACAATGTAAAACCTGTGGCGAATGGAATACCCTTGTAGAAGAAATTGTAGAAAAATCAACAAAATCTGTCGTTGCAAAATCCAAATCTTCCATCATCAATATCATTGAAGTTGAAACTAATGAAGAGCCGAGAATCAAAACACCTTCTGAAGAACTTGACCGGGTTTTGGGTGGCGGAATTGTTTTGGGTTCTGTAACCTTAATTGGTGGCGAACCTGGAATAGGAAAATCGACTCTGCTTCTTCAATTGGCTTTGAAGATGAAGAAAAAAATCCTCTATGTTTCCGGAGAAGAAAGCGCGTCACAAATCAAAATGAGAGCCGACCGTTTAGCCGAGGTTAAAAATCCGAATTGTTTCCTGTTTACTGAAACTAATGTTGAAAAAATCTTGCACGAAGCCAAGAAATTGATGCCAGATTTTATGATTATCGATTCCATCCAGACGCTTCAATCCCAATTGATAGAAAGTTCGCCAGGAACGGTTTCACAAATCCGAGAATGTTCTAATGAAATCATCAAGTTTGCCAAAGAAAATAACATTCCGGTTTTTCTAGTTGGTCATATCACAAAAGATGGACAAATCGCCGGACCAAAAGTTTTGGAACATATGGTAGATGTTGTTCTGAATTTCGACGGCGATAGAAATCATCTGTTCAGATTATTGAGAGCAAATAAAAACCGTTTTGGATCTACGTCGGAAATCGGAATTTATGAAATGATTTCGCAAGGTTTGAAGGAAATCAAAAATCCATCTGAAATTCTCATTACTAAAAAATCAGAAGAGCTTTCCGGAAATTCTGTTGCGGTAACTCTCGAAGGAAATCGACCAATGCTATTGGAAATCCAGGCATTGGTTTCTACCGCAGTTTATGGAACGCCGCAAAGAAGCTCAACCGGTTTTGATTCCAAAAGATTGAATATGCTTTTGGCAGTTTTGGAAAAAAGAGCAGGTTTCCAACTCGGAGCGAAAGATGTTTTCCTTAATATAACAGGCGGAATAAAAACTGATGATCCCGCTTTGGACTTAGCTGTTGTTGCTTCTATCCTATCAAGTAATGAAGATATTGCCATCTCGGAACATTATTGTTTTGCAGGAGAAATTGGCTTAAGTGGTGAAATCCGTCCAATTGCACAAGCCGAACAAAGAATTACCGAAGCAGAAAAATTGGGTTATGAAAAGATTTTCATTTCAAACCTTAATAAACTTCCGAAGAAAAAATTTGGAATTAAAATAGAAGAAATTAGTAAGATTGAAGATTTTGTAGAATTACTTTTTTAAAAAACACATAATGTCATTTGAGAATATTCAAAAGTTTGTACTTACATTGCTTTACGGAGGTTTGATCTTACAATCATTTATTGTACTTATAAATCCTATGAAGGTAAACCAAAGGGCTAATGCCTTATTTGGCTCTTTTCTTTTTCTTTGGTCAAGCTATTGGATATTGGATGTATTACAATTTTGCGGATTATCTCCCAATCAATTGTTCGTATTTTTTATTTATTTCATAGAGATATTAACACCTATTTTTCTATTTTTCAGTGTTGTATTTTTTATTAATCCAAATTATCGTTTCAGCAAAAAAGATACAATATGTCTTATTACTCCAATTATTTATCTGATTCTTCTATTAAATGCTGAAGGTAATAAGACAGTCGGCATTACCGCTGATTTTGTGGCTATATTTCATAATCTGCCTTACATTGCCATCATTTATATCCGAATCAAGAAATACCAAAAACGGATAGAAAATATCTCTTCCAATACAGAAAATATTAATCTGGAGTGGTTAGCAAAATTAAGCTTACTATTATTCTGCACGATTATTATCACCGTATGTTACGAACTTTTTAATGTATTCATATACAAACTAAATAATCATTTAGCAATGGATTTACTTTTTTTGTTCATTGTTTACAGCACATCTTACCACATTTTAAGGCAGAAAGAAATCTATCCTGTCAATGAGAAAGAACGGCAAGAATTATTATCAATAGAATTAGAGGACGAATTAAAATCAGAAAAGAAAAAGCTTATTGCCGACAGTGATTTCGAAAATCTGAAACAAAAATTAATCGACTACATGAAGACCGAGAAACCGTATTTGGATGGCGAGCTTAATCTCTCTAAACTTTCCGGTTTTATTGGAATCAATGCTCATCAACTTTCATATTTGTTGAATAATGGATTCGGTGAAAATTTCTTCCAATTTGTCAACAAATACAGGGTTCAGCGAGCTAAAGAATTATTATGCGATGATTCTTATAGAAAATTATCAATTTTGGGAATTGCTTTTGAAGCAGGCTTTAATTCTAAAACGGCCTTCAATACAATTTTCAAAAAACTGACAGATGAAACACCTTCCGAGTTTCGTAAAAATCAAACCGATTTATAAAACAGAACACTTTCTATTTATATATCATTGATAATCAATCAATATCAATATTTATTTTTGGCGATCAAAATTATAAAGAGAAGCTTTTACATTATTCTTCATCAATACTTTTGTCATTATAGTAATTGAAAAAATGTATTTGCGAAAAGTAATTACCAAAAAAGATATACGCTTATTTTTAGACCTTCCTGATAAGATCTATAAAGATAACTCCAACTACATAAAACCTCTGGACAGAGATATAGAGGAAGTTTTTGATTTGAATAAAAATATTCATTTTCAAAACGGCGTGTGCGAAAGATGGATTCTAATGAACAAAAACAATGAAGTCATAGGCAGAATTGCATCTTTCATCATCAATACAGAAACTGAAAAAAGCAAGACAGGTGGCATAGGTTTCTTTGAATGTGTTGATTCTCAAAAAGCAGCAAATTATATGTTCGACTATTGCAAAGAATGGCTACATAATCAAGGAATTAAAATAATAGACGGTCCGATAAATTTTGGGAATCGCATGCAATGGTGGGGCTTACTTATAAACGGATACCAGGCGCCGTTATACAGAATGAATTACAATCCACCTTATTACCAAAAACTTTTTGAAAGTTACGGATTCGAAATATACTTTCTTCAAAACTGCTACGCCATAGATTTGAAAGCAAAACTACCACAAAAATTTTATACCATCAATGATCTACTTACCACCAACCCTTCCTACGAGTTACGGCAACTTAGTAAAAATAATATTACGGAATTTGCGAAAGATTTTGCTACGATTTATAACAAAGCTTGGCAAAACAATCAGCAGGACAAAATCCTCAATATAAAACAAATTACAAGAACCTTCAAGGCAATGCGGCCAGTAATAGATGAAAAAACAGTCTGGTTTGTATATCATAATAATCAGCCAATCGGCTGCTGGCTAAATTTACCAAACCTTAATGACTACTTCGGGAAAGTGAGTTCCAGGTTTGGAATATTTTCGATGCTGAAATTTTTGATGCTGCAAAAATTCTGCAAAACAAAAAAACTAGTAGGATTGGTTTTTGGTATTATTCCCGAATTCCAAAATAAAGGCATTGATGCATACTTAATTGTCAAAGCACTGGAAATCATAAATCTAGAAACTACTTATGATACATATGAAGTGCAGTGGATTGGAGATTTCAACCCAAAAATGTCAAAAATAATTGAAAATCTGAGTGGCAATCTTACAAGAACTCTCGCAACTTACAGATATATAATCAAAGTTTAAATTATAATCGGGTTGAATTACTAATATCCTTACTATTTAAATTATTTATCCTAAAAACTGTAATCAATATCAATTATAACAGTATCTTTATGATAAAATGAATTATCTCGCGCACTCTATTCTTTCATTCACAGACCAACAACTCGTTGGGAATATGATTGCGGACTTTATCAAAAATAACGAACGGGAAAATTTTCCTCTTGAAATCCAAGAAGGAATAAAACTTCATCGTGCTATTGATACTTTTACCGATTCTCATCCTGCAGTTTCAGAAGCTAAGAAGATTTTCAGTCCATTGGTCAGATTATATTCAGGAGCATTTGTGGATGTTGCCTTTGATTATTTCACTGCACATCTTTATACAGAAAAGGAACTAAAAGTACATTCTCAGAAAGTCTATAATATACTTTGGAAAAACGAGATATGGCTTCCGGAAAATTACAAAAAGATGCTTATAAGAATGGAACAGGATGATTGGCTGACCAATTACAGAACAGATCAAGGCATAAAATTCAGTATGTTGAATGTTTTGAACAAAGCAAAATATCTGGATAAAGACATTCCTGTTTTTGATGCATTTTTAAAAAGCAAAGAAGAGCTGCAATTTCATTTTGATCGATTTTTTCCAGACATTTTAGCAGAATGTGATACTAATTTTAATCCAACTAGTTAACCGAAGTTAATAATTCAATTGACAACATCAAGAATCCTTCAATACTTTCGTTATTTTGGCGGTAATGTTTGTTTTTTTAATATTTTTGCATTCGCATTGGACGCTGTGGATTTTCAAAAAAAATTATTAATACTTTCTTTTCTATTTTCCTTTCTTTCGGAATCGGATGCGCAGCAATATACACCTCAGCAAGTAGACCAATTAATTGCAAAAACTTTTAAGATTGCCGATCGGAACGAAGCCCTAAAAATCAGTAATAAAACATACCAAATTTCCGCGGATATTGATTACTATCAAGGAAAAGCAAAATCTCTAAAAGCCGATATCAGTTCTTATCTTGGACTTGGAGAACAGGAAAAAGCTTTAAAATCTGCTGACAAATTATATGAAATAGCTAAGAAAGAAGGTGACGATTACCATTGTACCCAAGCTTATATTGCAAAAGCAATAGCTTATGCTTATTTAGGTTTTTTTGAAAAAGCCATTAAAACAAATGAAAAAGCAGAAGAACTTTGTAAAAAAATAAAGATCAATGATGACCTTTACAGTTCACTTGGGCAGATCTACAATGGAAAAGCAGAAATCCTAAATCTGCAATATACAGATCCACAAAAAACACTGAGGTATGATCTACAAAGTATCGAGTACTTTAAGAAAATAAAAGATAAAACAAAACGTAATAACTGGCTCTCCGCACAATATTCCAGTTTAGGAGTAATATATATAGATCTGGAAGATTACAAACCAGCAATCTACTACAGTAGAAAAGCCTACGAGTTGGGTAAACTGGAAAACGACTCTATCAATCAAGCATTTGGTTTATTTGGTTTAGGGAATGCCTATTTGGAAATGAAACAGAATGACAGTTCCATCCATTATTATAAACAAGCCTTACCTATTTTTGAGAAAGCTAATGACATCTATCGTTTACAGTATATCTACGATGACCTTGGCCTTATCTATGAGCAGATGGGTGATGACAAAATTTACTCTTATTACACAAAAAAATCTCGCGAATTAAATGAAATCATCCGTAAAAAGGAAAAATTAGAGACGGATAAAGTTTCCCAAAACATTTTAGAAGAGGAAAAGAAAAACTGGTATCAGAATCTCTATATTTTTATTGGAAGTATTATCTTTCTTGCAGTTGTATTTTTCTTTTTTACAGTTAAATATTTTAAAAGCTACAAAGAAGAAAAAGAGCAAAAGGAAAACATCGAGGATGACCTCATAGAAAAAGAAGAGGAACTTAATCATTTGGAACTTAAAGTCAATGATGCGTTTGCAGAACTTTTGGAATTAGCCAAGAGTAATGACTCATCATTCTTGAGCAGATTCAAAGAAGTCTATCCATTTTTCTATAATAAACTAATCACCAATTATCCAGAGCTCACAACCGGACAATTGCAATTTTGCGCATTACTGAAACTTAATTTTACCACAAAAGAAATTGCTCATTACAACAATATTTCTGTAAGAAGTGTAGAAACCCGAAAAAACAGATTGAGAAAACAATTGGACATCTCTTCAGAAATTGATTTGAATAAATGGATGATGGATTTCTGATAAAACCTCCATGTCAGAATCTAAAAATCTCATTATCAAAACATTAAACTACTGGCGTAGTTATGTAGTAGTTCGTTTCTTGTCAATATTATGTTAAATGATAATCTTTGTGGCATAAAACTAAACACTTTACCCGTCCCTTAGATTCTGAAGGCACACAAGATGAACATAGATCTGTTTAAAATTAAAATATACAGATTAATATCAGCAAATTTTTCAATAAATATCACGTCGATGCTGATAAAAAGATAACGCTCTGGATTACTTCTGGAGCTTTTCTATTTATAAATATGTCTTTATTTCATCACATCATCATTCCAGCGTGGAATAATTGCTATCAAGCCAACTCCTACAAAAAGAAATAAGGCGGTAATATCAGAATACAGATAAGTGCTCAAAAAATAATTATGTAGCCCAAAATGCAGCATTACCAAAACAGGAAAAAGTATTACGCCTATCTTTCTAAAAAATAGAATGAGAATCCAGCTGAGAATGACTAAAATATCAACTCCAAATGTATAGTAGAAAAATCCAGTCGGAATATTAAGCGATTGATGTTGAGAAAATTCTGCTAAATCCGTATTTACACTTAACAAAAACACCAATAATATAAGACCGAAACTAAGGTAATAATCTTTATTATTTTTAAAACTTTTATCCACTGAATTCATAACATAAAATTACAAAAAAAGAGCTTAATAAATAAGCTCTTCTTTATAGAAATTTCTATTAACTAACTATATACTAACCGCGTTGATTAAACGGTTTTTATCACTGATGTACTCCTCCATAGAGATCATACTCTCTGTTCTCATTACATCCTGGATATCATCTATTTGATAAATGATTTTTTTAGCATCTTCGGTATTTTTTGCTTTCATTTTACAGAAGATGTTATATTTTCCAGATGTTACGCTAGCTTCTACAACGTTCGGGATCAAAGCTAATTGCTTCAAAACTTCTTGTGTATGGTTTGACTTTGTCAACAAAATACCGATAAAAGCTGTGAAGTTATAATCTAGTTTACTGTAGTCAATGTTAAGAGAAGAACCCAAGATAATCCCAGCATCTTCCATTTTCTTAACTCTTACGTGGATTGTTCCTGCAGAAACATCCATTTGTTTTGCAATCTCTGTAAAAGGCATTCTAGTGTTTTCTACTAAGAAATCCAGAATCTTTTTATCGATATCGTCTAATTGATAGTTCATTGTATGATTTTATTATTTATTTAAAATATATCTAATTTTTTTGCAAATTTATAAAAAATATTTTAAATAAAAAGAAATATCAAAACATTAACAGCTTTTAACAAAACTTCATATTCACTATGATAATTATCATTTATTCAGCTTGTTTTTTACAGAATCTATTTTATTTTGTTCAACGTTAGCAGAGTCCTTTTTTATCCTTTTTCGGCTTTTGAAGATATATTTGAAAGAATTGAAACTTTTACTATACACAACCCCAACACCATAACTTTGATTAGCTCCTGGTGCAGTGGTAATACCAATATTAGATGGTTTGGAATAAGCTCTCAGTAAACGGCTTCCATTATTATTTCTACTCCAGTCATATTCTACAATTCCTTCTGCAGATAAATAATTAGCATTAGCATTATCTGTTCTTGCAATAGGAACTCCCAGACCTGTTTTCAGTTTAAACCTTGGAGAAAGTGCCAAACTTACACTGGTATTTGCTCGGTCGGATGTATTAGAACCCACATCACCACTTATATAATCCAGATTAATCTGAAACGCACTACTAATTGTATTAAGAACAGAACCCAATTGTTTGAAAGCCATACTATAACCTGTACTCACTGCAGTTTGAGACACATCCACTTTCAGACCTCCTGAATTGACCACGTTAAAGTTATTAAGTACCAAGATGGATCCGAACTGAATAATCCTTTCATCGTCTGTACTCATTTTAGTTGCCAGAGTTTCTCTAACTTGTGAAGATCCATCTGGAGCTGCAACGCCAAATTCAATATCAGGTTTGGTTAATGTTTCTGTAATTTTCGTTGTCAAAACGACATTGATAGGCTGCGTAAGAGACATTCCCAGATATTCTCCTGCATTGGTTACAGTTCTGGTATAATTGGCGGTAATATCAAGCGCCGGCGTCATTGGATTTCCACTCCATTGGATGCTGCTGTTTTTGGCAATTTGGAAGGTTCTATTTAAGATTGCTTTTGATACAAATGTTCCATTATCAACGGTATAAGTTCCATCCATCAAAATGTTTCCACTTCTCTCCATCTTGAATTTAAGATGACGCGCTTCTCCTCGAACAGAAATATTTCCTACATCATCACCTACCAATACATTTACTAAAGAACCTTTGTCAATGGTTACATCAAAGTCAATCAACATATTAGCACCCGATCTTTTCTTTTTTTCTATCGAGATCTGACCAGAATCGTCACGTTTCAAAAATCTTAATATTTTAAATTCCTCAACATTCGCTGTCGACGCACTATTGAATGTAAACGTACTGTTATTCAAAACTCTAAGTCCATCATTTGGCGTAGAAATTTCTAATGCTGAAACGGGTCCACTCACATAGACGTCGCCTTGTCCTGTAACTCTTCCCCAAAAAAGATCATTATCATCTTGTGTCGAGTTCAAGACCAAAAGATTATCGGCCCGCATAATTAAGTTGATTCCTAATGAAGACAACGTTTCAAACTGTATAGATCCCGAAATATTCCCTTTAGAATTCTCTCTTCCGTCTCGTATTCCAATATTGTTCAGCAGCGCCAAACCTTTTGAAAGATTAATAACTGTATCATCCATGGAATAATCTACACCCGTGAATAATAACTTCAAACCAAATCCTTTCAGAGCAATATCACCACTGTAATCTATATCATTCACTGGACCTGAAATTTTAAGATCTCCAGTTGCTTTTCCCCGGAAATTCCCAAAAATTTCTTTTACAAATTGCTGTGCAAAACCAAGATCGAACTCATTCATTTTTGCACTAAGATCAAGCGCCATAGATGATCCTGTATTATCAACAGTTCCTGTCACATCCAAAGTATTTTGTCCTAATAATTGTGATGACAAAGCTTGGATACTTACATCAAAGACATTGGGTTTTTCGCTTTTTGTAATTTTGGTTTCGATGTTACCCATCGCCTTACCATTCATAAAAATATCATTAACATCCAGATCCACCAAAGGCTCCAGATTGTTTCCAGACTTCTTGATTTGGATGGTTCCATTCGCTGTTCCTTTGATATCCAATGCATTTTTATCTTTACTAAAAGCAAGAAGCTTCGAGATATCAAGATTTTTCACCTCAGCATCTGCCGTGAATTCTTTTGCCGATTTGAAATCTGCATTTTTGACCAAAAGCTCACTTTCATCAGAATAAATTCTGAGATTTTCTACAATGAAATCTTTTTCTTTCTTCCTATAGGTAATCGAATGATTGAGTTCCGGACTTGTATCCACGCTCCAAGCTACATCATTAAGTTTTACAGTAGTCGGCTCAAAACGTAACACATAATCTCCAATAGCATTGGTTGTCTGGTTAATGTTCACGGCATATTCTTTCATTTGTTTTGCCGTTTCATCTTCCAAACTTCCTAGTTTGAAAACCGTTCCGATATGCAAAACCTGCGAATTTTCATTACTGGCAGTCAACTTCACATCCTGAAGAACATTATTACCATATTGTCCTCTTTTTATAGTCGCAAGCAACTGTTGGTCAAGGTTTGAAGTGTTTACTCTCAGCTTCAGACTGTCGACCATTGCGCTATCCTTCACTTTACTAAGGTCTGGTTGGTAAGTTGCATCGGTTTCTGCTAAGAATTTTTCAGCTTCGCTCAGTTCTTTTTTGCTGGTCATCACATATTTGATTTGAGCTGCATCAGCATTCAGAATCAAATCATTGGTTGCTCCGACATAATTTCCAGCGACTTTTGCACCGTCCGGCAATTCCAAATCCGGAACAAAAAATGAAACCAAACCTTGCTTTACATCAAAATCGAAATCGAAATTCTGTCCGTTGTAAGTTTTTTTCGGAGGATTCCCAACCAGAATTTTGTTGATACTATTCATCACCATATTTCCGATATCTTCCAAATCAAATCTACCGGAAATTCTTCCTGTAACAGCTCCAGGCGCATCTACTGAAACAATTCTGTTTCCGTTTTCAAAAAAAGCTTTGAGTTTGGAATCGGGAATATGTAATTTTTGAGAACTTGAATTGAGAGTCAATCCTTTGATATTGGTATCGACATTAAGGTCATTCAGGTTGGTCATAGAAACTTTCCCAACAAGATGACCGCTGACAGAATTGGTATCACCAGCCGAAATACCGAAATATTTCAGATTAACATATTGAATATTAGCATCGAAATCCGCAAATAATCTTTTGGTGCTGAAGTCCACAATTCCTTTGAAATTCCCTTTTACATTTGCATCATTGGCATTAACATTTCCTGTGAATCTCCTTTTGTTCAGAACGCCATCGATTTCAATATTATTAAGGCTTTTGCCCATTAAATCTATATGATTGACAGCCGAAGTGGTTTTCACATACATAGTATTCACATCAAAACCTTCGCCCTGAACATTGAACTTCCCGGAAATCAATCCAACTTGCTTGTTTTTGGTCAAAGCGGTTACATTCAAATCTTTAACATCTACATAACCTCTGTATTTTGGACGTTTTGTACTGTAATCAACAAGATTGAAGTCTTTCATCTTCGCCTGTCCAATTCCTGTAATGACATTTCCTGTAGCAAAAATCTGTTTTGGATTCACTTTTACTGAACCATTATATTTTAATCTTCCAAAATCATCCGCAATATTCCCCAACTTCGAAGAAATAAATTTCGGAAGTGAGGCTTTCAGACCTTTGTATGTAAAATCAGCAGAAACATCTTTACTTTCAATGAAAAACTTCTTGTCCAGAACACTGGAGATAGTCATCTTTTTGGTATTCAGATTAATTTCCTGCGAACGAATTAAGAAATTATTCAAAGTAAAATCATTCAACGGTCCGGTCATTGTTCCGGAGATATTGATAGGTGTGTAATTGTCCCAATCCGGCACAAAATAACTCAAATCGTAGCCACTGATCTGGCTTCCCGGAACCATTCTCAAATCCCAATTCACCTTATTTCCAAAATCTGCAAATTTCGTCTTAGGATCAAGATTCAGAATGGCTTCACCTTGCAAAAGAGAATAATTGGTATTGAAAGTCAAATTCCCAAGCTTCAAATGTTTTTTAGTCAATTCAAAATTGGTGGAAAAAGTATCTACGGTATGTTCTTTACCGTGACGCTTTGTGATGAAATTAAAGTTTCTGATATCCGCAAAAACATCAGCGCCTTCCACTTTTAGAGAAGTGACATTTAAGTTGACGTTTCTTGCATCCAGCCATCTTCCTGCTTCGCCCGGACTATTTTCATTAACAATACTTGCAATCCCATTGATGATATCGAATTTCATTCCCATTTTAAAGGGTTTTCTCTTCGGATCACGTGGTTTTCCATCATCAAAATTATCCACATACCGGATAAAATTACTGATGCTATCACCTTTATAAGTAATCACCCGGATGGTCGGCTCAATGATTGTAGCCTGGTTGAATTTGATATCTCTTGTATTGAAAGCCAAAGCAAACCAGTCAGAAGCCACGCGCATCTCTTTTGCTTTGACAAATTCGTAGCCTTTATAATCTTTCAAGTGCAGACCTTTGATGGTCACATCACCGAAAAAATTGACATCGATGTCATCTATAGACATTCCCATTTTCAGGTCTTTGTTCAGAAAATCGATGGCTTGATTGGCAATGTATCTTTTGGTAATAGGAAGGTTGATGATAATCAATACTAAAGCCACCAAAGCAATAATCCCGTAAGAAACAGTGCTGAGAATTCTTAGAAAAAGAGGTCGCTTTTTCTGGCTGACAGGTTTGTCGATATGCGGTTCTTCGTTATTTATATTTTTATTTTCTAACTTTGCCATCTATTATGAGTGCATCAATTATTTTAGGTATAGAATCTTCTTGTGACGACACTTCTGCGGCCATTATCAGCGGTAGCAAAATCCTTTCCAATGTGGCTGCCAATCAGGAAATCCATAACGAGTATGGTGGTGTTGTTCCAGAATTGGCTTCAAGAGCGCATCAGCAAAACATCATCCCTGTCGTAGAAAAAGCATTCTCGAAAGCAAATATACAACAAAATGACATTTGCGCGATCGGCTTCACAAGAGGTCCCGGACTTTTAGGTTCTTTGCTTGTTGGGACGTCTTTTGCCAAATCTCTGGCGATGAGTCTGGACGTTCCTTTGATAGAAGTGAACCATTTGCAGGCTCATATTTTGGCTCATTTTATTGATGATGCCAATCCAACTCCGCCAGCGTTTCCATTTTTATGTTTGACCGTTTCCGGCGGTCATACGATGATAGTTTTGGTAAAGGATTACTTCGATATGGAAATTATTGGGAAAACCATTGACGATGCTGCAGGTGAAGCGTTTGACAAAATCGGAAAAATCTTTGATCTCGATTATCCTGCCGGGCCAATTGTTGACAGATTAGCAAAAGAAGGAAATCCTGACGCTTTCAAATTCAACAAACCGAAAATGGAAGGTTATGACTATTCTTTCAGCGGGATTAAAACTTCGGTTTTATATTTTATTCAGAAAGAGGTGAGAAAGAATCCAGACTTCATCAAGGATAATATCAATGATCTTTGTGCTTCTGTTCAAAAATCAATCATCGAAATCCTGATGGACAAACTGGAAAAAGCGGCGAAAGAACTCAATATAAATGATATTGCGATTGCCGGCGGTGTTTCTGCCAATTCTGGTCTTAGAAAAGCAATGGAAGACAATCATGAAAAACTCGGATGGAATATCTTCATTCCAAAATTCGAATACACGACAGACAATGCTGCGATGATTGCAATGGTTGCGAAACTGAAATACGAACGTGGCGAGTTTACGGATATTAGGACGACGGCGACGGCAAAGTATGATTTGTAATGAAAAAACTTTGTTTAAAAGACTCAATAAATAACAAAAATGAAAAGGTTTCTTTTTATATTAATGTTCTTTAAATTTCTTCATTTGTTCGCGCAAGAATCTAATTCTAGAAAGTGTAATCTTATATATGAAGTTGATACAATTGGGCTTTCCAAGACTGGAATAGTTAATTTAAATATTACCAATAAAGAACTATACGGACTAAAACTTTCTGATATTTTTCACGAAGTTTATATACAACCAATTAATGTAGAAAAGTCTGAAAATAAGTCGAATATTTTTTATGAAACTTCAAAATCAATCAGTGATGTGAATTGTTTAGATTGTTTTGGAAAATTCAAAAACGTAAAGCCAAACAAAACCATATCATATTCTATTAATCTTGATGAATCAAAATTTTTTAAAAAAGTCTTAAGTTCCAGAAGCACAAAATATCGTTTTAATATTTGGTTTGACACAATTGATTTACTAAAAAATTCTACAAAGTCAAAATGCTATGTAGGAAGTTTTACATCAGATAAAATCATCTACACTACAAAATAAAATAATCAGACCGTTGGCGCGAGCATCTTGCTCGTGCAAACAATACGAGCGAGAAGATCACACTAGCCAAATAAATCCTATGAAACTACTACTAGAAGAAAAAATACTCGAAAAAAAATCTAAAAAAAGTTCAAAATTTCACTGGATTTTAGAAACGATAACGGGCAAAACGGAAACTACGGAAGAGTCAGAAGATTTTGATTTAATCAGTTCTGAAAAAGGCTATCTTCAGGATATCAAAGAAGAAATTCTGGGAAAAATCAATACTGAAAATGTGTTTAGTTTTGCGTACGAGCCAAAAGAGGGTGATTATCTTTCCATCAAAAACAATTTGAAAAAACAGGAATATCTAAATCTGATTTTCATCAACAACACTTGGGTAGAAGAAATTTATATGTGTTCTTTACGCGAGTGCGACACAGATATTTACACGACTATTAAAACCGGCGTTGCTTTCATCAGTGAGAATGAAATTGCATTCCAAAACATCAAATAAAAATATTCTGACCATTAACTTTAAGCATTGAATTTTAAAGTTTAAAACTTATTTTTGCATCAAAATAAAAAGTTATGGCTTCAGGATTCTTTGCAATCTTAGATGATATTGGCGCATTGATGGACGACATCGCAGTGACCAGCAAACTCGCAACAAAAAAAACAGCTGGAATACTTGGCGACGACCTTGCCGTGAATGCGGAAAAAGCAACCGGATTTCTGTCTTCCCGCGAGATTCCCGTGCTTTGGGCGATTACCAAAGGTTCCTTTATCAACAAACTGATTATCATCCCAATTATATTTTTACTCAAATGGCTTTATGAGCCTGCAATCATTTATATTTTGATTATTGGTGGAATTTATCTGGCTTACGAAGGCGTAGAAAAAATAATCGAATTCCTTTTTCACAGAAATAAAAAAGGACACGAGGTTGTAGAAGAAAGCACTTTACCAGAAGATGATGAGAACTCTGAAAAATCAAAAATAAGTTCGGCAATTAAAACCGATTTTATTTTGTCTTTGGAAATTGTCATTATCGCGTTGGGAACAGTTATCGAGAAACAACATCCACTTTTAACACAGATTCTAAGCGTTTCTTTCGTAGCGATTATCGCAACAGTAGGTGTTTACGGAATTGTCGCTTTGATTGTAAGAATGGATGACGCAGGATTCTTCCTAATGAAAAAATCAGGAAATAAAGGATTTCTTTCTGGTCTTGGACAAGTTCTGATTAAAGCTTTACCAATAGTCATCAAAATTCTTGGCGTTGTTGGAACTATTGCTTTGTTGTTGGTTTCCGGTGAAATTTTTCTTCATAATATTGAGTATATACACCATTTGCTTCCTGAAAATATTCTTTCAAAATTCGGATTGGGAATTGTTTTCGGTCTGGCTGCGGTTTTATTGGCGACTGTTGGAAAGAAAGTAATTTCAATAATAAAGCCAGCTAAAAAATAAATTATTTATGAAACTTTTCTTTGGACAGATTTTTCCTGATTTAATAATTGATTCTGACGAACAACAACACATCACAAAAGTTCTCAGAATGCGCGAAGGCGAAGAAATTTTCGTAACCGACGGTAATGGAAATTTGGCTAAAGGAAATCTTGTTTTCGAAGGTAAAAAAGTATCATTAGACGTTTCTGAAGTCAAAGAAAATCTTCCTGATTTCTCTCCAAAACTTCATATCGCAATCGCACCAACCAAAAACATCGACAGAATCGAATTTTTCGTTGAAAAAGCGGTGGAAATGGGAATCTCGGAAATCAGTTTTATTCTGACTGAAAAAACGGAACGCAAGAATATCAGTATCGATAAACTGAGAAAACAAGCTATCGGAGCTTCTAAACAAAGTCATAGATTTCATTTTCCTAAAGTCAATGATTTGACCAAGTTTTCTGACTTTATGAAAAATCTGGATTCCGAAAATACATTTGTAGCACATTGCAATGAGAATTTGGAAAGAATTAATTTGAATGATATTCCAAAGCTTGAGAATTACACTTTTCTAATTGGTCCGGAAGGCGATTTTTCTGATAAAGAAATTCAATTGTTAGCAGACAAAGGCATCAAAGCTGTTTCTTTCGGTAATCAAAGGCTGAGAACAGAAACTGCCGGAATTTTTGTTGCCGCTTGGAACTATGATAAGATGTTTTAATTTTAAGTAAAACTTTTTGACTTTAAAATTCACAATTCCTTTCAAATATCTGAGAGGAATTTTTATATTTATTAAGTAAAATTTTCAAAATGAAAGACTTATTCATCAAGCGATTTCTGTATTACAAAGAATTGGGTGACAAATCATTTGCCCAACTTTCTGATGAACAATTGTTCTGGCAGTACAACGAGGAAAGCAATTCTATCGCAGTTATCATTAATCACATTGCCGGAAATATGCTATCACGATGGACTAATTTCTTAACAGAAGACGGCGAAAAAGATTGGCGAAACCGAGATTCTGAATTTGTTGATTCTTTCAAAACAAAAGCTGAAGTTCTGGCGTATTGGGAAAAAAGCTGGGATTGTTTTTTTATAGCTTTAGCTCAAATCACGGACGAAAATATCAATTCTACAATCTATATCAGAGGCGAAGCTCATTCGGTTTTGGATGCAGTTTTTCGCCAATTAGCGCATTATCCTTATCACATCGGACAGATTGTTTACATTGCCAAAATGATGAAAAATAATGATTGG
>Ga0308158_10001464_pt1 | contig 25561 bp, 27 predicted proteins | sample PhyBR2_FD_201038 | JGI IMG/M metagenome (GOLD analysis project Ga0308158, IMG submission 201038) | Phyllosphere microbial communities from UC Gill Tract Community Farm, Albany, California, United States - DLSLB.R2 | ecosystem: Host-associated > Plants > Phyllosphere > Unclassified | place: USA... | reverse complement strand
GCATTAACCGACGGTTTGCGCCAGGAAATGGCGGCACATAACATTCGCGTCACGTTAGTCTCCCCCGGTGCTGTTAAAACAGAACTGCTGGAGCATATAACGGATAAAGATGTTAAGGCTGCAAACCAGGATTACGTTGAAAATGTTGGCGTGCCAGCAGAAACCTTTGCACGCATGGTAGCCTTCGCAATTAATGAACCAGAAGATGTTGGTGTGAGTGAAATTATTTTCAGACCAACGGCTCAGGAATTGTAATTAGTTTAGTGGCGGCAACTGGAGAAAAACTATCAGGATTTAGGCTTTCAGATTCGGCATACCCCTATGCCTTTTCCTAAGCCTAAAAACACGATTTTTCCTGCACCTAACAGCGAGAAATGTCCGCTTCTGGCACAGGCCTGCTGTTGCAGCCCTGACAACCTTAGACTTCAATCGATCCAGAGATCTCTAACGCATCATCTACTTCAATGCCCAGATAGCGGACTGTGCTTTCCAGTTTCTTATGGCCCAACAGAAGTTGGATCACCCGAAGATTCTTGGTTTTCTTGTAGATCAGGTAAGGTTTTGTTCTTCTCATGGAATGTGTGCTGTAAAGCGAATCTTCGAGACCAAGCTTTTCTACCCACCCATGAAAGATTCGGTTGTATTGTCGGGTTGATAGGTGCTGATTAGTTCCGACCCGAGACCGGAACAAGAAGTCTTTACTGTGCAAATTGCCAAGATTTATCAATGCATCAGCTTCTCTTGTTCCTTTGGTTATCTCAAATTGCACAGGACTACCGGTTTTCTGTTGCAACACCGTTGCTCTGCTTGAAACCAAGCTACCATATGCCACATCAGATACTTTGAGTTTAATCAGATCACAGCCTCGAAGCTTACTGTCCAGGGCCATATTGAACAGAGCTAAATCGCGCGTTTTACCTTCCAGTTCAAGCCGGTTTAGGATCCCCCAGATATGAGATATTTGAAGTGGTCTTTTTTGGCCGATGATACGGTCTTTGTTCCACGGTGACGTGTTCATACTCAAATCTCCTGCAATGTGGGAGATTTGAGTATGGTTGTCCCTTATCAGCGAGGAGCGGACCTTAGTGCTGTCCGCCGATTGGTCATGTTTCGGCGAGCCGAGTGGTAATTCAGCTGGCTGCATAGTCATGCATCCGGATAAATTTTACCGGGCGTGTTTCCAGTCGTTTTCCGGGTCAATACATAGCAGTTTTATCTTTTCTCATCGTAAGCATCGCCAGTAACTCAAAGGCGCTACCGGTAACGACGTTAGGGTAAATCTCCTGCTTTTAACAAGCCGATTGCATGGTCAAGTTGCTTATAGAGTTTGTGTCTCAAATCATCTAACTCGTCATTTTCTCGAATTAGAGGTATTCCATTTTTATGGAGAACAATATCGTTAAATGACCCCATCCCGCCGTAGAGTTTTTTCAATGAGTAAATGGATGACTCACAATCAACATCGAGTTCGATGGCCAGTTTTTCAAATGTTTTTGCCCATGAACCCTCCTCATTTGAGGATAGTATTTTAATGATGTCAGTTACTGTTTTCTTTATTTCATTTTTCATTTCAAACCACCACTTCCAAGTATCTTAACGCCAGGTATTTTCCACGGTGCAGGTACTACAACTTGCTCAGAGCCACCGGAAAAAAGGTCTGTTTGATAGCCTACTTCTCCAACATATACTTTCGTTCCCGCGGGTATTTGGATCTCGTGATAGCTATCAAGAGGAGATTCACTTCCATTAGGCCATTTGGGTAGCAGTGCCTTATCTATCCTGGTTTGGAGCACTCCTTGAGGTCGTTCATACCCGAAAAACTGACCTAATGGTCGCCCCTCTCCCCCCCCCTCTATAGAAACTCGTAGCTGTTGATAGAGTGATCTCTTTGTATGTACCACTGGAAAAAGTTTCTGCTAGCTCTTTAGGTAATGGTCCGGGCTTTATCATCGAGTATTCCCCCTCGATTTTTCCCAGAACATGAAGATTGTTAAGCTCACTCGCCGCCCCTATTCTGCCGAGCCCAAGACCCGCAGCAACAGAAGCACCAGCAATGATCAGCCCTTTATTGTCCATAACTTGCTTGTAACCCTCTGGCGCATCGCCACCGAGTTGCTGCGCGGTCTGATGGAATCCATCAATATTGCCATTATAGATCCCACCTGCGGCCAACAACCGGCCTGCTGCTTTGCTATTGATGGTTTTTGCAGCCTGAGCATGTTGCGCAGGTGCCGCCGGGCGGACGTGATATCCCGGGCGTTTCAGCTGCCGGGACAGGAGGAAGCTGAGCCGGGTATAAAGGAACAGAGGCAGATCATTGCGAAGGTCACCGGATGTCGTCAGCACACCCGAAATAGTATGCCCGGTTATGTCTTTTCTCAGCAGAACGAGCCTCCCGGATTTGATGTCGGCAAGCGTGTCACGGTATGCCATCCACGGTTGCTGCCAGTGAAACGGTTGATAGCGGCTGACAAACCGGGTGTAGCCCTGCGGTAAATTCCACTCCTGGATGATGCGATTGGGCAATGCAGTTTCTGCAAGATCTCCTGCCGCAGTGTCCGGGTGGATAATGTGAGGGATGTCCTCAAGGTAGATGTCGTCCAGTGACATTGCCTGGCTGTGATGAAGCATGGTGCCCCTTTTTCGCTGCTGTTATGCGCCCCATTATTGCGTATTACAGACAACAGGCAAAGCCCCCTAATGCCCCTGTGGCCAGATGCTGGCTCCGCCAGCATCTGGGTTCTATCTGACCGGGGACTGACTAGAAAAGGTCCGCTACGAGCGAGTAGCGGAAGCTCGCAATTGTTATTACCGCGTAGAATGCATTACTAACGTTGCTATGTGTTAACGAACGGGGAGCGGGTCAAGCGCTCTTAACGTCAGCTTTTGTCTAAGCAGACATCTATTTGCTTACTGAAGGGCCGCTATGAGTGCTATGAGCGAGGAGCGGAAGTTCTCCTTCACGCAGGCCCTGTGCAGGTAATCAGTAGTTATATGTCATAAGGCTCACAAATTTTAGTTTTCCTCTATAGACGGTGCTATATGTTCAACCCAGCAATCTAACAGAGGCCAACAGACAAGACGATAAATCAGCCAGCAAGCATAAATAGCTGAAGCGCTAAAACACCCTCCTGCAGACAACTTCCCGTGCGCTATTTCATGGCGCAGTGACGGACCTGGCTTGTAATTAAAAAGTAAATCAATAATATTTATTAAATCCCCACCAAAGACCTGCTCCAACTCAGGGCGAAGGCTTTCTAGCATTCCAGATAGAGAACGATCTTCCTGGAGAAGCTCATTATCTAATTTAGAAGTCTCACGGTTCAATGTGTGCATATAAAACCGTATTGAGTTTTCAAGTTGAGGAACGAGAAGGTAAGTAGCAGAAGCATAATCACCCTGAAAAAAGCGAGAAAAGCCTAACGAAAATATATGTTCATGACCACGTGGAACGAATTGGCTTAATGCGGAAATTGATTCAAAATGACGTTCTTCTATAGAAAACCGGGTTGATAAACAATAACGAACAGGGTCTACATAACCTGAAACGAAGTGATGATAAAATAAATCAAGAGTTCTTATATGCCGAGATTTGTACCACTCATCCGATGGATTCCCATCGACAGAAACTGCAGGCGTTTTGGCGTAGACCTTACCTTCTACATCAGTATGAACCCTTCCCATGAAATTACTAAAAAAACTTTCCTTTCGAACAGTGTCAGCGTGGTGACGTAAGTCGCTCTTAGATATAATGTATGGAGCCAGGGCAAATTCATGCAAACAGGCTGAGAGGGAGAGTTCTGAGTAGATTTTAGATGTTTCTTCTCTCTCATTATCGGCATCTATGGGGATTGTGAATGTTGCAAATTCATCGCGTGATGACATCTGGAAGTCACGCAACTCGGCAATCAACGCTGCTATTCGCTCTTTGTGCCCACCTACAGAACGCAGTTCCCCTATTGCAATGCTTGTCCAGTATGCTTTTGCTGAAGCCTGACTGACATGCTTTCTCATCTTAAGTGTCTGCTCTACTGCCTTCTCTTGGCACTCTCGCTTAGAATCATTGTCCCCATTTTTTTCAAATGCACTTGCCGCTAAATAAAGTACCTTTTTGACAACATCCGGATTTGTATTAGCATCAGTCTTACTTGCTAGTCTCTTGGCATCCTTCGCAACAACACTCCAATCGATTATCTTCTTATTTGCCCCAAACCGCGCTACTCGTTCAAATACTACATACAACTTTAGCTCTAATGCTTTTGCATATACAACATCAAATGCAGATTGTATATTTTGCGGGAATGAGTTTTTCTTCTGTGTTAACGAGGCTATATCGAACACACGTCTTAAGAATTGCTCGAGCTTCCCCATATGATTAAAGGTGTTATAATTCCCCTCCTGCACACTACGGTTACTGTATGTGTCTATTAGTTCGCAATAAGTATTTATTGCTATTGTAGCTGCGTCTTTTTTTCTTTTATCATTAGTCCATATTATATCTGCCACCCGTGCTCGAAGTAGTCTGTTTTCAATTTTAATAACTACGTTTGAAAGAATGTCATTTTGTTCACCTCGGAAGTCACTAGGTATGTAAGAACGACCATTTGGACCACTCCATACTGGCCCCCACGGTTGGACAGGGTCATCAGCCCTAAAATGAAATGAGCAAACTGCCTTGAACAATTCATACACGCTTTTTTGAGTCTCATTAGAGGAACGAGCTGATGCTTCCAACTGAATATTTAGCTCGTGATAATCACAAGAGGCCGATTCTGGTAGCAAGGAATCAAAGTTAAAAACGGCGAAATCATCTGCTGCCGCCAGAACTACAGGCATGGTCGCCATATCGCTTTTTGGTTGGGTGTCGTCTTGTTTAGTTGCCATGATTATTCCTTAATACGGTTTAGTTGAGCCTGCCAGTGCAGTGGTCGACAAAATTTGACCGCGGCATGAGACTTTTTAGAACCACTAAAAGTCCGCTTCTGGCACATAACGGCCCTGGAAATTGGGAAAATCACCGGACCCTTAGCAGATCTGAATATCTGGTCGTATATCTCGGCGACAGCATTTCACGTTTCATCTGCCAATACTGCTATATGCCCTGTCCTGCAAAGTAAAGCGTGCCTTTCCCGTCTTTCGCATTCAGGTGTTCGAGCACCTCAATCAACTTTTCGCTGCCAGCATACGGTGCGTTCTCATCGAAAAGGTTGAGCTGGCTCCCCCTGGCTGAAGAAGTCACCCGACATTATTCCGGCTTTCTGGTAACGATGGCCATCCTTCCAGATTTTATCCAGGCACTTTATGTGGCGTTAATGATTTTGGGGAAGAAAAATCGGTCAAAAAAAACCGGGCATTGCGCCCGGTTCTGTTCCCATACTAAAAAAGCCCTTAAGCACTCAACCCGCGATTTTCCAGCATCGGTTCAATCCTCGGATCGTGCCCACGCCACTGGCGGTAAAGTTCAGCTAAATCAGTACTATTCCCGCGCGACAAAATGGCCTCGCGGAATTTCTGTCCGTTTTCGCGAGTCAAACCACCCTGCTCGACAAACCACTGATAGCCATCGTCTGCCAGCATTTGCGTCCACAGGTAAGCGTAATACCCTGCCGCATAGCCGCCGCCGAAGATATGGGCGAAGCATACTATCCAAATATCGTTTTTATTCTTTATAAACAATAAGTTAACTTGTAGTCGAGGCATTGATTTGCGCCATTTTCTCCCTTAATAGAACCTTATGCTATTCAGTAGATTGCGTATCGTTTTGGGGAAGAATCTCTCTCAAAAATGCCTCATCACCCACTCTAAATGCTCGTATTTCGCGCAATTAATAATCGAAACCCGCTACGGGACACAAATAGCATACCAATTTACTTTGCGTAGCTTCTTCCAGTTTCGCGACGTGCCACTTTAAGCTACATGTTCCCCCAGCATAATCCCCACCGATCTGATTGGATCGGTTTGTTTGTAGAACTGGTTTGTGACAACCGAAACGTTGAGGGTTTGCCGGGTGCCTGAGAGATTATCCTGGCCGAATTGACGAAGCGAGTGCACCAGATTTTCCCTGATGCCGAGGTGAGAGTAAAGCCGATGCAGGCTAACGCGTTAAATAGCGACGCCAGTATAAAGTGTTCGGGAAAAACTGAACCGCATGATGGAGGAAATGTTTGAAGACGCAAATATGTGGCTGGTGAATGATTAGCAAAGCCCGTGTTCGCTTCGTGCATACCTTCAACTACGCAGACATGCACCACTACCCATCGTACTTTTCCGATATTGAACGGCACTTCATCTTAGTGGCGTTAAATAATAAGCACTTTTACTACTCACTGTTTTTGCGGTCACTCCAATAGATGCCCTTTTCAGTGCCGCATTAAATGCAACTAACGTTACCGGGCTTGAAGTTGTCTTGGTACGATGTGAATGGCTCTGAAACAAAAACACATCTTCAGGATACTTCTCCCTGCGGGAGTGGAGAATTCTTTTAACTCCTGGCTTAAGAGCAATGCATCTTTCCCTCAGTCCTTTTGTGGCTGAAAGAACAAGAATATCATGGCTCACATCATCAAACTTTGCCCCAAGAAGCTGTCCGGGCTTAGCCTGACTCAGATACAACATTGCCCAGAGATCTGACCATGTATCAGAAATATTCTCAAGATTCCGCTTGATAGCAATAAATTCAACTACGGTAAGCCCCCACACATCTCTCATCATTCCTTTCAGTAGATCCTCTTGTTACATGAATCTTATGTACAAACAGAATCTTCATGGTTGTAACATTCAATATTCGAATTACCGAACAGTGCCCAGCAATCGTAGCTCATTTTTACATATGGCTGTCCGAAACATCAAACATCCTGCTCTCATACTAAGAATTTTTTGTTCTGAACGTTTGCAGTTCCGTATTGTCTAAATGAAAAGTTCATAAAAAAGGTTCAACATGGCAACGTTTATAATCGCAAGTACCGTAGTTGTTGCTCTTGGCTTGATAGTATTGAGCCTGATCAAAATTGGCATAAGCACATCGAATAACCCGGATGAATTTTAATGTGTTGAAGTTCGTGTAACGTCTTTATTTACTGGGAATTTTTTATATAGAGTACAAACGGCCACATCGTAAATGATCGCCACCTGCTTCCGATCCACTCCGTTTGCGATCAACCTGCCAGCCTGAGCCCATTGCTCAGGTGTCAATTTTGGCCGCCTCCCACCGATTCGCCCTTTCTCACGGGCTGCGGCCAACCCAGCCCGTGTGCGCTCCACTATCAACTCCCTCTCCATTTCAGCCAGAGCTGACATGATATGAAAGATGAAGCGGCCCATCGGGCTTGATGTATCAATGCTGTCCGTGAGGCTCTTGAAGTGGATGCCACGCTGACGTAGTTCATCCACCAGCAGCACCAAATTACGCATGCTACGACCAAGACGATCCAGCTTCCAGACCACAAGCGTATCGCCCTCATTCAGCGTTCTCAGAAGCTTTTTAAGCGCCGGCCGGTTCGCCACAGTTCCGCTCATTTTTTCTTCGAAAATCTGTTCACATCCTGAGCGTTCGAGTGCCTGTCGCTGAAGATCCGTGTTTTGGTCATTTGTTGACACCCTTACGTAACCAATTTGCATTCTTTTCACCCAATAATTTTCACAAAAAAATCAGATGAAGTTATCGGCCAGGCCACCAAAGGGCAATCTATAAAACGTCGGTTTGGGAGATAGCGACACAGCTAACTTCGGAAGCCTCGAAATAGGAGCGAAAAAGGCCTCTTCTGCAAGCTACGTTGATTTCCATTTTCTTGGTACTAATGACTATGACGCACGCATCCTGTGTGGTGGCAATTCGAATGGTGGGATGGGGAAGGGTGATTTCACTTTCTATGCGGGAAAATACACTTTTATCGGTGACAGTTTTGAGTTCCGAAATCCTATTAACTGCCAGAACAGCATAAATGCTTCAGGCAGCATTAACGCAGGTGGCTCACTAAAAGCCGTAACTTCATCGAACGTATGGGCCTCCAGCGATACGCAGAACGCCCACGTGTGGTTTTACGGGGCCGGAGGGAATGCATCACGCGGGGTTATCTATGCTGGCAAAGATGGCTCAATGCGCCTGAGACCTGATAACAACGATAATGGTGGGGTGAATGGCTATAGCTTCACATTCGGAGCTGATGGCAGATTTACCTGCGTTACCGTAAATCAGACCTCAGATGAACGAGTTAAATTCGATAAAAAGCCCGTCAGCGAGGCTCTGGAGAAGATATGCTCACTAACGGGCTACACGTTCGGCATTCAGCTCACAGAATCAGAGTCGGTACGTAGCGCAGGCATCATTGCCCAGGAGCTGGAGCAGGTTCTGCCGGTTGCTGTGAGTTCTGGCGGCACCGGCACAACACCGGAAGGCAAAGAGATTAATGACCTCAAAACCGTAGACTACAGCGCAATGAGCGCCCTCTACGTTGAGGCAATCAAGGAATTAACCGACCGGCTAAAAGGTGTTGAGAGCGAACTTGCTGCGCTAAAGGACTGCCCAAACGTTTAATTTTCTCTCTTGCCTTCTAAAGCCCTGACGCGGATTGCCAGGGCTTTTATCGCGGCCAGCGCATCAAGCAACAGAGGTGTCTGGTCAAGGTGTAATTTGCTCCCAATTTCTTTGACATATTCTGGATCGATTGTCTGAATTTGCTGTGATATCACTCCGCGACGTGGGGTTTGCGTTTCATCATCTTTGAAGGTGAAGTGTTTGAACTCCATCCGTGAAATGTTGCCCAGCGCCTCTTCTGGATCGAGGTCGTCACCAATATTTTTCATAATTCTGTCAGAAACTGCAGACGTCATTATTTCCTTCCATGGGCTCCATCCATCAGTGTTGTAACCCCTGAAAAAAAATCTTCCCGCATCTGTTTTGCTGGCATACGGCAAGCAGAACTGCGTTAAGGCTGCATCAGAAATACGAACATAATTTTGAACATACCCATACCAGCTGGTGATTGGCCCTGAAGTTGATTTCGCCATATCTAACAGCAAACGATAAGTACCGGGCTCAGTTAGGCTATTGAAGTTTGTCCCGTCAGGAGCAACTGCCATATCTGTTTTAAAGGCCCTGGCATCACCAGTTGGCAACCCGAATGCCCCCACCTGCATGACGTTCCCGGCAGTCGTTCCGACGTCCTTTGTCGCGCTACTTCCCAAACCGAGGTTTGTGCGACTGCCTTCTGCAGTGGTTGCCCCGGTCCCGCCGTCAGCGATTGCAAGCGCACCGTTGCTCCCTTTCTGGGCTAGTTTACCGATGCCGGGGATGGTTACTGGCGTGCCGTTGATGGTTACGGTGATGCTCTGATTTGCCGATGTGGTGGCGAACGTCTCCCACGCACCGATATTCTCGTCATACTCTTTGATAAGCTGAGACATCGCCTGTGCTAGGCCATCGACCGAGATATTGTCAGATACCAGAATGCCGTACTTCTGGCCGCTCAGCGCCGGGGAAGCAGCTGGCGTAACCGTCATTGACGTGGCGCTGTTCACGGATGAAATCTGAAACATCTGGACCGGGTTAGACATGACGATAATCGTCTGGCCAGCGCGTACCTGGCTGGCCGGTGCCGTCCAGTTTGTGCCAGTGCCGGTTGCGGTATTTCCGTTAATGGCAATGGAGCCAGTGTTATAAAGCATATTTTCTCCAGGCATAAAAAAACCCCGCCGGAGCGAGGTTTGTATTGAGCTGATTAGCTTATTTGCAGGTGGTTCTGATAAACGTGTTTTTACTTACCCAGGCCCAGTTAAATGGATAACCAGCACGGTACTGCGTCTGATTATTTTGCTTACGGACCCCGTATATCTGGACGCTATTTTCCTGGCCGCCAATCAGCGCCGTTCCCGTGCAGATCGGTTGTTGTTTATCAAGAACGCCAGCGCAACCGGAAAGCGCAACTGCGGCAAAAAGGCACAAAATAAGATTTATTTTCATATTGGTGATGCCCAATGGTATTCATGAGGCTACACAATATCAATCTATATGAGAGGGGTATAATTGATTGGATAGATCAATATGCCAACATTGATCGTTGAAAACGATCAATTAATCATAAACATCGAGTCTGGTCACCATCATCTGGTTTCTGAGATTATGATAAACAGTATTAGTGAGCCCGCCCCCTCCGGTTCCTAAAATTGGGTATGCATAGCAGCGAGTATTCCCTCCTTCCCCTTTTGCGAGAGCTTTATATTCAGATGCAAAAGGTCGTGGCATTCCTCCTGTATTAATGATGCCTGTTATTGCACCAAATGAATCAGGCACGCATCCCCATTTACCTAGTAAAACCTGATTAATATAAATTCCTGACGCGGTTGCTGAATTTGGATCTCCAAGTTTATTCATATCTGTAAGTGTTTTGGTTTCATTTGTCAGTATGCACACCCCTTGCTCATCCCAAATCGCAATACCATAAGCGGGGGGTGTTTGCTGAAAAATAGTGAAGAAATAGACTTCATAAACTCCCGATGATGATCTGCTAAATGTGACACTGCAAACGCCTCCTGATGCCGACCAGGAGATAGCGCATTCACCCGTTGTGTAAACGAAAGGAATGATAGGTCTGGTTGGGTCATAATTGACCGATACAGTCGATGAACCGCCAGAGTTTGATGGGAGAGAGCCTGTCCTCTTAGCAAATAACGCCAGCGGTATGCTGGATGGGGAAACCCAGACCTCTCCACTGGTGTTAGCGAGCAAAACGCCATAATCAGCCATTATATCCTCTCTACGACTGCAATAATAAATGACCTGACAGCCGGGAAGATATCCGCGCCGTACGTTGACTCACTAACGGCCTCAACGATAATACGATTACCCGAAACATACACTCGCCTCTTCATGTTGCTGTCATAATCCTGAACATTATTGACATGAAAAAAATTAAGCTTGCATCCAGTTGGAACCGGATAAGTGAATGTTCCTGACTGCTGATTTTTCGCAAGTTCATTATAACTAATTACGGAAACAGGCTTTATACCGAAATTATTTTGAACTCCATTAGCATCCCATGTTTGGATGCCATATTCAGCCATAATTACCTCCTGTGAAAACAGGGCATCTGATGAGAAATATGTTTACCATGTTCCCGTTATTCGGCCGATCTGAACCCTTAATACATTCCTGGAATCCCGGACACTAATTGTCTGGTTCGTTTGCTTCATAGCACCCTCGCCAGCTGTAGAACCGTAGTTCTCCAGTGTGCCCGTTCTAAAGTTTATCGAAAGACCAGCCTGATTCGGAACGTAGTTTACCGAACTTATTGTTTCGGCGAGCTTTGCTCGTGTGATGGTGGCATCACCTATAACTGTATCCCTGATAATCACCTGGCCGTTCTGAATAACGAACGGAAGCGTGACCTGAGCGCCGGCCTGATGAGTAACAGCGAATCGGTCTGCAAGAAAGATAACCTGCGACTGCATTCCACCGGGGGTATTCTCAACACCAATCCCCATCCCCGCGGCGTAATACTGCCCGTTGCTGGAGACGGCAACCTTGATGTTATACATCGCGCTGAGGTCGCCGTTTACGTTCGCTATCGCCTGAGCGTTAGTTGTGATGGCTGAGGTATGCCCGTTCACCGTCGCCGTTATGCCGTTTATCTGCGTGGCCGTGGCCTGCTGGTAATCAGAGAACGTCTGATTCAGGCTATTGATGGATGCCTTGTTGCCGTTGACGTCCGTCTGCAGGCTCAGCAGCGAGCGCGCCGTTGCCTCCTTCTCGTTAACGATGACCTCATCAATACGATCCAGCTGTGCGCTGTTACCGGCGACCGTTGCGGATAGCCTTTTACGTGTGGCCACCTGCGCCAGTCCGTTCTGGATAATTGCGATTGCCGAGTTTTTCACCCCACCCGTCATGCCGTCCATAGACACACTGATGCTGTCGATTCGCTGGCCCAGCGCGGTATCAGCCGTCGCCACGGTCTGCTCAAGCTCCGAGAGAGAGGACGACACATCACCAACCGTGCTCGAAAGCTCATTAACGCTGGTCTGAACCTTCCCGACGTCCTGGGCATTTTTGGCGATGTCCTTCGCCTGCTGCTCCAGTTCGTCGTTGGCCTGTTTGATATCGTTAGCCATGCCAGCAATTTTTTCATTGCTGTCCACCGCGTTCTCGATCAGGTCTTTGAAGGTATCAGAGTCTTTAATTTCCTCCAGGATCACATCGGTGATGTCGGAGACATCGATACTGGCCTGCCCTCGCACCCATTCTGTGTACCCTGATTCGTTGCCGCTGCGGTCCACCAGCTGCGCGCGGTACCAGAAAATCTGCCCAGCCTTCAGGCCCATCTGCTGATATTTGCGCTGCGGGTAAGGCACATCGGCCAGCAGCATCGCATCGTCTTCGGTACCGGTTAGGCTGTACTGAATTTCCGTTTTCAGCGTGTCGTCGGTATTCGCAGGGAATCCCCAGTTCAGTTCGATACCGAATACAACGTTCTCAGAAGCAATGAAGCCAACCGGCTTTGGTGGATTGCCCACTTTACCCGTCAGCGTTTTCTCTTCTGAATAGCCCCATCCGGACGAAATTTCTGCGGCATTGATCGCGCGTACCCGCACCAGGTAGCGCCCGGCATAAATTCCCGGAACGTCGAATGACGTGGTGGAGCTGCGCGGTACGTTAACCCAGTTCCCGTCGTTGCGGCGCCATTGCGCTTCATAAGCGATTGCGTTCTGCGCTTGGTCCCAACTCACGCGCATCGTTTCGACGCTGATATTCTGCTGAACCACTGAAAACGAGCTGATCACAATGTTGGCAGGCGGCGACTGGTTACCCGGCGGGATCACACTTACCGGCCGCTGGTCAATGATGGCTCCGGTATCAATGCGATCGAATTTATCCGGATCGTGATTTACACCGACGATTGTGAAAGTGCCGTCATTATTATCAGTTACCGTAATAACGCGATACTGCTGTGCGTAGAGCTCGTCAGACTCAATGACCCATACGGCCTCAGCCACAGGCGTTTCGCTGTAAGCGGTCGTAACGGTCACTTTATTGCCCGTAATCGACTGAATGGTGCGTGACTGTGAAACACCCGATGGAAGATTGACAATCATCCTGTCGGCTGCCGAAGCATCCGGCGCCCTGTCCAGCGTCAGCACGCGACCATTCACCGCAGAGATACGGCCACCCAGGTCGCGCCCGGAGAGATTTCGGTCCGCTACAGCGATTACATAGCCAGGCTGCGGAATGTTGCCATCTTCCCCTACATTGAAAGTAACAACGCGATCTTTGTTGTTGGTGAGGATCCCCCATCGCCCTTTCCGGTTCGCTTCCGACTGACGGGTACAACCGATTGCAGTTATCTCAAGTTGATTAAACCCATAACGCGCAACCAGCGCCTGCTCAAAAACAGGCTCCATCGCATCAGAATAAGCGTTATCAGGATCAGACCAGGACACCAGCGCATTGGTGTAACGGTTCTTTGTGGTGCTGCTGGAATAGGTAAAGCGCCCATCAATAACGTTCGCATGCGTGTATGTAAAATCAACATCTCTCGGCATGTCCGCCAGCGCCACAATCTGGTCGTCGCCCCAGTAGGTCATCCCACGGAAGATTGCAGCAAAATCACGCAGGACCGTATAAGCGTCGTTGCGTTCCTGAATGTAAACGTTGCAGGTATAACGTGGTTCGGTACCACTTCCGCCTTTGCCATCCGGCACCATCTGATCGCAATACTGTGCAACCTGGTAGAGTGTCCATTTGTCTATGTTCGCTGTGGTGAGACGATCCCCTAGCCCGAAACGGTCGCTAACCACCAGGTCGTAGAAAATCCACGCGGGGTTATCTGTCCATGCCCATTTAAATGTACCGGTCCACGTACCGCTATAGGTCCTCGTTTCCGGGTCATAAGTGTCCGGAACGCGAATAACCCTGCCACGCGGCTCGCAGGCAATCTGAGGAATTGAGCCATTGAACTGGCTGGAATCAAACTCGATGTACAGCAGCGCTGTGTTTGGATAGCGCAGTTTGGCGTCGATGACCTCCGTATAGCTTTGCAATGTCATCGTGTCGCCAATTTTGGCGCTGTTCGCGTCAGCGGTGATTTTACGTAGACGGATTGTCCAGGTGCTGCCTGCTTTCGGCAAGTCGATGCGGTGGCTACGTTCGTAACCGGAAGTGGTTTTCCCGGTCACATTAGTATCAAGAATCTTTTGCCAGCTACCGCCGTCCGTCTGAAGCTCAACCACGTAGTTGATGGAGTACCCTACCAAATCCCCATTATCCTGCTGCTTGAAAAGAGATGGCCACTTCAGGCGCAGACGAACCGCCGAAAGCTGCGTATTGGTGAAGGTATGCGTCCAGGCAGTGTCGCTAGATACTTCGGTACCGACGCTGATTTCATTTTCTGTGCCAGGTATTCCCGGAATGTAGCCCTGTTCCTGCGTCCCCGGGCGAAACTCCCACGTAACGCCGCTGAAGTTTTGAGAGCCGTCAGCATTCTCCAGAGCCGTTCCGTCCAGGTAGATATCTTTCGCCGTCAGCTGCCCGGCAAATTCACCCTCTCCCAGTGCAACGAGGATTTTTGCCTTTGCTACAGATTGCAGATCATCAGGCTGTTCGGTAGGGGTGCGGGAGCTTGATCTGCCGCCCTTGCGGCCTTTTATAGCGATTGCAGTTGCCATATTGCGCCCATAAAAAAAGCCACCCGAAGGCGGCTTATTTCTGAAGAAAATTAGTTAGATGTTTGTTTCGCTAAATGGGTTTACAAAGTCAGCTTCAGCTTTGAAAAACTGACAATCGCTTGAAGTCGTTACTGATACAGGAAGACCGTTATCTTCAACGTCATAAAGCTTGGAATATTTATCAGAAACCTTTCCTGTTAAGTCCTCTCGGCAAATAACATCTTCGCCACGTGTTACTATCACTTTCGCATTTCCACCGATTAAAATTCCCTCATCGACTCGATGCAGTCCTGAAATGGTCAGTCTCAAGTATTTTTTCATTGTTGATCCTCCACATAAATCCCGGCAGAAATAATCGCGCCGCCGATTCGCCGGCGGCCATAAAGAAGTGGTACCGGATTTCCCTGGGCTGTCGTGTTTGTTACACCACCAAAGGCGTAGCTGGCTTGGTTATCCGCAGATTGCTTACTGGCGAGCCCGGTTGTCTGTGGAGAAAGCATCTGGACTACGCCGCCGATCGCCATTGATGCCCCAATCCCCGCCACAGCTCCCCATCCACCAGCGAAAGCGGTACCACCAATCCCGATCGCGGCCCCTCCCGTGAAGAACGCAGCAACAGCGACAAGGGCAACCCCGAGGATTGTCTGAAATACCCCGGCTCGCTTACTGCCGATGATCACCGGCGCGATGCGGATTTCCTCTGTGCTCCTGTCCATACTGAGTTCATCGTTTAAGAGGTTTCGTTTCCCGCTGAATACCGCATAAGTTAAACCTCGTTGCTTACTGGTATTCAGGAAACGCTCAAAACCCGGCACGATTACGCTCAGGGCGCGGATGGCCTCTTTTGGTGAAGCTACTGATAAACGATATTCACGCCCGAAGGTGGCGCCTAGCACGCCGTACAATCGAATTGTGCGGACCGGCTCAACATTGAGTAATGCAGCCATTTTTTCCCCATAAAAACTGTCACAGGCGGTTATCAGAAACAGTCTTTAAAGCGCAGTATTTTCATTGTGCGCTCACGCCAGTAACCGCCATAAGGTACGCGCTGGCTCAGATGCCCATAAAGGTGGTGCAATAGCATGTTGCCTTCCAGCAGAATCCCCGCATGATTCCACTTATCAGCCTGAACCTGCATGATCACCATATCGCCTGGTTTCGGTGGCCCGTCGAATTCACGGAATCCGCACTCATACCAGCAATCCTGATAGAAGTTGTCAGGATAGTCATTTTCCCACCAGGGATAATCTACCCGGTAATCGTGAAGCTCTATCCCGTGCGTTTGCCGGTAATAGCTCATCACCAGCCCCCAGCAGTCGAAGTGACCAAGTACAAACGGGCGCTTCAGCAGCGGCAGTTCTCCACGCGGCTGGATGGTCCGTAAATCCCCCTCCGGCCAGCTCACGATATGCCAGGGTAAAAGGGTTGCATCGCATTGCGCTTTATCCAGTTCGCTCGGTTGCGTCGTGGCATCAGGATGACTGTGAGCGATGGCGATCACCTTCCCCCAGTCCTCAGCAGCTGCATAGTCTTCGGGACAAAGGACAAAATTTTCCTCCGGTGCCGCGGCAAGATTCCGGCACGGGAAATAACGTTCAACACAGCTTTTCTGCGCCACCACGCCGCAACACTCGCGAGGATATTCAGCTGCAGCGTGGGCCATAATCGCATCGATGGTTTTCTGACGCATATCAGCTCCTGATCAAAGACGTGCCCGGGAAACCACCAAACGAGAGTTCGTTATTTTCACCGAACCGAAGTTTGCAGGCCGTCAGCGTGCCGTTGCATTCGTCCAGAGACGGATCGCTCACCGGGTTGTTGTTTTTATCGAAATAGCGGGTTCCGGCATAGTCGCAGCCGTAGCCGGTGCGATATTTATTCCGGATGCACCAGGTACACAGAGAATGAAGCTGGCGTGTGGGAATCATCTTTCCCTGTAACGACATTGGGCTATCGAGTAAGAACTCGATACGTTCGCCCGGAATTTCGCTGTTTTTACCATCGATGTAAAAAACGCGTTTTCTGACCTGTTGTGGGTCAGCTGTTGCGTTGCCTGCGGGGAAATTCTGCGCATCGAGATAATGCGAATAGGTGTCATGGATGGTAACTTTCGCCTGTAGCATATCGTCATAAGCAAGGCACAGCGCAGTAATCTTGCTTTCGATATCTGCAACCGTCAGTGTTGGCTGGGCGCTGCTGCCGTCTGTTGATGCTTCCAGCCCCTCAATCTGATACGGCCAGGCGGCGTACTCTTCCCCCTGCCACCAGATACTTTTCGCCTTCAGCTTTGATTCATCACCACCAGCGGCGGCGATTTCTTCTTCCGTGTGCGGGAGGTTATACGCGTGAAATCGCAATACATCATCCACGCCGAACGTAGAGCCATCAACTTCGATAAGCCGGACTTTATTGCCGGCGGGTTCAAGGCTTTGATAGTCTGCTGTGATCATGGTGCGTACGCCTGTTTGAATGTTGCGGAAATGGTCAGAACGTTACTGGATAAGGGATGTGACTTGATTGATTCCGCCTCAATCCTATAGAGGCCCATTTCGCCAACTGGTGATGTCCAGATAAATGATTTTGTAACGTGGGAGCGGAAAAATTTCAGTGCCTGAAGCATGTCCGGTTTTTTGCCAGTTAGTGTTACAGGCCATGACTGCTTTTCAGGATTGATGCCTTCTCCGGCAATCTGCTCATAGCCGTCGCCAAAGGTTGCAGAGCGGGTTTTATGGCTGAACGTTCCTTCCATTCCTGCCTGTATCTGCGTCCGCCAGGTGAATGTTTCGATTGCCATGCTTTCTCCGGGCATAAAAAAACCCGCCAATTGGCGGGCTCATTAGTTCTTTTTTTTCTATGGCTTGAGGTTGTCCAGGATAGCCTGAACTGAGTTCTTATCCTTGTTATTGGTGGAAGCCACCTGATTTATTTGCCCCCCAGGCATTTGGCTTTCTATCCACATATCGCTCCACACTTTTGGTGTCTCATTCACAGATGCGATAGTAAATCTTAGTTTAGCCATAGCTGGCGTGGAATAAGCGTTGCCAACCATCATCTGCGCGAGAACGCTATCAGTCGGTTTCCCACAAACAACATTCGTATCGGTGGCCTCGAATACATTAAGTCCTTTACTGTTACAAAATACAACTAATGCATCCTTTACCTGGGCTTTGGTTTTCCCAGGGTATTCAGCTTCCGGCTTACCTGATGCGGTTTGCTTCTTTAAGGGTTCCTGACCAGCACAACCAGACAACAACATAACCCCAAGAACTAACGCAATTACGTTTTTCATTAAGTATTCCCTTCGATTGCAACCGGAAACATCTTAACATTGTGATTTACATGGTCAATTCGAAGAATTGAGTGCATTTAACGTGTTTTAGAAGCATTCCAGATAAGTCCTCCTGGTCTCAACTGCTTCGCTATACCTTCCCGAACTGATTGATCAATAGTTTGCTTATAGGCTCTGGACATCGCATCGCTACCAGCGTTTGTTTGCTGTTGCGGGTTCTGGTTCTGCACAACAACAGACGTTTGCACCGTCACATTCCCTGAACCAGCAGCCTGTAATCCGCACATCGGTGCGTTCCCGACGTATCCGCCGTTTGCATAGCCTTGAGCGCCCCGCATAAGCGCATAAAGATTACCAACACCCAGCGCACTAGTTGCCTCTTTGGTGAAGACGAATTCGCCACCATGCACCACGCCTTTTGGCTGATACTTTCCTCCATCTCCGGTATAGCCAACCGCGCCGCCATTAGCGTACTCAGGAATAAAGCCGCCAGACCATGCCTGTATTCCAAAGAAATTACCTATTGCCGTCCCACCAAAGGCAGACTTCATACCGTTAACCAGCGCCAACTGTGTCAGCATCTGGGCTATGCCCTTCAGGAAGGTCGTCAGGAAATCGGAGAAGTTAGCTTTTCCAGTAGTAAAGAAGTCCGTAAGAGTGCTGGCCATCCCGGTGAAAGCATTGCTGGTAAGTGTCTGCACCTGAGAGTAAACATCGGTCGCGCTGTCTTCGAATTCAGCCCAGCCTTTTTTTGCACCGGTCAGCCAGTCACCACGCAACCTGTCCTCTGCGTCATAGTAATCATTCGCCGCTTTAAGCTGCTTCTGATAACCCTCATCCTCCAGAGAGCCACCTGAATTTTTCCAGCCTGCAGCGAGCTGACTTTTCGCGAGTTCACGCTGAGCCATCCGATCGCTCATCCCGGCGCCACCCAGTAACGCAGTCTGTTTCTCAGCCATCTGCGTGACGTATTTCTGCGATGTATCCATGCGCTTGTTGAGTTGTTCCTGCGCGGTAATCTGGTCACCAAGCAGAGCTTTCTGCCTCGCCAGTTGCAGAACCTGGCCTTTGCTAGCGAGGAGAGATTTTTCCTGCTTTGTCAGGGAGCGTGACCGTGATGCCTCTTCCAGTACCTGGAATTTAGCCTCAGTAGTCCACAGGTCTTTTCGCTGCTGGCTGATAGTATCGTTCAGACCTTTATGCTGCTGCAGGGCACGTAACTGTGCCTGAAGCGCAAGCAGTTCAGCCTGAGCTGCGTCCGCGGTGCGATCGCCAGCTGATATAGCGCCCTGCTTTCCGGTTTTCGTCTTTTTACCAAACAAAGCGACTTCTTCCCGATCCTTCTGGGTTGTCGCGGTTTTTATCTTGCGGGTGGTATCAAGGTATTTACCTGCGCTAATGTCGGCTGCATCCCAGTCTTTTTTAAGCTGAGAGACGCTGTCGCCATAAGCGCCGGCCATTTGTTCGTTGTAGTCCTGCCATCCCTGCAAAGTATCTGTTTTCGCCCAGTCGGGAACGAGGTTAATCGCGGCAGCGATAGAGGAAGAAATGATCTGGTTCAGCTTCTGGAAAACGATCGCAACGCTGTAATAAATTGCGTTGAACTCCTTCAGTGTGTTTGATGCCAGCTCAGCTACCCACTGACCGATACTCTGCATAGCCTCAGACGCCCAGCCCTTGATATCCAGCCACAGGCGACCAAACGGTGTCAGCGAGTCGTAAGCCTGTTCTCCACGTTGTGCCATCGTATCGCCAAACAGGTCCATTGCCTGAGTCACTGCAGCGGTCTGATTTTTCTGCTTCACCAGATCATCAATGTGCCTAAGTTGCGAAACGGTAAGAAAGTTATACTGATCGTTGAGGCTCTGCAGTGCTTTGACAGGGTCTTTTTCAATGTCTTTATAGGCTTTTGTGATGTCCTGTGCCGAAACAATACCGGTTTGAACGGCCATAGCTGTCGAACTCGTAGCCTTTTCAAGCTGCTGCTGTGTCAGTGATCCCATGCCAACCAGTTCGGTCATGAGCCCCTGGACAGTATCAACCGTAGCGCCAGTTGAAGCGGCAATAGCCTGAGATGAAGCCATAACCTGGAGCGCTGACGTTCCGGCAATATTGCCAGTCCGAATAATGGCTTTGTTAATTTCTTCATAGGCTGTGAAATAGTCGGAGCCTGCTTTAGCAGCAAGCAGAACAGCACCTGCCAGACCACCAATCGCGACACGAACCGGGGTGACCATGGATAACATCGCTTTCAGCGCATTTGCAACGCCACCAAACGAGTCCCGCAACTGGCCGCCCTGCTGTATGGCTACCATGTAGACGGGCATGCCCGAAGCCAGTGACGTCACGATATCCGTCATTTGCATCGGCAGGTATCGCATTGCGTTGCGATATTGCCCCGCACTGATAGCCCCCGATTTCCACGCTTCCTCCTGCTCCTTCAACCGGGCGATCATAGGCGCGGCGCGTTCTGACACACCTAGTTGAGCAGCCTTCAGTTCAAGCAACTCTGCGCGAGTTTTACCGATTGCAGAAACCTGCTCTTCCAGGGAGTCTATAAACGTTTTACTCGCCGCAGCTGCACGTTGCGCCGCCTGAGCCTGTTCAATCCGGACCCGCCCGTCAGCTGTCTCAGCTTCCATGACCTGTGCCAGTTTTGTACGTGTCGTTTCAAGCACACTGTTATAGCGTGTGAAATCTTCGTCACCCACCAGACCTTTACTGCGGAATTTAGCCAGGCTCTCCTGAATTGTGTCCAGCTCATCCAGTGCCTTGTTGACCGGGCTGATTTTATTCAGCAGGTTCTGAAGTTCCTGGCGCTGCTGCTTAAGGCTTTCGCTGTTTTTTTTCTGGTTATCAATCCCGGTACGGAACGTACTGTTCAGGTCATCCGCTTTACCGGCCGCCGCGGTCGCAGTTTCCTGAAAGCGATCCAGTTCACGGTTACCGCGCTCCAGTTCGCTCGTGTTCACACGCAGCGAAATCGTTGCGATGTCGTTGCTCATCCCGCCCTCTCTTTATGCATTATTCTTAGCGCAGCGCTTTCCATCACCCTTATATCCGAAAGCGCGGTTGCCTCATCGTCAACGTTATGCAGGCGCATCATCCAGGGGAGTACGTTGTAATCCAGCCCGGACGCACCGCCCATACCTGTGCGCCATTGTGTACTGACGGCCTGAAATACCAGGAAGGAGGGCCAGACATCCGGCCAGACGTCAATGAACTGGTCATCGTAATCGTCCGGCGTAAGCCCGTAGGGTGCCAGGTCAGCCGCCGTTGGTTCAGGCGTATAGAACGCAGAGGCAACCGCTATCAGTTTTTTTCGCGGTGTCCCATCAGCTCGCGATAGTACGTTTCCGGAATGGCCTTTATGGCCGCTGGGTAATTCTCCAGCAGTACCGACAGGTTCTCTGCGTTGAACGCATCAGGGAGCGCCCAGCCTGCAATGATTTCCATAAGAAAATCAGTGGCTGTTTTGCCTTCAAGTTTCTCCAGGTCTGCCAGTTCTTTGAGTGGTTTGTGATTAAACGTAAACGTCAGGACTCCATCCTCATCACCTGCGCGCGGGATCGAGACATTAGCCTTGAAAGTTGGTTTTGGCTGAAGAGTGAATTTGGTCGCCATCGTTGCCTCTTAGCGTAAAAAAGCCTCCTGTTTGGAGGCTCATATTATTGTTATCCCCGGCTCACGCCGCGGCATCGGTGATTTTGTAGAACGTCATCGCAGGCGACTGCAGATTGAGCACAACGGTAACCGTTTCAACTTCGTTCACCTGCGTTGCCGGCGTATCGTCGAAAGACGTTGTTGCCGCCCAGTATCGGTTCTCTTTCGCCTTTGGCACGTACATGTAAGCCGCGACCGTCTGTTCGTCTTCGTCCAGTTGACGCAGCAGTGGGTATACCGGAAGCGTGGAGTCATGAGCGATCGAGTAGGTCTGGGAAACTGCTGATTTGTAGGTGTTCAGGTTGCGCTGTCTGTCATCGCTGAGGAACTGAATCTGCGTGGTGTTCTGATCACCACCAGATTTCGATACCTCAGTGATTTGTGGCAGCTCGGTCCATTCTTCAATTTTGCGAATAGAGCCGGAACCGCCACCCGCCGCGTATTTGTTTTTGTTGGTGGTATTGATGTTGCGAAGAGTGACAGCATTCTCCGCAATCTCGTCGATTTTCGCGATAACGTTATCAATACCCGACCAGTTGCAGTTCACGTGAACGATATCGCCGACCGCTATATCGTCCGCGGCGCTAACGGTGATCACCGCGTGCTCAGCATTCGTCGCGCCGGTGAAAGTAATGGCCGGGCCGTAGCCCGATGCCAGATAGACATGAGCGCCGTTAGGCAATGCAAAGCCCATATTGGTTACTCCTTTAGAAACGGGAAAACCGGCTCAAGGCCGGTCAGTTGTGGGACATCACAGAGGGAATCAGTTGGTAATGTCTGCCCGATAATTCAGGCTGACAGGAACGGTGTAGGACACAGGTGTAGGGACGCCGCGGAATATGCCAGGCGTGCTGCTAATCCAGCAGGTAAAGTCTTTGCCTGCAATTTCCAGCCCCTCGGGGAACAATTCCGCTGCTCTGCCCGCTAGGGCAACGACGGAGGTACGGCCGGAGCCGGCTGGCGCCACGACATTAATCTGGTACACGCCAGAATAAGTCCGGCAGCGCATGCCGAGATCGATTGTTCGCGGCGTAACGGGCATATCGTGAACGGCCAGGTACATCTCGTTAGCAGGAGGTGTAAACGGCACGTTCTCCCATGCAACCGAAATACCCTCAGCATCGGCCCAGGTACCCAGTCTGGCGGCCAGTGCAGATGCAATATCTGGAATCACTTAGTCACCTCCCTGACAGCTTCCTCAAAGAAGCGTTGAAACTCAGCTGCAGTTATGCGGACCATGCCGCCCGGCGCCTGTGTGGAATGCCCCATTTCAAGCGGGTAGGCATAGGGCACGTTGTTGCAGAAATAAATGGCCTTCATCCCGACTTTGAAGAGCGACAGCGTGTAGTTCCCGGCCGCTTTTGTCAGGTCGCCGGTCTTATCAACCCGGCCTGTCTCGTCAGTCGTTGGCGCATCAAAGGACACCTGCCAGTTACCGCGAAAGCGTCCGCCCATATACCCCGGCGGTGCTTTGATATCCATCCCATCCACCAGTCGAGCCTTCTTCTTAAGTCGTCCGGTTTTAGTCAGGTTGCCAGGGTCCGATTTTTGCGCTTCGTTATGATCGTATACCGCCTGATTGTAAGAAGCTGCCGTCTGGTTGATGCCCCAGAGTTCGGGGTTGCCAACAGGTGACATCATCACCAGTTGATTAAGAATCCGAATGCCAACAGCACGTACGACTGCTTCCTGATTCGCTTTGGCTTTGTCCACGAACGCGGTGATGGCAGCCGTAAACGCCTTATTATCGCTCATGCTATGTCCTCAACTGAGATTTGTAGCAGAGCACCACCGCACCCGGTTTCACGGGGTTAGGTTTAACTACGCGGTGGCTTACGCCGTCCACGACGATCAGATCGCCGGTTTTAATTTCCTTCTCAGCGGTAAAGACAATCCGAATATCGCCGTTTTCAATGACGGTTCCATCAATTTCGCCTGGTGCGTAATCCGTCTTCACTCCTGTGGCGGTGAACTGGATATCATCGGAACGATGCTCCACACCACCGATGACGATTAACGTGCCCTTACGCGTGACGTTGTATGCAATGCCGTTCTGCTTAAGCATACGAGCCGTTGTCGCCTGCATTCGCTGATAGTTGATGGTCATTACGCGCGCTCCGCGAAAGCATTGATTGCATATCCACGCCCACCAGCCAGGTCGCCGAGAATAGCCATTACCGCCGGGTAGAATGGTGTGAACACCTCACCATCGGCAACCGCATAGGTCATGGTAACGGCGCCTTCGACACGTTCGGTTTTAACCGCGGCCTCACGAACGCTTGAAAGCAAATCGCCATCAATTGCCTCGATAGCCAGCATGCATTGTGCGGTGATAACCTGCCGCGGCACCTGGTCGGGTGGGAAGTCGTGTCCATCCAGAACGACATTCACGCGTGGCCATGCCAGCGGCTGTCGAGGGTCTGCTTTGGAACCTACCCAATCAAGCCCTTCCAGATAGTCCATCGCCTTAATCAGTAACGGCACGAGCTTTTCAGGCAGCTCAACTTCTCTCAGCGCGGCAAATGACGCCAGTTCATCTTCACTGGCGTAACTGTTAACGTCAGCGGTGGTGATATCAGTAATAATCATCTGAGCATCCGTTGAATGGGGCTTACGCCCCATCGGTTAGCCAGCGGCAGGCGGGGTGAAGGTGATCTCCTCACTGGATTTAGCAATACCATCAACAGTACCGGTGACTGTGAAAGTACCTGCCGTATCAGAGGTGAGCTTGACCGTCGCCCCACCAGCAGAGCCGGTCTGAGAACTGGCCGTGCTAAGCGTGCCACCTGTGGACGTCCAAGCGACGGTTTTACCGGATACACCGGAGCCATTGAGTGTGTACCTCAGAGAAACAGTTACCGCGTCTGTGCTGTCAGCAGTTGCGGAGGTTTTATCCGCTGACAGCGTTACTCCCCCACTGCGGATTCCAGTTTGATCAGCACGCCTGCGGTAGATTTGTTGCTGGTGAAGTGTTTCTTCCAGTTGCCCGCTGTGCCGATGGCGGTCAGGTCAGGGTTATCACCCTTGGCGGTATCCCAGCTATAGCCCAGCAGATCAACGTTAACCACGCCTTCAGCGCGATAGCCAACCGCAAGGTTTTCCTGATCGTTAATATCGTAGGAACGGAAGCCCGGCGCCTGAGACTCGGTGACGGTAACCGCTCCAGCTACCAATCCAAGGATCGCATCCGCATCCATGGTATCGGTAACCAGTACCGGCTTACCAAGCGTGCCCGGCTGCCCACCGTAAACCACCACGCCCGCTTCTTCATAGATTTTGTTGGCGATCGCCTCATCCACGATGTCGAAGTAAGTGGCGGAGTGCATCACGAACAGGACCACGCGGTTAAATTTGTCCCCATATTTACGCAGGCCGCGCGTCAGGGTCTTCTTGCCGTCTGTTTCGATATCGGCGGTGACCACCATGTCGGCGTTAGCACCAATCGCCGCAGTCAGCGCTTTCAGGCCATATTTCACGTAGCCTTCCAGCGTCGCGTCAGCCACATCAGTGCCGATCACTTCGGAGAACTCGTCAACCGAGCGGCCGCGGCGTTTGAACGCTTCTTCTGTTGTTTCGTATGGACCGTATTTCCACGGCGCTTTGACGGATACGGCTTCACCGGCACCAATCTTCTTACCCGTCACTTTTTCGGTGGAGTTAACGTCACGCGATTCGATAGAGCCGCCAACCTTGTAGAAGGCACGCTTGCGGAAATCGCCTTCAATCAGCTCGTTATCCAGCAGGATCGCGCCGTTGGAGGACGCGTTGAAAATAGCCAGGTTGTCCTGGCGGCGCTCGAGGAAAGCGGTCTGCGCCAGGTCGTCATAAATAATCAGGTCACTATTAACAGTGGTAGGCATGGGTTAATCCCTTATTTCGGAAGTTTGAGGAAGGCCTGCTGGCCATGCTTGCGGATGTAGTCCGCTTTGTCGCTGGCGCTCATTTCGGAACGTT
>Ga0308158_10001463_pt1 | contig 25567 bp, 29 predicted proteins | sample PhyBR2_FD_201038 | JGI IMG/M metagenome (GOLD analysis project Ga0308158, IMG submission 201038) | Phyllosphere microbial communities from UC Gill Tract Community Farm, Albany, California, United States - DLSLB.R2 | ecosystem: Host-associated > Plants > Phyllosphere > Unclassified | place: USA... | reverse complement strand
GTTTTCCCAAGAGGCGTAGCTTTGTAGAAGTCCTTACGGAAATGAAGGCGGCTATCGAACATCGTCACGCCCTTGGCTGAGAAGCCAGCATGGGCCTCCTGCCCCTCCCCGCCCTGATGCGGAACTTGGGTCAGGATGACGGCAAACGGTGTGCCTGCCTGCTGTACCTGCTTGATAGTTTGCAGGACCGAATGAACGTCCAGCCCACGAGGGGCCACAGGGATGATAACAAAGTCCGCCTGCTCAGCTGCGAGCATTGCGATGTCCTTGGAGTTCGCAGGCGTATCGATGATGATAAGATCAATTTTGCCGCTGCCCCGCCCTCGCGAGATATGGAGAGGTAGGCCTGCGACGCTGCTGTCCTTCACCATAACATCATCGGAATCACGCCGCTCTGACCAGTAAAGAGCTGATCCCTGTCGATCATCAGCATCAAGGATGACGACGGACGCGCCTTCGCGCGCCGCCTCGACGGCAAAGCCAGTTGAAAGGGTTGTTTTGGACTGCCCCCCTTTTTGCGCAATCACTGCCCAGACCTGCATACCCGCTCCCACTAAGCTCCTAAGCGACTTATACCGCTTAGTCGGTTAGTATGTAAACCATGCCGTTTAGTAGCTTATTCGCTTAGTGTTTAGAGCTCAAGGACGCCTTGGCGATTAGGGTAAGCCGCCTTGTCGTTATCCTGCCACCCAAACCAAATCTCGAACGAGATGCCGTTTAGCGCGGCTAGCTGGTAAGCCTGACGGAAGGCTGCGTTGCTATCCTGACCCTGCACCGACAAACCTACATCAGGCAAAAACTTGTACCCGTTCTCTTCCTTCTGGCCGACTTCGGCATTCACGAAGAGCATATCGTAGATCACTTGAGCATTGTGGCCCTTTGCATACACCTCTCGGATCATGTGGTTCATGATCGTATTCCAATAGCTCTCTCCCTTGCTTAGCTTTTTCCCGTTGATGATCACCTGCAAACAGTTGGTAAAGTTCAGCTGGGGTGGGGTTGCGGGGTCAAAAATCATTGTGCGACCATCATCCTTCATGCCGGTGGGCGCGCCTGGCTTGATGACTTTAGGCTGGTCGGTCTTGGTGGCATCCCAATGATCCAGCAGTCGCGTAATCACCGTATCGTGCGTGTCAGTTAAAGGGACAGCAATGGCCTGGAGGCGTGTGTTCGTCAGCGCGGAGATTTCTACGAAGGGCATTTTATAGGCTCCTTAGCGGCCATAGGCAGCCGTAGGAGTCCTATACGCCCATATTACGCCTTATGCAAACTTAATATTCCTATGTAGCCCTAAATCTCTTAAAGGCTTTAACACGCCTACCAGCTGCTGATATTTCCAAGCCCCCGCCAACATCACTATTTGATAAACCGCTTAGTAGCTTATTAGCTTAGTATCAGATTTGCTTAGTTGCTTAGTATCTTGCCGAGTGGGCGAAATGGGTTGGTGGTGGTGCCATCGAGCATTCGCCCACCCAAATTTTACTCGTTCACTATTTCCGATCGCGGGCGGCGCACCCTCGCGCCAGAAGCTGAGCATCTTACCCCGATCGTCCAACTCAGGCTCCGTGACCACGGCCCGGACCGCCTGAATAAATTGCCCATGGCTGAAAACATAAATTGGGCCTGGTGAGGGCAGGGCAGCAAGCCGCAGCAATGCTGCTTCGGCGCGGCGTAGCAGTGCGCCGAAACTCTCCGCGCCCTCGCCATCACAATAGGCCGGGTCTGCCTCACCCCAATACCGTACGAGATGCGGAGCCCGGTCTGCTGCCAACGTGCCGTTCCAGCGGGCGGGCTGGAGATAGGTGAACTCCTCGATCGGCCACACCTCAACCGGCACGTTGGGGAAGCGCTCGATCGTCGGGGCGGCTGTCTGCTGAGTACGAAGGAATGGCGAAGTCACGATTAGCGACGGTGCTTCGGTCCAGTCCGCCGCAACCCGTCGCGCCTGATCCCAACCCTTTTCGGTCAGCTCGATCGTCGCAAGGTCATGACACGGAATGCCTGCGTTACCGGTACTCTGCCCATGACGGATGAAGGTGGCTCTCATGCCTTGTTCTCCTTGGCGGCAAGCTCGCGCAGTCCCTTGTAAAGCGTGCTTCGGCTGACCTCGTAGCGCTCGGCCACCTCCGTTACAGTCGCGTTGGGATCGGAAAGCAGGAGCCGGGCTTCGCGAAGCTGCTTGGAAGTGAGGGCAGGGGGCCTGCCTCCCATACGGCCACGGGCGCGCCCAGCCGCCAGTCCGGCGCGGGTCCGTTCGCTAATAAGGTGACGCTCAAACTCAGCGAGGCTGGCGAAAATGTTGAACACCAGTTTGCCTGCCGCCGTCGTGGTATCGATCGCCTCGGTGACGCTCTCAAACGCGACGCCTCGCTGCGCCAACTCGTTGATGGTGGCGATAAGGTCGGGAAGGGATCGCCCGAGCCGGTCGAGCCGCCAAACCACCAATGTGTCACCGGCGCGTAGCGCCTTCATGGCGTTCGCCAGCTCGGGGCGGTCAGCCGTCTTGCCGGATGCGTGTTCGGAGTAAACCGGGTCGCATCCACGTATGTGCAGAATGTCGAGCTGGGGCGCGAGGTCCTGGTCGGCCGTAGACACGCGCGCGTATCCGATCCTGCGTGTGCCGGCCTGGGAGGAGGACGAAGCCACCTCTTTCAAGATTCAATCCGCCGTGAAGTAGCCAACCCAGCAAGCCTTAGCATCGTAGTGTCAGCCTGCTCAGCGCGCATCCAAGCTCGTGCCGCCTCCATTTCAGGACTCCCTTTCGGGAGCGACTGATAAAACGCAGCCGGCGGTTCCTCATCCGCTTGCCGCTTGCGGATCAGCGCCACGGCCTCATCGATTCCGATTGTGTGCCGTGCCCACAGACCCAGTAGCTCAAGGCCGTAGGGTGATGGATGAATGCCGCTGAGCCCGTTGTTGGCGATTGCCGAGTAACCAGCCCGCACACGGTCCGGATCGGCTCCGATAGGAGGCACCCATTTGGGTCGTTCGGGTTCCGGCGTTGGGGCAAGCGTGTCCCAATCGATATCGACGATCATAGTCCTAAGCTCGGGCCAAGCGGCTAGAGCCGCGTTAGCACTTTGAAGTTCGTCGGGATCTGGCAGCACTGTTAACCAGTGCGACAAACGCTCTCGCGTCAGCGCCATCGGCACCCACATCTCATCACCCACTGGCCTACTCCAGCCATGGACATCCTCCAGCCACTCGAAATGATGGGAAACCCACGGATTAGCCGGATCAAAGGGAGGGGGCCCAGCCCTCGCGACCGCACGCATAGTCCGATCGAACGCCTCCACCACCTCGTTCACGCTGTAGGCCATTGTTCACGCCTCTAATCCATCAGCAGCCGCTGAATGGCTTCGCTACGCCATGCGACCGGCGTTCCGACATTCAAACCACGTACACGTTTTCTAGACATTGTTTCTCGCACGGGTTATTGAACATTTCAACGTCAAAAACTGTCGATTCCGCACGATCGTCTAAGGTGTCCGTAAAACGGTCGTTTGTTGCACGCCTCAACTGGAAAAAGGGAAGTCATGAAGAAGACCAGCTTCGATCAGATTGTAGACGGCATCGACCGGCAACTCTCCTACCTTCACAAGGAACGGTGGGCGCACCGATATGCCGAACTGCTGGATGCAATTCGCGCGACCACTGGCGAGGCGCAGGAGGGCGCTAAGCAAGCAATGCGAGAACACAAAGAAACGCAGTTTCATCCCGAAACTGGCCGTGCCGCTTTAATTGCACAGGCCAAACTCGGCTACGATAATCCTGAGAACGAAGCAGGCTCAGCATAGAAACTACTCGGCACGTCCATAAATCGGACGTTTGTTGCACGACCCGGCGACGGAGGAAGATAATGGACGCCAGCACGGAAGCCCATCTTCGAGGGTTCTCGGAGGGGCAATCCTCATCCCGACAGGTGCGCGAGCAAACCGGACTCGATTACAGCCAGATGCTCGACGCACTGGGTGAGCTTGGCCTGCGACTGCCAAGCTTCGACTACGATACTGCCAACGAAGATGTGAAACGGGGATACGATAATCTTGCCGCCTATTACCAAGCCAACAAAGATGAGCGAGAAAGCGCGACCAGCAGGCTAACGCCTCCTCTCACGGCCGACGACGGGTTTCCCTGCATGGTAGATGCTTTCACACCCAAAAGGCTTTGGAAAGTCACTGTAAGCAGCATCTTCCCGAACGATCATCGGGTAGAGAATGTTTACGAGGGATATCATGTCAACGAGGAAGCAGCCTGTGGCGCAGCGCTTCACAAGGAAGGTATCGATCACGGCGGGTCCACCATCCCCACTATCGTGAAGGTGGTGGCCGGATCAGGAGCTTAGCGGTCCAGGCGTCGCATAATCGGTCGTTTTCTGAACAAGAGAAGGAAAAACAAAAGGCCACCCCTCGCGGGACGGCCCTTCCCTGGTCCGCCAATAGTGCTTGATCCTTAGAGCTGAACAGCCCTGCCAGCGGGGGTCGTACTCATCTGGTTTGCCGTTAGCGGCGTATAGCCACCAAACAGACCATCATGCAGATAACTTTTCCAGCCCCTCATAATGTGTCGGAGAAACGCTTTCGATCATCTCCAACAGATATTTGACGTTCTTCTGGCTCTCCGCAACGATCGCAGGATCAAAGCCCTTCCCCGTGAAGTGCGAATTATCGTTAGTAAACTTATATATTGCCGCCTTCTTGTCGTCGTTAAACTTGACAGTTTCAAGTTTTTTGTAAAGTTTTTCATTAGACGGAGAATGAAATTCAAGAAATGTTTCGAGAAGTTTTCGAGCAACATTCGGCATGTGATAGCAAGACGCTATCGTTCCGTCTGATTTGAACCGGTACAAAGTCTTGAAAAGAAACTGGTATTCGGTTTGATGTTCAACCAGTAGTTTGTCCAACTCTACAATTTTTGCGACTCTGCCAGTTGATGTCTCAGCACACACAATCATGTAGTGCGACGTGTGCCTCCTCGCGGAGTCAAGCCAATTTAGAAGTAGCTTCAGGAACTCGAAGTTATGCGTAAGCAGGAAAACTTGCTTTGCGTTTTTGACTGCATTTCTCAGGCAGGCGAAGGCTTGGTAGATAGCGGAGGAGTCGAGGCTCGAAATCGGATCGTCGATGACGACGATCCCTTCCGCCACGTCAAATTCGTGGTCGCCCAGCTGAACGATGAAATAGAGGAATGCGATGGCTGTCTTTTCGCCTTCGCTCAGGCGTCTGGCTAGCTTTCCGCACCTGAGAACCCGATATCCATCGTCAGCAGACTGAAACTCAAGGTCGGTCCGCCCTAGAAAATCGCGCAGGCGGCTTGTCATTTCCGAGCCGCCCGCATGGGCGCTTGATACCTTCGCGCGCTTCTCCTTCACTGACGCGAGCAGCGCCTCCATGCTCCGGGGTTCGGCAAATTCTGGCGCACCATGCACGAGCTTAGCGGATTCGATGTTATGTCCCTCGATCTGCTTTTCGAGTTCGGCGACTTGTTCGGCAATCCCTGCAAGATAATGCCGCTCAAGCATCTCCCGCGCCCTGCTCTTTGCAGATGAAAACTTTGCCGTCTTAAGGTTATGCTGTGCTAAAATCTCATCGAGATCTGCAACTGCCTTAACGAGAGTAACGGTTTCGATCGTGGTTTTCGCATCGACCGTGCTGGACCGCCGAGTGAGCTTGTCGGCGAGGATCGCGTCAATCTCGGCTAGTCTGGCCAGGCAGTCTGAGCGCGCTACATCCCAATTCCTGGCTGCGAGCTCATAGTCTTTCCGAAGCTCTGTGTAGAGGCTCAACTGTGCTGCTGGTTTCACTTTCCGCAGGCTATCCCCCAACTGCGTTCCCGTCTCAATTGCTCCTTCGATCTCTGTCTTGAGCCGTTGATCGGCCGCACCGAAATGGTCGGCCAGAGCCTCCGCTCGACTTAATGGAATAGGCTGCGCGCAATACTCACATGCGTCTGAGGAATGATCCTTGTGAATCCTGATTCCATCTTCGACCCATTTGGATATCTCGGGGTTTTCGACGAGGCGCTTCAATGCACCTTCTTGAGCCGTCTTCCGCGTAAGGTCCTCGGCCGTTCGCGAAAACTGAGCACAGGCGTCTACGAAGGATACAAGCTCGCCGTCACTTTCACGCAGTTGCGCCGGCAATCCAAACTCATTGACCGGATCGGCCTGTTCCTGCTGGAGCGTCCCCCGGCTAACCTCAAGCTCATTGTCGAGATAGCTTTTGAGAGGACGCAGCCGAATGAAGTCCTTTTCCGCATCGGGCTTGCGATAGCCCCGCAGGGACACGCCGCTGGTCGCCTCGCCTATAGTCTTCGCAACGGCAGAGAAGATTTTACCCCTGTCGGTGGTCGCCTTCTCAATGGCGGCCGATACCTCTTTTAGCCGCAGCTCGCGGGCATCGTAGGTCGACTGCTCTTTGTGCACCTCCTCCGCCAGTTCTTTATTATCGATGCCGACGATCAATATCGGGCGGATAGGGCTGTCAAATTTTCCGATATTCGCCTCGACGTAATCCGCATTGAAAACGCGCAGCTTCCTGCCGTATTTCTGACCCTTCGTAACTGCACCGCTATCTCCATCGACGGAGAACTCCAGCAGTGGGTATTCTGTGTGCGCGCCGTCGTTCAGCACACAAAACAGTCGCGATAGCGTAGTTTTTCCAGCCCCATTTTCACCGTAGATCACGTTGTAACGGGAGAATGCTTTGAGGCCCGGCGCTTGACTGTAGTTGTCAAAAACCCCCAGGTTTTTGATAGTGTTTATGGCCGTCAGCATCCCTCGCTGTCCCCCAGACTTTTCGAGTCCCAACCCTTCATGAAGTATGGCTGGCCATTATCGACATTCACGTCGATGGAATCTTCCCCGTATTCGCCTGGCGGACCTAGCACGATTGCTACGCGAAACTTGATTTCGCTAGGATCGTCATCGGCAGGCAGGTCAAATCGCTCTGGCAGGCGGCGCAACTGATGGGTGTAGTAAAACCATACATCATTGCCCTTTAAGAGAACCAGGAGTTGACGAATACGCCGGCTCAGAGCGATGTCATTCGCTGGCGCTGGCTTCACAAGCCAATCGCGTTTCGACCACGTCAGCTTGGTCAAGAGCCGAACCAGTTCCTCGGCATACTCACTGGTCTCGCTGCTGAGCTGAATGTCGATCTGCACAGTCAAATCTTCAGAGTGCTGCGCGTCGTGGATTATCTTGCCTTCGTCCATCGTTGCGTAAGCACGATCTTTCTCGAAGCGCGGTATGATCCGATCTTTGAAAATACCGGCCAAGAGCTGCTCAGTGACATCGCTAGCAGTTGGGACCAGTTTAGGGGCGCTGATCGCGTAGGCAATCTGGTCGCGAGACACATTTAAATAGGCTGCGATGCGATCCAGTTCTGGAACCGTAACCGTCGCATTCTCGTTCTCGATCGATCGTATCCGCCGCTCGCTTATGCCGATCGCGTGGGACATCTCTTTTTGGAGCGAACCCTTTTCGAGCTGCGATCGAAGCTGCTTTATTAGGTTGCCCTGTGGCGTGACCTTTTTCATCGTAACCTCTGCGTTTGCTTTCTGGTCACCACGCTACAAGAGATTGCCGCGATTGGAGCGGCACATGACCGGCAGGCAGCGGCAAACGATCGGCGCGCAGGGGTTGCAGAATTCCTGATAGCCACATTGTCGATACCCCCTCTTGAATCATTCGCCTTTGAATTTCTCGTTCGCTTGCCTTTAGTTACTCGGCTGAAGCTAGCGGGCATCTCGAATTTCAGCCAGATTTAGTTTCCCAAAAGCCGCCTAGGCACGCTTAGCAAGCACGCTTTCCGATAAAAGGCGAAGGTCGGGCGGATAGAATCAACTACCCGCAGCCAGCCATTCCGGGGAGGCTGCGTTTACGCTTGGCAGCAAAGTGGAAGATGTAATGCCAGAATCCGAATATTCCGAACCTGCGCAACAGAGCCACACGCCGCTAGGTTGGCCCATCGAAATGATCGAGCTTAAACCGAGTGGCAAAGCGCCCAAGAATTACGGAGGCGATGTCTATCGTTTCGGCGCGGCGCTCACGCTGAGTGTCATTCTTCCCCGTCGCGGATGGTCGCTCATCAAGCAAACCAAGAACTACGCCTATCTGAGGCCACCCTCTGAGCAATCTACTGCCCCCTTTCGCATCTCGATTGCAGTTCCCACCGAAGGGGAATGCGTCGCGTTGGCCGAGCGTAGCTATGCGTGCGGCAAATCGTGGATGGGCCAGCTTGGCGAGTGGCCAGCATGGTACTTTCACGAGCGCAATCGCGATATGCGCAGGCTCTGGCGGAATCCGGCGACGGGCGAGATGGAATCAGAGCTTCTTCCAAGCCCGCCGGAATCTAGCCTTCACATTGGCGAATGGGGCGTCTGGGAAGCCACGGTCACCGGGCAGGATGGCCATTTTGCGTTCGGCATTTTCGCGCCAGGCACAGCTCCTAACGCTAATCTGCTGGCGACTTCAGCGCGTCTGGTCGAAGGCGCGATCAAGCCTGTGGAACTTACGATCTACGAACGCAACCCACAGGCGCGCCGCCTCTGCCTCGCTCATTATGGTGCGCGGTGTCAGGCATGCGATCTCATCTATGAGGATAAGTATGGCTTGATTGGCGCCGGCCTCATTCACGTCCATCATGTCACGCCGCTGTCCGCGATCGGTGAAGCTTATGAGGTGGATCCGATTCGAGATCTTATGCCGCTTTGCGCCACTTGCCATCATGTCGTGCACCGGCGCGATCCACCCTTCACTGTGGCGGAGATCCGAAGCGCAATCGCTGAGCAAACTGACCGTCGCTAGAGCTAATACGCGCTGAGGAACATAATCGCGCCGCTCACGGCCTTAGAGCAAGCTAGGCTTCACAGACGCACAGTCGTTGAGACGCAAACCACGATCGATTCAACAGACGCACTACGCTGATCTGTCCGATCGCGATTGGCGACAAGGGGCGGCCAGCCGTCGTCTCGATCGGAACTGTGCTATGAGATTGCCCATATGATATGCTTATTTACCGCTACGTAACGACGAATGTCGTGATTAGTTGCGACGGTTTGTCGGAGAGATAATCATTGAGGCTCCCAACGGGGTTAAGACAGCGGAATATATAGATTTCATCCTCTCAAAGTTATCCTTGCTGAATTTCATGAGATCGCTTGGAAAACCCCGTGCTTCTACATACTTTGCCTGAGCAGGAATCCACTTACCGTGAACATAAGCGTTTCTTATATATATAATTGCCAAAAGATCATCAAAGTCATTCATTTGCGCCTTCAGCCCGCGTGTTTGTATTGCCTTTTGCAGACTATCTACGCGGTCTCGGTTTGACCGATTATCCGACCTTCCATCTTTTAAATACCTCATAATGTCTCGCCAGAAGACGTCATTCTGACCCCACGACTTAACAACCATCTCAAACGTACCAACCATCATGGTTGCCCACAAACGGCAGCAACACGAGTATTTTATGAAGTCTGGCGTAGCATTTCCACCTGGTTGAGACTCAATCATTTTGTCGAGATCTAGCAGGTACAACATATCGTCTGAATAGGCGTCCGTAAGTTCAGTGACATTCACAAACGCTAACTCCCATAATATTTTAAGATTATTATCTATACTATAAGCATCCGTCCAGTTCGACAGAATCTTCTTAACGCTTTATAGCCAAGACGTTGTTGAATGATCGAAGAACTCTCACTAGGGAATCTGAAAATAGGTTCGGCTGCCTATAGGCTCACCGTCTTTTTCGAAACGGCCTGACGTCCATTTTTCAGGGCGCTCCATAAACACCTCCCACACCATTAGGCCAAAACATCGAGCAGCGGCTTCCTGGCTAAACCTGGCCGCCTTCTCGTAGATGGGCTGGAATGGAGTGTCGCTCCAATCCTTACCCGGCATCCAACCTGCGGTTTGTATTTCGGTGCCGTCAATTAAGTCATCCAACCGGGCCTTTGCTGCGGCGATCTCTGCGGCTGTCATTCGGCTCATGAAGTTGCGATACTCCTGTGCGTAAGGCACGCGCGTGATTGGCCCGCCGCTCATCATGTCCACCAGCATACAACCCCCTTTAGTTTCTGTCGGTACGAACAATGCTACCCGGCCTACGCGTACTCAGGCTGGCAATAGAGGGATCGCGACACGAAAGTGGTTTATACGTACGCTAAGAGCGAACCAATGCCGAACGGGAAAAACTGAGTGGGGAAAGCGATGATGGCAAAAACGGCTGAGATCGCACGGGATTTTCATGGCCCCAAACTTTATCAGGAACGGGCGCGGGTGGTGCTTCCCATACTCGTCAGACAAGCCGAGGCTAAGCACCCGGTATTTTATGAGGCGCTGGCCCAAGAAGTAGGCATGCCCAATCCACGCAATCTCAACTATCCTCTCGGGTGCATTGGAAGGACTCTTAATAACGTCGGCAAAGAATGGGGTTCCGACGTCCCGCCAATCGAGGCACTTGTTGTGAATCAAGAGACGAGACTTCCGGGTCCCGGCTTCGATGGTTTCCTGGTAGAGAAAGGGGAAAATTGGAATAGCAAGGAGGAACGAAAATCGCTGATCGAACAATATTGGGCTCGTATCTACAGCTATCCCTATTGGGACGATGTCCTCAAAGAGCTGAAGCTCGTTAAAACCGCTGATCCAGCGAAAGCCGTCATTGCGAAGGCTGGAGGGAGCGGTGGTGGCGAAGGCCCCGAGCATCTTGCCCTAAAATTGTTCGTTTGTGCCAATCCTCAAGCAGTGGGGCTTCGCAAGACCGATCTTGCTGGAAGGCCAGAATATTGTCTTCCGTCGGGTGATAAGATTGATGTCGTCTTTGACTACTCACGCCGTATCCACGCTGTCGAGGTAAAGCCGAAAAGCTCCCCAGAAGGGGACTTGGCCCGTGGCCTTTTTCAATGCGTTAAGTATCGAGCCGTTCTGCAAGCGCTCGCGCGCTATGAACACGACAAGCGTAATATTACCGTATGCCTTGCGTTGGGCGGCTCGCTTCCGCCTCAATTGGTGCCTTTGAGGAATAGCCTCAATGTTGATGTTTTTGAAAACCTCTCGCCGAGCGGACGAAGATAGTAACGCCCCACTCCAGGCCTTTCTAATGAAAATCCTCTCCGGGCGTGCAAAGGTTCAAATCGGTGTTAACGTTCTGTATCGAAGGATCCGCAAGGGCTGGCCGATTTGCCGCGCGTAGCTGCCCTCTGGCACGGCAAACGAGCGACCGAAAACGAAAGCCAGCGCCCGGACACGCGCCATAGTTGCGCAAGCGGGACACGTTAGCCATGATCCGCGAAAGGAGCCGGTATGCGCGAAACCTGGAACAAAACGACGTCCTTTGAATATTTCGGGGTGAAGCTGGCGAACACACGCTGGAGCTGGTCCGGCCGGTCCGACGACAGTTCGATCATTGCGCTCGTCCTCTGGCAAGACGGCGTTAAGGGCAAGAATGGCAACCTTACCTACGACGACACGGAAGATCCGGACGCTGAGTGGCGCGGCCGGCCAGGATCGACCGAACGCACGGGTTTGTTGAAGCATTGTCGAGACCATCTCGCCGGTCGGTTTCGCGCGGTAATCGCGGTAGCAGTCGACATCGAGGCTGATCCCCGACAGATTCAGCGATGCTTTCCACAGAAAGGTGTGTTCTGGCAGCTGGATGAATTTGACGAACTCAGCGGAGCTTTCAAGGCGCATGTCATCCGCTAAGGCCGGCAGCGGCAACCCCTATGGCATTCCCGTGCCTAGATTCGCGTTCCACAACTCCGATCACCGCATAACCCGCTAAATAATTGGGAAGCTTATAACGCTTCCGGCCCGCCAAAAACGTTCCGTTTCACCAGACGTCAGGGCCCTACCGAGGCCGACCGCAAACTGGATCACGCCGGTTTTGCAACCACCTTGCGTAAAGATGCACGCTGCTGCAAAGTGATGCATACTGCATCAGCACGAGCATCTATGTCGGCCAACAATCGTATCACTGTGAACCTGAGCGCAGACGAGTATGCGGCTCTCTTTGACCTGTCGGAGAGGTTTCAAGTCTCCCTCGCATGGTTGGGACGCCGAGCCATTTCCGACATGCTTGAGCAATCTCGGAACAGCTTAGGCCAAATCGATATGCCGTTTTTGGCTCCTCGCGACCGACGATCGTGACGCTGCTCGCCAGCATTTTTTCTACTCCTACCGACGAATGTGACGCCTCATGAAGCTGCTGCCGATCAACGGTCAGAGCGACTTTTTTATTGACCAAGCAGAACCTGTCTCTGCCGCGTTAAGAAGCGGGTCCGAAATCGATATCTCCCCTCTGGATGCGACTTTCAGAGATAGCAGTCGCGCGCCCCTTCATTCATGGTTCCCGTACCTAGAGGGATACTCGCCGCGCTTCGTAGAAGGCGTCCGGCAGGAGTTTCTGCCTAAGGCTCGCAGGATCTTGGAGCCTTTTGCAGGTAGTGGAACCACGCCGATCGTCCTCGGCCAAGCAGGTGTAGAATGCGCCTACGCCGAGGCAAACCCGGCAATGGCGTTTGTTATACAGACCAAGATTGATATCTTATCCCTAAATAAGACTCAACGCATGCGGCTGTCTGACAAACTAACCCGCCTAAGCGGCACCGTGGGGGACATGGCACGGCTCGCAACTCCCGACGCTAGCTTGCTTGAAGCGTATTCTTCGTCATTCGGCAGCAGTCAGTTCTTCGAGCAAACCAATCTAGATAGTATACTACAGCTACGCACGATAAATGACGAGATCTCTAGTGATGAACCCACTTTAGGGAACTGCCTTGAGCTTGCCATTATGGCTAGCCTAATTCCATCCTCACGATTAAAAAGGGCAGGTGACCTTAGATTCAAGACGGCTAAGGAATTACTCTCTCCATCACCCTGCGTCCTTGGCACAGTTAGATTGCGCCTCCTAGAGCAAGCTAAGGACATCGCTAATGCGACGGAGATGACGGCTCCTGCGCGGTTAGCGTGTGCAACTGCATCATGCCTTGACGACACTGCGGGCGAAGGATGGAATGGTGTTATAACCAGTCCGCCATACCTTAATGGAACTAACTATATTCGGAATGCCCGACTGGAGTTGTGGTATCGCCGCGAACTAAAGTCCAAGTTGGACCTTCGTCGTTTGCGCGATGGTGTTATAACATCCGGCATTAATGATGTTGATGCTCAAACTGACTGGCGCCCTGTTAGCCGTGGTATTGAGCGAGTAGTCGCAGAACTAGAACAACACGCTTACGATCAAAGAATATGCAAAATGGTTGGTGGTTACTTTAGAGATATGCAGACCGCTATGAGGTCACTTACCGCCGCCCTAAATAAGGGCGGACGCATATGCATTGACATTGGCGATAGTATATACGCTGGAATACATGTTGCCACTGATGACCTCCTCGTAGAGGTAGCGGACGGAATTGGCCTGAAGACAATTGAAAGAGTTCATCTCAGGAAGCGGATCTCAAAAGGCGGCCAACCAGTACGCCAGCAACTTTTAGTATTTGAAAAGTGATATTTATGCCTGAACTACAGCTCTCACTTGGTCAGGATTCGGCGGAGATTTGTCAAAACCGTGACTGGAAGACGAAGTGGAGTTCCTTTAAGTCGACTTTCCCACATCAAGATCACCCATACTCGAAAAGAGAGTGGGGTGGTCCTGCTCATTCGATGTGCTCTTACCAAGGAAAGATGAAGCCGTCTTTAGCTCATCATTTGATCGAGGTATTTTCGAAACCCGGTGATGTTGTCGTTGATCCTTTCTCAGGTTCGGGGACCATTCCCTTTGAAGCATGTCGAATGGGCCGGTCCGGCTACGGGATGGATATCTCGCGATTGGGTCACATCCTTACGTTGGGTAAGGTTGGTCAAGCTATACCTGCTAAGGTCAACAGCTTGCTCACAGAGCTTGAGCTGTACGTATCCAAATACGCTGTAACTAGATCCGACCAAGAAGGTGCTTCTGCTGTTCGATTCAACAGCTCGATCCCGGAATATTTTCATCCGGATACATTTCGCGAGGTCGTCGCGGCGCGCCAATTCTTTTTAGAAAAATGGGATAGCGGCCCTGAATGGGCTCTACTTTACTCGTGCACCATGCACCTACTGCATGGTAATCGACCATATGCATTAAGCCGTAACAGCCATCCTGTCACTCCGTACAGTCCAACCGGACCATTTGAGTATAGAGCTCTTATGCCTCGACTGACTGACAAGCTAGCACGACTGAGTGACGAGGTGTCCTCTCCAAGTCGCAGCTATGGCGGCTCAGCACAGGGTGATTGCACTACGACGTGGCCAGATGCGATTCCTCTGGCTGATGCGATTATAACTTCCCCCCCGTTTTTTGCATCAACACGGTTTTATATGACGAACTGGATGAGGTTTTGGTTTTCAGGTTGGGAGCGTGCCGACTTTGACCTAAAGCCAGTCGATTACGTCGAAAATCGGCAAAAGATTGATCTTGATGTCTACAAACCATTCTTTGCTGCCTGCCGCGACCGTATCCGCAGCGACGGGTTGTTGGTTTTGCATCTTGGGGATAGCAAAAAGTGCGACATGGGATTTGAACTTAGCAAAAGGGTATCGCCGTGGTTCGACGTCGCTGATTGTTTTACCGAAAGCGTAGAGCACTGTGAATCACATGGAATTCGAGACAAAGGCTCCGTCACAGGACATACTTACTTAGTTTTGGCGCCAATCTGATAATTATATCTTGAGTCTTCTACTTTCATATTCCTCTTGAATATCCACATCTTTATATATCTCGCTACTGGCAAAAACTCTTTGCAAAGCTTTAACGACGAGCTCGCCAGTAATTTTACCGTCACGCTCTTTTGTCATATCGGGTCGCATTAGAAATACGTCAAAGAACCAATCCTTATTCTCAAGGAGGATCTTTACTGCTTCTTCATTTGGCTTTGGGCTTTTGAGTTCATCAATTGGTATTTTCGTAAATACTGACAGCTGTTCCAATTGCCCAGGTTTAATGTAGAATTCGCCTGGTGTTCGATCGCGCTTTTGGCTGTTGCAGGAGCCGCATAGCGCCGTAGCGGTTTCATCAAGGGGCCATAAAAATGCCAAAGGCCTGGTGTGATCAAGATTCATATCACGGACTGTCTCGAGACCTGTCCCACAATTGAAGCAGGTTTTTCCAAAAGAATTCCATATATCATCTGCGAGTTCAGAATGATTCTTGTGTCGATATAGAAGCTGTGGTGTCCCCTTATAAAGATCAGCAAGTAGCATCTCGAAAGCGCGCCGCCTGGCACCGTCCTCTTTCATCTGCCCCGAAGATCTTTGTGGATTATGCGCAGCATTTACTTCGAACTTTTTACAGAATCGACATTCTAGTTGATATCCATAATCGAGCTTTATTGATTCGCTCTTATCGTCCATATTTTTAAGGTTGCTAAACGTGGAATGCTTGCAGGGACGTCGATGAGCGGCGACGCAATGATTCGTAAAACTTAGATGGTTGCGTTCATTGAGTACGTTTATAGGAAGGTAGCGCCCGCATCTATTGCATGACTTTAAGACCAAATCGTGTGTAGTTTCTTCGGATTGATCCGGAGCATCGATAGTAACCTCAGCCTCAATCTCGCCGTCAATAAATATCGCTTCTGGTGCGAAGTCGTACATATTTTTCATGAGCGCTTCGCGCGCGTCATCGAGATGTACATGAGCCACCCGACCGCAGATTGGCTGATATATAGATACCTGACCGGCCGCATTCGCAGCGAACGTTAAAGTTATATATATCGGGCTTTCGTCCTCAGCTTTCCATATGCTTCCGACTTTATTCCACGAGTCACTTGGATAACTAGTAAAGGTCCGACTTCCGTCAAATCCAGCAAGACCCGCCTCAATGCCGTCAGTATGCCAAAACCAAGCACCAAATCCTAGAAGATCACCTTTTTCATGTTCTTCGATCAAAAAGAAAACATCTAAGCTTTGTCCGGCCGCGAGGTTATATACCTTTTCATGATGCCGACGAAACTCCCCTCCTGTCGTGTCCTTGTGGACTGAGAAGCCGGAGGTTCGTGTCATTGCGCGCCGGCGTCCCGCGTACAGGGTCTTGCCGGGGAGCTTACCGCCCCCTCCATTCGCAGGGGTCATGTGTCACCATTCTCAACGCTAGGCTGTGCTTGGATTAAATCTGTGGCTTGAACGCCGAGAGCGTCAGCAACGCGGGCGAGGGTATTAATCGTGATATTGCGCTCACCGCGCTCAATGGCGCCGATGTACGTCCGATGCAGGCCACATTTATCGGCCAATGCCTCTTGGGACAAATTGATGTTCTGGCGGCAACGGCGAATGTTTGCCGCGACAATCAGATGAAGTTGCTCATGTTCCGTCACGAGCTTTATATGTTGAAATGATGACGATACATCTACAGACTAAACATAGCGAAGATTAGGCAGCCCTAGGAGCCTGTCGCGCATTCGGAGAACGAGCTCGGGGATTGACTGTCGAGCAATCCATCATCGATGGCGGGCAACGATAGGGGCGCTCACCACCCGTTCTGGCGCAGCGGACTTCCGCTGTTGCGGAAGAACGACGCTAGAAGCGGGTGGGCGAATAGCGCTCTGAATCGATTCCTATGATCGCCTCATCAGGCGTTGTGCCGAGCAGTAACGCCGCCGCGACTAACGCGCCGGTCGGTGCAGTCTGAATACCGAAGCCGCCCTGTCCTGCATACCAGAAGAAACCGGGTACGGCCGCGTCGAAACCATACACTGGCAGGCGATCGGCGGCGAAGGTTCGCAGCCCTGCCCAGCGGCGCTCGACTGCAGCGACGTGCCAGTCGACGACCCCCTCGAAGCGGTCGATCGCAATCGCGACGTCGAGTTCGTCGGGTGCTGCATCGCAAGGATCGGTTGCGGTTTCGTCATGCGGGCTCAGCCAAACCCGCCCGCCGGGTTCGGGTTTAAAGTAAAATCGTCCCGAAAAATCGATGACGTGCGGCATTGCTTTAGGCGCGCCGGGATCGGTGCGCAGTTGTGCCATCGTCCGGCGATAGGCCATCAATCCAAGCGGTCGGGCGCCCGCGCGAACAGCGACGACGTCGGCCCAGGCACCAGCGGCGTTGACGAGGATGCGCGAGCGAACCGTCCCGCCATTCGTCGCGATCGTCCAGACGCCGCCCGACCGCGATGCGACACGCAGAGACGCATCGGTTATAATCATGGCACCGGCTTGGCGCGCGCGCGCGATCTCGGCCAAGTGAAATGCGGCGACGTCAATATAGGCGCAGCTCGCCTCCATTACGCCGATCGTCCAGTCGTCGCGCAGACCAGGCACATAGGCAGCGGGATCGACCCGTTCCAACGCAACATCGGTGTCGGCAAAATCGCGCAGGAACGCATCGGCCTTTCCCGCATCCTGGGCGCGGCCAATGTGCAACGAACCCAGCGGGGTTAAATATTTTTGAAGCAACGGCCGCGACGCGGTGGTCAACGGCTGTATGCCGGGTCCACCATAAGTTTCTGACCAAAATGCTGCCGAACGCCCGGTCGCGTGGTAGCCGGGCACCGTCTCACCTTCGAGCACCACGACGCTGGCGCGCGGTCCGATCGCCGCGGCAATACTGGCACCCGCCATCCCGGCGCCGACGATGGCGATGTCGTGGATCACCGTGCCGTGCGGCGCGGAGATAGAGGCGCTTGTAGGCTTCGCCAACAATCATGAGCATTGACGCGGTTATCGCTTCGACGCGCAGGTGGGCGGCGAGTACGATTAACCCAGCGAACGCTTCGATCGTCCAGACTATGCGTCATAAATATGATCCACCATTCGGGTAGCTCCAGCTTAACTATTGTCTGGGATCACGGGCGCAACCACCCCCGAAAGTAGCAGCGGCGGTTCCGCGCTCTCAGATGCCTCGTTTTCGTCGATTGGATTACGCAGAGGCGGCCAGAGAACGACGCCACCGATCGAGTCATCATGAACCTCGAACCCGTCTTCCATGAGCCGCTCGATGACAAGAAGCCGTGAGGCAGTAGGAATGTCGGCGAACAAATGATGCAGCTCGGTCTCGCCTCGCTGCGCCGCCTCGAAGATACGTTGGGCGACAAGACCGTGGTACCGCACCACGTTGATTTCCACCTCTCGCCGGAGCTTATCCTGCACCAGGGCACGCGCTTCGGCAGCAGTAATGCGCCCGACGGCATGTGTCATATCGGTATCCCGCGTCCATCTACTCACCCGATTTCTCCCGGCTACCGTCCACGGCCACGATCCTTGCCCTGCTCGCGCTCCTGACGTTCTTTGTCTCGGCTCGCCCTGATCTTCTCGCGTACCTCGGCGACGCGCCTCTCCTGCTCGGTCTGGGGCGGCTTGCCGGCAGCATCTGTCTTGCCAGCCATCCGGTCGTTGATCGTTCGGCCGTCCAGCAGCGGCGCCTGGGACGGTTCGGCCAGCGTGCTATCCTGCTGAGCCGCAAGTCGCCCGTCACGCTCCGCTATGGCGCGGGTTTCCGCCTGCCGCTGCGCGTCCGTCGTACCTTCGGCCATGCCCTTCTCCTTTGCTGCCTGAGCTTCTGCTGCCAGTTCCGGTTTCGCAAGCACGGCCAACCGTTCCGCCAGCCGCTCGCCGGGCGACTGGTTGCCTTCCCAAGGGAAGGCCCGCCGCATGTAGCCGGCAAGCCGGTCGATCTGCTCACCCAGCCGCTCGATCCGCTTGCTGATCGCCGCACGGGTTTGCTCCCATGCCTTGGCAGCCACATCGTACGCTCCGCGCTTCACCGACGCGAACATGCCTGTGGGGGCGTGGGGCTTTTGCAGCCGGTGCGCTTCCTGGCGCCGCTCATGGCCACTGAGCAGGCGACGGGCGTAGCTATCCACCTTCTCGGCCTTCGCGACGACGCCGACATACTGACGCTCATTCTCGGCATGCCATTCGCGCAGCACGATCTCAGGCGGCCGCACCGTCGGCGCTGACGGCGTATCGAGCATCCGGATATTGCTATCGCGCGACGCTTCGCGCGCCGCAGCAAGCAAGCCTCCACGACGCTCCGGCTCATCCTGGCGCTCTGCCTCGATCCGCGCGCGGGCATCGGCGAGATCGATCACCTCCGCGTTCAGGCCTTCGACGACACGGGCCTTATCACCCTGGTCGGTCGTCCGCCCCTTCCGCTCGATTTGGATGACGTTGGGACCGTAATGCTTGGTCGGCGTCCGGTGCTCGTTCTCAGCGATAAACGCCGTATCGCCGCGCTCACGCGCTGCTTCGATCTGCCCGGCCTTCAGCAGATAGCCGGCCCGCCAGCGTGCGGCCTGGAGGGGATGGCCGGCCTGCTCCAAAGCATCTCCGCACATCGCCGCAAACGTGCTCCGCCAGTGCATAACCTCGCCTGATCGCTGGTTATCCAGCTCACGGGACTTGGGACCAAAACCCTCCTCGCCGATGCGCCGCGTCGAGCACAACACATGCGCATGATGGTTGCGATTGCCCTGCCCTTTTCCTGCGTACGCGTCGGGCTCATGGATTGAGGCGTCGACCACGATGCCATGGCGTTCAACCAACGCATTGGCGAACTGCGCAACCAGCGCCCGCCGGCCTGCGTCATCGAGATCAGCGGGGAGTGCAACTTCAAACTCCCGCGCGACGGTACTGTTAACCCGGATTTCTGCCGCTTCGACCGCGTTCCATAGCGTCGAGCGATCCTGCACCCACGCTGGCGCGTTTGGAGGCGCGTAGATCGCGCAATCCTCGCGCGTCACACCACCACGCCCTGAATAATCGAAGATCTTGCCCGTTCGCTGGTCTTCGATCCGTGCTCCCGACCGGTAGGCGCATGCAGCCGTCGCACAACGCCCATCGGATCGCCCGACCGTTTTCACGCTCATATGATACGGAGCGAGCGGCACGCGGGTTAATCCCGGAACGTCGGGTCGTACAAGCGTCGGGTCTCTGCGACATGCTCGTCGGAAGTCAGCTCGCCTTCTATGAAACGGCGGTTCAGCTCTTCAACTTCCGGTCCAAGGATGAATCCCTCGAAGCGCACGCTACCCCGCGCGAAATCCACCGCACGCTGTCGCTTGGCGCGTTCCTCCGCGCTGATCTGTGGCGATGTGTCCAGGCCGTCCGACATGCGCGTGCCTTTCTTCTGCTTCTGCCTTCTTCTCCGTAATCGGTAGCCTTTGGGGTCACCGATTGCGGCAAACCCGTTCTACACGGGTGCGCAGGCGTCTTCAACGCCGGAGGGGGGTGTCGGGGTCTCCCGACCGTACGCTAACCGTAGGTTTGCATAAGTGCGCCGTTAGCTTTGCTACCGGCTGCGTCAGCAGTCTCCTTTCTTCTGCCTTTCTTCCTCATTCTGGTTCTTGTTTTTCGGCCTTCTGCTTGCACTGGTTTTGCCTTCTGCCTACCCTGCCCTTCTGATCTTGGGAGACGGACGATGGCCGAAACCAAATTATCCCAGCGCGAGAAGCTATTAGAGCAACAACGTCAGCTCGCGGCCCGTATCGCCGCCCTTGATGCCCGTGAGAAATCACAGGAGCGCAAGGTCGATACCCGCCGCAAGATCCTAATCGGGGGTGCGATTAATGCGTCAATCAAGCGCGGGAGATTTAGCGAGGAGCAGCTAATGTCGATGCTGAACCGCGAACTTTTTGCCGCACGTGATCGGGCGCTGTTTGATCTGCCTCCCCGTCCTGACGGGCTTACCAAACCGCCGCGTGGTGATGCGGCCGATGTTGGATCGGACGAACAATGATCCGGGTGCGATTTCTCCTGCTGGTGGGAGTGGTCGCACTCTCTCCCGTGTCGATGGCGCATGCCGACGTACCGCGCTGCGACGCGGTGCTCGAAGGCGCCAAGTTTCTCGACGGCAAGGACAAGGACTATGCGGCGCGCCACGCCGAACATGTCCGTGCCGTCTGCACCGCGCATGACACGAGCGCCGATCGCTGGTCTGCCCTGCTGTCCGATCTTCACGTTGATGCGACCGCGATGATCGCTGCGGCCAATGCCAAGAACTGGAACGGTGTCGCTGATCGCCTCGATCATGCAGCGCCCCTGCTCGAACAACTGACCGCACAGGCCAGGGCTGATACCGCCAAACCCCGTACGGCATCCGAACCGGCGGATCCCCGTCTCACTGGCTTCGTGCGTCTTGCTACCGATGGCTATCGCGAGCGGCTCGTGTCAGCCGGGCTTTCCCCGCCCGCGTCGCTACGCGCTGGCTTGTCGGACCTATCGCGTGCGCTGCGCTCAAACGGTAACGGCCAGCTTGCGGGTACCGCCTATGTGCTGGTCATGGACCTGTCGGGCAACGCCGACGATCTTGCCGCCATCCTAGCTGATGAGGCGGCGCGCAATGAACGCCATAAACAGGAAGGGCTGAACGCCGATCTTCGCGACGTGAAGATCGAGCGCGAGAACCCGACGACCATGACCGGCTACTGGTCCGGCATGGGCCAGCGGCTCGGGCGATGGACCGCGCTGTTCGAGTGGATGTTGATCGCTGCAATCATCGGTTCGATCTTTGCGATCCGGACCAAGCGCCCGAGGATCGCCTGGAAGCTTGTCGCACTTACCCCGCCGATTTTCCTGCCGCTGTTCGCGCTTCATGTTTTCCTGCCCATCTTCCCGTGGTGGGCGATGGATCTCGGCGCGATCGTCGCGCTAGCGGCGCTGTGGGGCTACACCGAACGCTATCCTCTGCTCTACACCGGCAAGGCCCCGTTCGGGTCCGGTAACGGCGCTGAGGGTCCCGCGAGCGCCCTTGTGGGACCGACAGGCCCTTCGGATGGTCCGGACACCCACGGGAGCGCCTATTGGGGCTCTACGGCCCAAATGCGGGCACTGGGCCATCTGCCCGCCGCCAATGCCACCTCCTCAGCAGGGTTCGCCCTCGGTCGCGCGATCGGGCCAGTGCCGGGCGACAATCGCTTCCGCCAGAACGGCCACGTCATCACCTTCGCCCCGACCGGCTCGGGCAAAGGCACCGGCTTGGTGATCCCTACCCTGCTCGAATATCCCGGCTCCGGCCTGGTGCTCGATGTGAAGGGCGAGAACTATGCCGTCACCGCCCGCGCCCGTCGCGCCATGGGACAGGCGGTCTGGCTGCTCGACCCTTACGGGGTGACCGGCGATCCCACTCACGGCTTCAACTGGCTCGATCGCATCGACCTTACGAGCGAGGATTGCCTGGCGCAGGCGATGACGATCGCCGACGCTTGCGTGATCCCCGCCGACAAGGGTGGGGATGATCACTGGGACGATACCGCCCGTGATCTGATCCGCGGCGTCGTGCTGCACGTCGCCGGCATGGAAGCCGACAAGCGCAACATGGGTGAGGTTCGTCGGCTGCTCGCGTCCAGCGCCGAGGAACTGGACAACACGCTGGCGGCGATGATGGTCAGCGATGCCGCGTTCGGCATCGTTGCGCGGGCCGCCAATACCTTCTCCGGCATGGCTGACCGCGAACGCGGTTCGGTACTGTCGTCGGCGCGGCGCCACACCGCCTTCCTCGACGATCCGCGCATTGCCCGCACACTGGCACGCTCGGATTTCTCGCTGCGCGATCTCAAGCACACACCCATGACAGTCTACGTCGTGTTGCCCGCCGACAAGCTGCGCGGTGGCAACGCGCGGTTCGTGCGCGGCCTGGTCAACGACGCGCTGGCGGGTGTGATGGCGGACACGGCGACGCCGTTCCACAAGGTCGTCTTCCTTCTCGACGAGTTCGCCCAGCTCGGCCGCATGACCGCGATCGAGGACGCGATCAGCCTGGTCCGCGGTTTCGGCGTGGCGCTTTGGCTGTTCCTCCAGGACATGGACCAGCTCAAGATCTACCCCAAGCGGGGCAGCTTCATCGCCAACGCGACGAGCCAGTTCTTCAACACGCGCGACCTGGAAACAGCGAAATACGTATCCGACAGCCTCGGCAAGGCGACGATCGAATTCGAGACGTCCAATCACGGCAAGAGTGGCGGCAGCAATTTCGGTACCGGCAGCCACAGCATGAACAGGGGCAAGTCCACCGGCGCCAGTCAGCAATTTGCAGGGCGCGAGCTGCTGACACCCGATGAGGTCATGCGCGAAAAGCGTGCGATCGTGTTTGTCGCCGGCGAGCCTGCCTGGCTGCTCGATCGGATCGATTACCGTACCGACGCCGAGTATCGCGGGGCTTTCGATCCCAATCCGTATCATACCCACCCTGCCCGTCCATGATCGTCGTCTGGATCATCGTCGCTATCCTGATCGGAGTAGGCATCGGTCAGCTCGCCGGGTTCATGGCTGTAGAGTTTCTGATGAAACCGGTGCTGCTCATCGCCCGCTTGGGGGCGGCGCTGCTAGGAGCGATCGTCGGCTGGGGTCGTCGTCTGCCCTGACGGACCTTGTTTTCCGTGTCTTAACCCCGATTTTCATGACCGAACGCTATCGGGAGTCCGTCATGGCAAAGAACACAGGCGAAGGTCACCGCGTCGGCTCGGTCAAGGACCGCACCCAGACCGAGGCACCGAATGGTAACGAGGTGAAGCGCAACACCGACACCGGCCAGTTCATGGATCAGAAGGAAGACGGTCAGCCGTTCAAGGGCGTAGCCAAGGAACCTGACGGTCGTCGTAAATAGGCTCGGTCTCCGCAGACACCCACCTTCTTCCCGCATAGCATGCGGCCGTTAGGCCGCCTCGTGACGGCGTTAGCCGGCACATATCGAAGGCGCATTGGCCGTTAGGCCAATTCCATTTTACTGAGACCGTTTGGGTTTCGCTGCAGCGGTTACCCGTTATAGATTCTGTTAAATATGAACTGTTAAGTAGGTTAAGCTCGAAAAACAGCCAAAAAATCTAAGTTTTTTAGGGGCTTGGGAAATACCTCGGTGGGTGAAACCCCGTGATTCGGTGGGTGAAACCCCGATAGCACGGTGGGTGATCCCCCGATGCAATGGTGGGTGAAACCCCGACCCAAAACTTTGTCGCAGAGCTAGTTATCCACAGATTGCGGGCAATCGCACCTTCTCCAAAGCTCTAGCGCCATTGTTCGAGCTATAAGCTCAGTGGGTAATACCCCGATAACTCGGGATACGGTGGGTGATACCCCGATAGGTCAGCGCCGCGAGAGGAAGTCCATACGGGCATCAACTTCGTCGGTTCGCCGACGATCGGCGTCGAAACGCATTCGACGCTGCTCTTCAGCTCTCATCTTCTCCGCAAACGCTAGAGCCTCTGCCTCGCCGCGCAGCTTGAACAGTACGGCTGGACTCTTGTCAGTCGTCTGGGTCAACTCCATCGCATAGTCGGGAAGCTGGTCGGCCTCAATCACCCGCCGGAGCATCCGGTTGAACTCCTTTGGCTGGGCGTCGCTGCCGGTTTTATCACGCAGCACCTCAACTCGGCACAGCCACCCACCGCGCTGCGTCCCCGCGTGTTTGCGCGCTATGCGATACAGGGCCCGCTCGAGCCCGCCAGACAAAAGAAAATAATCTGGATGCATCGTGAGAAGCGACTTCTCGTTCACGATTCCATCGTAAACCCAATCTGATAGGGTCAGCGTCATGCCACGGGGCTGCTCCGTGTCCGCGTCTGTATCGAAGGTCCAGCTGTCGAGCCAATTGAAGCCAGCCTTCTGCCGGCGCGTGGTCGCACGGATCGAGGTTGTGATAGAGGTCGTCTGAAGGCGAAGGAGCGCCGCCTGAAGCTCTTGATAGTCTCGACCGCCAGTGCCGCGTTTGATCGCCCGCAATAGATCATAAGGCGTTGTCGTCAGCGTGCGAGGAAGGTCATTCACACCCTGCTGCTTCATGCGATTCAGGGTCGATGCTGCCCAGATCAGGATATCTGCATCCCAGATCGTAGCCATTCCGTAGTCGGGGATCGCCTGTACCCGAACCCATGCGTCGCCGTCCGGGCTCCGATATTCGATGGGCTTCAAGCGCTTACGTTTCTGAAGCGAAAAGAATGGGCGCTCCATCACCTCCCGCTGGTCTTTTAACGGAAGGTCGCCAAGCGCGGGAATGAATAGGTCGAACTCAGGATTCGGATCGCGCCGTTTGCTCATGGCGCAAACCTAGTATGGCCCCGCTTGACCAGATACTGACGGAGCAGGCGTTCGGTAATGACGGTAAGCGGTTCCCCCCCCTCTTCGACGCTGAGCTGACGCAACGCTCGGTGCATATCTTCGGGAATATGGATCAGCACCGGCTTCTTGCCTGGGTGACTGCTGCGCCGTGCCGGCATCGTGGGTTCGGCAGCTGTACGACGCACACGACGCGGTGCGTCGATCTGTGCTGGCTCAGGAGCCGTGTCTGCAACGGGGGCTGCTACCGGAGCGGCATCTGTGGGCTCGTCATCGAAAATGCCGGCAAGTGCCGAAGGCTTGCGAGCCATTACTTCACCTCGCTTATTTGCTTAGTCGTATAACCGCTTAGTCGCTTAGCCTCGTCGTAAGCTGACCGCAACTCGCCTGCTGCCTTGCTATCAGGTTCCGTCTCCGACGCTGTTTTCCCAAGAGGCGTAGCTTTGTAGAAGTCCTTACGGAAATGAAGGCGGCTATCGAACATCGTCACGCCCTTGGCTGAGAAGCCAGCATGGGCCTCCTGCCCCTCCCCGCCCTGATGCG
>Ga0308158_10001461_pt1 | contig 25569 bp, 27 predicted proteins | sample PhyBR2_FD_201038 | JGI IMG/M metagenome (GOLD analysis project Ga0308158, IMG submission 201038) | Phyllosphere microbial communities from UC Gill Tract Community Farm, Albany, California, United States - DLSLB.R2 | ecosystem: Host-associated > Plants > Phyllosphere > Unclassified | place: USA... | reverse complement strand
TCGGCGGTTCGGGCGCCGAGAAAGTCTCGGCCGCATGGCTTGATCTTCTGCTTGCGGGTCCGCAGTTGCAGGCTTCGTCGCAATAAGGATCTACGTGGTACATGTTTGGCAGGGGCCGCCTCAACGCGGCCCCTGATGCGTGTGAGGGGATCCTCAGACGTTGAAGCTGTCGTCGCTGCCGAAGTCGGACTGATCGTCGAAATTGTCGTCGTCGTTATCGTAATCGGCCTGCTGCAGGCCGCTGTCGTCGTTATCGTTGTTATCGGCGACGTTGTTGTCAGCGACTGTGCGGGTGTTGTCGGCCTGCTGGCTGCCGCCGTCATTGTTGTAATAGTTGTTGATGACGGTCTCTTCCGTCGGCGCGCTTGCTGGCGTGGCGCCCGAGCCGAGGCCAAGCGACGACATGTGGTTGCCGCTGAAGATGCCGCTCAGCGAATTGGCGAGCAGCATGCCGCCGGCGACACCGGCTGCGGTGCCGAGCGCGCCCTGCAGGAAGCTGCCGCCGGCGGATGGGGCGGACGCCTGCTGGCTCCAGGGGCCTGAGGGTTGCTGCTGCATGCGCGGGGCGGTGTCGAAGCCCTGGTTTTCACGGATCTGCTGGCGCGGGGCGCTGCCCCAGGGGCCGCTTGATGCCGCGTCCGAAGGTGCCGGCTGCTGCCGCTGCTGCGGCGGCTGGCTGCTGCCGAAGATGGAGGAGAGAAAGCCACCGCCTTGCTCGGCCTTGTGGGTGTCGCTCTGATCTGCCTCCAGCTGGCGGACGCGTTCTTCCAGCTCCTTGATATGGCTGGCGGCGGCCTCGAGGCCCTTTTCCTGCACGATCACGGCTTGGGCCAGATAATAGGCAGCATAGGGCTGCTCGCGGGTGCTTTGCTCGACCAGCTGTTCGGCGTCGCGGTCGCGCGGCGTTGCGGCCGCGGTGCGGACACGCTCGAAAAGGGCGGTCAGGAGTTGGCGTTCTTCGGGTGACATCGGCTGTCTCCTTTGGCTCTGGGCTCGCATGTGGTCTCAAGTGTGTCGCTTGAGAAGGACGTAGGAACGGATTGAGACTTTTCAAAGCCTCCACAAGTTACATTTCAGTAAGCCGATGACCCCTAACCATATCTTCACCCGTTCCGTGGCTTGTCTTTTTCACGCATTGTTTTACGCATTGAGTCGCACTATGTGCGGGGAACCCGAATTTACGTGAGAGAGGTTCGAATGAACGACGAAGACCAGGACGACAAGACGAAGGAACTGCCGCTCGGCAAGGAAACGGAGGCGAACCTTTTCAAGTCGCGTTCCATCTTCATCTATGGACCGATCAACCAGGAACTGGCGCAGAAGGTCTGCTCGCAGCTCGTGGCGCTTGCCGCGGCCAGCGACGAGGACATCCGCATTTACGTCAATTCGCCCGGCGGCCACGTCGAGTCCGGCGATTCGATCCACGACATGATCAAGTTCATCAAGCCGAAGGTCTGGATGATCGGAACCGGCTGGGTCGCCTCTGCCGGCGCGCTGATCTATGTCGCCGCGCCCAAGGAGCAGCGCCTTTGCCTGCCCAACACCCGCTTCCTGCTGCACCAACCCTCGGGCGGCACGCGCGGCATGGCGTCCGACATCGAGATCCAGGCACGCGAGATCATCAAGATGAACGAGCGCCTGAACAAGATCATGGCTGACGCTACCGGCCAGTCTTACGAAAAGATCGCCGCCGACACCGACCGCGACTACTGGCTGTCTGCCGAAGAAGCCAAGGCCTACGGCCTGGTCTCGCGCATCGTGACGTCGCAGAGCGACATCTGATCGGATTGAGATGAGAGCGCCCTTGGCTGCCGGATGGTGGGCGAGGGCGTTTTTTTGTTTTTGTGGGGGAGCTAACTCACCTCATCACGGCCTTGTGCCTGGATCCAGCCACGGTGCGCCTGTGCCGTGAAAGAGCTGCTTCAAGTTATGTGCCGCAAAAGATTCTTTCGCCGCGCGGACGCGCGTCGGCTGGATTCCCGCCACAAGGGCGAGAATGAGGGAGGTGGGGGAGGCAACCGGCCCATCTGGTCTTGCGCCCCCGTTTGCGATACGGCTGCATGACGCCATTCTTCGCTCCGAGTCCCCCGCATGCTTAAAGACTTCTCCGTGCAGGCCCTGTTCATGGGCGTTCTCACCGCTTTCGTCGGTTTCGCCAGTTCGTTTGCCGTCGTGCTGCACGGGTTGCAGGCCGTTGGCGCCACGGAGGCGCAGGCGGCTTCGGGGTTGATGGCTTTGTCGGTCTCGCTCGGGCTGTGCGCGATCGTGCTCAGCGCCACATCGAGGTTGCCGATCAGCATGGCCTGGTCGACGCCGGGCGGCGCGCTTTTGGCTGCGACCGGTGTGGTCGAGGGCGGGTTCAATGCGGCCGTGGGCGCCTTTATCATCTGTGCGTTGCTGATCGTGATCGCGGGGCTGTTCAGGCCGCTCGGGCGTGCGGTGGCGGCGATACCGGCGCCGCTCGCGAATGCGATGCTTTCGGGCGTGCTGATCGGGCTCTGCTTCGCGCCGGTCAAGGCTGTCGGGTTCAATCCGCTGCTCGGGCTGCCGATCGTGCTTGCCTGGATCGTCGTCGGTGCCTTCAAGCGGCTTTGGGCCGTGCCGGCGGCGCTGGCGGCTTTCGTGCTGGTCGTGGTCTTCGGGGTCGATGTGCCCGTGGGCGCGCTCGATACGGTCAAGCGCTCGCTGGTGCCGACAATCGAGTTCGTCATGCCGGTGTTCAACGTGCCGGCATTCGTGTCGATCGCTTTGCCGCTCTTCATCGTCACCATGGCCTCGCAGAATATTCCTGGGATCGCGGTCATGAAGGTCAACGGCTATGAGACCAAGCCTGGGTCGCTCTTTGCCTCGACCGGCTTCTTCTCGCTTTTGTCTGCGCCCTTCGGCGGCCATGCCGTCAATCTTGCGGCGATCACGGCTGCCATGTGCGCCGGGCCGGACGTGCATCCCGATCCGAAGCGCCGCTACTGGGCGGTGATCGTCTGCGGGGTCTGCTATCTCATCCTCGGGCCGCTTGCGGGTGCGGTGACCGCATCCGTCGCACTGGCGCCGCCGATCCTGATCCAGGCCGTGGCCGGTCTTGCGCTGGTCGGCGCCTTCTCCGGCTCCGCTATGGCCGCCTTCCAGGCGCCCGATACGCGGGAGGCAGCTGCGATCACATTCCTGGTGACGGCATCAGGCGTCTCCTTCGGCGGCATCTCCGGCGCCTTCTGGGGGCTGCTGGCCGGCGGGCTGATGATGGCGTTGCAGCGATTTGTGCAGATGAGGAAAAAATAATCGGGCACTTGCCAGTTTTTCGCGCGGCGGCTATACAGGCCGGCATGAAGAGCACGGGCATCATGATTTCTGAGCAGATTGCACGCGGGCGTATCGCCCTGCGCGACAATACGCGCGCCCTGACCTCGCTTCTTCTCCTCGGCCTTACGCGCGGTTGCCGGGTCCGTTGAGGAGCGCCCGGCGGCCCAAAGCCCGCCGGCCTAGCTCCTCTTCACATATCCCAAAAATCGATAAACCGGACGCTTTGCGCCGGATTCGTCATCGCCAACAGGCAAGCCATGCGCTATGACGCGGCCAGATGACGGGAATAGGAAGAGAAGACATGGACACGAAGACCCGCTCCCACGGCATGCCTGACGCGGCGATGAAGTATCGCCCTTATCCGCAGGTCAACATCCCCGATCGCACATGGCCGACCAAGACGCTGACCAAGGCGCCGATCTGGTGTTCCGTGGACCTGCGCGACGGCAACCAGGCGCTGGTCGACCCGATGGGCCATGACCGCAAGGCGCGGATGTTCCAGCTGCTGCTCGACATGGGCTTCAAGGAAATCGAGATCGGCTTCCCGTCGGCCTCGCAGACCGATTTCGACTTCGCGCGCTGGTGTGTCGAGCAGGGCAATGTGCCTGACGACGTGTCGCTGCAGGTGCTGGTGCAGTGCCGTCCCGAGCTGATCACGCGTACATTCGAGGCGCTTGAGGGCGCCAACAAGCCGATCGTGCATTTCTACAACTCGACCAGCGAGCTGCAGCGCCGTGTCGTGTTCGCCAAGGACGTCAACGGCATCAAGCAGATCGCGGTCGACGCGGCGAAGATGATTTCCGACATGGCGGCAAAGGCCGGTGGCGGTTATCGCTTCGAATATTCGCCGGAGAGCTTCACCGGCACCGAGCTGGAAGTGGCGCTGGAGATCTGCAACTCGGTCATCGAGGTGATGAAGCCGACGCCTGATAACAAGCTGATCATCAACCTGCCGTCGACCGTCGAAATGGCGACGCCAAACGTCTATGCCGACCAGATCGAGTGGATGTGCCGCAATCTCGACAACCGCGAGAACCTGATCATCTCGCTGCACCCGCACAACGACCGCGGCACCGGCATCGCTGCCGCTGAGCTGGCCTTGCTGGCCGGCGCCGATCGTGTCGAGGGCACGCTGTTCGGCAATGGCGAGCGCACCGGCAATGTCGACGTCGTGACGATGGCGCTGAACATGTTCACGCAGGGTGTGGATCCCGAGATCGACTGCTCTGATATCGTGCGCATGAAGGACGTGTTCGAATATTCCAACCAGATGCCGATTGGCGAGCGCCATCCTTATGTCGGCGAACTGGTCTACACGGCGTTTTCCGGCTCGCACCAGGATGCGATCAACAAGGGCATGAAGGCGATCAAAGTCGCCAATCACCCGGTCTGGGAAGTGCCGTATCTGCCGATCGATCCGCAGGACGTCGGCCGCTCTTACGAGGCGATCATCCGCATCAACTCGCAGTCCGGCAAGGGCGGCATCGCCTATATCCTGCAGCAGGATTACGGCCTCAACCTGCCGCGCAACCTGCAGGTGGAGTATCGCGAGGAGATCCAGCGGATCACCGACGAAGAGGGCAAGGAACTGCCGTCGAAGCGGATCTACGACCACTTCATCGAGCGCTACGTGACGCAGCCGAAGGGCCGCATCAAGTTCGTCGATCACCAGACCTTTGCCGATCCCGAGCACAAGGGCGTTCGCGTCGTTTCCGCCGAGATCACCGATAACGGTGTGACGAAGACGATCGAAGGGCGCGGCAACGGCCCGATCGATGGCTTCATCAATGCGCTCTCGGAGTATCTCGGGGTCGAGATGGCGGTGCAGGATTATTCCGAGCATTCGCTGCAGCACGGCTCGAATGCATCCGCCATCTCCTATGTCGAGACGTCCTATCCCGGCGGCAAGCTCTTCGGCGCCGGCATCAGCACCAACATCGTCGGCGCATCGCTGGAAGCGATCGTCTCGGCCGCGAACCGGGTGCTTGATGTGAGGGCTGGCAAGGCCTGATCGTAGACCACGGAATCATGAAGCGGGCGTCGCATGCGGCGCCCGCTTTTTTATGCGCGCTTTAAATCTGGCGGTTCAAATCGCGGTGGCGATCTGCATGGCGAGTTGGCTGAGTGATGCCTCGGAGGAGGGGCCGATCAGCATGTAGGAGGTGCCAGCATTGTGCCAGGTGACCAGGCCGATCTCGTCGCGGATCGTTTCCTTGAAATCCTCGGCGTCTTCAGGCTGGTTGTCCTTGCGGAAGGCGATGGTTGCGAGGTCGCCGTCGGAGCTGGTGTAGACCAGCTGGCCGACCGGGCGGCCGCCGGCGAGCGTCACGCGGGCGCCCTGGAAGGTCCATCCCTCGGAGACGAGATCGGGGACGCGGAAGGCGACGCCGACGGAGGTGGTGAGCCAGGTGGAGATCTCTTCCGGCTGCGTGGCCGGGACTTCGAAGATGTGGCGCGGCTGGCGGGCGAGTAGCCTCTGGTTGGCGAGCATGTCGCCCAGCCATTCCGTCGCTTCGCTGGTCTGCGCGGCATCGACGGCCTGCGCAGTCTGCGACGCGGTATGGCCGGCGCCGACGATATAGCCGATGCCGCAGCCGGCGATGAGAAGCACGATGGCGGCCACCAGCGCCTGCGGGCCCGAGGGCGCGAACTTGAACGGCTGGCGCGACTGGCGCGGCGCGACGGGGGCCTTGGGCGGCTGCACGCTCTTGATCGAGCGCACCAGCGCCAGCGGAACCGGCTCCTTCAGTATGTCGTCGAGCCGGCGCTTGCCGAAATCGGCGCCGTTGCGCAGCTTGTCGTAGATCCGCCGCGCGCCGTCGTCGGTTGCCAGGCGCTGTTCCAGCTCGTGCTTCTGCTCAGGCGTCGTCTCGCCATCGAGAAGGGCGGTCAGCTGGGCATCGAGCGGCAGTTTCTTGAAGTCGAGCAAATCAGAACCTGTGGGAATGGTCGTCGGCGAGGCTGGCAAAGTGCAGTTTCGCCTGCGCCAGCTGCGACATGATGAGGGTGGGGGCGACGCCCATGATGTCGCCGGCCTGCTGGTAGCCATGGCCTTCGATCGATACCAGCAGGAAGGCGCTGGCGATGCCCTCGGGCATCTCCGCGATCATCCGGTGGATCGCGTCGGAATCGATGATGGCGGCGCGGTCGCGCGTGGCTGTGCGGATATCGGTGACGTTGGTCTTGTTGACCGCATGCGGCTTGCGCTTGCGGTGGTCCTCGCTCCATTGCTGGCGCATCAGCGTGTAGACCCAGCTGTCGAGCCGGCCTTCGCCCTGCCATTGATTGCTCTTGGCAATCGCCCGCTGACAGCCGGCCTGGACGAGTTCGTCGGCGCCAGCCGCATCACCCGCGAGCGTCATCGCGAACCGCCGCAACCGGGGCAGAAGACCCACTAGATCGCGTCTGATATCGATGGTCGTCACAGGTTGACGCATGGTTTTCCCAAGGTGAATGCCTGGTATCGGGAGCCATTACGGAGCCGTGACCTGGCGCATGTGCGAATTATATCGTCTCTGTGTCCTTTATGAAACAAATCGCCGCTGCTTCGCAAGCAAAAGGCCACTTATCTCACGGGTTCCCAAAGCTTTTTTCGGGTGATCCCTCGGGCTCAATAGGTCCTGTAGCCGTGGAGCGACTGAAGGAGCGAGCGGTAGGCCCAAGTGTTCTCGCCGCCGCGGTCTCGGATCTCGACCAGCTGCACGCGCGCGCCCTGCTCATCACCCTGTTCCATCAAAGCTTGTCCCATATATGACCGTGCGAGAATATAGTTCCCGTCGGCCTGTAGCGCCTTGCGATAATAGGACATGCCAAGCTCCATCCGGCCGGCCTTGCGGTTGGCGTAGCCCAGATAGTTCAGGATGCGCGGGTCGTTCTGGTTGCGGGCGAGGTTGAGCACGGTGATGGCGTTGTCGTACTGGCCCGCATAGGCGAATTCGCGTGCGGCCTTGTAGAGATCGTCGTCGTTGAAGGTCTGCTTGTTCGGCGTGACGCATTCCTTCTTCTTCTTGTCCCAGACCTTGCCGTCGGCGCACTTGGTGGTGGTTTCGGTCTTTGGCGGCGGCTTGGTTTCGTCGGTCTCTTCGCCGGCGGCGAAGGCGGTGGCAGAGAAGGTGAGGGCGAGGCAGCCGGCGAGCGCCAGGCCTCGGAGCGTACGGGTCGTGGATGGCATGCGACGTCTCCGAATATAAGATCGCTAATATAAGGAGTGTACGCCTAGATCGGGAAATACCAAGAGGCGATCGGCGCCGATCTATCGTTTTTCGCCTGAGTTCGCGCAGTGATTCAACTTGCCGCGAAACTGATTCCGGAAATGGCGCTAAAGCCTGAAGATATCGACGCTTTCCGGGTTGATGTCGTCGCCCGAGGGGCTGAGGCTGAAGCGTTCGCCCTTGAGGCTCCAGGCCCCGGGGGAGCCGTCGATGCTGAAGAGATTGTAGGCGGCGGGCGGCTTCGAACCGCCGGGGCCTTGCGAGCCCGAGGCGATGCCGACGACGGGAACCGGTCCGGTCTGGCCGCGCAGCCAGTGCACGGTGTTCAGATGGGTGTGGCCATGCAGCACGAGCTCGGCGCCGCCGGTGGAGATGACGGCGGCGAAACGGCGGATGCCGATCATGCGCTTGTGGAAGGATGTGGCGCCACGAATGGGCGGATGGTGGATCATGACGACGCGAAACAGGCCTGCTTCACCGGCTGCGCGCAGCATGTTCACGGTCTCGCGGGCCTGTCGTTCGCCGAAGAAGCCGCTGGCGGCGAAGGGTGGCGTTGCCACCGCCGTCGAGCAGCCGACGATCGCGACTTTTCCGCGAATGCGCAGATAGGGGAAGATGTGCTTGTTTTCCTGCCATTCGGCAGGCGCGAGATCGCCGCGTACGTTATCGTACCAGGCGCGCATCGACTTTTCGTAGGCGCCGGGCACATAGGCGTCGTGATTGCCGGGCACGACGGAGTAGTCCTTGGGATCGCCGAGCTCGCGCAGCCAGCCGGCGGCGGCGCGGATTTCAAGTCCGCTTGCGAGATTGACGAGGTCGCCCGTGATCGCCATGTGATCCGGCTGCTTTTCGCGGATATCGTCGAGCAAGAGATCCAGCGTGCCGCCGAAAAGGTGCTTGCGCCGATTGCGATGCCAGTTCACAAAGCCGGTGATACGCTTGGAAAAGAGTTCACGGAAAGAGATGTGGGGCAGCGGCCCGAGATGGACGTCTGAAATGTGCGCGAGCTTGAACATGGTTGCACACATAGCTCACGGCAGCCGTATTTCAAACACATCTCCTCGCACATCTGCTTGAACGGATTGATGGAATTGGAAGACGCGTGAAAGAAATCCGCCACTGGCAATCGCGCCTGATGATGCGCGTGGTGCATATCTACTTCGCCTTCGCGCGCGGCATGACCATGGGCGTGCGCGCCGCCTGCTTCGATGACAGGGGCTATGTGTTTCTGGTGCGGCACAGCTACGTGCCCGGCTGGCATATGCCGGGCGGCGGTATCGAGCGCAACGAGACGGCCGAGGACGCGCTGGTCAAGGAGCTGCGCGAGGAGGGCAATCTCGTGATTGTCGGACGGCCGGAGCTCGTTCAGGTTTATCTCAACACCTCGGCCACGCGGCGCGACCATGTCGTGTTCTACCGTGCCAAGGTCGAGCAGACGGCGCCGAGGCTGCCGGACCGTGAGATCGTCGAATGCGGTTTCTTCGCGCTCGACGCGCTACCCGAGGGGACGACGGCGTCGACGCACCGTCGTCTTGCCGAGATCGCCGGAGAGCGGCAGCCCGACCAGGTCTGGTAGGTCGGGCGGCCTAATTAAGCGGCGGCGCGCTCGCCGCGGCCGTGCGGGCGGTCAAGTTCCAGTTCTGGGCCGACGGGGACGATACCGGTCGGGTTGATCGTCTTGTGGCTGCGGTAGTAGTGGTCCTTGATGTGGCGGAAGTCGACCGTCTCCTTGATCCCTGATGTCTGGTAGAGATCGCGCAGATAGGCCGAGAGGTTCGGATAGTCGGCGATGCGGCGGACGTTGCACTTGAAGTGGCCGACATAGACAGGGTCGAACCGCACCAGCGTTGTAAAGAGCCGCCAATCGGCCTCCGTCAGCCGGTCGCCCAGGAGATAGCGGCCCTTGCCGAGGCGGTCTTCCAACATGTCGAGCGTTTCGAAAAGCTTGAGCACGCTTTCCGAATAGGCGTCCTGGGCGGTGGCGAAACCAGCCTTGTAGACGCCGTTGTTGACGGTGTCGTAGATCAGCGCGTTCAGATCGTCGATCTCTCCGCGTAGATCTTGCGGGTAGAAATCGGTGGTCGAGCCGGTCAGCGCGTCGAAGGCGCTGTTGAACATGCGGATGATCTCGGCGGATTCGTTGCTGACGATGGTGTTGGTCTTCTTGTCCCACAGGACGGGCACGGTGACGCGGCCGGAATAGTGCGGATCGGCCTTCACATAGATGTCGGAGAGCGCCTTGGCGTTAAACAGCGGATCGCCGGTGGCGCCGTCGCCGACCTTGAATTCCCAGCCCTTTTCCAGCATCAGCGGATCGACGACGGAGACCGAAATCAGGTCTTCCAGCCGCTTCAGCTTGCGGAAGATCAGCGTGCGGTGCGCCCAGGGACAGGCAAGGGATACGTAGAGATGATAGCGCCCGGCCTCGGCCTTGAAGCCTTCCTTGCCCGACGGACCGGCGCTGCCATCCGGCGTGATCCAGTTGCGGAACTGCGAGGCGGCGCGCTTGAAGTGACCCTTGGTCTCCTTCGTATCGTACCAGACGTCCTGCCAGACGCCGTCGACCAGCATACCCATGGTGTCTACTCCTTCGATCTTTGGTTGCCCGTTAGATATCGCGCTTGGGCGGATTTTGCAGTGGGGCAATGATTGAACAGTGCGTCACGTGATGATTGCGCCCTGCGATGCGATTGCTACTTGACGCTCAAGGCGGCGATCAGCGCGCGCAGCGCCGGCGGCGATTGGCGGCGGCTCGGGTGGTAGAGGTGGAAGCCGGGGAAGGGCGGGCACCAGTCGTCGAGCACCTGCACCAGCGCGCCCGACGCGATCTCGTCGGCCACGTCGTGCTCCATCAGATAGCCGAGCCCGACGCCGGCGCGCACGGCTGCTGCCGGAAGCTCGCCATCATTGACGATAAGCGGGCCGCTGGTGCGGATCTTGATCTCCTTGCCGTCCTTTTCGAACTCCCAGGGAAGCAGCCCGCCCGAGGTCGTCAGCCGGTAGCCGATGCAGGCGTGGCGCTCGAGATCGTAGGGTGTTTCCGGTGGCGGGATGCGTGCGAAATAGGAGGGTGTGCCGACCACGACGGTGCGCAGTTCAGGCCCGACGCGCACCGCGATCATGTCCTTCGCCACCGTTTCGCCGAGGCGGATGCCGGCGTCGAAGCCTGATGTGACGATATCCGTCAGCCCGTCCTGGATGATCACCTCGACGTTGATCTCGGGATGGGCAAGCAGGAAGGCGGGGAGCTTCGGCACGAGCACCATTCTGGCGGCGTAGGCGAAGGTGGTGATGCGGACCGTGCCGGAGGGGTTGTCGCGCCATTCGGCCAGCGCCTCGAGGCCGCCTTCGATATCGGAGAGCGCCGGGTTGAGCGATTACAGCAGCCGCTCTCCGGCCTCGGTTGGCGCGACGCTGCGGGTGGTGCGGGCGAGAAGCCGGACGCCTAATCTCTCCTCCAGCCCGCGCATCGCGTGGCTGAGCGCCGAGGGCGACATGCCGAGGACGGCGGCAGCGCGGGTAAAGCTGCGCTCGCGGGCGACGGCGGCGAAGGCGAGGAGATCGTTGAGCGTTCCGCGTTCCATTACTGCATTCTGCTCACAAGTTCATGCGACAGGCAACCGCTAATCCCGTGGGGTCCGCCGGCCTAAATGGTGGGGGTGAACAAGGAGCACGGATATGGACCTTACCAGCTATCGCACCCTCGGCCGCTCGGGACTGATCGTCAGCCCGCTGGCGCTTGGCACCATGACCTTCGGCGCCGGGCGATGGGGCGCCAACGAGCAGACTTCGCGGGCGCTGTTTGACGCCTATGTCGATGCCGGCGGCAATTTCATCGATACGGCCGACATCTATTCGGCCGGCCGCAGCGAGGAGATGCTTGGCGCGTTTCTCTCCGACAGCGGGCAGCGCGACCGGCTGGTGGTGGCGACCAAATCGGGATTTCCGCGCGGCGCGGGCACACCGCTCTGGGGCGGCAACGGGGCGAAGAACATCCGCCTCGGTATCGAGGGATCGCTGAAGCGGCTGCGCACCGACTATATCGATATGTACTGGATGCATGTGTGGGACCAGACGACGCCGGCCGATGAAGTCCTGCAGACGCTCTCCGATGCGGTGCGCGCCGGCAAGATCCTGCATTACGGCTTTTCCAACACGCCCGCCTGGTATGTAGCGCGGATCGCGACGCTTGCCGAGGCGCACGGGCTGCCGAAGCCGATTGGCCTGCAATATGCCTATTCGCTGATCGATCGCGGCGTCGAGCTCGACCTCATGCCTGCCGGCGCCGAGTTCGGGCTTGGCATGGTGCCCTGGAGCCCGCTTGCGGCGGGTCTTTTGACCGGCAAATACGGCCGCGAGATGTTGGCCGAGGCCGGGCGGGCCACCGCGCTGCCGGACAAGACCTCGGAGACATCGGAAAGCGGCAGCAACGGCCGGCTGAACGGCGACAATCCTTTCGGCGGCATGCTGTTTACCGAGCGCAATTTCGATGTGGTCGATGTGGTGACCTCAGTCGCGGCCGAGATCGGCCGGTCGGCCGCCGAAGTCGCGCTCGCCTGGGTGGCGCGGCGCGGCGGCGTCTCGTCGGTGCTGATCGGCGCCAGCCGGGTGGAGCAGCTGCAACAGAACGTCGCTTCGCTGGATGTTGATCTCGACGAGGCGATGCTTGAGAGGCTGGAGCAGGCAAGCGCGCTGCCGCTGCTCAACCCCTATTTCATCTTCCAGATGCCGACCAGCCGGCTGTTCGGAGGCCAGACGGTCGAGCGCTGGGCGAGGGGATGATATCAGCTGCCGCCGCCGTTTCAGGCGGCGGTGGCATCGACCGCGACGTTTTCCCATAGACGACCGATTTTTTTCCTGCTATCGGCCTTTCCACGATTTCAGGAACCCGATTTGATGTGCGCATACAGAACCCTGCGACGACGCTGATGCTCCCGAACGCCCAAGGGCGTGTTCGAGAACCCATCATTTTGTCTATCCGGTTTCTGTCTCTTCATGCACAAGCACGATCTGGTCTACCTCACTGAGGACGCGTCGCACGACGCCGCTATCGAACACATCAACGAAGAAGCATTCGGCCCAGGCCGGCACACACGCGCCGCCGCCCGCATCCGCGAGCAGGGGCCGCATGACCTGTCGCTGTCCTTCATCTGCGCCGATGACGGCGAGACGATCGCATCGGTCCGGATGACATCCGTCATGGCCGGCGACGTGCCCGGCCATCTGCTCGGCCCGCTTGCCGTTCGCCCCTCGCACAAGAACCGCGGCATAGGCCGCGAGCTTGTGCGGATCGCGGTGGAAGCGGCCAAGCGCAACGGCTCCGAGGCCGTCATCCTCGTCGGCGATCCGCCCTATTACGGGCCGCTCGGCTTCGAGAAAGTCGCCTATAACGCGCTGACTTTTCCGGGACCGGTCGATCCGGGCCGGGTGCTTGTCGTGCCGCTCGGCGAGGACGTGCATGGCCGGCTGAAGGGCACGATCGGCTGGCGCAAATAGGCCATCTGTTCTATTGAGCTATGACGGAGGCCGCGCTTCGCGTGGTCTTTCATAGGCTTGAGGGGGGCGGGCATGAGTCGCATTTCAATCGACGAGGCGCTTGATCGCGCGGGGACCGGACCGTTTCAACGGCGGCTTCTCGGCATTTTTGGTCTCGTCTGGACGGCGGATGCGATGCAGGTGCTGGCGGTCGGCTTTACCGCTGCCTCGATCGCCGCGAGTTTCGGGCTGACGGTGCCGCAGGCGCTGCAGACGGGAACGCTGTTCTTTCTGGGGATGCTCATCGGCGCCTACGCCTTCGGACGGCTGGCCGACAAGGTCGGGCGGCGCAATGTGCTGTTGCTCACTGTCGCCTGCGATGCGGTGTTCGGGGCGCTATCGGTCTTCGCGCCGAGTTTCACCATCCTGCTTGTCCTGCGCTTTCTCACCGGTGTGGCCGTCGGCGGCACGCTGCCGGTGGATTACGCGATGATGGCGGAGTTCCTGCCGTCGAAAAGCCGTGGCCGCTGGCTGGTGGCGCTGGAGGGCTTCTGGGCGATCGGGACGCTGATCGTCGCGCTTGCGGCATGGGCTGCCAGTGTCGCGGGCGTTCAGGATGCCTGGCGCTACATTTTCGCGGTGACGGCGGTGCCTGCCATCCTCGGGCTCGGTCTGCGCCTGTTCGTGCCGGAATCGCCGCTCTATCTCTTGCGTGGGGGGCGCGGCGAGGAGGCGAAGAAGACGATCAACCGGGTGCTGGTGGCGAACGGCAGGCCCGCGCTCGGCGCCGACGACGAGCTGGTGTCGCCGTCGCATGCGGCCTCCGAAGGCGTGTTTTCGGGCGCGCTTCGCCGTCGCACCGTGATGATCCTGGCAATCTGGTTCCTGGTGTCGGTCTCCTATTACGGCGTCTTCACCTGGATGCCGGCGAAGCTTGCGGGCGACGGCTTCGGCTTCGTCCGGGGCTATGGCTTCCTGGTTTTCGTGGCGCTGGCGCAGATCCCCGGCTATGCGCTCGCCGCCTATGGCGTCGAGGCCTGGGGCCGCAAGCCGACGCTGATCGGCTTCTGCCTATTGTCGGCGGCGGGATGCCTGCTGTTCGTCGTCTCCAGCGTCGATATCATGGTCGGGGCGTCGCTGCTGATCATGAGCTTCGCGCTGCTCGGCACGTGGGGCGCACTCTATGCCTACACGCCGGAGCTCTACCCGACCGCGGTGCGGGCGACCGGCATGGGCACGGCGGGCGCGGTCGCGCGGCTCGGTGGACTGCTTGCACCGTCGCTGATGGCGCTTGTCGTCTCCGAAGGGCTCGGCGTTGCGATCGGCCTCTTCGCCGGCTTTCTCGTGATCTCGGCGCTGGCGGCCGTTGCGATCGATTCGGAGACGCGGCAGGTGTCAATCGCCTAAGGGGGCGCTTTCTTGTTCTTTGCATGCCGCAATGCCATATTGAAATAAGGCAGAAGGATCGACGCGCGTGACCGATAGCGAGACGGCAAAAATGCTGGCGATTATGGAAGCCATGTTCAATGGTCAGAAACGGACCTTGGGCATGGTCGAAGCCGCTATCGACAAGTTCAGCACCGTCGAGACAGAAATCTCCAAGCTCAATCGCAAAATGAACAGCCTGCATGAGCTTGCGCTCCGGCATCACAGCGAGACTTCAGGACGGTTGGAGGCGATCTCGGCTCGGCTTGAGGAGACCGAAAGGCTGCTTGACGACCGCGCCAACGACCTCAAGCGAACCCAGATCGATGTGGTGGGGCAGTACAATGAGGTGCTGACAGCCTTGCGCGATGCATCGCATGCATCTCGCATCGCGGAAGAGGTTCAGTCGCGATTGACCGAGGTCGAGGCCAAGATCGCGCATCTCTAAAGCGAGCGACAGGCTCCGCTATTCGGCGCCAGCACCAGAAGGCGTCAGCGCCTTGCGCAGAAACGTCCGTGTGCGGCCCTTCGGGAAGTCCGGCAGTTCGCCGAAGATCTCGTATCCCTGTTTCAGATAGGCCTTGAGCGCCGTTGGGCTGAAGGTGTCGATCCAGGCGCCGTGGCAGCCGCGATTGGCGGCTTCCTCTTCGGCCATTGTCAGAAGCCGGCCGGCGAGGCCGGTGCCGCGTTGGCCTTCGGGGATGAAGAGCAGCTGGGTGAAGAGCCAGCCCCAGGCGGTGTAGCCGGAGAGGCCGCCGATCACCGTTCCATCCTCGTTGCGGATCAGTACCGCCAGCGTCTGGCGATCGGCTGGGCCGACGTCGGCGTGGTTGAAGGCGGTGAGGGTCTCGCCGATGACCGCGAGGTCATCGGGGGAGGGTGTGGCGGTCAGTTCGAGTTGCGGCATCGCGTCAGCGGCCCTCGCGCCACCACATGGCGCCGAAGGCGAGGAGCAGGATGCCGACGCCGGCGAAGCCCGCAAAGAGCGGCAGCGTGTTGATACCCTTCAGCACCGTCTCGTTGGTCAGGCGGATCTGCATGCGGTCGTCGTCGGCGACGCGGATCTGGCCGCGCACGGGAAGGATCGGCGGGATCTCGACATTGCCGTCGGTGTCCGAGACGCGGGCGACGAGGCCTCTGGTCTTGTCCGATATCGGCTTCAGCACGTCGGGCGTCGAAATCATCGCCTTGAACTCCGGCGCATCGACGGCGCCGACATGCACGAGTGTGCTCATTTCGCCGTTGCGGATCTCGAAGAGGCCGATTTCGTCCATGCGCTTTTCGGCCTTGAAGAGGCCGGGCTCGGACTGGACGAGCGGCAGCGTCTCGGTCTTGCCGGAGGGGTAGCGCACGGCGGCGTTGCCGGGATTGTCGCCGATGGTCTGGCGGGTAATCTCGAGCGTGCGGCCGGAAGCGCGGGCGGTGAGCGCTTCCTCTTCCAGCGCCGGTTCCTTCATCAGCCAGTGCGCGACGCGGCGATAGAGCGAGACGTGCGGGCCGCCGCCTTCGAAGCCACGGGCCCAGAGCCAGCCCTGGTCGGACAGGAGCATGGCGACGCGGCCCTGGCCGGCGCGGTTCAGCACCAGGAGCGGATTGTTGTCTGCGCCGACCATGACGGTCTCGCCCTGTGGCGGCTCGACGCCGACCGAGCGGAACCAGCGGCCCCAATGCGGCGGTTCGTCGTTGGAGCCGTCGAGACCACGGGTGACGGGGTGTTTCTTTCCTTCGTCGGAGAGGCGCGGATAGAAGGCCTTTTCGACCATCTGGCCGGTCGGGGCGGCGGGGAGAACCGAGGAGAGCGGTGTCAGCGCGATCGAATCCGGGCCGGCATGCTCGGGACCTGCTGCGATCAGCAGCGCGCCGCCGTTTTCGACATATTGCGCGATGTAATCGTAATAGAGGATCGGCAGCACGCCGCGATGCTGGTAGCGGTCGAAAATGATCAGGTCGAAGTCCTTGATCTTGTCGACGAAGAGCTCGCGGGTCGGAAACGCGATCAGCGACAGTTCGTTGATCGGCGTGCCGTCCTGCTTTTCCGGCGGCCGCAGGATGGTGAAGTGCACGAGATCGACGGAGGCGTCGGATTTCAAAAGGTTGCGCCAGGCGCGCTCGCCGGCATGCGGCTCGCCGGAGACCAGCAGCACGCGCAGGTTCTCACGGATGCCGTCGATGACGTGAACGGCGCGGTTGTTGGCTTGCGTCACTTCGCCGGGAAGGGCGGCGACCGAGAATTCCAGCACATTGCTGCCGCCGCGCTCGACCTTGAAGGAGAAGGGCGTGTCGCGGCCGGGCGTTGCCTGCAGCGTGGCGATCTCGTTGCCGTTGAGCTTGACCGTCACGTCGGCGGTGCCGCCTGGGCTCGGGCCATCGTCGAAGACGCGCAGCACCAGCTGCTGCTCCTCGTTGACGATGCCGAAGCGCGGCGCCTTGATGACCTCGATGCGGCGGTCGAATTCGTTGGCCTTGCCGGTGATCAGCCCATGGATTGGGGCGTCGAAGCCGAGCGCCTGGTTGACGCCGGGCACGTCGTGGATCTGGCCGTCGGTGAGCATGATGGCGCCGCCGATGCGGGCGGGCGGCACGTCGGCGACGGCGGCAGACAGCGCGTTGAAGAGGCGCGTCGAGGGGGCGTTGGAATCTTCTGGCTCCGTGGCGTCGACATAGCGCGGTTCGACATTCGGGAAGCGGGCGAGGCGGTCCTTCAGCGCGGCCAGCGCGTCGTCGGTCATCTTGATGCGCTCAGGCGTCTGCTGGCTCTGGCTGCGGTCGACGATCACGGGGACGACCGTCGAGAGCTGCTCGCGGTCTTCCTGCATCAGCAGCGGATTGGCGAGCGCTGCCAAAAGCGCCAGCGCCGCGACGGTGCGGATCCAGGCGCCGCGTACGCCCCTGAAGATGGCGAGTGCGGCTATGGCGACGACGATGACGGTCAGGCCGGCAAGCAGTGGCCAGGGGATGAAGGGCGCGAAATCAACCGTCATGTCACTGCCCCAGCCGTTCGAGGAGGGCGGGGATGTGGACCTGGTCGGTCTTGTAGTTGCCTGTGAGCATATACATCATGATGTTGACGCCGCTGCGGTAGGCGTATTCGCGCTGCGCCTCGTCAGGGGGTACGGTCGGCAGCAGCGGGACGCCATTGTCGTCCACGGCCCATGCGCCGGCGAAGTCATTTCCCGTGATCAGGATCGGCGAGACGCCATCGGCGGTTGCCGCCGACTTGGCGTTGTTGGAGCGGTTGTCCTGGCGCGCCTCGATCCAGAGCGGGCTGCCGGCATAGCGGCCGGGGAAGCTCGACAGAAGATAGAAGGACTTGGTCAGCACGTGGTCGGAGGGGACCGGCTCCAGCGGCGGGATGTCGAGATTGGCGAGGATCTGCTGCAGGCGCTCGCCATTGGCGCTGCTGCCGCCGCTGTTGTCGAGCGCGCTGAACTGGTCGCGGGTGTCGAAGAGCACGGTGCCGCCGGCGCGCATATAGGCGTCGATGCGGTTGATCGAGGCGGCCGACGGCATGGGCGCGGTGGCCGAGATCGGCCAGTAGATGATCGGATAGAAGGAGAGCTCGTCCTTTGTCAGGTCTAGGCCGACGGGGGCGGCCGGCTCCAGCGTCGTGCGGAAGGTGAGATATTCGGTCAGGCCCTCGAGGCCGCGCTCGGAGATGCGATCGACTTCGGCCTCGCCGGTGACGACGTAGGCGAGGTGGGTGTTGTCGAGCCGCTGGAAGATCTGCTCGTCGCCGGGCTTGCTGTCGTCGGCGCGCGACTGGCCGGGCTGCACCAGGAAGGCGGCGCTGACGGCGACCGCGATCATCGCGGCCGTGCGGGCGGCCGGGCGCAGGCGCGAGAAGGCGCCGCTCATGAACATGACGATCAGGCTGTCGGCAAGCAGGAGCAGGAAGGCGATGAGGAAGAGCGAGGGCTTGGCCGACCATGTCTCGCCGCCGATCAGGCCTTCGCGCACCAGCGTCACGCCCGAGGCATCGAGGGGTTTCAGTTCGGCGTTTGCGGGCAGGACGTTCAAGGCTGTGAACCCTTCCTCGGAGCCATAAAGGCCCGGCGGATTTTCGAAGCTGGCCACAGGGGCGGCCTTGGCGTTGGGGATCAGCGGACGCGCCGCGCCGGTCTCGGTGGTGAGCGCGCCCTTGGCGGTCAGCAGCCGGAAGGGCGGCAGCGCTTCGGCGGTGGTGGCGCCGCCGGATTGCGAGGTGACACCGCCGGAGCGCGACAATTGCACGAGACGGCGTAGCATCTCGACGAAATTGCCTGATATCGGCAGGTCGGACCATGTGGCCTCGGCGCTGACGTGGAAGAGCACGATGCGGCCTGATGTCATCGGCTTCATCGTTACCAGCGGGGTTCCGTCGGCGAGGCTCGCCCATGTGCGCTCGGCGAGATCCGGCGTCGGCTCCGCCAGCACCTGGCGTTTGACGGTGACGTCGGTCGGGCGCGCCATGCCGGCGAAGGGGCCGAAATTGGGGAATTCGGCAAGCTGTTGCGGCTCGGCCCAGGAAAGCGCGCCGCCGAGCGCGCGCTCGCCCTGGCGCAGCGTCACCGGCACCAGCGGATCATCGGCGGGGGCAGCGGCGAGGCGCGGGCCGGCGAAGCGGATGAGGGTGCCGCCATTGTTGATCCAGCGCTGCAGCGGATCATAGGTCTCCTGCGGCAGGCGGCCGATATCGGCCATGACGATGACGGAGGGGTTCTGCGCCAGAAGATCGGGAATGGAGGTGGCGAGATCGGGGGCGTTCGGCTCGATCAGGTCGGCATATGGCTGCAGGGCGCGCTGGATGTAATAGAGCGGCGACAGCAGCGGTTGGAAGCTGTCGCTGGCCTCGCCGGACAGAAGCACGACACGGCGGCGCTTGAAGCCGTCATCGAGCAGGTGGACGGCGCCGGCCGTTGCGTGGTTGTCGATGCTGAGCCGCGCGAAGTCGTTGCGCATCTCGAAGGGGGCGGTGATCGAGCCTGAGGCCACCGACTGGCCGGGCTGGAAGGAGACGGAGCCCGAGGCGATGGCGCGGCCCTGCGCGTCCTGGGCGGTCAGCGGCAGGGTGGCGGCCGAGGCGCCGTCGAGGCGGGTCGCGGTGACGGTCATGGCGTCGGCGGCGTTGTTGGCGCCTGTTATTGCAACCGTCTGCGCGGCGTCGCCGGCGATCAGGCGCAGTTGGCCGGGCTGCAGGTCGGAGAGCTGGCGCACGGTCGCGTCGTTGTCGTTGGCGGCTGCACCGTCGGTCAGGAAGGCGAGCGTGCCGGGATGCACGCCGTTCAGCGCCGCACGCAGCGCCTCGAAGGCGCGCTGGCGGTCGGGGACAAGCGGCTGCGGCTCGGCGGCGCGCAGTTTTTCGCGAGCGACGGCGGCGGTGCCCGCGACGGCATCGTTGCTTGGATCGGCGGTGAAGGTGATGGAGACGGGCAGGCCGGCGCTATCGGCGTCGTCGATCAACGCCTCGGCGGTCTGTACGCGGCGTTCCCAGTCGGGCGCGGTCGCCCAGCCATTGTCGACGAAGAGCACGAGCGGGCCGCCCGCGGCGATCGAGCTGGTGCGCGGGTTGAATACCGGATCGGCGATGGCGAGGATGACGGCTGCTGCGAGCAACATGCGCAGCAGCGTCAGCCACCAGGGGCTCTGCGCCGGCGTTTCCTCGCGCTTCAAAACGGTGGCGAGGATGCGCAGTGGCGGAAAGACTTCCGTCTTCGGGCGCGGCGGGGTCAGGCGCAGCAGCCACCAGATGACGGGAAGCGCCACGAGGGCGCCGAGAATGGCCGGATAGGCAAAGGCGAAGGGAAGCGCGTTCACAGCTGGCCTCCATGCGTTGCTTTCCCGGGCATGCCCGAGAGGTGCATGTGGACGGCGACCAGCGCCTCGGAGGCGAGGTGATCGGTGCGATGGCTGATGAAGGTCCAGCCGAGGTGGCGCAGGTTCTGGCCAAGACCATCGCGGCGGCCGAGATAGGCGCGCGTATAGGCGTCGCGGATATTCTCGGCGCGGCCGGAGGTGAGCTTCGAGCCGGTCTCGGGATCAGTGAACTCGGTGCGGCCGGTATAGGGAAACAGCTCCTCGGCGGGATCGGCCACCTCGATGACATGGCCGCGCAGGCCACGTCGGGCGAGCGGGCCGATGCGGGCCATCACGGCCTCGGCATCATCGAGGAAATCGCCGATCAGCACGAGATCGCTCGAGCCGCGGATCATGGCGGTATCGGGCAGGCCGCCGGTGAGGGGCGCATGCATCAGCGCGACCGCCAGGCGCTCGGCGGCGTTGCGGGCGGAGATCGGTTCCATCACGCCGGGGCAGCCGACGCGTTCACCGGAGCGGGCAAGGATTTCAGCGAGCGCCAGCATGATGACGAATGCGCGGCTTTCCTTCGAGACGCTGCCGAAGGTCGACTTGTACATCATCGACGGGGACATATCGGCCCAGAGCCAGATGGTGTGGGCCGCTTCCCATTCGCGGTCGCGGATATAGGTGTGGTCGTCGCGGGCAGAGCGGCGCCAGTCGATGCGCGCCAGGCTTTCGCCTTCGCTATAGGGCCGAAACTGCCAGAAATTTTCGCCGATGCCACGCTTGCGGCGGCCGTGCCAGCCTGCGATCACGGTGTTGGCGATACGCTTGGCCTCGACGAGGCAATCCGGCAACAGGCTGGCGCGCTGCCTTGCACGTGCAAGGGCATCGCTGCCTGGGGTCGGAGTGACGGTCTGTCCGATCGATGCCACGCGTGAGGCTTCCTTCCTGAGCTTAGCCCTTGGCCTGCTTGACCAGCCCGGCGATCACGTCGCGCACCGACATGCCTTCGGCGCGGGCGGCAAAGGTCAGCGCCATGCGGTGCTGCAGCACGGGTTCGGCCAGCGCGTGGACATCGTCGAGCGATGGGGCGAGGCGGCCTTCATAGAGCGCGCGGGCGCGAGCGCAAAGCATCATCGCCTGGCCGGCGCGCGGGCCGGGGCCCCAGGCGACGTTCTTGTCGGTGGCGGCGTTGCCCTGGCCGGGGCGGGCGGAGCGGACGAGCGCAAGGATGCCGTCGACCACCTTGTCGCTGACGGGCATCTGGCGGATCAGCGTCTGGATCTCGATCAGGCGCTCGGCGCTCAGCACTGCCTGCGGCTTGGTTTCGGCAAGGCCCGTGGTGTCGAGCAGGATCTGCCGTTCGGCGGCGAGCTCGGGATAGTTGACGTCGACCTGTATGAGGAAGCGGTCGAGCTGTGCCTCGGGAAGCGGATAGGTGCCTTCCTGTTCCAGCGGGTTCTGGGTGGCGAGCACGTGGAAGGGCGTCGGCAGGTCGTATCGCTGGCCGGCGACGGTGATGTGATACTCCTGCATCGACTGCAGCAGCGCCGACTGGGTGCGCGGCGAGGCGCGGTTGATTTCGTCGGCCATCAGCAGCTGGGCGAAGACGGGGCCCTTGACGAAGCGGAAGGAGCGGCGGCCGGTCTCGTCCTGGTCCATCACTTCGGAGCCAAGGATATCGGATGGCATCAGGTCGGGCGTGAACTGGATGCGGTTGGCGCCGAGGCCGAGCACTTCGCCGAGCGTGGTGACCAGCTTGGTCTTGGCGAGGCCGGGAACGCCGACCAGCAGGGCATGGCCGCCCGAGAGCACGGCAAGCAGCGTGTTTTCGACGACGCTCTCCTGGCCGAAGATCACCTTGGAGACCTCGCTCCTCACTGTGGCGATATCGGCAAGCGCTTTTTCTGCTGCGGCGACGATCGCCTTTTCATCGAGGGGGGCTTCGGTCTTCATCATACCCATCAGGCATCTCTCCAGCGGCTGATCTCATTCGTCGCGAATCGTCGGACTTTTACACGTGTGCCTCATACCCGATAGAGTTATGAAGATGTTGCGGGCTGACAAGTTCGTTTCGAATGACTATCTCGTGACATTCCTGCGTTAAGTGCAAACAGAGACGGAACAATGGCAACCGAAGAGATCAAGGCAGCGACCGATGCCGCGGATTTGGCCGCGCTGATTTCGCGCGCCGCGGGCGATGGTGGCGATGCGAAACGCGGTCTTCCGCCCGTCGAGAAATGGAATCCGCCGTTCTGCGGCGATATCGATATGGAGATCCGCGCCGACGGGACGTGGTTCTACATGGGGACGCCGATCGGCCGGGCGCCGCTCGTGCGGCTGTTTTCCACGGTTCTGCGCAAGGATGAGGATGGCAAGACATACCTCGTAACTCCTGTGGAAAAAGTCGGTATCCGGATCGTCGATGCGCCGTTCCTCGCTGTCGAGATGAACGCCTCCGTCAGGGACGGGCAGGCGGTGCTGACCTTTCGCACCAATGTCGGCGATGTCATCGAGGCTGGCAAGGCGCATCCGATCAGGTTTGTCATCCACGGCGATAACAATGAGTTGAAGCCATACCTGCATGTACGGGGGCGATTGGAAGCGCTGGTGTCGCGGGCGGTCATGTACCAGCTCGTGGAACTGGGCGAGACAATCGATGTCGATGGCGTCGAGATGTTCTGCCTGCGATCCGGCGGCGAGACCTTTCCCGTCATGCCGGCGGCCGAGCTGGATGCGCTGTCGCGATGATCGAGGTTCAGACCAGAGACGGCGCGCTTTATTCCGCAGCCGAATTCAGACGCCGGGCAATGCACCAAATGGGCGGGCCGGTCGACCTGTCGTGGCGCGAGCATGGCGACCATATCCTGAACCCCGAGATCGTCGCCAAGGTGGAGACCTTCAAGCTCCGCGATGCCGCTGTCCTGGTGCCTGTCATCGATGATGGCGACGAGGCGCGGGTGATCTTCACCAAGCGTACCTCGACGCTGCGCGAGCACTCCGGCCAGATCGCCTTTCCCGGCGGCAAGATCGATGGCGCGGACGAGACGCCCGAGCAGGCTGCCGTGCGCGAGGCCGACGAGGAGATCGGGCTGAAGGGTTCGTTCGTCGAGACGGTGGCGCGGCTGCCTGTTTATCTTGCCTCGACGGGGTTTCGCATCACGCCTGTGCTGGCGGTGGTACAGCCCGGCTTTGATCTCAAGCTCAATCCCGACGAGGTCGACGATGTCTTCGAGGTGCCGCTCTCCTTCCTGATGGCGCCTGGAAACCACATTCGCGACAAGCGCATGATCGACGGGCTCGACCGACATTTCTATCGCATGCCCTATGAAACCAGAATGATCTGGGGCATCACCGCGGGCATTGTCCGCACGCTTTACGAAAGGCTCTACGCATGACCAACCTTGCTCACGAAGCATGGTTCAACGACCCGGCGCTGAAGCGCGTTTTCTCGCTGCTGAATGCCGATGGCGGCGAGGGGCGCGTGGTGGGTGGCGCCGTGCGCAACAGCCTGATGGGGCTCGCGGTCAGCGATATCGACGTGGCGACTACGCTGACGCCCGACGTGGTGATCGAACGCGCCAACCAGGCCGGGATCAAGGCAGTGCCGACGGGCGTCGAGCATGGCACGGTGACGCTCGTCATCGACCGCAAGCCGTTCGAGGTGACGACGTTGCGCGCCGATGTCGAGACCGACGGGCGTCGGGCGACGGTGGCATTCAGCACGGACTGGCAGACGGATGCCGAGCGACGCGACCTCACGATCAACGCGCTCTATGTGGGCGAGAACGGCGAGGTGGTCGATCTCGTCGGCGGGCTTGTCGATATCGAGAAGCGAAACATCCGCTTCATCGGCGACGCGGCGACGAGGATCAAGGAAGACTATCTGCGCATCCTGCGCTTCTTCCGCTTCTTTGCCTATTACGGCTCGGGGCGGCCGGATGCGGATGGGTTGCGGGCGGCTGCTGCTGCCCGCTCCAAGCTTTCGACGCTGTCTGCCGAGCGGGTGTGGTCGGAGATGCGCAAGTTGCTGTCGGCGGAAGATCCGGGGCGCGCGCTGTTGTGGATGCGCACCGTCGGCGCGCTGACGGAAATTCTGCCGGAGACGGAAAAGTGGGGCATCGACGCGATCCCGGCGCTGATCGCGACCGAGAAGGCGCTCGGCTGGACGCCCGATCCGCTGCTGAGGCTCGCCGCGATCGTGCCACCTGACGCCAAGCGGCTGGAGGCGATGGCGGCGCGGCTGAAGCTTGCCAATGCGGAAGCGGCGGTCTTCAAGGCGTGGGCGAATGCAGCACCCATCAACGACGAGATGTCGATGGCGGCCTTTGATCGGTTGCTTTATCGCAATGGTGCCGAGGGCATCACAACGCGGCTGAAGCTGGCGCTTGCGGTGGCGCGGGGCAAGGCCGAGGGCGACATGGCGGAGATGGCGCGATCGGCGCGGCTGAACAAGCTGTTTGATCATGCCGCAGCCTGGGTCAAGCCGAGCTTTCCCGTCAATGGCGGGGATGTGATGGCAGCAGGCATTCCGTCGGGCCGGCAGGTCGGAGAGACGCTGGCCGCGCTGGAACAGCAATGGGTGGAGGAGAACTTCGCCTCCGACCGGGCGATCTTGCTCGCCCGGCTTTCTGATCGCGCGAAATAACGCGACCGCGTCAGATGATCAGGCCGCGTTCGCTTCGTTGCGGATGCGTGCCTTGATGTTGTCGACCATGTTTTCGCGGATGATGGTTTCGCCATGCGCGGATTTCATGTGGTCGACGGCGCGGCGTACGACTTCGGCGTCGTCGCTTGCGCGTGTGTGCCAGCTGCATCCGGGGACCAGCGTTCCACATTCGAAAAGTCTCATCGTCTCCTCCTGACTTGAGTTCTCAATGACGCTTATGCGTTTTGTGGGAATGCTCCAGGGACGGGAAGGTTCCGGCCGGTTGTCGCACCGGCCGTGGGGATCGCGTGTTTCACGCGATCGTTGATGTGTCCGTTCCCCGGACGGTGAGCCCGATTACTCGGGCATCGCCCATGCGCGGTAGCAATCCGTGTGGGCGCTGTTGTTCTGGCCCTTGGCGCGGCGCGACAGCTCCTCGGCGGACAGGCCGCCGGCGAGTTGAAGCTTGACCTGTTCCACAAAGCAGGAAAGGGGCAGATCGGAACCGCTCTTGGCTTTCAGCGCTTCGGCCAGCCTGTTGAGCAGTTCGGGTGTGTCAATTGGGCGGGGTGGCTGTTGAGCACCTGCCGTCGCCGGTGTTCCACTCTGTATCGTCATGACAATCCTCCTCCGATTGTTGAACGCGTACATGCATGAAATGGGTATCCGGTCCGCTTATTGAAAGCCTCTCACACGCAGTTTACCGATCTTTCCTCCCAGTTACGGCCAGCGAAC
>Ga0308158_10001459_pt1 | contig 25618 bp, 28 predicted proteins | sample PhyBR2_FD_201038 | JGI IMG/M metagenome (GOLD analysis project Ga0308158, IMG submission 201038) | Phyllosphere microbial communities from UC Gill Tract Community Farm, Albany, California, United States - DLSLB.R2 | ecosystem: Host-associated > Plants > Phyllosphere > Unclassified | place: USA... | reverse complement strand
CGTGCTTGCATCGCGCGCAACATCCGCATAATGCGCGCCCTTCGGTCGGGGCGTAGCGCAGCCTGGTAGCGCATCACACTGGGGGTGTGGGGGTCGCAGGTTCGAATCCTGTCGCCCCGACCAGAAACTTACATCGATGTGAGCAAGTTAGACGGCGGCGATACGGCCGGCGCCATCGTGCGCCTCACTCGTGCTAGCAATATGCTAGCTGCCACGCCGTTGCACCGGCGTTGAAGACGGTGGGGCCTAATTGTCCACACATTCACTTTCCGCCGTGTCCTTATATCGCCGGGCAAACGTTGGGCGGGCGTTGTCGTATACCGGCCCGCGGCTAAGGCGCGACAAGCGGTCCGTGGTACCAAATCTGATGGCGACAGCCGCAGCCTGACCTGCTGCGTCGCCCGCGACGGCTCGGTGAACCAACGGGGTCCGGAGCAGGCACTATCTAATCAATAATGCACGACTCGCTCACAGGTAGCTGAGCATGGCACAGCCTTGAGGGGGTGCCCTGTGACAGTGGCGCGCACTTTGTATCGGCTTGCCGCGGCGTACGATAGGTTCAGACATACCTAGCCTGAACGCAAGGTGCTTGCTCGTTGGTAACGCCTACAACCATGGCTGTTTAGTCATATTGCGGCAAGCGCCGCTACTTTAAGTAGCTTACAGTAGCGGTAGAGGCATTCGCATCTCGCCGTCAAACACGAGCAGTCACCAACAATAGGGTGTTGGCAACTGCTCGAAGAAGCGGCGCTTACAGCGCCGCCGATCAGCTTTCACCAGCAGCGTGGCGCCGCGCACCCCGACGGAAGATGGCGGATGTGATCCTTTGGGATCGCATCCTGGACGAACCGGAAGACGCCCGGGCGGATTAAACGTACAACCTACATAGAGCGCCAAGTGCTCAGAAAGGGCTGAAATGGCCAGCAAGGCAAAGTGGATTACCCGTGGCACCTTCAACTGCGTTACCGGCAATACGCGTGGTTCCCCCTTCGACATCGCCCCGTGCGTGCTGGAGCAGATTACCGAGTATGCGGCGTCGAACGACTGCAGCGCGCTTGTGCGCAATGATGTTCGCGCGGACAACACCGAGCGCCGTATTACTATCGTGCTTGAGGTCGCCGCCTAGCAGTCGCCAACTTTCGTTAGAAATCGCACCCGCTGGTCAGCGACCAGCGGGCTAAACGCGCTGGGAGAAGATCTTGAACGTAGAGCATCTGAGCGAGGTGATGGCGAAGCATGATATAGAGCTTACTAGCCAACAGGCGGAAAGCCTATCGACGCTGATTGAGAGGGTCATCAAGGCGTACTCCGCTGAGATTCTCGATGAAAGCCTTGGCGACCTGACGGGAGATGCGAGCGTCGGGCACCTCGAAATCGCTGCGATCGAAGGCCGTCTGACGCTGAGGAGCTGCCTTGCGGCACTCAATGGAAGCTTCAAAACTCCTGTCGCGGTAGGCGATGTAGACCCGCTTGCGTTCGCCGTCGCGAACCTACGAAAAATGCCCGAGGGTACCGCTTCGACTGACCCCGCCGATGTTGCGGCCGCCGTGAAGCGGGTTGCTCAGCTATTTGGCGAAGCCTTGGCTGCCGTGGCGCCAGCAGATGCAAAACTTTTACGCAGCATCAAGCTAGAGAAGGAAGCAGGGAACCGGCCAAGCGCAGGGCGAAGGTTACCGCGGCGAATCATCCGTGCCGTGTATTTCTTTTGGTCTCAGGAGGGCGGTGATCGGACTGTATCGATTACGCCTAAGATATCGCCCCTGGTGCGGGTTTGTTTGGCATCGCTAGCGTATGCAAAATTACCCGGTACTGCGGCTACGGTTCGCTGGGAAATCAATTGTTATAGGCGTGTCTTGATCAATAATACGGAGGCTGTGGGCATTAATGAAGAGAGGATCCCCGAAGAGGCTGACTTCATGAATACTCATTTCGTTTTTTCATATTAGCGCAATATTTTAAGTTGCTTAAAGTATAGGTATCAGAATATTGCAACGAAGTTTACCCCGTAGTTAGCGCCACGGAGGCGCTAGATACTTCGAGGTGTACTATGCAGTTAAATACGTGCGAGCCCAGTACAGATAGCATCATTAGCATTGGTGCGGTTGTGTCGATTTGTGATATTTCAAAGGCGTCCGTGTACAGGTTGATGAAGGCGGGCCGCTTCCCTCAGGCGATCCCTCTGATGCCCAACGGCCGCCGTGTCGGCTGGCGTGCGTCCGAAGTGATGGCTTGGGCGGAGGAGCCGCTCGCCTGGGGCGCTTCGGCACAGTTCTAGCTGCATTCTTGAAACCGTCCGCAACTTCTGCGGGCGGGACTAGGGCAGCTTGGCCTTGAGCCGAGACAGCTGACCGCCGCGAACGCGCCTCACGGCGCCGCAAATACCAAAACAAATCGCCAACAGCGCGCCGCATCCCGCGGTGGCGAATGCCTTCGTGCGTCTGCGCAACAAAGGATACCTCCATGACCACCGACCCCTTGGAACCGGATACCGCTATGTCAACAATTGCCGAGCGCGTCGCTGCGGGTCGCGAAGCTGGGCACGCATGCGGGGAAACGATTTTCCCGTCGCCTATACCGTTCGACAGAGTGCTACTGGCAGATGCCCTGGAAGGAGAGCAGCTCCGTGCCGTGAAGGCTCGTTCGGGCGGAAACATTAGGCGTCAGAAGCTGCACGTCTACCGGGCTGCCTGCGGTGCGGAAATCTACGCGATCGAGCGCTTTGTCTATCCCGACGGTTCGAAGCGGTTTCTGCCGCTGCGCTGCCTCGGCCCCAACGCAGACGGCAAGACTGTGTATGATCAGACCGCGTTGCCTGGACTGCGGCCGCTGTACAACCTCGACCTTGTCGCCGCCCAGCCGGAGGCCCCGTTGCTGTTCTGCGAGGGGGAGAAGGCCGCTGATGCCGCGGCGCGCCTTTTCCCAGACATGGTTGCCACAACCTGGCCTGGGGGTGCCAACGCTACGGCCAAAGCCGATTGGCGCGACGCTGCCAACCGCAGCGTGGTCCTCTGGCCCGACAATGACAAACCGGGCCGGGACGCTATGCAAAAGGCGGCGGTCCGTCTGCTCGACCTCGGCTGCACGGTCCGTATGGTCGAGGTTCCGGCGGCCTATCCGGAGAAGTGGGATCTTGCCGATCCCGTACCCGACGGCGTGCCCGCCGAACATGCGCCCGCGTCGTTGCTCGCGGCGGCGCGCGCCTTTACCGCCGCAGACCTAGTTGCGAAGCCTAAGGCCGCGTCGACTAAGCAGACCGAGGCGGGAAGCGGGCCTGGCGAAATTGCGCGCGGTTTTCATGCAGCACGCTTCCTTAAGAGTGCAGGCTTGCGGGATTATACTGGGTATTCCGACTGGTTTGACCTCATGTGCGCTGCCAAGAACACTTATGGCGATGCGGGCTTCGCCGAGTTTGTGGCGCTGTCCAATGAGTTTGGCGGCACGGATACGGACGAGCAGTTTCGTCGTAAGTGGGATGGCATCGCAGAGCGGCCCGAGGGGGAGCGCAAAACCATGGCGACGTTCTTTAAGCAGGCCATCGAGGCCGGCTGGCAGGACCCGACAAAAGATAGTGCCGGCGGCAGCGGGGAACGTGACAGCCGTGCAGACCCAGCATCGGTTGTGCTGGAGCAGTCGGCGGAAGCGGGCGACGTGCTGTGGGCCGACCAGCATGGCAAGGCTCACGTCTCGATGCTCGTCGAGGGCACAGACGGTGTCCAGCGCATTGTGCACGCCCGCGTAGGCGGCAAGCGCCACAAGGGCGCCGTAAGCCGCCGGTACCGAGCGGCCAACAAGAACAAGGTGCTCTCAGCCGAGCAGGAAAAGCGCGCTATGCTGTTGTTAGAGCATGAGGCGATCGAGGGCGGCGTCGTTTACGAGTCCGCTAACCGCGCCGCCCTGCACAACGGTAGCGTTTACGTCGACCTCGGCCGTACGGACAACAAGGCTGTGCGTGTGGCGCCAGATGGTTGGACGGTGGTGAGCGAAACGCCCGTCCGCTTTGTGCGGGGCAGTCGCGGCGAGTTGCCATTGCCAGCGGCTGGCGGCGCGCTAGCCGACTTCGAGCGCCACCTAAACTTGGGTCGGGCGGACATCATCCGCGCTGTCGCGTTTGTCGTCGGCGCCCTGGCGCCGTTGCCGTCCTTCCCAATCTTACTTATCGAGGGCAGGCAGGGCACCGCCAAGAGTACCATAGGCGACATGCTAGTATTGCTGTGCGACCCGCCGCACGGGGACAAAGGCGCTCGTCTTACCATGCCGCGCGGTGACCAGAACCTGTTGGTTCACGCCAGCGGGGTGCGGGTAGTCTTTATTGACAACATATCCGACATATCAACGGCGGAGGCGGACTCGCTTTGCCGCCTTGCAACCGGGGGTGGAACGTCCACGCGTCAGCTGTACAGCGACGACAGCGAGCACACTGCTAATGCGGTGCGGCCCACGGTGATAACGTGCATCGGCACTCCAACCGGCCGCGGCGACTTTTTGGACCGGTGCATCCGCGTGACCGCGCAGCCCATCACCGTACGTCGTACCGAGGAGGCGGTGCTAAACGCGTTCGAAGCGGACCGACCGAAGATGCTCGGCTTCGTGCTCGAAGCAATGGCAGCAGCGCTACGTAACAAACCCGACCTTATTGCGAGGGCCGAGGTCGGCGAGCTAAAGCTAACCCGCATGGCTGACTTCGCTTTGTTCGTCGAAGGCGCAGCGGAGGTTCTCGGTATCAAGGTTGGCGAATTCTCGGCCGAGCTTTCGGACGAGGCGGCAACTATGCAGGCAGAGGCCGCCCTGGGCGATCCCCTTGGCGAAACCATTGCAAAGTACTTTTCGGCAGGCAAACGGGAGCGCACCGTGCTGGAGGGGCACGCAACCGAAGTGCTCGACATCCTCCGGCCCATGCTGCCGGACCCGTCAGTCCTGCCCGCGAGCAACAAGTTGAAAGGTGCCCTACGCCGCATCGAACCCGGACTAGCCGATCTGGGCATTTCGGTAGAGGTCGTCGAACCGCAGATGGGCACGCGTAATCGCAAAACTGCGTATCGGCTGGTGGCGGCCCACGACTTTCAAGCTGTCGGCGAGGTGGTGCCGTTCTAGCTCCGGGGGGGTATGTCGTACAACCCCGTCGAGCACGGCAGTCTTAGCGTATAGGCGATTGCGGGCATCCGGCAGGGTCGCGCGGGGATTGTGATGTATAAAAGGGACGGATTTCCGCCGCTGCGGGTATCGCGGGGGTCGCGGGTATCTTTACGAATAATAGGTTAGCGATGCCCCCGCCGGGGTTTGCGGCTTACTGCAACCGAGGCGCCGTGGTCGGGTAATATCATACGCGGACCCCCGCGATACCCGCGACCCACTTGCTTTAGACCCGTCCGGCCAACGCGACGTCAATTTTCGACCGCGAGCGGATTGTTTCCCCGCCGCTTGTCCCGATCGAACGTCATCTAGTACATAAGCGCGCCGCCGCCTGTTTCGATTAACCACTTAACGGCCGGCAGCGGCAGCGGCGCCCCGTATGTGCACAAGTCCATCTCCGTGCCAGGACCGTGGTAGTTGATACGCGCCAACGGCTCGCTGCTGCCAGGCTGGCGCAACTCGACATAGCCGATGCCATGGGTACCGTCGGTTATGCGGTCGGCTTCATAGGCTATGCCGCCGGCGTCGATGATTTTTGTCTCGTTTGTCATGTCCGACGATACCGGGCGGTTGCTCACGGGACCAGTGAAACGGATACCGATAGGCAGTCTATGGTACCTGTATGCTCACCTTCGCCACTGCCCTAACCGCCGCGGGCATCGACCCCGCCGCCGATTGACCGGTAATCGAATCGATTTGACACGGCATGATACTCGGCAACCGACGGTAGTCGGTTTTTGCGACTGCACACTTTGTTTATTTCATCAGCATCTTAAGGCATCGTGCCTCCACTTCGGACCAGCCCAGTTGTAACAAGCCACTTTCCAACGCCGTGGATGCGAGCAATCCGGCGGGTTCAGCGTGCTTGCTGCGGGCAGGTGGCCACCTTTGCCAGCATTGCCACATAGCCCGGGGTGGTCGTCCGCATACGGCTGCTCGCTAGCGTAAGCGTGTAAAACGCTGCACCGACGCTTGCTCTGCCCGGGGGCTGGCTTGTACTTGCTGCTAGCATTGGCGGATTTCCCGCGTCGGCGGGCGGCTTGGTCACGCTAGATGTGGCTGCGGCAAGCAGGGCCTGCGTTAGGCTTCCGGTATCGACTTCGCGCCCTTCGCGGCCCCGCGTAGCAACGGTAAGATGAATAGCTTCCACCGCGTCTTGAACAATCGCGGGAGCGGTTTCGAACGCTGCTGCCTCGCGCTCGGCGGCAGCCTCGATCTGATATGCCACAAGGATTTGGTCGCGCAATCTGGCCTGGGTTGCGAGATGCACTGCCAAGTTAACCGCGGATGCCCGCGACGGCGCCGGCAGCAGCGCTGCCTGTTCGGCATCGGCCAGGGCGGACCGAAGGCCCGTAAGCGTCACGCCAAAGGCGTCGAACCGCCGCTGCGCCGTATCACCCGCGAATGCACCGCCGCCGGTTCGCACACAGCCGAGGGCACGATGCGCTTGAAGGTACAGCGTCGTCATGCGCGGCGGCGCGAGCACTCCACGCGTCGCCACATACGCGCCCGACGCCAGCCCGACTCCGAACACCGCGGCCTCGCCTGCCTTGCCATACAGCAGGGCGGCGGTCGCGGCTGCGGCGGCAACTAGGGGAAGAGCCGATAAGTCACTCGCTCGCCCGGCGCGAGCGTAGCGGGCGGCATAATCAATCTGGGCCAGTCGCGCGTCCTCCAAAATTGCCGCGGTCAGCGCTGCTCCTGCGACGTTGCGCGCGGGCGCTGTGTAGAGCGGAGGATACGCCATCGTGGCACAGCCGCCGAGCGCAAGGGTGGCGAGCCCAATCAGCGGCAGCCAGAACTTCACTTTACTGACCGCATGACGACACGGATGATCTGCCGTGAGTCGAGCGTCAGCGGCGCGTCAAATTTGCGCAGCGGGTCCGCCAAGTCCTTGGCACCGTAAATCCGAACCGTCTCGCCCGCAGGCATGGCGCATTGCTTCGCCTCCAAGCTGCTAGCCTGCGTTCTCGTGAATAGTACCTGAGCAACGCCCGGACCGACGACACGGATGGCGCTGTTCAAGCTGAGGCCAGACCCTTCCAGCCGGAAAGGGCTCATTATTAACGTCCCCATACATTCCTGGACGCTTTCCGGGACCTCCTGCACTAAACCGGTTACCCTCCGAACTTCGTCGCAGCTCTCCCCGTGCATCACAGCACAGTATTCAACGACGTCGGTGTGGGCAAGCAGCGCCGTCTCGATATCAAGTTGGCTCCCGAAGCGGACGCAACCGTTCGACTTGTCGATGAGCGTAGAGACAGGCGGCATGACGTCTTTGCGCCGTTTGCAGTTGAATAGCGCCTCGCTGTAACGTGAGCTGGAAAGGAGTCGGTTCTTTAGGCCAAGGGCGTTTCCGTCATATTGATCAAAGAGCGAGCGCAGCAGCGCGGCAGCGAAGGAGACAATGGGCGCGGCAAAGGACGTTCCGCTTAATGCCATCGGCTCGCCGTCGCCGCGCGGCCAGGAGCGTATTTTGCATCCCGGTGCTGCCAGCTCGACATACTCGGAACCATAATTACTGAACGCCGACAGACCCGCGCCCTGGAACTGCCGCTTACTAATATTCAGCGGCGTCTCTGCATCGTGTGATGCGACGACAAGGAGATTGTTGGCTTCAGCCTTAGCTGGGTAGCGGGGTAGCGGGTCGGCAAGGTCGTCGCTGGCATTCCCGGCGGCCGCGACGATCAAGGGCGTGTTCTTGAAGGTCGGCAGTGAATAGCTTTGGTCGGTAGAGTAATGTTTTATCACGCTCATGTTAACGATGTCCTGTGACTTTCCCTTGAGGTCCGGACCATCGATGATCGAGTTGAGGCTGTCGAACCGTTCCAACTGAAGATCTGAGGAGCCGATGGCTACCACGTACAATTTGATCCACGAGTAAATATCACTTTCGCGGAACAGGTCGCGTACTTGCGGAAATGGTATCGGCGGTTCCTCCTCCATAGCACCGCCTAAGACAACTCCAACTACATGCGTCCCATGCCCCCACGCCTGCAATTTATCGGATGGAACCTCGGGCCCGGGCGTGTCCATCCACTCCGTGACGGGCCGCTTGTTACTGTCCTCCCGAAAATACCTCTTCGGAAAATGCGACCCGTACTGTCCGTTAACATCGTATCCAACGAATCCGTTGTCGATGACCAGCACTCGAACGTCGCTCTGATCGATCCCCGCGTCCTTAGTCAGGCTATAGGCACTCTGCACCCCGCGAACCGAGAACGGGTACGCCAACTGACCCGTCCCTGGCTTCGACACGCATTCTATGGAAGAAGGTCTCACGTCCTTCTTCTCGTCTCCCTCCGCCGGAAGGGCGCTGGCCGCCGTTGCCAAGCCTACAGCGGCCAGTAGGGTCGAGGTGAGACGAGCCCGGGAGATCATGCGCGGCATGTCGCATTAAGGTGCGTTGTACCGTCGTACCCGCAGATGCGGCGTCTCACAGGATCCTTGCTGTGCCAGTCGCGCAGGAAGTTGACGAAGGCAGGATCGGACAGAAGCGAAATGTATGAAAAATACTCTACACCGACGCCTGGCGGATTGGGTCGTGCCGCCACGTCTGCTTCGTGCTGCTCAGTGGTCACCCCAACTGCCGAGTTAACCGCCACGATGCGCCAGCCGCTGTTCCGACCGGGCTCGGGGCTGGCTCCGGCATAAACGGCACCGCCCGAATCGCCGGGACAAATGATAGCGGCCGTGGAACCCACGCGCCCACGCAGCGTCGCCCAACCGCGGATCACGGTTGAGGTAATCGTGTTCAGGCCGACGCGAAGCGTCCGGTTGCGGCTAGCGTATTCGTTGTGAAACTGCGGAATGCGACCATTGTTCTGCACGACGCTCTTCTCACTGCAGCCGTATCCGGCAACCAGAAGACTGGTCCCTGTTGTTAGCGGCTTGGCGAGGTCCGTCAGCGTCTCGGCGCGAACGGGAACAGTATTTGCCATCTCGCACAACGCGAAATCGTGCGAAGACCGCGGCACGTTTACGGTAGGAGAAGCGCTAAGATAGGCGGGAGCGATCGCGCATGCCGCGATGGGGCGTCTTACTGTCTCGCCTGCCAACCGGATCGTACCTTTGCGCACGGCATGGGTGCCGTTCGCTGTCGTCGAATCCACGCAGTGCGCTGCGGTTAGCAGGACCCGCGGACCGATCAGCGTGGCGGTACAGTCGTTTGCAGCGAACGTTGCCGGCAGGCGGTTAGGGTCGAAGCCCGCAAGGCTACCCACAACCTGCCCAATTGCGCTGGGTTGAGCGACCTGATCGAACGCTATCGACGTCCGGGGATCGCGGAGCTGGACAGATGGGACCAGCGGCGGGTTTGCGTTTCGTACGCCGGGCGACCCAGGTGTATCTTGTGACATCAGGCCGCTCGGCAGCATCATGGCTGAGGCCAGCGTAAGAAGCATGGTGCGTCCAACGGTAGTACTACCCATTCTAACCCCCTATTCACGCGAGCCATTCGTCGCAGCGGTAGCCGAGACGGGATTCGCCCCCTCCTCGCTGACCTTGATCGAATAATCGGTGGTAATGCCGCTAAGTGTGCTGATCCGAATTAGCACTTCGCCCGCCTGCTCAAACGTGACCAGCGCGCTGGGGGTGAGGGCGCGCCGCAGCACCGGCGCAAATCCGATCGGACTGTTGACGCCGACCTCCAGCAGTATTTGGCATCGTTTGCCGCCCAGTGGGGTGCGGGTGAGCACGATGCGAACACTTTGCGCGGCGTTGCCGTTCAACTTAAAGAGCCGGTGCGCGCGATCGCCGCTTGGCAGCGTACAGCCGTCGGGCAATCGTGCGGGGCCGCGTCCGTGGGAGGTTGTTCCGCCGTTATTGAAGCGGGCGATCAACGCGTCGGTGTCGTCAATTACGTTCTGAACCACCTGGCCGACAGCGATCGTATCGAGTCGCGGCGCGTCGAGCGGCTCGGGTAATTGGGCAAGGCTTAGCCGGTACCGGCCAACCGGCTTGTCGCGGGCGGATGCCCAGATCTCGTAGGGCCCATCTTTTTCAAGCCGACTGATCAGGCGCGACGCTGTACCTTCACCACCGTCGTCGTCGCTTGCAATACGTTCGCCGCCGTGGCGCAGCTCCATCTCCGGATCGAATTCGGACGAAAACAGATCGATACGGATCCGGTCGCCGGCCTTGCCGTCAAACGTGTGAACGGCATAGGAATGCCCCTCGCCTGGCAGGATGGCAGAGGCAGCAGTCAGGAGTCCGTTGATCTCCTGCCCACGCGCGATAGGAGTTGGGCCGGGGGGAGTTAACGCCGGGATCTCCCGGACTAACAGTTCGAAGGCGCCGCCATCTTTGCCTTCGGTACCGACAACGACATAAAAGACGTGAACAGGTGGGCGGCTAATTGGCGCTTGCAGGTGAAGCCGGGCATCGCGATTCCTGCCTCCGTCGGTATTAGAGGCTATCTCCCTGTCTCGATCATCGTACAGCGTCATCCGGGTGTCGATCTGGGGCGACGCCGCGTCGATCTCCACCCGCTGGCCGGATTTTAAGCGCAGGCGGAATGTCCGGGTACCACCGGGCGCAAGCTTTTCGGGCACCAGGCGGCCCGTTTCTACGGATATTATTTCTTTCGATTGCGACGGCCGGGCAGCTAGCGCTGGTGCCGTTTGAGCCTCGGACTGAACCGAAAGCTGAACTGACGCAATCGTTGCTGTTGCCGTTGCGAGCAACCAAATCGAGCGATGCCGGATCATTCCCACCCCCTCCTCACATCGCCTGATAGGCGCGCACCAATGACATATAGGGGGGTACTGGAATGAGACCCCGACCATTTAGGTTCTGCCGGATCTCGAAGTGCAGGTGCACCGTCGTCGGCGTGCCGGCAAAATCATTTGACACCAATCCAATGCGCTGCCCCCGCGCGACACGCTGTCCCGGCGCAACGGCCAGCCGAACGCGATCGAGATGGAGATAGGTAAATTGGGAGCCAGAATCCCCAATCAGGACGACGCTGTAGCTGCCGATACGATGGATGCGGCCCGCCTCCACCGCGACGGCCCAATGTTTCGACTTGCGGCTATTCGCTGGGCGGATATCCACCCCCTGATGGCCTTTGCTCGACGGACACATGGTAGTTGACCGCGACCGGCTCTCGCAAAAATTGTCGCGCCATGGATAAGCATAGTTTCTAACGTCGTTCCAACCGCCGCGTGGACCGCGCGCACCGCCGATGCCCCAGACCTGCGAATTGAGATAGGCGGGCCCTTGCTCCACTGGGAAGCGCAGCCCAGGCACGTGGACTGTTTCACTTGTTATGCCCTGGCCGCTGCCGACGAGGAGTTCGCCGGGAGGTTTGAATGAGAATCCAGGGTTCGCGCTTGCACCGATTAGCGGCGGCGGCGACCCCAGTTGAGGCAGGGGCGGCGCAGGCTCGCGTGATCCGCCTACGAACGCCAGGTCTTTTAGCAGCGAACGGACATAATCGGTAGCGGTGCACCTGGGGTCAACCGGTCGGTCACACTCTACCGTTACCGTGTACGCCGCGCCGTTCTCAACTTTCGTCGCTTCGGCGAAGTTATCCCCAGCCGTGTCGCCGTCACCTACACCCGCGGCCCCCATCTCTACGTCAGTCGCCACCCGAGTGCCGTTGACGGCAAGCGACGCACCATTGGTCCGTATGCTTGCCGTATAATAAAGAGCTTCGCCTACAAACTTAAGCGATCGCGCCTTCAAAAAGCCTGAAGGCAGCAGCACCGGCAGACGCACGGCTGAAACCCCGGCGATGATAGGAACTGCCGAAGCGCCGATCATCGGCGGTTCGGTAGGGAAGGTCACATCGGTAACACGGGATCGCGGAGATGTGACCTGAGACGCAGCCGCCGCCGACAGTATAACCGTAAATAGCGCAGTTGAGGATAGGTGCCGGATCATAGAAACCCTCAAAACGAGGTTCGAGATACGCAGGCTACGCTACAAACTTATACTCAACACTACCTGGCACCTAAGTGACAATCAAGCCCGATTTTGCAGCAGCAGTGCGAGGGTTAGTAGCCATTAATTTGCGAGGCGCGATGGACGGGTGCCGGCCCTAGGTGCTGTTATGGATCTGGAAACGGGCATGACTTATCCACTATTGGAAGAGTATTAGCTGCAAGCCGTATCCGTCTAACATCAGCACCGAGGAGTGGTCGCTGGTCGCGCCGTACCTGCTGCCGCAACATGAGGGTGCCCGGTGGCGGTAGCACGGCCTGCGTGACGTGTTTAACGGTTTTCGCTACTTTGTAAGGCGGGCGCCGTGGCGGTAGATGCGGAATGACTGTCTGCCCTGGGCGGCGGTGCATCAGCAGACAGCGCTGGTTAGTGTCAGCATTCTTCGAACCATTGTTTAACGATCTGCGCGGGATGTTGCACCTGGCGGCAGATCACAAGGCTGAGCCCAGAGTGACGATAATCGATAGTCAACGATTGCGGTCCAGGCCTGAGAGCCGCGAGCGTGCCGGGTATTGCGGTGGAAAGCGCAAGAATAGTTCGAAAAACTACATGGCTGTTTACACGCTCAGGCATCTGTCAGCTCGTTGACGCATTCACCCGGTTCGTTAACCCTGAACCAATAACCGCATCGGACGACGCGGGGGCTGCCTCCGTGACAGGTGGTCAGTGATCTACTGATCGACGACCAGTGATACCGCTTTCAGCATAGCAAATCTTACTAAGCCTCAGAAATTCTGGATCTTTTTAAATGCGACGGCCGCCGGCGTCCTCGGCAATTTGCCCTAGCAAATGCGGACGGTCCGCATGAGCGCATTAGCGAAAGAGGCACAGATGGCGATCACGGCGATGGACTTGCGCGAGGCAGCGAACGCGGTTGCCTTGGTAAGGCTGACATTTCCGTTAATCGAGCCACGGGGCATTGGACCTTACGTTGACCCTTACCGGCGCGACCAACATTCGTTCGACGATGATGATGGTCTGGAGCAGGTGGCAACCGCGATTGAGTACCTGCTGACCTTTGGGTTGGACGGCCCGACGGACTCGTATGAGGTGAAGCATTTGGCTGAGTATTGGAGCCGTCGCAACGGAATGGCGCCGTACGTGTCAAACGGCGCGATGATCGTAGCCAGCTGCTACCTTGGCTTTGAGATCGACGGCGACCTGAGTGGTAGCGTTCTGCTTGGGTAAACGGCCTTAGCCGCCGACAGCCAGGGCTGTCGGCGGTTTAGATGACAAAGGGCGATGGCGTGAAAGATGCTTAAGTGGCTGCTGCAACTCGAGCTGCATCTCGCCGAATTTGCTGCGGATACCAAATACCGCCTCCAGGCGCTGGCACGCCGCGCTGGTTAAGCTCTCTTGCCGCGGCGCAAGGCGTCAAAAATCCGTCTGCCCAAAGCTGTGTCAATATCGGCCTCATCGCACTGACGCGGGCCATTGCTGTTTCCCGCCGGGCTGCCGCGCTTGCCGCAGCCGCCTCGCGACATCCCGCCCGCAAGGCCGCCGCACCGTTTGGGTTCCCGAGCCGGACGCCGCGCGCCTTGGCCGCAGCCAACGCAGCCTTTGTTCGCGATGATATCGTGGCCGCTTCATGTTCCGCCATCGCTGCGAGAATATGCAATGTAAGGCGCGAGGCCATGGGCGAATCGCACGCGACGAAGTCGACGCGGCTGTCCATGATACCGGCAATAAACCCGACGTTGCGCGATAGACGGTCAAGCTTCGCAATCACTAGGATTGCCCGATGTAGGCGACACGCTGCCAGTGCCGCCGCAAGCTGCGGCCGATCAGCGCGCTTGCCCGACTCGACCTCTACGTATTCTGCGACAATCGCATGCCCGCCAGCCGCGGCGTGCGCATGCACCGCCGCGCGTTGCGCCTCCACCCCTAAGCCAGAGGCGCCCTGCCGCGTCGTCGATACCCGAAGGTAGACGACGAGCTTCCGCGATTGAGTATTCACAGTGACACTGCGGGTGGAGTTTCAACACGTGCCTCGTCCGCAGCCCCGACGGTGAGGAAGCCATCCCGAAGGGCCCCTGCGACGTAGCCGTTCGCCCATGAACGGTCGGTCGGCTTTGCCCTAGCGTTGCTAAATGAGGCGACGGCAATCGCATCTAGCAGCTCTGTCCGCGCCATGGTGTTGCGCGTGTTGAACAGGTCGACGATCGTCGCGACAACCGTGCCGGGGTTCGGCGTGATGCTGCCTACGCTTAGCACCTGTCCGCCTATGTCCCGTCCGCGGCGCTGGTAGCCTGACGCCTTGCGCCTGGCCGCCATGGTCGAGAACACTCGCTCGTCCTCCTCAGACCAGGAGAGGCCTGCGGCGTAGATGTTTGCGTTGGCTTCGCTCGGGACCTCCGACCCGTCCTCTCCAGCGAGCTGATCGGTGCCCGCCAGCGTCATACCGATTGCCACAGTCGCAGGATCGGGGCCGTTTTCCTGGCCCAAGGTTCCCGCAGCAGGAGAGCCAATTGCGTGCTCGGCGGTCTCGCTAGGGCTGCCGTCCGGAAACACGTCCTCCAGTGCCTCGCCCTGCGCCGCCATAGCCTTGTCGCCCAGCTTACGGCCGAGCAGCTTACGGCTTGCACCGCTGCGGTGGGATTGCATGTGCCGCGGCTCGGGCACGGTGTCGTTCTGAGTCACGTATATCGCTCCACAAGTATCGTGTGAATGAGACTCAACTGATGCCATGATTTGCTTAGATTAAAAGTGACAGCAATCAGCGATGGGAACGGTCTACCGCAAAACCATCAAATGGTACCGTGGGCGCGTATAGGTATTGGGGTGACCAAGCGGCTCAGTGACCGTACTCAGAAATTTTTCATTTTTTTATTGCGCTGCGTTTAGCTAGCGAAGGCAGTAATATAGAAGCCACCTCTATTATTTATCTGCCCGTTATGCCCTCACTTAGGCCCGCGGCATGAAAAGCAGCGTGAGGTGACGCCGCGTTTAGAAAATATCCTGCGAGGCAGGGGCGTTTTGATCCCGCGGCAGATCCGACGTTGTTCTGCGTGATAGGTTATCTCAGCTACGTAGCGCCAGGTTGCGGCGGTCGTGGAGACGAGTGCTAATCTATATTCGTGCAGAAAGGTGGTCACTCTGGCTTGGTCGGCAGGCCGTGGTCGACATCAGTAAGGTCCGCCACGGGATCCTTGTAACACCGGCGAATCGAATCAATACAGCACAGCATCCCAGCAAACGAGGGTGGATGTCCGCTGCTAGGCGTAAGCAGTCATCGGACGCGATCGAACCCGGAACGTCCGAGTCTAGTGAACGACGGCCTTAAGCGCTAGGTTCTAAACGGTAGAGACCTCCCGTTTCTGGAATACCCCCAACGCACTTTACGGGCTTCCTGCTGGCATAACGCTCGCTACCTCGCCGAGGAATGGTTATGCCTGCTCAGGAAGGGGGAAGGGGGACGTCCAGCGCTACGTCCCTGCGATTCGTCTCATAGTTAAGCTGCTCGAATATTAGCGGCGACTTAAGCTTTGGCAGACGAGCGATGGCTGTTGTGATCGTGATGGCGCAGGCCATGACTTCGGGGCAGCTAGGGCGAAGCAATGGTGCGCTCTCGTAGAAATGCTTTCTGCGAGAGCGCTTTTAGGCACTTGTCAGCTATTTGAATCGGGGCTGCGTGACAGGGCCGATCCTATGATGACAACGATTCGTGATACTTCATAACAAATTACCCCCGTACTTGCAGCTGATTGGACTTAATGGCGGCAGAAGAAGTGCTAGAAAAGATCTTGATAGGTAATTTAACCAGAGTTAACGACTGGCTCCGTTTTGCAGAGACGAAAAATGCTGCTCTGCTGACGTTTTCATCGGCTTGGCTAGTTGCTATCTGTAGCCTTTTATCAAACGAAAGAGTTCCTACACTAATAAAGATTAGCCTTTCGTTTGCATTCCCATTTCTGCTCGGTGGCGCCCTGATTGCCGTTGCATCTCTGTTGCCAAAGTTTCAAAAGAAAGATCACGGCGAAACTGCGCAGCAGCTAACAACAAAGAACTTACTGTTTCACGGCAATATATGTAAGCTCGATATTGCAACTGCTAATAATGCGTTCTCCACTAGGTACCGGATAGCCGCAAATGGGGACTTCTCCCCGTCCCATATTACGGATCTGTCAACTCAATTGGTCGAGACTAGTAGAGTTGCCGAACGAAAGTTTAAATTTTTCACAGCCGGCGTGTATGCACTTGTACTCGCCTTTTTTACTGCGATCCTAACCGCTGCGTTTCAATACGTTGTGGGTTGACTCACGGATCTTGTTTATCTTCTTTTACGAAAGATAGCCCTGCAAAAATGGCTTCCGCCGACGGCCCTTTCTTGGGTCTTACCGATTTAGGAGGATCTTTGCCCTCTGTTATAGCCGTAGTGGGATTAAGAAATTCATCAATTAGAACAGCAAGTTGGCTGTCATACCATTCGGGCCGATGATGTAACTTGTGTTCGGATTCCTCATATATGAACGGGCGAAATGTATAGCTAAGCTGCTCTTTGTAGAATGCCGCGCAATACTGCTGCACATGGCGAGGCTCGCAATATTTTTCGCCCGTCAATGCGTCTTCGAGCGTAGCCGAAGTACGACTTTCACCCATATCTATCCAAAACAACGGATAAGGTATTCCGCCAAACACCCCCTTTAAAGCAACGGACCCGCCAAAATGAAAACGTATCTCGTCTTCAAGGTCTTCGTCCGCTGGAGTAGTTAAGGATAAGATGTAAGGGATGCCGACACTAACTACAAATCGACGCGCAGTAGCTTGAGTAGCCAATCGAAAACCGACATCAACCGAGGGGCCGACAAAGTCAACGGTTACATCCTCAGTAGTGGGATTCTCATAATAGGCATTTAGAAGATTCCCACTCTCGACAATGTAATTATCTACCTGATCATTGAATAGTTTGTGAGAATTGCTGAGGACAACATCCTTGTTTTTAACCGGAAAGCCGGCAATCCAAGCAGTAGACTTTATATCGAGTCGCGCATCCCTTGATTTAAGAAACACGCGCAGTTTGTCTAACGTCCTAATCCAGCAGCGGAGGACAAACCCCAGCTGCCGGTAATCACTCAGAACTTTAGTGAACAATATTTCGTCACCGATTGTCTTCCATAGCAACGGCTCCTCTCCAAACGGGAACGATCCGGTATCATTATCCTTTACTGCCGCATTCCACTCATCCATGAAGGCAATTTTGGCTTCGATATAAAAGCCTTGAATGATTGAAAACCAAGGAGTGCCTTGCTTTCTTTCGCTTTCTCTAAGGTGCATCACCTGTGACTGCTTTAGTGCAGTGGAGCCTACGATATCCGCACTCAGAAAAAGTCGCAGACGAGGTTTCAGGAAGAGCGGGATATCCTTACGCAACGACAAGCTATTGAGCCAAACCAAGCTGCCGAGCGCGTACCTGTGCCGCCGACTCAGAAACGCCGAACACCTCCGCCACCTCCGACAGACGGCCTCCGCGTTTAGAAAACTGTTCTTTAAACGCAGATGAGGGCATCAAAAATGCGGCAGCAAACCAATTGGCTTCCCATTCGACCCTTTCAGATCCGCGCCGAAACGCGACCATCTTATCCGGCGGGGTTCCTCGCCCTGCCTGACGTCGCCACATATAATGAACAATAAAATGTCCAAACTCATGCGCTATGGTGAAGCGGTCGCGCCGGGGACTAGTATGCGCCGGGACGATTATGGAAAATTTGTCCGGGCCGTCGACGTACAAGCTGCCCGACTTATCGCGATCTAATGTGAGCGTATCCTCGACGCGAACTGTCCCGCCAACGCTTTCCACCAAAGCGCGCAAATCATTGCCCGGCTGATAATGAAGCTGATTAGCGATTGACTCAGCCAACGCGAAAACCTGGCCCTTCGTCAGATTCGAAGGCTCCGCTGCGACATAGTCGGCTCGCGTCATAATGTGCTCTCTTCTCCCGATATGCCGTCGTTACGAGTCAGCCGAGAAATTTGCAACGCCAATGTTCGCGGCCTGTTCCAAGGCGCCAGTTCAAAATTCCGTAAAAATATTTTAGGGCCAGATCCAAGGCGCTACGTCCTCATAGCGGGGCGCGTGCGAGAGCAAGCAACATGCTGGACGTGACTACGCAGTGATAGGGCCACTGGGGTCACCACTCTGCCGGCGGTAGCTTAGCGGGGATTATGCCTGCGCCAGCCCCGGCTTCTTGGGGTCCACGGCCTCGGCGTCTTCGGGCGCCAGGTAGCGTATTGTCCACTGCGGGGTACCTTGGGGTGACATGACGATGTCGGGCAGCCCTACTGGGTCACTACCCGTTTCCACCCATCCCGCCCCATGGCATCTGTCGCAGGCGGCGCGCTTGCACCGGAAGCTGACCGGATCAATCTCGGTGTTCCATTGCCCCCGGCCCTGGCACACTGGACACATGGCATCGAGGCTGCCGTTGCGCGGTTGGAGCGGGACGATGTCGAACGCGTGCGGGCTGTTCGGCCCGTCGCAGTAAACGATATTGGTGGCGTGAGGCATAGCGGCATACTCGTTCTGAGCGGTGTGAACGCGCGTGCTTGTGGCGGGGTCCTTGGCCGGGCAGATCATGCGCCCGCAGGGCTGCGGGCGTCGCGGGGGTCGGAGGAGGCTCTTTAACTTTATAAAGAAAAGAGAATGAGCGGCCATGCCCCACCGTGGTAAGTCGTGAGGTTGTTTTGCAAGCGTGCCCCGCGACGCCCGCGACCCTGCGGACGCAGCTCAAGAACCTCCTGAGTTAAGAAGCTTGTTAACCATACCATGTGTTGGCCGGAAGCCTGGGCGACAGCGTGCCCGTGGTACCTGTGCTAAGGAACATTGCATCGCGCGGCGGTGGCCGCACAAGGGGCTCGTGGCAGCCAGACGGTGCGGGTGGTCGAACGTACTGGGAACCAGAACGCGTAGTAAGGAATGGTCCAACAAAAGTTTGCAGACATGTTACAGAGTATCGCTTCAATAGGCATAAACGCTCAGGCCTGTGACATACGCTCAATCTAGGAACGGGCCGGGAACAGTAAGTTTAACGGTACGTTGCCAGAATGCACTAACTATGGTGCATCCTCGAAGGGCCGCGAACATGGCTAAGAACGAGCACACCAGTAAAAAGGCCGGTAAGGCGGCATCGAATGTCCTTAAAGACGGTCGGACCGGCAAGGACAGCAAAACCGCGGCGGGGTCGGCACTGTCGCAACGCCCAGACAAGAAAAAGAAGTAAGACAGGCGCGGGCGCCGGTGACAATCAGCGCCCGTGCTGTTCTACCAAATGTGCACTACCAAAATTACACCCGATATTAGTAGCGTAACGAAACCACAGATTGCCGATCTTTGTATCCAATCGCTGTTTGCCTTCATGGTTTTGTGGTTGTTCGCTATGCGCTCGTCATAGTCTTCTAGAAGCTCTTGTAATCGCTCAACTTCAGGTTTGTTTGAAACGAAATCATCTCGCCAGTCGAGCGGGTGCGAGCCCGGAAAAAACCAGTGAACGGGGCGAGCTGCAATCACCGCAAAGAGCATAGCAGCGAGTAATCCGCTCGCCGAACCGATTGCCAGCTTACCTAAGAAATGGTCGGAAGTGGTGTTCGTGAGTACGGTTATCGCAGCACCACCAGTGGCCGCGATGGCGGCAGCTAAAAATCCCGCAAAAACTAGTGCACGTTGGTCTGCCGCAATTGCCGCGGCAAGCTGACCTTGGAGATACACATCTGCCGCGCTCGCGAGCTGCCGCAGCGACTCTGCGTTGTTGGATGGGTACGCCGTCTGTGTCATGTAGCCCTAATATAGCAGGGCGGCGGGGGACGAACAGGTGCCGAAGAAAAACGGCGGAGGCGTTAAAAGCGGCAACGAGCACACGAGCGAGAAGGCCGGTAAGGCGGCCTCGAAAGTCTTGAAGGAGAGCCGCACCGGCAAGGAAAGCAAAACCGCGGCAGGGTCTGTACTGTCGCAGCGTCCAGACAAGAAAAAGAAATAGCTGGGCGCTAGTCGGCGATCAGCGACAGTCGTGCCGTAAACCGGACTAGGCTGGTCTCCGGCGACGTGCCGCACACGGTCACCACACTGCGGTCGTCCACCATCCCGTGCAGCTCGACGACCATGTCGTTAAACCCCAGCGCCGACACAGCGCCCGGAACGTGGCGGTGCTGGGTGACGGACATCTCGGCGGAGAATAGCTTACCCTCCTGCTTGTAGGTACCCAGGTAGGCCATGCCGCTGTCACCGCCGCGCAGCTTGCCGTCGTGCAGGTAGGCGACGCCGTAGTCGGCGCCCGTTGAGGTTTCAAATGCGACTTTGAAGAGTCCGTTCGGTAGGGCCATGGCGAGTTCCGTTGGTCGATTGTCGCTAAATTACGCCAATGCCCTGATTTTAGCTGGACCAAGCAAACTGGACCAGTGATGCTGGCGTATGGCACACACAATACCGGCCCTTGGCCGGCTGCAAACCGTTGATCTTCGTGAAGTTTGGGCGTCCGAGCCGTACAACTTTACCCCCTGGCTTGCACAAGCCGAGAACCTGGAGTTTTTGGCGGAAAGCTTGGGCTTGCCGGGGCTAGAACTAGTAAAAGCTGAGCACGCCGTAGACTCGTTTTCTGCCGACATCGTCGCTCGCGTGATCGACACGGAGCATCACGTGCTGATCGAGAACCAACTTGAGCGGACCGATCATCTGCACCTTGGCCAATTGCTCACGTACGCGCCGCGCTTTGACGCGAAGATCATAGTTTGGGTGGCACGGCAGTTTACCGAAGCGCACCGGGCAGCGCTGGATTGGCTGAACAGCATAACTGACGAGCGCTACGCTTTCTTCGGCGTAGAGGTGCAAGCCGTGCGTATCGGCGACAGCATGCCAGCCCCTCAGTTCAACGTGGTTGCTAAGCCGAATAGCTGGACGCGCGCAGTTTTAGCGCCCGTGGCGGCCGATACGCAGCCGTTGTCGGACACTGCGCTGTCCAACATCGATTACTGGGAGGCATTTCATAAGGCCGCTGTTGCCGCCGGAGCGCCGCTACGCCGCATAGACCGGCCCTTGAAGGATACTAACTACTGGGTGTCCATCTCAGAGCGGGGCGACGCGTATCTGTCGGTATATCGCTCACACGCTCGCAAGCCGTCTATCGGTGCATTCATCGGACTGTACAACGCGCCGCTGACGTATGTCTCTGACCGCCTAACCGCGCAGCGGCAAACGTTAGAGGAGGCCTATGGGCAGCAGCTAGAGTGGGCGCGTAACCGTGAGGGCGTTGTAACCAAGGCTGTGGTCAAAACGCCTGTTACCGATCCCCGCGACCGTAGTGACTGGCCACGGCAGCACGAGTGGATGGTCGAGCAGCTTAAGCAGCTGAGTCAAGTATTTGGCCCGATCGTCACGCAAGCCATCGATGACTTTAAGCGCGAGGACGGCGAGCAGTGAGCCGGATTTTCGTACCGTCCGCCGGTCCAGACAGCTGGCGTCAGTTGCTTGCAAGGCCCGACATGCACTGGGCCGTGGGTTACAGCGCCCGCACGGTGGCGCATTCCTGGGAGGCTGCTGACGAGTTTCCGCCAGAGGTCCAGGCGATCCTCTACCCTGTTCTAGGCCCCGTCGAGTTGCTGCTAGCCCTGCCGGAGCACAAAACGCCGTTGCCCGGCGCGCGGCGTGATAGCCAGTCCGATGTGTTCGCGCTTGGCCGCCACCGCGGCGGGCTGGTCGCGTGCACGGTGGAAGGCAAGGTAGACGAGCCGTTTGGCCCGACAGTGGGTGATTGGATGCGAGACGCCTCCCCAGGCAAGGTCGAGCGCCTAGCGTACGTCTGCGGCCTGCTGGGCATCGCCGAATGCCCGCCCGACGTTCACTACCAGCTGCTGCACCGGACGGCGGCGGCGCTGATCGAGGCGGAGCGATTCTGCGCAACTGACGCTGCCATGGTGGTGCATTCGTTCTCACCCCAGCGACGCTGGTTCGGGGCGTTCGAGGACTTTGCTAAGTTGTTTGGGCTGCAGGCCGAGGTAGGCGTACCTGCCGCCATAGCGGTGCCGGGCAGTCGGCGACTGGTAATCGGCTGGGTAAGTGGCAAGGCCGAGTATCGCCTCAAGTAGCTCCAAGTAAATGATTTTGCCGCTCGGTTCTTTCCGCAGCACACCGGGAGTAAATACTATGCCAAATCGCAAGAATTGGGACCAGGCGGCAGGGGCAATCTGGCCCGCTTTAACCAGCGCTGCAGCCGAACGGAATTTGCTGAGGTATGGGGAAATTGCCCATCTTATTCCAACTAATCCACTTAGCGTGGGGCGTGCGCTGGGGCCGATACAAAGCTATTGTCTAGATGCAAATATTCCGCCCTTGACTGCTATCGTCGTTGGCAAAACAACGGGTTTGCCTGGCAGTGGATTCGTTGCTTGGGATATCGATAATCTAGAGGAGGGGATAGAAGGAGTGTTTCGCTATCCGTGGGATACGATCGCAAACCCCTTTACCGGATTTGCCGATGGCACCACCGAAGCAGGGTTTGCAGACGAGCTTGTGACATACCCGGACGCTGCTGAGGGTGTGTATTCAAGGATAAAAAATCGCGGGGTAGCTCAACGGGTTTTTAGAAGGGCATTGTTGAAAGCCTACGATAACAAATGCTGCATGTGTGGGCTGTCGTTTGAGAGCGCGTTGGAGGCCGCCCACATTGTTCCCTGGGGCGAATCATCACCAGCAGAGCGCATGGACCCTCGCAACGGGCTTCTATTGTGTTCTACACACCATAGAATGTTCGATGCAGCGGAAATTACAATAGATGTAGACTATAAGATAGAATACTTTGATCCGGAAGGATCTGAGGGTCCGTACTCAGCTGCAGATCATTCTCTATCAATATCACTGCATGGTTCGCCAATACGGCTTCCGAAGAAACTTGATGTCGCCCCTAGTATGTTTGCAGTAAACCGAAGGAGGGCTATGGATGAATGGAAGTGATTGTTAGATGCGGTGCGGCGGAACTTTATTTATTTAGCACGCCTGCCGGACTCGCAAGCTCGACGCGAATCATAGTTACTCCGCATGACTCAGCGTATTAGCAGCAATCTTGCCTTCGTATTCAATCCAACTACCAATGCGTTGCACCTCTGGATATAAATACTGAAGACGCGAGGTCCTTAAGTAATGTCTTGCCGTTATTCCCTTAGGTACATGATTAGTAAGTAGTTCCATCTTGTATAGGTCAATACCGAGAGTTGCGACTCCAATCGAAACGAAAGTCCTACGAAGATCATGGGCGGATAGTTTCGTGCCTGCCGCTTTGCTAATGAGCCTCAAAGGCGCTCTGGCATCCGTGATGTGTCCACGCTCGCTTCGCGATGGAAAGACATGTAAATTCCCGTCAACGTGTTTTAGTGATTTGAGAAGCTCAACTGCTTGCGAGGACAGCGGAAGCCAAACCGGATTTTTGTTCTTTGGATCGGGCAAGTGCCACCAGCATCTGGTATGGTTGGCGTTGAAGTGAACGCGGTCCCAGGTCAAAGTAGCCGCTTCACCCTTTCGTGCTCCAGTGAGTATGAGAAATTGCGCGAGATAGATGCCGGTAAGCGCATCGGCGTTCTTCGGATTAGCTCTGGCCAAGTTTAAGGCGTGCCAGACTGCGCCCACGTTTCCCTCGTCCACATCTCGCGTGCGCGGTTTAAACTCAAGCCAATCATCCTTGAGGGCAAGGACAGGATTATGCTGTATCAACGGTGTGCCGTCAGTCCGCCGGTAGCGACGAGACGCAAAGTTGATCAGTGTGCGTAAAGTCACTAATGAGATTTGTGCTTGTCCGGGCGCCGGCGTGCCACGCAATCCGTGCAACGCCATCTCCCGATGCCTTCTGCGAACGTCATCTTCGGTAATGGCCAAGATTGGCTTGTCTTTCCACGCAGCAAACACCTTTTCTACGTGGCGCGTCATCTCAGCTTTTGTGCTTTCCTTCAATCTACCCGGACGAGCCTTGTAGGCCATAAGCACTTCTTGCAGCGTTACCCCTAACGCATGATCGTGCTTTTTAGCGTCTCGGGGATCCACTCCCTCGCGCATGTTCTGCAGTATCTGCTGCGCCTTTTTCCGAGCTAGATCCTCGGTGTATAAGCCGTAACGGCCGATCGTGACGATGATCGCCTTTCCACTAACCCTCCCTTGTGCAATGAAGCTCCGAACGCCACTAGCTGTAACGCGTAACCCATATCCTTTTACAGCTCGGTCATGTCCTCCATCCCAGTGAATTTCGTAACCACTACTGGGAGGTTTGACTCTATCAATAAAGCTTTTAGTTATGTTGACCAATTCTAGCATTCCTCTGCAGAATGCTAGCAATATACAAGCGCAATAAGCTCAGAAAAATAGCTTAGAAACAGCGAGTAAAGCGTTTTAATTGTATGCCGTAGGGTCTGTTATCTAACAGCGTAGCGCAGCCTGGTAGCGCATCACACTGGGGGTGTGGGGGTCGCAGGTTCGAATCCTGTCGCCCCGACCAGAAATTTCCGGAGCCGGCCGCCAGAGGCGACGCCGCTCCCGGGCACGAAATATCGTGCCATTCCAGATCCTGGCGTCAGCGTTTGCAGACAGGACCGGTGCGCGCCGCGACCTGATCCGCGACGATCCGCATCGCGCCCTTGTCGGTCTCGCCGGTCATCGTCATCCGCGCGGTAAAGCCCGTCGCGCCATAGCTGCCCGCGCGGACGATCCGCATCGGCGCCCCCTTTTTCTGCGGACAGGTCATGACGTGATCGATCCGCCCGCCCGAGAACTGCGCGCGCTCGACGGTGCAGCGCGCCTCGGGCTTGGGGACGAACAGCGCGGCGACGCCCGACGAGGCCTGTTCGGGCGGCAGGCATTTGCGCTCGGTCTTCGATTTTCCGCGCATCATCCGCAGGATGAACCCCGGCGCACCCGGAATGACGAGCTCGACCGCGGTCGAGGTGATCGCCCAGGCGCCGGGCGGCAGTGCCTGCGCCGACGCGGCGGCGGGGAGCAGGAGAAGGGCGGACAGCAGGACGGGATGGCGCATAGGAGGGGCAGTCTGTAGCGCCGGCGGGGTGCTGGCAAGCGGTGTGCGAGGGGATTCATGGGCGAGATCATCAATTTGCGGCGGGCGCGCAAAGCGCGGGCGCGGCGCGAGGCGGGGGTGGCGGCGGACGCGAACCGCGCGGCGTTCGGGCGGACCAAGGCGGAGCGTGCGCGGGATGCTGAGGAGCGGGCGCGGGGGGAGCGGGTGCTGGATGGGGCGCGGCTTGATGGGGAGGAAAGCTGAGGTTTGGGAGCGGGTTGCTGGTTGACCGATAGGGGTGGGTTTCCGTTTTCGTCATCCCGGGCTTGACCCGGGACCCAGGGTTACGGGCAGCTTGCGCTGCTTGGCTCTGGGTCCTGACTTTCGTCAGGATGACGATTGGGGGGTGTTTGTCTTTTACCATTGAGGCTCTGATCTTGCTTTTCGCTAACCTATATGGTTATAAGGTGGCGGGCGAATCGGGGGGATCGGGGATGGAGATCGGTGGGCTGATCGAGGCGGTGATCGATCGTGAGGGCGGGTACGGCGATCATCCGGCGGATCGC